>SAMEA3663036__coassemble_134_pt1 | contig 35899 bp, 23 predicted proteins | sample SAMEA3663036__metabat2_high_PE_014 | metagenome-assembled genome bin SAMEA3663036 (sample SAMEA3663036) | pig gut metagenome | biome: pig gut; feature: pig-associated habitat; material: faeces | place: France | collected 2012
ACGTCAACCCATAATTAATAACATTTAGACGGTGGGAATTAATAGAACCCACCTTTAGAAATCGGCAGAGACAGTAACGTTTTCTATGTGGATATCTTTCACGAGTCCGGTCTTATAGACAGGTTCTGCTGAAAGTCCCTCGAACTTACAGTTCTTTACGTTGATGTTGTAAATCTGTGGAGTCTTGGAATCTTTTTCAGTAAGACCGTTGAGAAGAATTCCGTACTTAGATTTCTTGCAGGTGATATTCTCCACCCAAACGTTGCGAACGGTAGGGATATGGCCACGTTCAGCAATCTCCTTTGGCTCATAGACGAGATTGATGCGCATAACAGCCTCACGGCATTCTCCAACACGGATGTTGCGAACATAGATATTCTCGTTGATTCCTCCACGGCAAGTATTGGTCTTTATGCGTACAACACGGTCGAGGTTTGGAGAATCCATATCGCAATCTTCTGCGAAGATGTTCTGCACACCTCCAGAGATTTCAGAGCCGATGACAACACCTCCGTGCCCGTCTGCCATGTTACACTTTCTAATGATGACGTTCTTGCAAGGAGTGTTGGCACGATGGCCGTCAGCATTTCTTCCTGACTTTAGTGCTATACAGTCGTCGCCAGTGTGGAAGGTGCAGCCTTCTATGAGCACGTCTTCGCATGACTCAGGATCGCAACCGTCACCATTAGGTCCTTCGTTGTAGATGGTTACACCACGTACAGTAAGGTTTTTCACGAAGACAGGGTGTATAACCCAGAAAGGAGAGTCGCGCAGTTCCACTCCTTCTATGATTGCATTCTTGCAGCGCATGAAGTTGATGAGCTGTGGGCGGAGACCTTTTCCTTTTCCGAAGATGCGCTCTGAGGTAGGAACATTATTGTCTGCCATTTTAATAAGGTCGGCACGTGTGCCCACCTTGTCGGTTCCTTGCCATTCGTCAACACCTTCATGATAGCCGTGGTGCTTATTGCCTTTCATATACCACCAGCGTTCGTTGGAGCCATTGCCGTTAATGATTCCTTCTCCGGAGATGCCTATGTTCTCTGCATCAACGGCATAGATACATGGCTGATAGTTGATGAGGTTCAAACCCTCCCAGCGGGTCTCTACATTTGGATAGAGGTCACGGTCGAAGGCGAAGACGAGCTCAGCGCCTTTGCTAACCACAAGGTTTACGTTAGAAAGGAGGGTGATGGCACCGGTCATGTATTTTCCGGCAGGAATAACAACCTTTCCTCCGCCTTTCTTTGATGCCTTTAAGATTGAAGCATTGATGAGCTTCTGGTTTTGCCGTGCAGAGTTTTTCTCTTTTACTGCAACCTTGTACTCTTTCGCTTTAAAAGTAGGGGCGACAATTCTTGACTCGATTTCCTTGTATGTTGTATTCCAAGCCTCTTGCGCCATTGCATATAGAGGCATGAGGAGCGAAACAACACACATAGCAATTGCTTTTCTCATAGTGTTTAAGGGTTTTGTATTTGTTAATATTTTTGGTTTCTCAGATAGCATGTTTTATGACCTGCATCTTTCGCGGCTTTGGGATGATGCTGGGATATTATCTGCCCACTTTTTTCCTGTTCTCGGAAATTGCAGCATATTTCTTTGCAAAGATAAGAATAATTTTTCGGTAAAAGGAGAGAAGTGGAAGAATGTTAAGATTTTTTAATTTATTAACGGGGAAAATCAAAAAAGCAAGCTGATTCTGAGTGAAAAAGCAAGCGAATACTATTTGCGTTAATTGTATTCGCTTGCTTTGAGGGGTGTTAAGCATATATGCTTGTATTGAGGGATGTTAAGTGTATATGCTTGTAGTGAGGGGGTGTTAAGTGTATATGCTTGCTTTGAGGGGTGTTAAGTGTGTTTGTCTGATTATTTGTCTATTTTATCGAAAGAGGAGCGTTCTCCCACCATCCAGATGGCATCTCCAAATTGGAATATGTAGTCAGGGTCGATGGTGGTGAGGTTTGGTTGTCCTTGCTCTATTCCCACAACGAGTAGCGAGAAATCTTCTCGGAGACGACTGTTTCTCAATGCTTTTCCAAGGAGTGGAGAGTTTCGTGATACGATTATCTGTCGGAGAATCATTTCCTTCTCTTCATAGTCGGTATCAACAGGATAGATGGCAGAAAGCAACATCTTGTTGAGGTGTGTGATTTGCTCGTCGGTGCCTATTACCTGCAGGCGATCGTTAGAGAAAATCTGCTCTTTACCGTAAGGAATGTTCATGCGTCTGCCATTGCGTAGGATGCTACTCACGTGTATGCCGAAGTTTTGTCCTAATTGCAGCTCGGCAAGAGTTTTTCCTGCCCATAAAGAATTTTCTGGCACCACGACCTCTGCAAGGTTCAGATCGCGCTCTATGAGATGGTTTGCATATTCTGGCATCTGACTCCCTTTCACTTGTGCCATAATATCTCTGGAGCGCAGGTTGTTCTTGAACATTCGTTCCAGTTTTATGCTTCTTTGCTTTATGGTTCGGGAGAGAATCATCACGGTGATAACGATGATCCCTATACAGAGCACAATGGCATCTGCAAAGCGAGCAAGATAGTTCGTAATATAAAATAGGAACGCGAGGCAGATGGCTGCTCGTGCCACAACGGTGGAAATCAGTGGTAGGCGGTTGATAGGCGACAGAGCCCATAGTTGTTGCCATTCTTCGCTGTGGTTTTTCTTCATCACAATAGCCCTCATGAATGGTGATACGAAGACTACGGTGAGAACCCCAGTGACTCCGTTTGCCCACCAGTGTGGCAGTATGCTTCTTGAGAAGAGCAGGAAGAATGTCAGCATAAGGTATGTCACAGCGCTTACGAGTATGGTGTAAACGATTGTGTTGAAAGCCATTGCCTTGAGAAGTCTTCTCCATAACGTTCTCTGTTTTGTCTCTGTCTCCTCTTGAACCTTTGTCTCATGGTTTCGTGTCATGAGATTGTTGAGATGAACGATAAGATAATTTGGGAGGTAGCGTTCCAAGAAACGGTATGCTGGCTGTGCACTGCGAATCATGTAAGGGGTTAGGAATGTGGTGATTACAGAAACTGTTACCACAACTGGATATAGGAAATCGGCAATGACTCCCATCGACATTCCTAAAGACGCAATGATAAACGCAAACTCACCAATCTGAGCCATGGAGAAGCCGCAGCGGATGGCGGTTTGAAGCGTCTGACCAGAGAGGAAGAATCCCAAGGTTCCGAAGATTGCTTGTCCGACGAGAATTGTCAAGACAATTATTATGATTGGCAGAGCATATTCTGTGAGTACGTTTGGATCAACAAGCATACCCACAGAGACAAAGAAGATGGCACCAAAGAGATTCTTCACTGGCTCTATGACCTTCTCGATTTTCTCTGCTTCTATTGTCTCGGCAAGAATGCTGCCCATCACGAATGCACCGAACGCACTACTGAATCCTGCTTGTGTGGAGACAACCGCCATTAGGCAACAGAGTCCTAACGATACTATTAGCAATGTCTCTGTTGCCATTAATGTTCTAACCTTCTTCAAGAACAGTGGGATGGCGAATATTCCGACCACAAACCACAATATCAAGAAGAAGGCGATTTTCAAAACAGAGTATATCATCTCGCTACTATCGGGGTTTCCGCCAGAGGCGATTGCGGCAAGCATCACCATCATTACGATGGCAAGAATGTCTTCGAGAATGAGTACGCTCATAACGAGGGAGGCGAAGCGTTGCTGACGCAGCTCGAGGTCGTCGAATGCTTTGTAAATGATTGTTGTTGAAGACATGGCGAGCATTCCTCCGAGGAAAATGCTATCGATATGCGACCATGAGCAAAGGTTTCCCACCGAATATCCCAACATCATCATGCACGTAACGATTGTAATGGCAGCTATTATGGGTGCTGCTCCCATCTTTACGATTTTCTTGAAGCTGAAGTCGAGGCCGAGGGAGAAGAGAAGGAACATCACACCAATGTCTGCCCATTCATGGATATTCTCTTTCTCCACAACGGAGAAGATATAGGGCATGTGTGGAGATACGAGAAAGCCAGCCACGATATATCCCAATACCAGTGGCTGCTTTAGTCTTTTGAAAATTAGCGTTACTATTGCTGCAACGATAAGTATGAGAGCTAAATCTTGTATCATGTGCTAATGCTTTTTGGGGAGATTAAGATATTCTGGGTGAGAAGGAGGACTTTTTTCGCAATTAGAAAAAGGAGAGGGCATGGGGAAAACCATGCCCTGGAAAAGTGTATTCAAGTTGTTTTGTTTAGTAGGCAGTGCAAGGATTAGATAAATTGTTTTTTTGCACACCTAACTTAATACCATTTTATCGTGTTAGAAATGCTGCTTCGTTTATCGTATTTCAAGGCATCGGTAAGTGTTGCGGCATTGCAACGGAACGAGAAATTGTAAGAAGTGTATGGCGCAAGAACCACGGAACACGACATGTTGAAGCAGTGGAGGTCTCGAGACAAGGACGCGGTGGTCATGGAGAGCTTCTTGTAGTCGAAGTCGTAGCCTGAGGAGAAGGAGATGTTCCAGCCTTCAGAGATGCGGATATTTCCTGAAAAGTTCAGGTTTTGAGTGATCTTATAAGGATAGCGCATGGATTTCTCGTTGAATTTTCCGCTGGTGTTCTCACGCATTGTGATACCGTAGCCGAAAGATAAAGACCATGGCATGGAGAATGCCATATAGCCATCATCGTCTGTCTCTGCCATGCTTGAACTGCCGCTCTTCTTTGCACCACGTTGTCCGCGTTGCATATCGTCATCGATGTTCGACTCTACTCCAGTGTCGTCATCGTCTTCTTCATCTGACGGCTTCTTCTTGTCGTCTTCATCATCTTTTCCACCGCCCGAGAAGAGCTTCTTGATTTTCTCGGGGTTGAGGGTGTAGGAGATGTTCTGCGACATTCCCTGGAAGCGTCCGAAGCGCCCATAGCTATACTCTGTGCGGTTGCCGACATATGGCTTTCCGTTTTCGTCAAGCTCATAGGCATAGGTGGCGAAGGTGGCATTCATATTGAATGTGTAATTCTTCCACCATTTCAATCGGAGTCGCATGTTAAGGTCAGAGAGTGGCTTCTCTTTCGCTGCAAGGTTGTAGGACATGGAGAATCCGAGCTCGTCGATGATGCTTAGTTTCTTGAATCCCGTAGTGTCTTTGTCTGACTTTACTTTCATCTCGATATTGTTTCCAATGTCAAGTGATATGCTTCCCGTCTTTCCCTTGCTAACTGTTCCATAGAGCATGTTCTGATAGGGCGAGTATTCCACGAGTGTAACGTTGCCGTTTGCATCTGTTTTCTGGTAAGAGTCCCAAAAACCGTAACGGTGGTTAGAGAAATCGGGAGCGTAGCTGAAGCTTACAGATGGCTTGAAGACATGTCTGATGGCTTCTATCTTGTCTCCGAAGATTTTCCTGTTTGGAATGAAGAATCCGTATATCTGTGTTGAAGCCTGAAGGCTGAGGTTCCAGTTGTAGACGTTGTAGAGTCCGTTAACAGTATCGTTCACAGCCGTCTGCTTGTGTTCATCCCAAGACTGGTTTACTTTTGTGAGATAGGTGCGGTTTGTAAGGTTGAACGACGGTGTGATGTTAATCGCGTCGAAAAGAGTGAACGAACCACCAATAGGAATCTGGTGCTGCCAGCCGTTTTTCCAATCTCGTGCGAGTGATGAGTGTAGAATGAGGTCTTCCTTCGTGTTTATGGAGTTGGAAATGTGACCAGTATAACTCATGTATATCTTCTCATACCAACGCTCTTTTCCTGCTGCATGCTTGCGCTTGAAGGGATAGAAGCGTGAGATGGAGATATTGAGGTCAGGGAGTGTCATGGCGATTGTTGAGTCGCGCATGTTCTGAGAGAGGTTAAACGTGCTTGAGAGAGACATTCCGATGCTTGAGAACGTTGTGCTCCAGTTTACGGAAGATGTTCTCGTGCTCTGTGTCATCGCCTGAGGGTTATACATGGAGTTGAGGTTGCTTTGCTCGTAGCTTGTGGTGGCAAAGTTCACCTGTGCTTGAAGCTGGCTGTAAGGATTTGCCTTTGCATCTTGTCGGTGCGACCATTGAATCTTGAAGCTCTTCTGCTCCATATAGTCGGGAAGACCTTTGTCTCCTGTTTTTGTGTTCAGATAGGAGGCATAGAAAGAACCAGAGTATTTGTAGCGCTTCTTGTAGTTGCTGGCGGCTGATAAACCCCATGAGCCCTTGGTGTATATCTCGCCTAAGAGCTTAAGGTCAATCTTATCACTTATGGCAAGGTAGTAGCCACCATCACGAAGATAGAAGCCGCGTGACATCTCATCTCCGTAGGTTGGCATGATGAAACCAGAGCAATAGCTATCTGTGAAAGGGAAGAAACCGTAAGGAATAGCCAAAGGAAGAGGAACGTCTGCAACGACAAGGTATGCTGGTCCGAAGACGGCATCTTTTCCCGGGCGTACCTTTGCCCTTGAGAGCGCAATGTAGAAATCAGGGTGCTCTGCATCGCAAGTGGTGTATCTTCCCCTTTGCATATAGACGGCTCCTGTAGAGTCGCGCTTAGATAGGGTTGCTGTCATGAAACCGTCTTCCTGTTGTGTGTAGACGTTATGGATGAGTCCTTTCTTTGTCTTGAAATTGAACGACATACGGTCGCTGGTGTAGTTGTCGCTTCCCATGTCGAAGATTGGTGTTCCTATTTTCTTTCCTGTGGAATCAACAACACCTTCAGCATGCACGAGGCTGGAGTCGAGGCTCATGTGAATACGCTCCGCCTGCAGCTTCATGTTCTCGTAGTCAACCTTTGCGTCACCGAAGATATGTGCGGTCTTTGATTGCATGAGGAAAACGAGAGAGTCTGTACCAGAATAGGTTACGGGAGCGTTGATGCCATTCTTTCTCCTGCGATTGATGGAGTCAAGGCGAAGAGAGTCGTCAATGGCTTTGTTGTGTTTCCATATCGCTTTCTGCATGGCGTTCATGGAGAGGGTGTCGTCCGGATTATATTTCTCTGCTCTTTTCTCTGTTTCTCTCTCTGCTTTTTCTGCTGAAGAGTCGTTGACAGAATTTTGGGCGGTTGAGAGCAGGGAGTCTGTTTTTTCGAGTAAAGAGAGTTTTGTGGAGTCGGAAATTTGTGGCAGCACACTGTCTTTCAGAAGTTTTGTGACATCTTTCAAACTAACGGTGGAATCTCTGCTGATTTTCTTTTCTAATACAGCTGTGATTCTTTTCTTTAACGTGTCTTCTTCGGCAACCTTCCTACTGTCGTTTCCCTTGTTTGGCGATAAGAGGGATGTATGTACGCAACCAGTTGCCACCAAGAATATGGCGACAAAAATTATGAAGGATGATATAGATTGTTTTCTCATTAACATTTTTGTTTCGATATATTGTCGAAAGGTATGTTTTGGGGGCGTCTGATTCGAAAAACTCATAATATCCTGCAAAGTTACGAAGAAAAAAGGAAAAAACGATATTATTATAATAAAAATTATAATTTCTTAAAGAGTAGAAGGAAAAAATGAGCTGGGCAGGGGCGTTTTAAAGGGGCAGGTTTTTTTTCTTTCGACCAAGTCGAAAGATACCAGGCAGGGTAGGGGTGTTTGAAAGCCAGGGGGTGCTTTCTTTCGACCCAATCGAAAGACATCAGGCAGGGGTGTGATTGTTGTTTTTGAAGGGCGCTGAGTTTTATCCGAACTTCTTGTGCCAGCGTTCGAAGACAATAAGCCCTTCTTCTCCAAATTTTTGGAGTGAGCGTACGGCTTTGTCGTATGTTTTCTTTTTCTCGGGATGTGTCTTCGAGAAGAATTTGTCGGAATAACAGATTATCTGTTCTTCGAGAGTCTCTGGGGTAAGGTCGCGGTGGGGTAGAGGGAGATTTTGGGATTCTATCTGCTTTTTTGTAAGACCAGTGCCAGTGTGACGCTCGCAGATTCTTGCAAGTTTTTCTGATTCTTCGGGTGTCAGACAAAGGGTGTTCTGATTCTTGCGTATCATGTCTGCTCCGAGTATGCCGTGGCAGATGTAAGGCTCTGAACCATAGCATTCTATGCCTGCAGCATCACAATTCCGAATTCCAATGTCGTGAATCATGGCACCTGCAATCACAATCTCTCTGTCTGCCTGCAGTTCTGGGTGGCGGTCGAGAATCTCTTCTGCCAGTTGTGCCACCCCCTTGCTATGTACAAGAAGAATATCCCGAAGCGTGTTAGCTTCGGGATAGAAAAAGTCGATTATTTTGTTGAAATCAATCATCTATTATTTAGGTTTTTCTTCTATCGAATGTGATAACAGTTGTTTTTACACACGAAAGGAGAGTGTCTGCATTTTCAAGAGCAAGTTCAAGATTTCTGTTCACGCTCAAGAGCAAGTTCAAGATTACTGTTCACGCTCTATCCATGCAATAGGATTTCCGCGCTGAACCTTTCCTCCTTGAGGAACTGTAAGGTCTACAAGCTTTCCACCTAATGCGGCAGGAATGGCAACAAACTCACCCCATGAGGTGTGGATATGGCAAAGAACATCTCCTTCAGCGTATTTCTTTCCTATCTCTGGTGCTACGGCAGGAGTGGCTTCTGAGCAACCTTGGAAGTCGTAGAATACCTGTCCAGATACAGAAGCCTCGATTTTATCTGCCTTTGCATGCTTAAAGGCGGCAATCTCTTCTAAAGATAGTTTTGCTCCCGAAGCAGCTAACTTCTCTGCCTTTGCCTTGTCGAGGTCGGCGAGGAAGTTTTTCTTTGCCTGTCCGCTCTTGTAGTTGCGGTATTGCTCTGGGTGCATGGCAAGTTCAAAGAGTTCCTCATCGTCTGGGCCGTATTCCCAGCCGTTCTTATCCATTTCCTCTCTGAATTGGTCAAGGGCATCAGGATAGAATGTGTGTGGATCGTCGGTCACGAACTTGAAGCCTTTCTTCTCTGCCAACTCAATGAGCTCAGGGGCTATTTCTCCTGGCACCTTTCCACTCTTTCCGAGAATCATGCCCCATACCGAGTCGTCCATCATCACGTAACGACCCTTTCCTTGTTCTATTGTCAAAAGGTTGAAGAGTGCGATATTCTTAACATATTGTGAGAATGGTGTAACGAGAGGAGGGTATCCAACCTTCGGCCATACATATTCCACTTCGTTGAAAAGTGCCACGAGCATATCGTCTGTGGTTAACTCACGGTCGCCTTTTTTCTTTCTGAGGTTGTTTATAACTCCCTGAATGCCACCAAGGTCTGCCATCATAGAGCCCATCATACCTCCTGGTAGTCCGCAACCAATCAGGAGTGACGACATGTGCTTGTTTGCTGGATTTATGAAATAGCCCAACCAATCGTCAATGAACTCCTGAGTTAATGAGCGAGCCTGCATATATGCGTTCATGTTTATCTCTGGAACATCAAAACCAGCATCGGCAAGCATGGCGCGAACGGAAATAACATCAGGGTGTACCTTGCCCCAGGAAAGTGGTTCGATAGCTGTGTCTATCACATCTGCTCCGTTCTCACAAACCTCAAGAATAGAAGCCATAGAGAGACCAGGACCAGAATGTCCGTGGTATTCAATAAGCACGTCTGGATATTTCGTCTTGATAGCCTTTGTCAGCTGACCGAGGAAATGTGGTCTGCCTATTCCCGCCATATCCTTCAAACAGATTTCTTCTGCTCCAGCACTGATGAAATGATCTACTTTCTCAAGATAATACTCTACGGTGTGTACTGGCGAGAACGTGATGCAAAGGGTTGCTTGCGGAGTCATGCCCGCTTCCTTTGCCCAATGTATAGAAGGAATGATGTTTCTCTCGTCGTTGAGACCGCAGAAGATACGTGTTATGTCCACTCCTTGAGCGTGCTTCACTTTGTACATCAACTGGCGCACATCGTTTGGTACAGGGTACATGCGCAGGGCATTGAGTCCTCTGTCAAGCATGTGAGTCTTGATGCCTACTTCATTGAAAGGCTTACAGAATGCACGCACGGTGGTGTTTGGATTCTCACCGGCAAGAAGGTTTACCTGCTCGAACGCACCACCATTTGTTTCCACTCGGGAGAAGCATCCCATGTCGATTATTACCGGTGCTATTCGTTCAAGCTGTTCCTTTAGTGGCTGGAACTTTCCTGAACTCTGCCACATGTCTCTGTATACGAGGCTGAACTGTATCTTCTTTTTCATAAAGGTATAGATTTGCAAAAATTATGTTGTTTCTTTTTTACAATGCAAAGGTATCAAATTTATTTCTAACAAAATCCACAATCTTCATTATTTTATAATTTTTTATATCTAAATGGTATTTCGATAATATTTAGCAAGAATTTTGCATGTATTTAGATGCTTGTTTCTCTACTGTTTACCTAAATCTTGCCTTTTTGCTTGGCAAAGAACGATAAAAAAAAGGTAGAAATTGTAAGTAGAAAGGCGGTTTTAAATTAGAAATCATTAAAAAATATCAAAAAAAATATTAACAGAAATAATATAAATCAAAATAAAGTAGTATATTTGCAATGTAATTTGTGCTTACGTCAAACGAATCCGATAAGCAGCAGACATTGTAAATAGATGGAAAGAATAAGAAATTTTTGTATCATAGCACATATAGATCACGGAAAGAGTACTCTTGCTGACCGACTTCTGGAGTTTACAAACACCATTCAAGTTACTGAAGGCCAGATGCTTGACGATATGGATTTGGAGAAGGAACGAGGTATAACAATAAAAAGCCATGCCATTCAGATGGAATATCTCTATCATGGCGAGAAATATATACTGAACCTGATTGACACCCCAGGCCATGTGGACTTCTCGTATGAGGTGAGCAGATCAATAGCAGCATGTGAAGGAGCATTGCTTATTGTTGACGCAACACAAGGGGTACAGGCACAGACAATCTCAAATCTGTATATGGCAATAGACCATGACCTGGAAATCATTCCAGTCATAAACAAAATTGATATGCCATCGGCAATGCCCGATGAGGTGGAAGACGAGATTATCGAACTCATAGGGTGTGACAGAAAAGACATACTCCGTGCTTCTGGAAGAACAGGAGAAGGCATTGAAGCTGTGCTCGATGCTGTGGTTGAAAGAATCCCACATCCGAAGGGTGACTCGCAAGCTCCTCTTCAGGCTTTGATCTTTGACTCTGTGTTCAACAGTTTCCGTGGCATCATAGCCTATTTCAAGATTGAGAACGGAACAATTCGCAAGGGCGACAAAGTGAAGTTCTTCAATACTGGAATGGAATATACCGCTGATGAAGTTGGAGTGCTGAAGATGGACATGGTTCCAAGGCAGCAATTGTCAACTGGAGAGGTGGGATATATTATTAGTGGTATAAAGAACGCAAAGGAAGTGGCGGTGGGAGATACCATCACACATGTAGCTACACCATGCACCAAGGCAATCTCTGGTTTCCAAGAAGTGAAGTCGATGGTCTTTGCTGGAGTTTATCCGATAGACCCTGCCGATTATGAGAATCTAAGAGCATCCTTAGAGAAGCTGCAGTTGAACGATGCCTCACTGACATTCATGCCAGAGTCGTCGGTTGCACTTGGTTTCGGCTTCCGTTGTGGTTTCCTTGGACTCCTTCATATGGAGATTGTTCAGGAACGCCTTGACCGTGAGTTTAATATGGACGTTATCACTACGGTGCCAAACGTTTCATATCTCGTCTTTGACAAGCACGGCAGTTCAAAGGAGGTGCACAATCCTTCTGGCTTGCCTGACCTTATGTCAATAGACCATATCGAAGAGCCGTACATACATGCCACTATCATTACTGATACAAGCTATATCGGTCCTATCATGACACTCTGTCTCGACAAACGAGGAGAGCTGATAAAGCAGGAATATATTTCTGGAAACCGCGTGGAGATTCACTTCATGCTTCCTCTCGGAGAAATTGTCATAGACTTCTACGACAAGCTGAAATCAATATCGAAGGGTTATGCATCGTTCGATTATCATATTGATGGCTTCCGTCCGTCAAAGCTTGCGAAGTTAGACATTCTGCTCAACGGCGAGAGCGTAGATGCTCTCTCTGCACTAACACACGTCGACAATGCTGTCACTCTCGGTAGAAGAATGTGTGAGAAGCTGAAGGAACTGATTCCTCGCCAGCAATTCGATATCGCCATTCAGGCCGCCATTGGTGCGAAGATTGTGGCGCGAGAGACTATCAAATGTGTCAGAAAAGATGTCACCGCAAAATGTTACGGTGGAGACGTCAGCCGAAAGCGCAAACTTCTTGAAAAACAGAAGAAAGGAAAGAAACGTATGAAGCAGATAGGCAATGTGGAAGTGCCTCAGAAGGCATTCTTAGCAGTGCTGAAGCTCGATTAAGCATTGTATCCTCTTTTCAATGCGTTTCTCTATTTCCAGAACTATTTCTTATCGCATAAGAAAGATGAAAGGAATAATGGACTTGGTCTTACAGAAAAAGAAACGTGAGACCAAGCCATTCAAAAAAAACAAAGAAGAGTCATTTGACATAAAAAGGCTTTTAAGTCAATATTCGTGTCTATGAATAACTAACGTCAGGCTATCCCCCAATAACACGAGGGACAGTATTCATTGAAGTTTTTTAATACTTATGAAACAACAACCGATTTTAAAACGTGACATAGCTCGCGAGCTTGCGAGGAAATACAGTACTATGACTCACGAAGAGTTAGATGCCTTGGAGGATATTCTCGTTCCAATGGTTTTTCCGAGAGGAAAGAAGATTCTTTCGGCAGGTGAGGTGTGTAAATATATTTATTATATTCACACCGGATTAGTGCGCCAGTCGTATGTAAAGAACAAGAAAGAGGTTACAGAGTATCTTGGCGTTGATGGAAACATCATCATGAGCATACAGAGCCTTTTTGAGGAGATTCCAACAAAACAGGATATCACAGCCCTCGAGAATACCTATATCTTCGCTCTGCCAAAAAGGGCACTTGAATCTGTTGCTCTTCACAACAACAATATTCAGATTCTCTATCGAAAGATTCTTGAAGAGTCTCTGATAATCTCTCAGATTCATGCCGACTTGGTACGCTTTGAAACTGCACACGACAGATATGCAAGGTTCTGCAAGCTCATGCCGCAAGTGGCACTCCGAGCTCCACTTGTATATATTGCTTCATATCTTCAGATGACTCCCGAGACTCTGTCTCGAGTGCGTTCACAACCGCTCTAAAAACTGAAATGGTTTATTCTGTCGGTTGATACTGGTAGCCAATGTCATAATAAGAAAGCACTGGTTGCCAGGATTTTCATGCTCATATTCAGAAGTAGCTGTTTTTCGCTCACTTTTTTATTCGTGAGATTTTATTGTTATTACATAAGTAGCTATTTCTCGCTCACTTTTTCGAAAGGAGTTAACAACGAAGGAATATAGAAAAATGGTGGCGGAGAGTTATCCTCTCTGCCACCATTTCTTTTTCTTCAGTTCTGTAGAATCGTCAAAAGAGCGATGCGCCATTCTCTCTTCCAGAATATGTTTCATGCTTTTCTGCTGTGAGATCATCTGATAGATAGAGCCCCAGTCGGGCAAACCACCAACGTTTCTGTCATCTATAAAGATATCTGCCTTCAGCTTTCGTGAATAGTCAGGAGTAGAGGGCGATTCCTCTGGATAGTCCTTGTTGACTGCATAGAACTCCACTCCTCTTTCCCGGCACCATTTCACTGCTTCTTCAAGCAGTTCTCCTTCTCTCACACTCCAGAGAATAACCCTATGTCCATCCCTTATAAGTGCCTTAAGGGTATCTGTCGCAAAGATTATCTCTTTCCCGATTTCAGGATATCTGTGCTCAACAATCGTTCCGTCAAAATCAACTGCAATAACCATAAATTCTTTTTTTACTTATAACTTTCTTTTGCATTTACACAACCATGCGCAAAGCCTTGGAAGGACATAGTCGTGGAAAATGATTATCACTTTCTTGAATTATCAATATTTATCTTTTGCCTCTGCCTTTTACAGCTATTTCTTGTAAGAATCGTCTTCTTGATTGCTGTAGTGGCTCATGGAATAATCACCGTAATGTCCGTACATTCCATAACTGCCTGCTTTCCCGTAACTTCCGTATGATTTGTAGGATGCGTACTTAGCATATTTTCCATACTTTCCATAGCCGTAGTAATAGCCGTACTTGTGCTTAGAAAGGTCAATGCCGTTAATCACAACAGAAACGTTAGGCAATTTTCTAGTATCTGCCAATTCGTTTATATATGCAAATGCACTCTTCGGTGTGTAGTCGGCACGAGAGACGTAAACAGTGGCGTCTGTCACTCTTCCTATCGTGATTGTATCTGTCACAAGACCAACAGGAGCAGTATCTATGATGATATAATCATAAATATCTTTTAGCCTTTCAAAAATGACATCAAGGGATTGACGGGCAAGGAGCTCGGCAGGGTTCGGAGGAATAGGACCCGACATTAGAAGGTCAAGGTTTCTGTTAATTCCCGAAGGGATGATCTGCTCGCGAACCATTTCCTCTGTAGGCTCATCGTGTATGAGGATGCGCGTGATGCCAGTGTCGGTTTCTATTCCGAAGAGACTTGATAATCGTGGCTTACGGATATCGAGACCAGCGAGAAGAACCCTCTTTCCAAGCAATGCGAAGCTCACAGCGAGGTTTGCTGCAATGAATGTTTTACCTTCGCCAGAAGAGTTTGAGGTGAGCATGATGATCTTCTCATCGTCTTTCAAAGTGAACTGGAGGTTTGTGCGCAATGAGCGGAAAACTTCCTCCATCATGTTATTCTGGTTTTCCTGCACAACGATATCTGCCCTTTTCTTCGCTGTGTTGCTTGCCACTGGAATATCTGCTATGATTGGCAGGCGTGTGAGCCGTTCTACATCGTTCCTGCCTTCAATCTTGTATCTCATGAATTGTATTATGAGAAGTATAACGAGTGGAATGGCAAGTCCTACTCCGAAGGCTCCAGCAAGAATCTTGTTCCTTTTCGGTGCTATCTGTCCTGTGTATGCAGGCTTGTCAATTAGCTTTCCTTTGTCGGCGGTTGCAGCCAGCGAGATAGAGTTTTCTTCACGTTTCTGCAGGAGCATGAGGTATAGTCCGGAACGCACTTCCTGCTGTCTTCCTATCTCATTGAGAATTCTTTCCTGGGTAGGACTTTCCTGCACTTGTGCGTTATACTTTGAGTATTGCCCAAGCATTCCTCTTCGTGTTATCTCGTAGTTGTTTCTCGTTTGCGCCATCGCACGCTTTATACTTGCCGTCAAGTCGTTAAGCTGTTCGGTAAGCGGAATAACCGTAGGGCTATTAGCGTTGGCAGTTCGCAGAAGTCTGTTGCGCTCAAGAACAATTTTGTTGTAGGCATCAATGAGAGAAGAAGCCGCCTCGTCGGTAAGTCCTACATTTGATGGCAAAGTCTGGTATTTATTCTGTGGAAGCTCCATATAGTCAGAGATGCTTTTCAGAAGAGCCTCCTGAGTGGCCATCTCAGCCAGTTTCCCTTCGAAGGTGTTTGACTGTGTGAATGCGTTTCCTGCTTTCAGACTTAATTCAACAACGTTGTTCTTCTTCTTGAAACTCTCGAGTTGTCCTTCGGTAGCTCCCAACTCCATATTGATTTTTTCCAGACGGTTGTTTATGAACTCCTCAGTGCGAACAGCCACGATATTCTTGTCGTTGTTAGCCTCGTTGTTGTAGCTTGTCACTAATTGCTGGAGGTAGTCCAGAGAGCGCTGGATGTTTATGTCGGTATAAGTAAGCATGAGAATAGTGGTCATCTTGCTTGTTGGGGTAACAGCAAGACGTGAGGCATACATTGATGCTGTATTCTCTGCAGGAATTATTCTAACAAAAATCTCATCCCCGTCACTCATCATTCTTTTCCTTTCTGGATTAAGGGAGAATGTCAGTGAGCCGGCAGCTGTCTTGATTGTCGAAGGAAGATTCTTTATAGACGTGTTTATACCGAACTGTCGGTACATGCCGTTCTTGTCTTTTCCAAAGCATGTGCCTTTTACGTGATACTGTCTGTTCTGAAACGTCATGGAAAGTGACACGGGGTCATTAAGGTTTTCCAGTCCGTTTTCGTCAAGGTCTACAGAGACAGGTTGTATTCGGTATAAGTCCTTGTCAACAATTTTTCCTTTCAAGGTGTAAGATGTGTGTAGCTTCAACTTTTTCACTACGTCAAGAGCGATTGTTCGTGAGGCTATTATTTCCATTTCGTTGTCAATACCCTGGGAGTTACTCATCATGCCCAGGTTCTCAGAATACAGCAAGCTCCTTCTTGAGCGTCCACCGCCACTCTCGTCTTTTATCAGCACCTTCGCTTGAGCTTGATATACTGGAGTGGTGTATTTAAGATATGCATATGCTCCACCAACGAATAATGCAATAGAAATAACAAACCATTTCCAGTTTATCACGAAAATGGAGAAAAGGTTAATAAAATTCAGGAGGGTATCCTCTTCCTGTTCCACAGCAAAGCTGGTATTTTCACTGTTTATGGTCTGTTCGTCAATAAAGTCTTGTTTCATTCTGAAGCGTTACCTTATTATAAAAATATAATATTAAGTTCTCTTTTTTAATTTCTTGATGGGGTGGGGCGCATTGTTTCTTTCATTTCCTTTTCCTATGCCTACCAACATGGTGAGGAAAGTGAGGTTAATAAGCATTCTCGTCGTGCTTGAAGATTTGTAGGAATGTGCGGAACACGATTTCTACATCAAGTGCGAACGACCAGTTCTCGTTGTACCAGATGTCTTTCTTTACACGCTCTTCCATCTGCCATACTTCTTTTGTCTCTCCACGGAAACCTGTAACCTGAGCAAGTCCTGTTATTCCTGGTTTAGAGAAATGTCTCACCATGTATTTCCTGATGATGTGTGAGTACATCTCCGTATGGTAGAGCATGTGTGGTCTTGGTCCTACAACACTCATGTCTCCCTTCAGCACGTTTAGGAACTGTGGGAGTTCATCAATGTTCGAACGTCTCATAAACTCACCAAATGGGAATTTCCTAGGGTCGTTTCTCGTTGCCTGCACTTTGTCTGCATCTTTGTTTACGTGCATAGAGCGGAACTTGTACATCTTAAACGTCTTTCCATTCAGTCCCGTTCGCTCTTGACAGAAGAATAGTGGTCCTGGACTTTGGATTTTTATCATAAGCCATACAAACGGAATCAGCGGCAACATGAACAGGCAAGCCATAGAAGCCACGAAGATATCAAACGTACGTTTTATGATTCTGTTATCTAAACGGTTGATATTGTTCGAATGGTTTGTGAAGAACACCAAACCCCCTATCTGCACTGGGGTGAGTCTCACGCTTAGGGTAGACATTATCCTCGGAACGAGAAAGAACTCCATTACGTTACGGTCGCAAAAGTCTATCATCTTTGCTGCATTCGGATAGTCCATAGAAGAAACAAGCGAGTAGAAAACGATATCGGCCTGAAAAGGTGTTTCTCCACGTGAGATTTTCTCCATAAGTGTTTCTCGTGTGCCAAGTCGGTGAAGCCCCCTCGGACAATCTTCAAGATGCTGGTTGCTATAGTATCCAAGTATGTTATATGCCGTACTTGCAGAGTTCTGCATCTCGTTGTAAACAGAGAGAATTGCAGGATCGCTTCCAATGAATACAACAGAGCGTTTATTGTGTCCCCGACTGCGCAGACTATTTAGAAATAGTCGCTCAATGAATCTTAAGACAAGGATTATTGCAAGATAAGTGACAAAATAGAAGAATGTGAGTCGGAGCACACTCTGAGAGACTCCTGAGGTTAGTCGTACTAATGCAAGCAATACCAATGCTTGGCAAAAAGACATCTTCGTTGCTCGGGAAACAACCTGCCAGATACTAATTCGCTGGTAGAAAATTCTGTTGCCGTAAAACATTATGCCTATGATTGCTGCTATAGTGGCACAGATAACACCACGGTCGTAGTCACCCGTTAATCCCTCGGGAACAATAATCAAGTTACTGTTCACAAGAAATCCGTATACAATGTTTGCAAGTATAATATCAATCAATGATACCACTGCAAATACAATCTTGCTTCCGCTCGTTAGTTTCTGTCCTTGGCCTTTCATAGGTTGTTTTTTTTTGATCTTTTTTCCAGAACCAGGTTTTAATTTTATGGGGAAAGCAGTTCCGGAATTCTTCTTTTCCCCTAATTGCCGTAAACGGTTGTTTCCATGCTCTTGGCATTTTGCTTTTTTACTTATATTTGCGTTCTTCTTATGCAAATTTACACAAAAGTTATATAATGAACAAATTTTTTTTAAAATAAATACGAAAATGAGTGGTTTTTTCTTGCATAATCCGTGATAAATGAGTAATTTTGCGTTCAAAAGAATCATTTAATAACTTGAAAAATGAGTTTTTTAGATAAAATCTTTAAGAAAAAGAATGAAGCATCAGAACCAGGAATGGAAGATTTCATGATGCTTATCAGAGTGTATTTTCAGGCTTCAATAGCCTCGAATGTTGGTATCACAAACCTCGCAATGCTACCCGATCTTCGTACGTTTAAGTCGGCTTTCAAAGTGCCCACACAAAACGGTCGTTTGGGAGCAGGAGAAAAAAAACGCTGCATGAAGATGCTTATGGAGATATATGGAACAGAAGAGTTGTTCTTCAAGGAAATCGACCAAAGCGTAAAGAAAAATTGCAGAAAGCTACAAGACGTGCAGGTATACCTCCTCCAGTTCCAGAACTATACTCAGGACCTTATGATGCTTATGGGAAACCTCATGAAGTTTAAACTCAGAATACCGTCCTTCTTCCGAAAAGCATTGAAAACAATGACTGAGAAAACTGTCAACGATGTCTTTACAAAGAACGATTATAGCGACCCAGCAACCATGAAAACGGTGCTTGCAATCCGACAGTACGCAAAGCGTTTGGGCTTTTCGCAGCAATGGACTTCTGACTTCGTCTATCAGCTCGTTATGCTGGCAAAGAAACAACCAGCACCACAACAGTGATTTCTGAGAATTCGAGGGTAAACGGCAGGAAAAAGAGTCGTAAAAGGATTTGATTTGTTTAATAAAAGTTAAATTTTCTCGAAAACCCCTTGAAACCTCGATTTTAATTACTAAATTTGTAAACAGAACAATAATTATTTATCTGAATGGCTAATACTGAGCAGGAAATATTTGATTTTACAGTGCAGGTACGGTATCTCATCAAAAAATACGGTGAGATGAAGGAGGAATTGCGCCAGTTGAAATCAGAGTTAGAGGCTCAGAAGCGAGAAACTGCTGATATGGAGACTCTCGCAAATGCTTCCATGCGCGACTATGAGATACTTAAGACGGCAAAGATGCTTGAAATAGGCGACAACGACCTTGCTGCTACCAAGAAGCGCGTCAATAAGCTCATTCGCGATGTAGACAGATGTATCACATTGCTCACAGAACAAAATTCTACTCAAAAGTGAGGGTGACTATGGCTGAGGACAATAAGTTAAACATAAGATTGCATATTTACGATACAGACATGGCGGTGAAGATAAACCGCAGCGATGAAGAAATGTATCGTCATGCGTCGCAACTCATAAGCGAGGTGGTTGGAAACTACACGCAGTATTACAAGGGCTTGAAGAGTGAGAAAGAAATTCTTTACATGGCTCTTGTAGACATCACTTTGCGTTATGAGGTCGAAGCAAAGCGCAATAATACCGAACCTTATTCGGAAGCCCTTAAGAAACTTTCAAAAGAGATAGAAGATGCCTGTAAGGAGTGATGTGTGCGTCTCATAGGCAAGACTGTAGATACTTCCACCGTCCTGCTTTAGTGAAACAGTACATATTATTAACTAATCTTATATTTCAATACAAACAACTACAAGAATGACAACAATACAGATCATATCTATCGTAGCTGCTTTGCTTATTGGCATCTGTATAGGATATGTTCTCTTTAGATACATTATAAAAGGAATATACCACGGAATGCTGGCAACAGCAGAAAAAGAATCGGAGGTGTTGAAGCAAAACAAACTCCTCGAAGTAAAGGCTAAGTATCTCAACAAGAAAAACGAACTTGAGAAAGAAGCACAACAGCGAAACCAGAGACTTCAACAGGGAGAGCAGCGTCTGAAACAGCGTGAACAAACCCTTTCTCAGAAACTTGACGAAGTAAACCACCGTCGTCAGGAGCTCGACAATTTCGCACATTCACTCGAAAACGAGCGTAATCTCCTCTCAGCAAAGGAAGAGGAAGTTAACAAAATGGAGGAGCAGCAGCTTCAGAAACTGGAGCAGATTAGCGGGCTCAGTGCCGATGAGGCAAAAGCTCGCCTTGTGGAAAGCCTGAAAGACAAGGCTCGTCTCGATGCTGCAGGATATATCAACGAGATAGTTGAAGAGGCTAAGCTCAATGCAAATCAGCAGGCAAGGAAGATTGTCATTCAGACCATCCAGCGAACAGCAACAGAGACCGCCATTGAAAACTCAGTCAGCGTGTTCCACATTGAGAACGATGAGGTGAAGGGAAGAATTATTGGTCGTGAGGGAAGAAATATTCGTGCCCTTGAGGCTGCCTGCGGAGTGGAGATTGTTGTAGATGACACTCCAGAGGCTATCGTAATTTCTGCCTTTGACCCTATCCGCCGTGAGATATGTCGTCTCGCTCTCCATCAGCTCGTTTCAGATGGTCGTATCCATCCAGCACGTATTGAGGAGGTTGTGGCAAAGGTTAAGAAGCAGCTTGACAATGAAATCGTAGAGACTGGAAAGCGTACAACCATCGACCTTGGTATTCACGGTCTGCATCCAGAACTTGTGCGTATCGTAGGAAAGATGAAGTATCGCTCTTCATACGGTCAGAACCTTCTCCAGCATGCTCGTGAAACTGCAAACCTCTGTGCTGTAATGGCTTCTGAACTTGGTCTTAATCCAAAGAAGGCAAAGCGTGCCGGACTCCTCCACGATATAGGTAAGGTACCAGACGAGGAAAATGAGATGCCACATGCTCTCTATGGTGCGAAGGTTGCTGAGAAATACAAGGAGAAGCCAGATATTTGCAACGCCATTGCTGCCCATCACGATGAGATGGAGATGCAGACACTTCTTGCCCCTATCGTTCAGGTGTGTGATGCAATCTCTGGTGCTCGTCCTGGTGCTCGCCGTGAGATTGTAGAGGCTTATATCAAGCGTCTCAACGACCTTGAAGCTATTGCGATGTCTTATCCTGGTGTCACAAAGACTTACGCTATTCAGGCAGGTCGTGAACTCCGTGTCATTGTTGGTGCAGACAAGATGACCGACGAGCAGACAGAGGCTCTCTCAGGAGAAATAGCAAATAAGATTCAGACAGAGATGACTTATCCGGGACAGGTGAAGATTACCGTCATTCGCGAGACACGCTCTGTTGCTTATGCAAAGTAATAATTTTTTTAGCTCATATAGAAAAATGCTGTGGCAGCTTGCTGTCACAGCATTTTCTGTAGTTTCAAATAGTATTTCTATAGAAGGAACTACACGTAATTCAAAATTTCCTGAGGTGTTGAGATGAATGTTGTGGCTCCGTGATTGATTAGGAAGTCCCTGTCTCTAAATCCCCAAAGAACGGAGATGCATGGAAGGTGGGAATTGCGTGCAGTGGCTATGTCAACATCAGAATCACCGATATAAACCGTATCAGAGGAAAAAGAGGTGTTCTTTTCGCAGATACTTTCACAATCCTTTTCATTGATGTTCTTATCACTCTCATTAAAGGTGCTCTCAATTCCCAATTCCTCCATAGCAATTTTCACCATGTCGGGAGCTGGTTTCCTCGCTACACCTTCACGTTCGCCAACGGCAACATCGATATAATCCCTAAACCAAAAATCATAAAGTTCCGTGACGCCCTTCTGAAGTTTGTTACTGACAATAGCCATCCTTATTCCTCGCTCCTTCAAAGCCTGTAGAGTTTCCTTTATGCCTGGGTATAGCTTTGTGGAATCCTGACAATGACAGATATAATACTCCTTGAATGTCTGGAAAACATTCTCGAAGGCAGGATTTCCCTCTCCTTGCGGCACAGCGCGGATAATGAGGTTTCTCACTCCATTTCCAACAAATTGACGAATTTCCTCAAGCGAATGCTCTGGCATACCGTTGATTCTCAGAGCGTAGTTGGTGGCATCTGCAAGGTCCTGCAAGGTATCAAGTAGAGTGCCGTCTAAATCCCAAATAATATTTTTGTATTTCATGTTCTTTTATGTTGTTTGAAGGTTATGTGTTACTCTAAATTGGTGTGCTGAATCATTCGCGAAGGATTGGTAGTTGCCAGTGGTAGACAACGGCACAGAGGCGAATGATGATCACCGCTGCCGCACATCCAAGCTGCGCCCAGAGGTCTGGAATCTCAAGCATGATTCCAGCTGTGTAAATAATTCCTCCCACGGCACATGCCAAAGCATAGATATCCCTTCTGAAAATCAGTGGCACCTCATTGATGAGAATATCACGAATCACTCCTCCTGCCGCACCAGTCATCATACCCATGATATTTGCCGCCCAGAAGGGGAATCCTGCGTTAATTGTTTTCTCGAAACCAACAACAGTGAACAGTGCAAGTCCGATGGTGTCGAACGTGAACATTGTCTTTGCTATCCTGTTTATGAAGGAATGCGAGCAGATATATACGAGCAGTGCGAAAGCAGTAATGGCAAGGTATACCCATTGCGTCATCCAGAATGGACTGTTTCCGAGGAACACATCTCTTATTGTTCCACCTCCGCAAGCTGTTGCCATTCCCACTATAAATGCCCCAAATAGGTCGAAGTTTTTTTCGCTGGCAAGCCTTATTCCGCTTATGGCAAAGGCAAATGTTCCGATGAAGTCGATAACCGTTACAAAGTTTATCTCTAAGTAGGTGTGCATAATTATTTTTTCTGAAAATATGTTTTTTTCCTTAACAAAGTGCAAATTTAGCAATAATATTTGGAAAAATGTTTGTTTCGCTCTTTTTTTCTTCGTAAATTTGCATTATGACACAAAAATTTACAGAAGAAAAGGGAAATCGCTGGACACACCTCATCGGTGTCGTCTTTGCCTTGTCGTGTATTTGGACAGTATGGCCTGCTGTGAGATTGGGATGGGAGTGGACTATGGCAATCCTGTTTTTCATTGTCGGAATGTTCCTAATGTTCCTCTCATCAACAATCTACCATTGGTTACGTCCTGGCATGGCAAAGAATATTCTGCGTAAATGTGACCATATCAGCATTTACGTAATGATAGCATGCTCTTATACACCGATATGTATTGCGGTGGTTGGAGGATTAGTAGGGTGGCTGACCTTCGCCCTGCTATGGTTAATAGTGATTGCAGGTAGTGTCTATAAGATTGTGGCAATAGGGAAGTATCCTCGACTTTCTCTTGCACTCTATCTCGTGATGGGTTGGAGTGTGGTGTTTATTGCAAAGCCTGTATATGAGAATGTCTCAACTCTTTCCCTACTACTCCTTCTTGCTGAGGGCATTTTCTATACGGTGGGGACGTACTTTTTTGCAAAAGACATCAGACGTCATTACCATGCCATTTGGCATGTCTTTGTGCTTCTTGGGGCCATTTCTCATTGGACGGCGGTACTGTCAATGATGTGGCCTCTGCTTCCTTAGTTTCCTTTATCGATAAACCCAAAAGGGGAAACGGGAAGAAAATGTGTTTTGGTGGGTTTTATAAATTTTGTTAAAACTGAAAAAATGAATGCGATAATTTTTGACCTCGTAGGGGTTGTTATGAATCTGAACATAGAGCGCGATACCGCTGCGCTTCATTCCGTTGGACTTCCCGATTATGTTGGTTGCCTCGCAAATGAAGGAATACGAAAACCTATGGAGGCTTATCTCAATGGCTTGATTCCAGAAAACGAGTTCCTCGTTGGCATTCGTCCCTTCTGTCGGGAAAAGGTTACAGACAGTGAGATTCTGTGGTCTATGGACGCTGTGCTTGATGATATCCCACGTGAGCGAATTGAAAAAATTATTCGTCTCAAGGAGAAATATAGGATTTTTCTTTTGAGCAACCTCTATGACACTGCTTGGGAACACACTCTCAGGGAGTTTGCACGTGCAGGTTATTCTCCGTCAGATTGCTTTGAGCGGGTATTCCTCTCTCAAAAACTTGGAATGGCAAAGCCCGACCCCCGTATTTTCCTACATGTAGTGGAAGAGACGGGAATCGAGCCTTCTGAGACGTTCTTCTTTGACGATACAAAGGCGAACGTAGAATCTGCAAATGCTTTAGGCTTCCGCTCTGTACTCGTACCTATGAATAGGGTAGAAGAGGTGTTAGCAGAGATATTCTAAAAGCAAGGGTGTTTCCAGAGGCGTTTGCAGAGGAATTTGCATGGGTATTTGAGAGGTGTTAGCACGGGTATTGTTTAGAGAATTTCCTGTGCCTGCAATTCACTACGATGCTTTCACTTCAAGCGTTACAACGCTATGCTTTGGAACCTTTAGTGTAATAACGTCTTTCTTCACCTTGCAATCCTTGAAAGGTTGCGGTGCGATTGTGGCAGGGTGTGAGAAGTCGTTATAGTCGGCAACTTTTTCAGAGGTAAGAATTGTTCCTGATACCGTTTTCACCTTAACACCCTCCAAAGCGACTGTAACCTCCTGACCCTTTTCCATGTTCATGTTTGTGACGCTGATATGGAAGATGCCGTTCTTGTCTTTCGAAGCCGTGGTGCTTATTGTAGGCACAATTTCCTTTTCATTTACTCTTACGCTATCACAGACGATTGTTGAAGGAAGGAAAGTAGCCTCTTTGTGCACCTTGTACATGTTGAAGATATGGTATGTTGGTGTGAGAACAATACCGTCTTCTGGATTCTTCTCGTTTGTTAGAATCATTGACTGAAGCACGTTAACAACTTGTGCGATATTTGCCATCTTCACGCGGTCGGTGTATTTATGGAAGATATCGAGCGATGAAGAGGCAACAACAGCATCGCGCATGGTGCATTGCTGATAAAGCCAGCCTGGGTTTGTACCCTTTTCCACTTCCCACCATGTACCCCATTCGTCAACAAGGAGTCCTATTCTCTTCTCTGGGTCATACTTGTCCATGATTTTCATGTGGCTGACAATGCAGTCTTCTATTCCCAAAGAGCGGGAAAGTGTTTCATAGTATTCCTGTGGAGTGAAGTTAATAGCTTCGCCCTTTGCATTCCAGTTTCTGACGGCATAGTAATGTACGGAGTAGCCCGCCATATTCCTCCTCGGACCAATTTGCTTCATCAACACCTCTGTCCAGTTGGTGTCGTTGGCATTTGCACCGGAAGCGATTCTGTATAGTTTGTTGTCGCCATAGTTGCGAGCGTAGGTAGCATATCTGCGGAAGAGGTCGGCATAGTATTCTGGCCGCATGTTTCCTCCGCAACCCCAAGACTCATTTCCAACTCCGAAGAACTTAACCTTCCAGGGCTTCTCCCTCCCGTTCTTCCTTCTGAGTTCTGCCATGGTGGAGTTGGTATCGCTCGTCATGTATTCAACCCATTTCGCCATCTCCTCCATTGTTCCAGAGCCAACGTTTCCTGATACGTAAGGCTCACAGCCGAGAAGCTCACAAAGGTTCAGGAATTCGTGAGTTCCGAACGAGTTGTCTTCAACTGTTCCTCCCCAGTTCGTGTTCACCATACGAGGGCGCTCACTAAGATCTCCAATGCCATCCATCCAATGGTATTCATCTGCGAAACATCCTCCAGGCCATCTCATCACTGGTACTTCGAGAGCCTTTATAGCCTCAAAAACATCTTTTCTGTAGCCCTCCACATTAGGAATTTTTGAGTCTTTTCCAACCCAGAGTCCACCGTAGATACATCTTCCAAGATGTTCTGCAAACTGTCCGTAGATTTCTTTCGGGATAATCTCCTTGCCATCTTGAGGATGAACAGTGATTGTTGCGTTTTGTGCCATTGCCGTAGAGATAAATGCTATCATCGACAAGGCTGATACAAATAGTTTTTTCATAGTTTATTGTTTTTTTGTAAGTAATTAAGTAGGTGTGCAAAATTATTTTTATAATGATTGTATTGATTGGTGATGTAGAATCAGTATGTGACATAAAGGAGTGTAGCGACTCCTACTCGACTGTTGTCACTTGCTGATAATGCGCAGTAGGCGATGCAAGGATTATAAAAATAATTTTGCACACCTACTTATGCACACCTACTTATCACTTCCAATCAGAAAGACAGAACCTGCTTTCAAGAGCATTTTCAATGGAGTCGGGGAGAGCAGGGAAGAAGTTAATGCCTGTCAGTTCCTCTATGCGATCAACAGATGTGGCAGCTTTTGTCATTGGCTGTTTATCGGCAGTATTTTCATAATAGAAACCGATAGCTTTCTCATTGCCTTTCTTAAGCGACAAGACAACCTTGAAGAATCCCTCAGGAACATCGATGGCATGGTCGATACCTATCTGTTCGTGTTTCCCTTTTTTGTATACTGGTCCGCAGACAATATAGATAGACTTTTCACGCAATGCCCAGTTCCTGCATTCCTCTTCCAACTTTTTCCATGCGCCTCCGTTCAGTCGAGGCTCTTGTGGACAGATATTCGACATATAGAAGCAGTCGTGCATGGCATCCTCGCTCCATTTCATATCTGCAGCGGGGCAGAGATGCCCTCTGTCATACCCACTTCCTTTATATTCATACCAATCAACACGGTATGCTGCCTCTATGTTTGGGTCTGCCCAAAACTTATTCTTTCTTGGTAACTCGCCCTCAGCTTCCTTTGCTGTAAGTTCCCATGCCGACCAATTTGCAGTGTTGTGAGACTTGTTGTAAGAAAGCGTATAGCCAGTATGCCGAATAATCTGTTCTGCCCTGTCTGGCAAAGGGTCAGGAATCTCAATGCCTTCTTTTATCATTTCAGCATCTGCTCTCTGCTGATTCTCCATGGTTCTTTTTTCAGAATTGTTCTCCATGGTTTCATTTTCTCCATGAGAGAGAATGTCTTCTTTTTCTTGAACCTCAGAATTTTGCTCTGTTTCCTGTTTTCCTTGTTCACCATTTCCACTGTTTCCGGTCAAGGAACATGCTGAAAGGATCAGAGCAACAAGCCCTATAACTAATATTTTTCTCTTCTTCATTTTTTTCTGTTTCTTCAGTAACTATTTTTCCATTTTCAGAATCTCTTACCATACATCGCACCCTTTTCTCTCAATATCCTCTTTTGGCATAAGAGGAAGTGGAGAACTGTTGACAAAGCAGTTTTTGAAAGAGCAGTTTAAGGTTTTGTATAGGTAAGTGGCATTGCGAGCCTCAAGGACAGAGAAATTCTCTACCGAGATATTTCGTATGGGCTCAGAAGAGTTTCCATCGAAATAGATGGCGAACGAATCGGCACGCTTTGCCCTTACGTTGCGTATTTGGAAGTCAGAATATCGTGCAGGCATATTTCCCCCACGATAACCAAAATAGTTTGTTTCGAAACGTAGTACAGCACCAGCTGCAGAGGCGATGTCAATGGAGTCTACAAAGACGTTCTCTATATATCCCCCTCTGTCGAGATTCGACTTGAAGAGAAGTGCGTTCTTAACATCACCGATAGTGATATTTCTCATAAAGACATTGCTCACTCCTCCAGACATCTCAGAGCCTATGCACAAACCATTGCATTTGCTGTAAAACAGACAGTTGCGTATGATGATATTCCTCGATGGTCGATTCACTCTCCTTCCGTCTGCATCCCTTCCTGCCTTTATCGCCACTGCATCGTCTCCCGTGCGGAAGGTGCAGTTTTCTATAAGCACTCTTTCTGAGGATTCAGGGTCGCATCCGTCATTGTTTGGAAAGTGAGAATCTATAGTTACATTTCTTACAGTAACATCTTGACAGTAAAGAGGATGTATACACCAGAAAGGACTATCCATTAGAGTGATTCCTTCAATAAGCATCTGACTGCATTCAACGAACTCTATGGCACAAGGACGAAGCTTGCTGCCCTTTCCGAAAACCCTTTCCCTTACGTCAGTAAACTTCTCACCCAAGGTGCGTAGACGCTCTACATCTTCCTTCTCCGGTGTGTCACCGTGTGTGCCATGAATGTTCTCAACGAAATTCGGGTCACCATTAGGCATGCCCCATCGAGCCATCTCTCTGCCATTGGCGTTTATTACTGCCGTCCCTTCTCCTGTAATGGCAAAATTCCTTGCTCGGTATGCTCTTATCATTGATGAGCGGTTATAAAGTTCTGTTCCTTCCCAGCGTGAGAAGACCGCAGGGAGATAACAGTCTGGATTTTCTGAGAATAGCAGCTTTGCCCCATCCTTCAGATGTAGGCAGACATTGTTTTTCAAGAGAATAGGTCCATCAATCTTGTGTTCTCCAGCATGTACAATAACCTTTCCGCCGCCTTTCTCCGAACAGTTGTCAATAGCCATCTGCAGAGCATCTCTTGTTACTTTCTTAGGCAGTTTGAACTCTTTCTGTGGAATTTCCGGTGCACTGACACTTGCTGCCAACATAGCCTCCCGTCTCTCTATAGGAACGTCACTCTGTAAGAGTCGAGAAGAGTCTGTTGTGGGTGTTACCTTCTGAATCATACCATTATTGTCGTATCTTAGCGTGTCGCAACAAACAGAACGTCTTACCCCACAGTGAAAACCGTCATGCAGATGCTTGCTAAGGTCAGCGGTATGGTAGAAGAGCAGATCTTGCCCTTTGTAGTTTACAATAGAAGCATGGTTTGTTCCGCTATTCACTGGGTCGAGTATCACCCCTTGATACTTGTAAGGACCTAATGGTGAATTGCTTGTGGCATAGACAATACGTGGTTCATGCCCTCGGAAAGGACCATCTGAGTAAGACATGTAGTATATACCGTTCCTTTTATGTACCCATACGGCTTCAAAGAAATCCTTAGCCCCCTGAATGATATGCACTTCACCATCGTAGGAGATCATATCTTCGTTGAGTTTTATGCAACAAACGGTATTTTGTCCTGCGAAAAGATAAGCTTGTCCATCATCGTCAATAAATACACAAGGGTCAATAAAGTCACGGTTGCAGATTACTCCAGGACTGTCTATAGAAAGCAGTGGTTTCCCGATAGGATCAGAAAACGGACCTTGCGGATTCTCGCTTACCGCCACTCCGATATGCTTCTTGTCGGTAGGGTAGTAGAGGTAGTATTTCCCGTTTCGGAAGATGCAGTCAGGAGCCCATGCTTCTTTTTTTGCCCACACGGTTTGTGAAATAGGATTGAAGATAACACCATGGTCTTTCCATGTCTTTAAATCCGTAGTGCTATAGGCATGATAGTCTTCCATGGAAAAGGAATCAGCATTGTCCTTATCGTGGCTGGGGTATATCCACAGAGTGTCTCCGAATACCCTTGCTGAAGGGTCTGCCGAATACATGTGGTTAATAATCGGATTCCCCAATTTCTTTTGAGCAAAGAGCGAAAGGGTAGAGACGAGCATGAAAAGAACCACCAAGCCCTTATTCTTAAAGAACGGCTTTTGTTTTGATGATTTTTTTTTCTTCTTCTCTTCCACAATAGACGCCTTCGCCTTGTTGGAAAGATAGGCATTTGGCGAGAACCCCTCGTATTGTATTGCTTGGAGAGTTTTCTTCTTTATTGTGTAGGAGAGTTCGAGAGCATCGATAGCTATTTGCAGTTGTTTCTGCACAGCCTTGTTTTTTAATGCTTTGCATACGGTTTTAGCATCTGTTATGATGCCCTCGCAGATATCCTCCGTCTTCTCAAGGAAGTAGCGGGAAGCGGAGAGTATTCTCTCCTGAAGTTTAGGGTCGTTTTGATAGTTGGAACCAGCTTCAAGAATTATTCTGTCGTATTGCAGGCGGAATTTTTCTGCCACCTGTATCAGCTCTGTATTTATTCTCGGGAAGAGAGTGCGTAAGAGTTCAATGAATGTCTGTTGAGAGTTTGTGAAATTGTTTCCTGCCACACGTAGCAGATGTTCAAAGTCGTAAGATAATTTTCCGAAAGAGAACAGCTCGTTTAGTATTGAATAGTAGTATTCATATCTGAACCGTGGCAGTTCACCTTCAGACTTTTTGCTGCTCTCTATAGAAGAAGCGATGTAGTTGTCAATCTCGTTGTCTGAAATTATGCTGTTGCGGTTCAGAGGAGCAGTGAGCACAAGACCGTCAAGAGTGCGGCATCTCGACAAGGCTACATACACCTGTCCGTGAGCAAAGGAGTTGTTTATATCGAGAATGGCGCGCTTAAAGGTAAGACCTTGCGACTTATGGACGGTAATAGCCCATGCAAGGCGGAGGGGATATTGGGTGAACGTGCCTTCTACCTCCTCTTTTATTTCCTTTGTGGTTTCATCGATTGTGTAGCGCATATTTTCCCAAACAACCTGCTCTACAAGGATATCCTCTTCCTTGCCAGTTTCCTCGTTTATGCACCTCACCACGATACCGTCTCCCGTGATTGCTGTCACGATGCCTATTCTCCCGTTGTAATAGCGTCGTGGCTGTTGAATGTCGTTCTTAATGAACATAACCTGAGCACCTATTTTTAGTGTCAGATGCTGCTCGGCAGGAAAAGATTGTTCAGGAAATGTACCCTTTATCTCCGCCTCGAAGGTATATGCGTGTGCGGGTATTTTCTCTATCTGCCTTTGGTTAAGGTTGTTTGCTTGGAAGTTATGTGTTGTAAGCCGAATCCAGGGGTCCTGCTTTCCTATCTGTTCGTTTTCAGGAGAGAAATTCGGTATATATCTGCTATTCAGCATTGTGAGCACATCTTCCGTTATCTTGTTCTCTCTGATGGCTGCTAAAATGTCAATGAATGATTTGTCCTGCTGGCGGTAAATTTTCTTTAGTTCTATAGTCACGTATCTCACCTGTTGCAGAGCGCGAGAGCAGAAGAAGAAAGGAGAAGAGTAATATTTCGAGAGAACCTCCCATTCCTCGTCCTTCACTACGGGCGCAAGCTGCTGAAGGTCACCAATGAGTAGCAGCTGTACTCCACCGAATGGTGCTGCCGGATTTCGATATCTCCTCATGACATCGTCAACGGCATCCAGAAGGTCTGCCCTTACCATTGAGATCTCATCAATTACAAGGAGATCCATTGTTCGAAGCAGGTTTTTCTTTTCCTTGCTCATGCGGTAATATTTTCCTTCCTTTTGGGCCATCTGTGTGCCAGGGAGGAAAGGTGTCAAAGGCAGTTGGAAGAAGGAATGGATTGTCTGTCCGTTGGCATTTATTGCCGCTATTCCGGTAGGGGCCAGAACAACCATTCGCTTAGGCAGTATTTCTCTTATTTTCTTCAGGAATGTTGTTTTTCCGGTTCCTGCTTTTCCTGTGAGAAATACCGACACTTGCGTTCCTTCAATAAACCTCCACGCAAGATTCATTTCATCGTTATGAGCCATAGTTTCTTCTGTATTATTCTTAGAAAAATAAAAGGAAAGCCTTTCATATCTGGATGTTGTTTACCCTGCAATGAAAAGCTTTCCTGTGTCCTTGTACTCTTTTCCTTTTTTTTGGCATTAATAATATTTACCGCCTTGAAGAATTCGCATACCTACTTTATAATAGTATGTCTCAGAAAAAGAGCCAACAATAGTTTTTAGAAGTTGAAATATTTCTTTGCGTTGTTGTAGCAAATGTCCTCAACCATCTGGTATACGCGCTCCTTCTCATAGCCATCGAAAGGCACGAGACCAGCCTCGATATCATTGCCGAGGAGGTTGCAGAGAGTGCGGCGGAAGTACTCATGACGAGGGTAGGAGAGGAATGAGCGTGAGTCGGTGAGCATACCCACGAAGCGTGAGAGCAGACCGAGCACAGAGAGTGCGTTCATTTGTTTCTCCATACCGTCTTTCTGATCAAGGAACCACCATCCAGAGCCGAACTGTATCTTTCCAGCTACTGAACCGTCCTGGAAGTTGCCGAGCATTGTTGCGATAACCTCGTTTGCACATGGGTTGAGGTTGTAGAGAATGGTCTTTGCGAGTGTTCCGTTGCTATTGAGCTCGTCAAGGAAGTGGCTCATTGCCTTTGCTGTTGTAAACTCTCCGATAGAGTCAAAGCCAGTGTCAGGACCGAGCTTTGCGAACATCTTTGAGTTGTTGTTTCGGATTGCACCATAGTGGTACTGCTGAGTCCATCCAGAAGCATAGTCCATCTTTCCCTGCTCGTACATATATGCATGCTTGTACTTGCGTTCCTCTTCCTTTGTGATTGCCTCGCCAGCGAGAGCCTTCTTCATGATTGTGTCAATCTCTGCTTCTGTGTAAGGCTCATCGTAGAACTCCTCGATACCGTGGTCAGAGAGTTTACATCCCATAGTTTCAAAGAAATCGTGACGCTTCTGGAGAGCAGCTGTAAGCTCAGCGAAGTTTGTGATAGGCATTTCTGCTACTGCTGAGAGCTTCTTGATATACTCAACCCATGTTGCAGCCTCGATGTTCATACCAGCGTCTGGACGCCATGTAGGTAGCATGCGAGTCTTTGCTGTTGGGTCTTCCTTTACAATCTTGTGCCATTCGAGAGAGTCGGCAGGATCATCGGTGGTGCATACCACCTCCACGTTGTAGTGTTCCATCATTCCGCGAGGGCAGAAGCGATCCTCATTTTTTATCATCTCGTTGCACTTTTCATAGATCGCCTTTGCAGTTTCTGGATTCAGGCGCTCTTCAATTCCGAATGCTGTCTTCAGCTCAAGGTGAGTCCAGTGGTAGAGAGGGTTTCTGAATGTATAAGGTACTGTCTCTGCCCATTTCTCGAACTTCTCCCAGTCAGTAGTATCCTTTCCTGTGCAGAAGCGTTCGTCGATGCCGTTAGAGCGCATTGCACGCCACTTGTAGTGGTCGCCCATGAGCCAAATCTGAGCAATTGATTCGAACTTCTTGTTTTCTGCAACCATCTGTGGAATGAGGTGACAGTGATAGTCGATGATAGGCATTTTTGCCGCATGGTTGTGGTACAGGTCTTTCGCTGTCTCGGTTTCGAGCAGGAAGTCTGGGTCGTTAAATTTTTTCATAATTTAAGGTTATAATCTGTTAATACTAATTCTTCTTGCAAAAGTACAAAAACTTTTTCATATTAGAAAGAAATTACAAAGAATTAACAAAAAAAAGGTGTACATAATTGTTTTTTGCAATTGTGCACACCTAATGTCTATTGTCGTTTCTATTTATTCTTCTCTATTCTTCTTCATTTTCTTTTTCCTGCTTTGCTTTCCTACGCATTTTCAACTTTCTTGCAAATGCTATTCCGAGCACTACGACAACGAGGATAACGTATCCGATGTTAGCGAGCAGTTCGGTGATGAAGAGCGACTGCGGATGGAAGTCGAGAAGAATCTCATGTGTTCCGCCAGGAACGTTTATAGCACGAAGCACGTAGTTCACCCTTCCCATTTCCACCGGCGTTCCGTCTACGAGGGCGGTCCACCCTGGGTAGTAGATTTCTGAGAATACAATCACTCCGCCTTTCTTTGACGAAGCCTTGTACTTCAGATGGTTAGGAGCATATTCCGTGATTGTCACTTTTGAAGTGCTGTCCTGCTGTTCTGTTTTTCCGAGAGCGTCAGAAAATTTTCTGTCTGCAACGGCGGTTGTTTTTAAATCCACTCCTCTCATTGCCTCCAGTTCCTCGTTGGCATTCTGCACATACTTCACATCGCTCACGAACCATGCGTTTCCGAAGGCGTTTAGGTTCTGCAGTGGCATGGTGCGGTTCTCCTGTAGCGGAATGATGAAATACTTTGTGTTCAGCATGTTCAAGACTGGAGATACACTGTCAGAAACAAGAGTCATATCCCCCTGTGCCTCCACGATAGCACTCATAGTAGCCTGCATCTCCGGATGTATGTATTCCTCAATAAGCTCCTGGTATCTGCGTAGCTTTGCTGGATGGTATCCTCCTATGCTCTTATGGTAGTATGAAGTTTCGTTTTCGTTGAATGTGTTTGATGCAAGATTCAGTACACGATAGTCGAGAGAGGTGTCCTTGAGAATCTCCTTGTCGGTCTCTGTCATTGGTTGAGGAAGGTCGCGAACATCAGCGTTCACGAACATTGCATCGTTGAGATAACGCTTGTCTACCTGCCACATGTCAACGAGACACAATACGGTGAGCATACCAACCATATACTCCACTCGCAACTTCCTCATTACGAATGCCATGACAATCACACTGCCAATCATAATCACCCAGAACGAACGCCAACAGTCAGACACGAAGATAGCTTCACGAACCTCACGGAGATTAGCGAGCAAAGGCATGAGTTGTTCCTGAGGGAATTGACTGAGCATACGGTATTCCGCACCAGAGATGAAGTCTGGGAAGAAAACAGTAGGCATAATAGCGAAGAGAAAGCATACACCAGCCGTCAAGGCGAGGCTCACAGCACCCGCTTTTTTGTTCTTCTTCAGAACGTCTGGATTATCTGATATTTCCTTGAGAGCCATGATTGCGAGGAGAGGAATCGTGAACTCTGCAATTACGAGAATAGATGCCACGGTTCTGAACTTCGCATACATCGGTATGTTGTCGAGGAAGAAATCAGTCATTGGCATGAAGTTCTTTCCCCAAGAAAGGAGAATAGAAAGAATGGTTGCCACGAGTAGCGCCCATTTCATTGGACCCTTCACGATAAACAGTCCGAGGAAGAACAGAGTGAGCACAAATGCACCGACATAAACAGGTCCGGAGGTTCCAGGCTGTTCTCCCCAATATTGCCCCATTTGCTGGTAGATGCCGTAGTAGTCGTTTATTGCATGTTCCATGCCTACCTTACTGTCAGCAATTGCCGTCATTGACGATCCTCCCTTAGTGTTTGGTACGAGCAAGGTCCAGGTCTCGTCTATTCCGTAGCTCCACTGTGTGATATAGTCACGGTCAAGTCCGGAAGAAGTCTGGTTTGCGGTATTCTCTTTCACCAGTTCACTCTTTCCTCTCATAGACTCCTTTTGGTACTCCCATGTATGGTATAGATTGGAAGCGTTGAGCATGATGCCTACTGTAGCAGCTGCAAGACAGACTCCAGAAGCCTTTAAGAATCTTGCCATTTCTTTTTCTCTGATAGCTGTATATAAGAACCCCACTACCATACAAATGATGATGAACATATAATAATACGTCATCTGAACATGGTTCGCTAATACCTCCATGGCTGCAAATATAGCCGTGACCACAAAGCCAGCACCATATTTCCCACGGTAGGCGAGTAGTATGCCACCAATCATTGGAGGAAGGTAAGCCAATGCCATCACCTTCCAGAGGTGCCCAGCAGCAATGATTATCAGGAAATAGCTTGAGAATGCCCACATTACAGAGCCAAGGGCAGCAAGATGCCATCTAAAATCAAATGCTCTCAGCATGATATAGAATCCCAGCAGATATGCGAAGAGATACCATACATAGTCTGGCAGCCAGAGATGATAGAATTTGCTGATTTCAGAGAGCGTCTGAGCACTGTCGTAAGCAGGAGCCGACTGATAAGTAGGCATGCCAGAGAAGAGGGCGTTTGTCCATCTTGACTGCTCTCCTGTCTGCTCTTTGAACATAGAGATTTCCTGTCCTGCTCCTCGTCCTGCTGAAGCATCATGCCGATAGAGTATTCTTCCCTCTGACACGGCAGGCATGAAATATGCCACTGAGACGAGTGCAAAGAGTATCACTACAACAATGTCTGCAGCATACTTCTTTAGAATGTTTAGATAATTGCTTTGCATTTTATTTTTTTGATTGTTTTTCTTCTCTTTCCTGTTATGCTTCGCTTTTCAGCATAATAATTTGCAAAGTTACGAATATTTTTGTTATTCCATGAAAATTCATGATTTTTTAACGATTACTTTACGGAAAAAAGTAGCTGCGGGTTCAACTAACAAGAGCAATTTCCATAATTTCAGCAATAAAATAATGTAGAAAAGAGAATGATGGCTATCATTTTTCTGCATGCAAAGATATCTAACTATGATATTTACGATGCCTAACTATGATACTTACGATGCCTAACTATGATACTTACGATGCCT
>SAMEA3663036__coassemble_135_pt1 | contig 35879 bp, 24 predicted proteins | sample SAMEA3663036__metabat2_high_PE_014 | metagenome-assembled genome bin SAMEA3663036 (sample SAMEA3663036) | pig gut metagenome | biome: pig gut; feature: pig-associated habitat; material: faeces | place: France | collected 2012
CTTTGAGGGGGTAGTGTCAATTGTGACGTGGGAGTTCGAGTCTCCTCCTCTTCACTATTTTTTTTGAGATTGCGGAAATAGCTCAGTTGGTAGAGCACAACCTTGCCAAGGTTGGGGTCGCGAGTTCGAGTCTCGTTTTCCGCTCTCTTTTTTGTTCTTCTGAAAAAACACTATATCACATGAATTTATATATTAGGTATTTCGACAGCGAGACATTGGTGACAAATGTTGACGATGCATTGTATTTCTTGGATGGAATAAGAGAAATAGGCATGAACGATCGTATTGCAAACGATGTAAGGGAATATTTCGAAAGCGATAACCGTTTCCCGAAGCGTTATAAGGTACGTCCAAAGATTTATTTCATCATGATTAAGACTGATGCAAATACAATGGAGGAATTCAAGGATTATAGGAATCGCTCAGGAAACCAGCCAGAACCTCAACAAAGTTATTCCCCAAAACAGCAGAGAAATACCTCTTTTGCAGAACATCCACAAGCACCTTTTGCAAGAGAAACAAAACGCAAAGACAAGACTTCCTCTCTCTATGATGAGTGTTTCGGATGGTATGAAGGAGCTTTCGACTTCAAGCGTGTTGTTACACTGCCATACACTGGGAAGAACGAATATCGCGACACACATTTTGTTGTTCGCTGCAAGGCAATGTCTGGAATAGACTGCTATAACAGAATCATTGACCATCTCTCAGAGCGCGTAGATAAGAGAAGTCAGTTCCCCTCTGCAAAGGGAAAGAATTTCTCCTTCCGATTCCTCGGATTTTGCAAGGAAAAGTAAGATACGCAATTCAATATACAAAAAATAACAATCCTATGAACAAGGTAATGCTGATTGGAAATGTTGGAAAGGAACCTGATGTAAGGTATTATGAAACCGACCAATGCGTTGCTCATGTGCGACTTGCCACAACTGAGCGTGGGTATACCTTGCCAAACGGAACACAAGTGCCAGACCGTACTGATTGGCATGCCCTCACCTTTAGTAAAGGGTTAGCAAAGGTTGTGGAACGTTATGTCCACACCGGAGACAAACTATATATTGAGGGGCGTCTCAGATATAGCAATATAGAAGATAAAAGGGGCATCAGACAGACCGTTGTCGACATTCTTGTGGATAATATGGAAATGCTCACACCAAAAGCAAAAAACCAAGAACCTTGATGCCTAAAAGCTAAACACAAAGAATGGTTTTAAAGCTTTAAAACGAAAAATCTGTGAATGGAGTTTTAATAGAAATACAAAAAACGTTAAAATACTATCGCTGATTTCCTCGAAATTTCCATAATCCATTAAAAATGAGTAATTTTGCAAAGTCTTTACGTGTTAAAGATACATTATCTAATTATTAACCGCAGGACGTGTCCTGCATAAAACAATTATTTAACAAAAAATATGGCAACAAAAATTCGCCTCCAGCGTGGTGGTCGCAAGAGCTACGCATTTTACAGCATTGTAATTGCTGACTCACGTGCTCCACGTGACGGACGTTTCGTAGAGAAGGTTGGTACCTACAACCCTAACACAAACCCTGCAACCGTATGTCTTAACTTTGAGCGCGCTCTCCACTGGGTAGAGTGTGGCGCACAGCCAACAGACACCGTTCGCACTATCCTCAAGAACGAAGGCGTGTTCCTCATGAAGCACCTCAAAGGTGGTGTTAAGAAGGGCGCATTCGACGAGGCTGCTGCTCAGCAGAAGTTCGAAGCTTGGAAGCAGGCAAAGGTAAACAGCTTCGAAGCTGTCCGCAACAACGACGCACAGGCAAAGAAAGAGGCTCAGGCTAAAAACCTCGCTGCAGAAAAGGCTGTAAACGAGGCTATCGCAAAGCGAATCGCTGAGAAGAAGGCTGCAGCGGCTCAGGCTGCTACAGAAGAAGCTCCAGCAGAAGAAGCTTAGTCTTTCTAACGTATGTTCTCTGTTTCTTGAGGGCATAGCCGTATTTACTTTTGATTCTCCATTGGGACTTCCTTTTCGGAAGTCCTATTTTTTTTCTCCTTCTTTTCCGATAAGTGACAAGAAAAACATCAAAAATTTGTTCTATGGCATTATTTTTCGTCAAAAGGTAGAAAAAAATGCGCTCAGATTTTCATATTTCAGCAAAATATATTACCTTTGCAGTCTGAAAGGTATTAGAGTGATATTTTTTGCCCTTTCAGGATTCTTTTACAGGAAAGATTTTGGGTTTTCTTTCAGGAAAGATTACTTGTAGGTGACAAGAATACCTCGTAACCTTTTTTCATCGCCTACATACATTACACATTATTATAATCCGTCCAATATGAAAAATCAACCAAAAAAAGTTCTTGTCCTTGGTTCCGGTGCATTGAAAATCGGACAGGCGGGCGAGTTTGACTATTCAGGTTCTCAGGCTCTGAAGGCTCTTCGAGAAGAAGGAATACGTTCTGTTCTCATAAATCCGAACGTAGCTACTATCCAGACCAGTGAGGGTATTGCAGACAAGGTTTACTTCCTTCCTGTAAACACACACTTTGTTACGGAGATCATAAAGAAAGAGCGTCCGGATGGTATCATGCTTGCCTTTGGTGGACAGACGGCATTGAACTGCGGTACTGAACTCTACCTTAGTGGGGTGCTTAAGGAATATGGCGTAAAGGTGCTCGGAACAAGCGTAGAGGCTATCATGAACACAGAAGACCGTGACCTCTTCGTAAAAGAGCTCAACAAGATAGACCTAAAAGTGCCTGTTTCAAAGGCATGCGAGAGTCTTGAAGAAGCAAAGGCGGCAGCAAGAGAGATTGGATATCCAATCATGATTCGTTCTGCCTATGCTCTTGGTGGTCTTGGCTCAGGTGTTTGCTACAATGAGGAGGAATTCACAGAATTGGCAGAGTCTGCCTTCACCTTCGCTCCTCAGGTGCTTGTTGAGGAGAGCTTAAAGGGATGGAAGGAGATAGAGTTCGAGGTCATTCGCGACTCTAACGACCATTGCTTCACAGTCGCTTCCATGGAGAACTTCGACCCTCTGGGCATTCACACCGGAGAGTCTATCGTTGTGGCTCCTACCTGCTCCCTTACAGACGAGCAGGTGAAGATGCTCCAGGAAATTGCCGTGAAGTGCGTAAGGCATCTTAATATTGTAGGTGAATGTAACATCCAGTATGCATTTAATGCAGAAACAAACGACTATCGAATAATCGAGATAAACGCTCGACTCTCACGCTCTTCAGCACTGGCTTCAAAGGCCACAGGATACCCTCTCGCTTTCGTCGCTGCAAAGATTGCTCTCGGATACACACTCGACCAAATAGGAGAGATGGGCACAACAAATTCTGCTTATGTGGCTCCTTCTCTCGACTATCTCATCTGTAAGATTCCTCGCTGGGACTTGACAAAATTCTCTGGCGTAAGCCGTAAGATTGGTTCAAGCATGAAGTCTGTTGGTGAGATCATGTCTATCGGACGCACCTTTGAAGAGTTGATTCAGAAAGGCTTGAGAATGATAGGGCAGGGCATGCACGGCTTTGTTGGCAATGAGCATACTCGCTTTGAGAATCTCGACGATGAGTTGGCAAACCCTACCGACCTCCGCATCTTCGCTATCGCTCAGGCTCTTGAGGAAGGATATACCATCGACCGCATCTACGAGCTTACAAAGATTGACCCTTGGTTCATTGGTAAGCTGAAAAATATCGTTGACTTCGAACATAAGCTGAAGGAATACAATGCCATTGAAGACGTTCCTGCTGACGTTCTTCGTGAGGCAAAGGTGCTCGGATTCTCTGACTTCCAGATAGCACGCTTCGTGCTGAAGCCAAACGAGGGAAACATGGAGAAGGAGAACCTCGCCGTGCGTAACTATCGTAAGTCTCTCGGCATTCTCCCTGCTGTAAAGCGCATTCCGACTGTTGCCAGCGAGCATCCAGACCTCACCAACTATCTCTACATGACTTACGCCGTAGAGGGATATGACATCAACTATTACAAGAACGAGAAGACTGTAATCGTGCTTGGCTCAGGAGCTTATCGCATCGGCTCTTCTGTAGAGTTCGACTGGTGTTCTGTGAATGCCATCAACACAGCTCGAAAGTTAGGCTATAAGTCTATCATGATAAACTACAATCCAGAGACCGTCTCTACAGACTACGACATGTGCGACCGTCTCTACTTCGATGAACTCTCTTTCGAGCGCGTTCTCGATGTCATTGACCTTGAGAGTCCAAGAGGTGTTATTGTCAGTGTAGGCGGACAGATTCCTAACAACCTCGCCATGAAACTCCATCGTCAGGCAGTGCCTATCCTCGGTACTTCACCTCTCAGCATCGACCGTGCCGAGAACCGTGGTAAGTTCTCTGCCATGCTCGACCAGCTTGGCATCGACCAGCCAAAGTGGAGTGCGCTAACTTCTATGGAAGACGTTCAGAAGTTCATCGATGAGGTTGGATACCCTGTTCTCGTGCGTCCTTCCTACGTTCTCTCTGGAGCTGCCATGAATGTCTGCTATTGCGACGAGGAACTGAAGAGATTCCTTGCTGCCGCTTCTGAGGTGTCAAAGGAATATCCTGTTGTTATCTCACAGTTCATGACAGAAACAAACGAGATTGAGTTTGATGGCGTTGCTCATAACGGAGAGGTAATAGAATATGGTATCTCTGAGCACGTAGAGTATGCTGGCGTGCACTCTGGAGACGCAACAATGGTGTTCCCAGCTCAGGAGATTCGCTTTGCCACCATCCGTCAGATAAAGAAAATCTCTCGCGCTATCGCTAAGGAGTTGAACATCTCCGGACCTTTCAACATCCAGTTCCTTGCAAAGGGTCGTGATGTGAAGGTGATAGAGTGTAACCTCCGTGCTTCACGTTCATTCCCATTCGTTTCAAAGGTGCTGAAGCGTAACTTCATTGAGACAGCAACGAAGATCATGCTTGACGTTCCTTACCAGAAGCCAGACAAGTCAGCATTCGACATTGACCGTATGGGCGTAAAGGCATCTCAGTTCTCATTCGCTCGTCTGCAGAACGCCGACCCAGTACTCGGTGTTGACATGAGCTCAACAGGTGAGGTTGGATGTATGGGAGATACCTATGAAGAGGCACTCCTCAACTCTCTCATTGCCACTGGCTATAAGATTCCTTCAAAGCAGAAGGGCATCATGCTCTCTTCTGGTGGGGCAAAAGAGAAGGCATCACTCCTTGACGCTGCTCACGCACTTGTGAAGAACGGTTACACCATCTATGCTACCGAAGGAACAGCGAAGTTCCTCAACGAGAATGGAGCCACTGCAATTGCTGTGGGATGGCCTGACCAAGAGCACGAGAACCTCCCGAATGTTATGGAGATGATTTCAAACCATCAGTTTGACCTTATCATAAACATTCCGAAAGACCATACCAGACGTGAGCTTACAAACGGTTATAAGATTCGCCGTGGAGCCATCGACCACAATATCCCTCTTATCACCAACGCTCGTCTTGCAAAGGCATTCATTGAGGCATTCTGCCAACTCTCTCTTGACGATATTCAAATCAAGAGCTGGCAGGAATATGAATAATTGCACGCACTCTCCTGTCAGTATCTTTTTCACAGAAAAGAGCTGACAGGAATGTGAATAATTACACGAACTCTCTTGTCAGTATCTTTTTCACAGAAAAGAGCTGGCAGGAATATGAATAACACATAGAAAAAAAAGAATCCCGTTCGATATATCTTTCGAATGGGATTCTTTTTTTATTTGAGTAGGTGTGAAAAATTATTTTTATAATGATTTATAGTTTCTTGAAGTCAGAGCCTGGATGCTTGCAAGTAGGGCAGGTGAAACCTTCTGGGAGTGTATCACCCTCGTAGATATATCCGCAGACGGTACATATCCATCCCTTCTTCTTCTGCTGCTGAGGAGCAGGTTTGATGTTTGAGTGATAGTAAGCGTATGTAGCAGAAGGAGTCTTCTCTGTGGTGAAAGCATCTGTTACGTCAGCAATAAACATGATATGCGTACCAAGATCAACTTTCTGAACAACCTTTGCACACAACACGGCATTCACTCCGTTAACAACATAGATTACACCGTTTTCCAGCCTGTAGAACTCTATGCCAGCAGCCTTGTCGGTATCCTTTCCGCTCTGGAATCCCCAATGCTTGAAAGTGTCGAACGAAGCTTCTTCAGATAGTATTGATACATTGAAAAGTCCTGTGCGTTCAATCATTCCGCAGGTATAGTTTCCTTTATTTATAGTAACAGAGATTCTCACAGGATTGTCTGTAACCTGTATAACGGTATTCGTTATACAACCATTGTCTTTCCCCTCCTCATGCGCAGTAACAACGAAGAGGCCATAAGACAATTTGAAAAGTGCGGTCATGTCCATAATAGTGATAATTTATTAGTTTAGGTTATTTGTTTGGTTATTTATCTGTTTCTTTATAGGAGTAGTCTGCTGGCGCTTTGGAGGAAGAACAACGGTAGAGTCCTGAGGCTGTGGCTCCTCCTCTTTCTTGTCGAAGTCGGCACTCTCAAACGAACCCTTGGAGTTTGTGACAAGGTAGCGAGTCATGCGCTCATCGCTTTTGAAATAAGTGCCTTCCATAGTACGCTCTGGAGTAATGACCTTAGAGAACATGTGACTGTAGAACTCACGGCGTTGCTGATCCCAGAACAACTCTTCACTGGCAAAGCGAAGACCGTCAACGGTACGTATACGAACATTGCCACGTAACTCCCACATGCGCTCCTGGTCGAAGTAATAGGCAGTGTCTGCCTGCACAAAAGCCTCGATATGGAATTTCTCGTCAAACTGTTCCATGAAGATACCCTTTCTGAATGTCCATCGTGAAGGAGTCCTAACCGTGTTCACATCCCATTCCTCTGCCACAATGCGATATTTCATTATTCCAGAGTCAGAGATAACGGTGTTCACTCCATAGCTGGTCATCATAGATGCAGAGTCTCTGTCGTAAACGGCAGGTGCAGTATGTTCCTTCTCTCCTCCACATGAGGCGAGCACTGTCAAAGCAAGGAATAAAACATTAAAAGATACAGATGCTGTTAGCATCCGTATCTTTGGTTTATGGTGTTTAAGTTTCATTGTTCGTAACATAATTCAATAAACTGTTTCTCCGTTCATGGAGTGAAAAGGGAGGAAGAAAATGAAATTCTGTCTGTGAGATTATTCCACCTTCCACTTCTGGAACCAGCGTTCATTGAACGTGATGCCGATATTTATACGGAAGGTGTTCTCACGTATCATGCCAGTGGCGTTGTTCTGTGCCCATTGTGCAGAGATGTTCAGCATGGAACGGTTGTTCCAACTGTTCGAGATAGGAAGTCCGAGACCAATTGAAGCACTGATCTCTTTCGGTCCATCATGCCCATTTATATTTAAATAAGGTGTTGCATAGCTTGCACCCGCCCTTACGTGCACCCGGTCGAGATATTTTCTGCTATTAGCATTGTTCACGAATTCTCCACCAAGTGCAACCTTGTGTCGATCCTGATATGCACTCTTTGTAACCTCGTAGCCTTTGTTCGTAAGGTCAGGGAATATGCATTTGCTCCATTGCTGGAGTGTATAGTCTGCACCGAGACGAATCTTTTTTGTGTGATACCAAGCAAGACCAACAGAATAGGTGTGAGGAATGCCTATGGCTTTGTTGTGAGTAACGGTAGTGGTGTCAGAGGTGTTCAGCGAATTACTTATCTCCTGAAGTGTAGCAGAGCCTCCAAGGTCGTGTCCGAGAGAATATGTTGCACCGAGCGTGACGTTGTCCTTGCTGTTTATCTTGAACGTATATTGAGCACCGATGTCTAACTTGTAAGAGTTCACCTCAGCAGAATAATATCTTCCTATCGTGTTGGCATTCTCGTCGGTGTATGAGTTCACCACATTTCTATTGTACGACCCCCAGAGGTAACCGATATTTGCACCTATAGAGAAATTCTTTATCGGCTGCCAGCCAGCACCGATATACATCACTCTTGTGCCTCCAGAGCCGTTATATAGAGTTGTGTATGATGTTGTAGAGCCTTCAGAGACCTTGTTCGTTGTATAGTAGTTGTAACCAATATTTGATATTGGAATGATTCCAACACTCATACCAAATCGTGGAGCTACTCTGAACGACATGGTGACATATTCGAAATTCGAATTGTTTGCATTCAGCTTCCTATTTCCTTCCTTGAAGTTCGTAACCTGAAAAGCAGCTCCAACATCAAACAAGAAAGTGAGGCTGTCCACATGTGCATAAGAGGCAGGATTCTGATGGTTTATCTGATTACTTTCATGCATACCCTGTGCCACTCCGCCCATAGCTCGGTTGAAGCCAGTAGACTGGTCGCTGAGAAGTCCTAAGCCGTACTGGCTATATGGGGAGTTTGTGCCACTTTGTGCAAAAGCCATGGTAGGCAGAAGCATCAAGAATAAAAAAGTTTTCTTCATGTTTTTGTTTTTTCGATATTCTGGTAAAGTGGAGGAAATCTTCCCGCCAACTTACTTAAAACTGTTAAAATACCTGCGTTGCAGGTGATGGAAATCTAAATTTGCTGCAAAATTAGTATTTTTTTTGGGAAAAAGAGTACGGAATCTCAGAAATATAAGTTATTTTTGCATCGTGAAACAATTATATATATATTTCTTAGCATTTTTGCTACTCTTTTTTTCAATAAAAGAGCATGCAGCAGCACAAAGGGTTGACTACGACTCTTTGCGCGTCTCCCTGCTCACCTGCTCCCCACATGATGAGGTTTACAGTCTCTATGGCCATACTGCCCTAAGAATAGAAAACCTTCAGACGGGAGAAGATTTTGTTGTCAACTACGGAATATTCACTTTTGAAAAGCCCTTTTTCATCCTTCGCTTCGTATTTGGATTGACAGACTACGAGATGGGAATCATTCCACTGAATTATTTCATGGAAGAATATTCCTATTGGGGAAGCAGCGTCACCCAACAAGTCTTGAATCTCACCAAAGTAGAGAAAGAACGCTTCATGTTGGCATTGAGCGAAAACTATCGTCCAGAGAACCGTGTCTACAGATACAATTTCTTCTACAACAACTGCACCACAAGAGCTCGCGACATACTCGTAGAGTCGTTAGACGGAGCTGTGGAATACAACGATACCGTTCCTGATCAACTCACATTCCGAAAGATGTTGCACGAAAAAACTGCCGCGCATCCATGGGCTGCTCTGGGGAACGATCTGCTCTTGGGAATAGGTGCCGATAGGGAAGTGAGCCTTGACGAGAAACAGTTCCTTCCAGAAGATATGCTCCTTTCTGCCGATTCTGCATATATTCTTCAAAACGACGGAACACGGAGAAAGCTCGTAAGCGAGAAAACAATCCTCCTTCCGGCTCGTGACATACCGGCTGAAAACAGTTCCTTCCCCTCGCCAGTTGTAATCTCAGGTGCCATACTCCTTCTATCCGTTCTCTTCTCTTTTGTGGAATGGAAAAAGGGAAATTATTTCTGGTGGTATGACATTCTTCTGTTCCTGCTCTGCGGAATCTGCGGAATCGTTCTCACTGCCATGATATTCTCGGCACACCCCACGGTGAGCCAGAATGCTCAGATACTCCTTTTCAATCCCCTTTTCCTCATCTTCGGCATAAAGGCTATAGTGAGGTTTAGGAAAGGAAAGATGCACTGGTTTTGGCTCGTGGAGATTCTCTTCCTGTGCCTCCTGCTCGTGGTCTATTCTTTCGAGATTCAATGGCTCGACCCTTCAGTGCGTCTTCTGACATTATCTGTGCTTCTGAGATGTGCCATGAAGATTGCTCTTCCTTCAAAGAAACCAGCAGTTCTCAAGTAACGAGAAAGTCTCTGAAGAAGAAATAGAAAGCCCCAAAAAATACATTTAAGTAATAAAAATATTAAAAACCAAACATACGTCTTGAATAAATATCTCTATGTCCTAATTCTCGCCATGCTGGCATCTGTAGAGGCAGAAGCTCAGCAAGTGGTGAAAGAACCGTCACAGTCGGGAAAACCGCGACTCGTGGTGAATATCGTGGTCGACCAATTATGCAACGACGACCTCGATGAATATCTCTCCCTATGCGGAAACGACGGCTTTAAGAAACTGCTCTCCTTAGGAAAAGTCTACAAGAACGGAAAGATGCCGTTCCTTCCTCTCGACTGCGCCTCTGCAACAGCAGCCATCTCTTCTGGCTCATACCCTTTCTACAACGGAATACCTTCCTCAGAATGGATTTCTCGCAAGACAACCCTTCTTATGTCTTGCACCGCCGACCAGAAATCCTTGCTAACCCCACGCGGCAACTCGCCTTCTCCAGTGAACCTTCTTTCCTCAACTCTTTCAGACGAACTGAAAGTGAGCACAGAGAAGCGTGCAAAGGTCTATGGCATAGCAGTAGATAGCGAAGCAGCAATATTCCTTGCTGGGCATTGTGGAGATGGCGCTTACTGGCTTGATAATGAGTCGGGAAGGTGGCTTTCGTCAGAGTATTACTCTCAAGAACCTTCTTGGCTCCAGAACTATAATGCAACTGTTCCTGCAGCAAAAAAAATCAAGAACGGCAAGAGTCAGTTCACAGGAAACTCTCGCTTCCTTGACTATAAGCGCTCTGCTTTTGTCAACGGAGACATCACCAACCTTGCCCTTGAGTGCGTATCGTCTGCTCTTCTCGGCACTGACGACGACACCGACCTCCTCAGCATTCAGTATTATGCTGGACAGCCTTACAAAGAAGGAAAGATAGACCTTCTGCAGAGTTTGCGTGATACATACCTGCAGCTTGACAATGCCATCGGAAAACTGCTCTCTGGAATAGAAAGCAGGGTAGGGCGCAACAACGTTCTCTTCGTCCTTTCTTCTACAGGCTACAAGGAAGAGCAACACACCGACTATTCTGCCTATAACGTACCGTGCGGAACGGTCTATATAAACCGTACGGCAAACCTTCTGAATATGTACCTCTCCGCAATCTACGGACAGGCACATTACGTGGAAGGCTACCATAGCAATCAGATTTACCTTGACCGAAAAGCGATTGAACGCAGAAAGCTGCGCCTTACAGACGTTCTCGAGAGGTGCAAGGAAATTCTGATCATGTCTGACGGCATTAGCGATGCAAAGACAATCTTCTCGCTAATGAATGCCAACGACGAGAATTCAAAGATGATGAGAAACGGAATGTCTACCGATGTTTCAGGAGACATCATCATCGAGACTTTCCCAGGATGGAAGATCGTTAACGAAAATCTCTCTCGAACCTATCCCGCAAAGCAATATGGACTCTCTTTCCCCATCATCTTCTATGGTGCTGGGATAGAGAAAGAAACCCTCTTAGAGGAAGTAACTGCCGATCGCATAGCCCCAACCATCAGCAAGTCCATTCGTATTCGGGCACCAAATGCATGTAAGACAACATCCCTGAAGTAATTTAACACCGTATCAAGAAGAATGCGGTTAAAAATTGTAAACAGATATAATATTATCAAAAAAAAGTATTAACTTTGCAATTTAAATGGAAAGGACTCAAGAATAGGCATTCAGAACATTTGCCACTTCTTTCCTTCCCAAGTCTTACAAATGCATAAAAACAATAATATCAGATATGAATTTTTTAAGTTTTATACAATCAATTTTCGGTAATAAGTCGTCACGAGACATGAAACTCATTCAGCCTTTCGTGGAACAGATAAAGGCGGCTTACGACGAAGTGAAAGCCCTCGACAACGATGCTCTTCGTGCAAAGACAAAAGAGCTTCAGGCTTATATACGTTCAAAGGGCGAAGAGAAGCTTGCTGAGATAGAGAAGCTCAAGGGAACTATCGAACAGACGCCTCTCGACCAGCGTGAGCCAATCTTCAACCAAATCGACAAACTCGACAAAGAGGTTCTCGAAATCTATGAACAGGCTCTCAACGAGGTGATGCCAGTGGCGTTCTCTATTGTGAAAGAGACAGCACGCCGATTCACTGAAAACGAGGTCACCGTGGTCACAGCAACAGATTTCGACCGCGACCTCGCTGCCGACCCACGCAAAGACTTTATCACCATAGAAGGCGACAAGGCTCTCTATCACAACCATTGGACAGCAGGTGGAAACGACCTGAAATGGGAAATGGTCCACTACGACGTGCAGCTCTTCGGTGGTGTCGTGCTTCATCAGGGAAAGATTGCTGAGATGGCAACTGGTGAGGGTAAGACGCTCGTGTCCACTCTCCCCGTCTTCCTCAATGCCTTGACAGGAAACGGCGTTCACGTGGTCACGGTCAACGACTACCTCGCAAAGCGTGACTCTGAATGGATGGGACCGCTCTATGAGTTCCACGGACTCTCCGTAGACTGTATCGATAAGCATCAGCCAAACTCCGATGCTCGCCGCAGGGCTTATAACGCTGATATCACCTTCGGTACAAACAACGAGTTCGGTTTCGACTACCTCCGCGATAATATGGCTCTCTCACCTTCCGACCTCGTGCAGCGTCGTCATAACTACGCCATTGTCGACGAGGTTGACTCTGTGCTCATCGACGATGCTCGTACACCGTTGATCATCAGTGGTCCGGTACCAAAGGGCGACGTGCAGATGTTTGAAGAATACCAGCCACTTGTTGAACGCCTCGTGGAAGTGCAACGCAAGTTAGCAACACAATACCTTGCAGACGCAAAACAGCTCATCACACAAGGAAACAACCTTATGGAGCAGGGAAAGAAGAACGAGGCAGAGGAGACTCTCGACCAGGGCTTCACGGCTCTCTATCGTTCCTACAAGGCACTCCCAAAGAACAAGCCTCTCATCAAATATCTCTCCGAGGAGGGCATCAAGGCTGGTATGCTTAGGAAAGAGGAATATTTCATGGAGCAGAACAACCGCAAGATGCCTGAAGCTGTTAAGCCGCTCTATTTCGTTGTCGACGAGAAACTGCACTCCTGCGACCTCACCGACAAGGGTACTGCATGGCTTGCCAACGAGGTGAAGCAAGAAGACCTCTTCGTGCTCCCAGACATCACTTCTCAACTGTCTGCTCTTGAAAGCGATAAGACCATCTCTGAAGAGGAACGTCTCGCAAAGAAAGACGAGATGCTTTCTTACTATGCTGTGCAGTCGGAACGTGTACACACCCTTCAGCAGCTTCTCAAGGCATACTGCATGTTCAACAAAGACGACGAATATGTCGTTATGAACGGTGAGGTGAAAATCGTCGACGAACAAACGGGACGCATCATGGAGGGACGTAGATGGAGCGACGGACTTCATCAGGCTGTTGAAGCAAAGGAACACGTGCGCGTAGAGGCAGCCACTCAGACGTTCGCCACCATCACTCTCCAGAACTACTTCCGAATGTATCATAAGCTTGCGGGAATGACCGGTACTGCATCTACCGAAGCAGGTGAGTTCTGGGATATCTATAAACTCGATGTCGTAGAGATTCCAACAAACCGTCCTGTGGCACGAAAAGACCTTGAAGACCGTGTCTATAAGACAAACCGTGAGAAGTACAATGCAGTTATCGAGGAAATAGAGGCAATGAGAAACTCTGGGCGTCCAGTGCTCGTCGGTACTACATCTGTCGAAATCTCTGAACTCCTCTCTCGAATGCTGAAAATGCGAAACATTCCGCATCAGGTGCTCAACGCAAAGCTGCATCAGAAAGAGGCTGACATCGTTGCTCTGGCAGGACAGTCCACAAACGGACTCGGTGCCGTGACCATAGCAACAAACATGGCGGGTCGTGGTACCGATATCAAACTCTCGCCAGAGGTGAAAGCGGCTGGTGGTCTCGCCATTATTGGTACCGAGAGACATGAAAGCCGTCGTGTAGACCGTCAGCTGCGCGGACGTGCAGGACGTCAGGGCGACCCAGGCTCTTCTGTCTTCTACGTCTCCCTCGAAGACAAGCTCATGCGTCTCTTCGCATCAGAGCGCATAGCAGCTGTCATGGACCGTCTTGGCTTCCAAGAGGGTGAGCGCATCGAGGCAAAGATGATCACCAATGCCATTGAGCGTGCACAGAGAAAGGTAGAAGAGAACCACTTCGGCACTCGTAAGCGCCTCCTTGAATACGACGACGTTATGAACCGTCAGCGTACAGTGATCTACAACAAACGTCGCCATGCCCTCATGGGTGAGCGCATCGGTATGGACATCGCAAACCTCATCTGGGATCGTTGCGTCTATATCATAGAGAACAACGACTATGTTGGCTGCCGTGAGCAGTTCCTGAAAGTCCTCGCACTCGAATGCCCATTCTCTGAAGAGGAGTTCAAGGCTAAGAACCCTGAAGAGCTGGAGGAGACAGCTTTCCGTGCTGCCATGGATAGCTTCGAGCGCAAGACAGAGCGCATTCGCCAGATGGCAATGCCAACCATCAAGGAGATTCAAGAGAACTACAGTCATATCTACTCTCGCATCATTGTACCTATAACAGACGGTAAGCACATCATTCAGCTCCCTTGCGACCTTAAGGAGGCTTACGACACTGAATGTGCTTCTGTTGTGAAGCAGTTCGAAAAGACCGTAATGCTCCGAATCATCGACGAGTCGTGGAAGGAGAACCTCCGCCAACTCGACGAACTAAAGCATTCTGTGCAGAACTCAAGCTACGAGCAGAAAGACCCGCTCCTCATCTTCAAACTTGAGAGCGTGAAGGTCTGGGACAATATGATCAACGAAATGAACGACCGCATCGCCTCTATTCTCATGCGTGGACAACTCCACGTTCAACAGCCTGAGGAGGTGAAGGAAGCTGCTCCAGAGGAACACCAGCAGAGATACACAGAGCATAAGGCTGATGCCAACGCTCCTCAGCAGCAACTCTCGGAGACTCAGCAGCAAATGCGTCAGGCGGTGCAGAGGCAAGAGCAAGTGCAGCGCACTCCAATCGTTCGCGATAAACTTCCTGGACGTAACGACCCTTGTCCGTGTGGCTCAGGAAAGAAGTTCAAGAATTGTCACGGAAAAGGTCTTTAATTCATTGAAAACCAAAAGGTAATCATCAGTCAGAAGACTCTTCTCTTTAACCTTTGGTTACCTCTCAACAAGCCTTATGACAGTAGGGTGGGGCTCTCCTCTTCTATTGCCATAAGGCTAAATACATTAAAGGTGGATTCTATAAATTCGCTTTGTCACATTTCCGAATTATCTCTGAGAGCAGAGTGTCCGTTTTAGAGGGTTTCTGTCCCCCGGGAAACGTTTCTGTCCCCCGGGAAACGGGGGAACCGAAGGGGGTGAAAAGACCATTGAGGAACCGAAGGGGGTGAAAAGACCATTGACGATGCGGGCATCGTGACTGAAAAAACTGGCAGTATGCGCCAGAGAGAAACGGAAAGATGATAAAATGTCAACCCATAATAAAATTTAGACGGTGGGAATTAATAGAACCCACCTAAATATAAATAAGGTGGAAAACTCTTTTCTCCACCGTAACAACGTCTCTCTTACCCCTGAGTCAGACAATAAAAAAACAAACAAACACTATCATGCTTACATTAAAACTTCTTACAGAGGATTATGACCGCGTAATCAGCGGCCTTGAGAAAAAAAGATTCAATGGTGCGAAGGAAGCTGTCGACAACGTTCTCGCTGTCGATAGAAAGCGTCGTGAGGCACAGCAGAAGGCTGACGCCCTACTTGCTGAGCAGAAAAAGGCTGCTGCTGAAATCGGAAAGCTCATGAAGAGTGGCGATAAGGAGGGGGCTGAGAAAGCTAAGCAGCACGTCGCAGAACTCAAGGAAAGCACAAAGGAGTATGAAAACATCAAAGCGGAAGCAGAGAAGGAAATGGAGACTCTTCTCTGTCAGATTCCAAACATTCCATACGACGAGGTCCCTGAGGGCTCTTGCGCAGAAGACAACTGGGTGGTGAAGTCAAACCTCAAAGAATGTGTCGTTGGAGAAGATACTGTTGGAAACTGGACATGCAACCCTGAGAACGGGGAGGCTAAGCTGCCACACTGGGAACTGGCAAAGAAATACAACCTCATTGACTTCGACCTCGGAGTGAAGATAACAGGTGCCGGATTCCCCGTATATATCGGAAAGGGAGCACAGCTGCAGCGAGCACTAATAAACTTCTTCCTCGCAGAGGCAAACAAGGCCGGATACACCGAGATCATGCCTCCAACAGTCGTTAACCAGGCTTCTGGCTATGGAACAGGACAGCTGCCAGACAAAGAGGGACAGATGTATCATTGCAACCTCGACGACCTCTACCTCATTCCTACCGCAGAGGTTCCCGTGACAAATATCTATCGTGATGTGATTCTCGAAGAGAAAGACCTTCCAATAAAAAACTGTGCATACACACAGTGCTTCCGTCGTGAGGCTGGCTCTTACGGAAAAGATGTGCGTGGCTTGAACCGTCTCCATGAGTTCTCAAAGATAGAGATTGTGAGAATAGATACTCCAGAGCATTCTGCTGAGTCTCACAAGGAGATGCTGGAGCATGTGGAGGGACTTCTCCAGAAGCTTGAACTGCCATACCGCATCCTTCGTCTCTGCGGTGGCGACCAGTCGTTCACAAGTGCCATCTGCTACGACTTCGAGGTCTACTCCGAAGCTCAGCATCGTTGGTTGGAGGTGTCTTCCGTTTCAAACTTCGATACCTATCAGGCAAACCGCCTGAAGTGTCGCTATCGTAAGGAAGGGGCAAAGAAGCCGGAGCTCTGCCACACTCTCAACGGCTCTGCTCTCGCTCTCCCTCGTATTGTTGCGTCTATTCTCGAGAACAATCAGACAGCAGAAGGCATCCGCGTGCCAAAGGTTCTCGTGCCTTATATGGGCTGCACAATCATCGACTAACCTCTTTCTTCGAAAGACCGAAAAAGACTAATAATGATAACATTTATAATCTCATTGCTGGCACTGATATTGGGATATGTTGTCTACGGACGCTTTATAGAAAAGACGTTCAATCCAAACGATAACCCAACACCAGCAGTGAAAATGAATGATGGGGTGGACTATATCGTCCTCCCATCATGGAAGATCTTCCTCATACAGTTCCTTAATATCGCAGGAACCGGACCCATCTTCGGTGCAATCATCGGAATGTGGTACGGACCAGCGGCATATCTCTGGATCGTCTTCGGATGTGTCTTTGCAGGTGCCATGCACGACTACTTCTCTGGTATGCTCTCCGTAAGAAAGAACGGTGCCAGTCTCCCAGAGCTCGTAGGCTTCTACCTCGGCGAGAGACTAAGAAGGGTGATGATGTTCTTCTCTGTCCTGTTGCTCGTGATGGTGGGTGCGGTCTTTGTGCTCAGTCCGGCAGCTCTCATCGCTTCTCTCCTTGAAGAGACGGCTCTTGGGAATCTGATGCTCTGGATAATAATCATCTTCATATATTATCTCATTGCAACGCTCTTGCCAGTAGATAAGATTATAGGAAAGATTTATCCTCTCTTCGCTTTCGCGCTGCTGTTCATGGCGTTAGGACTCCTTGTGATGCTCTTCGTGAAGATGCCAAACATCCCAGAGCTGTGGGATAATGTCGGACCGCACGACCTTGGCATACAAAACCCTGACCCACTCTTCCCCGCACTCTTTATAACGATTGCCTGTGGTGCCATAAGTGGCTTCCATGCCACTCAGTCGCCTCTCATGGCACGTTGCATGAAGTCGGAGCATCAGGGCAGACCAATCTTCTACGGGGCAATGATCACAGAGGGCATTGTGGCAATCATCTGGGCAACCATCTCCAGCTATTTCTTCTATGCTGACGGATGGAGGGAGGTCTTAGCAGCTACTGCTCCTGATGAGCTCCTAAAGGTTGAGCAGGAACTCGCTGCTGGCTCAACCATTACGCAGGTGTTCGGAAATGCGGCAGAGGTGGTCATGGTGATGTGCAATAGCTGGCTCGGAGTGGCTGGAGGTGCCTTGGCTGTTCTTGGTGTCGTCTGTGCGCCCATCACGAGTGGTGACACGGCTCTCCGTTCGGCTCGCCTCATAATCTCCGAGTTCCTCGTAATCGACCAGCGTCCAATTCGCAAGCGTCTCTATATCTCCATTCCGCTCTTCCTTGCTTGCATCGCAATCCTCGTTTGGCAGATGGAGAATAAAGATGGCTTCAGCGTCATCTGGAACTATTTCGGATGGGCAAACCAGACTCTTGCTTGCTTCACCCTTTGGGCAATAAGCGTTTATCTCTCTCTGAAGAAGAAATGCTATTGGATTGCTCTCCTCCCAGCTGTCTTCATGACCGTAGTAAGCATATCGTTCATCTGTGTGTCAAAGCAGGCACTACATCTCGACCCTTGGTTCGGATATTTCATCGGTATCTCCGTAGGCGTTGGTATGATGCTTGTCTTCATTCGTTGGACGAAGTATATGGACACTGTCTTTGCAAGCAGAAAAGATATTGTCAACGAGCGCAAACGACAGAGAATAGAGATGTGGAGGAAAGAGCGTGAGGAGAATTGATCTCCATTGATCTACATTGTTCTCCTCTCTTCGGCTTTTCTCGACTCTATTGGGCTTCCTTTGGCTTTCTTCGACTCTCTTTGAGAAAAAAATGATATCGTTTTGTTTAACTTCGGTGGGAAAACAAGAAACGTCTGCATCCTTCTGTTCTTCGCTTAACAACAAGGAGCAGCGCGTTTCTGTCACCTGCCACAAAAAACCTTATAATTTATGAGAAAACTGTTTTTCGTGCTTGCAGCACTTCTAATCTCCATTGCAGCAAATGCGCAGTTTGAAAAGGGAAAGTTCTATGGCGGAGCATCGCTCTCGAACCTTGACTTGAACTATTCTGATGCTGGAAAGCTACGTCTCGACGTGAATGCTCTCGGTGGCTATTTCTTTGAAGATAACCTTATGGCTTACCTGAGTGCTGGAATAGATACAAACCATGACTATACCGACCTCTCTGTAACTCTCGGAGGGCGTTACTACATCATTCAGAACGGTATCTATCTCGGTGCAAATGTCGGTGTGAAGCAGGTGGACTCTCAGCGCCACAATGATTTCAAGGCTGGCATAGAAATTGGTTACGCGTTCTTCATAAACAGGCACATAACAATCGAGCCACAGGTGTTCTACGACCAGTCTTTCAAGTCTCATAAGGACTATTCTAAGGTCGGCTTCCGTCTCGGACTGGGCTTCTATCTCTAACCCTTTCTTCTAAAGTGTCAGTAAAAAGCCACATAAAGAAAAAGGTTTCCTAACCTTTAGGAAAATCGGATCACATAAAAAAATCCACATCTATGAAAAAAATATTCCTTTCCCTTTTCCTTCTCACCATCGCACTTACTAATGCCGATGCGTGTACGAACCTTATCGTTGGAAAGAAAGCATCTAAAGACGGGTCGGTGATGTTCAGCTACTCAGCCGACTCCTATGGCATGTTCGCTGGTCTTTACCATTATCCTGCTGCCGACCATCAGCCAGGGGAAATGCGGAAGATATACGATTGGGATAGCAACAAGTTCCTCGGAGAGATTCCAGAAGCTGCTCATACCTATAACGTTGTGGGAAACATCAACGAATGGCAGTTGTCTATCGGCGAGACAACCTACGGCGGAAGGGAGGAAATGGTTGACACTACGGCAATCATCGACTACGGCTCTCTCATCTACATCGCTCTCCAGCGTGCCAAGACGGCTCGTGAGGCAATAAAGGTCATGACTTCTCTTGTTGAAACCTATGGGTTCTGCTCAGAGGGGGAGACCTTCACCATCTGCGACCCTGACGAGGCATGGATCATGGAGATGCAAGGAAAGGGACCTGGTGAAAAGAGTGCCGTATGGGTTGCCGTTCGTGTTCCTGACGATTGCATCTGTGCGCATGCAAACCAGAGTCGCATTCGCACGTTCAATATGAAGGATAAAAAGAACGTGATGTACTCAAAAGATGTAGTGAAGTTCGCACGTCAGAAGGGATGGTTCTCTGGAAAAGATGAGGAGTTCTCTTGGGCTGATGCCTACGCTCCTGCTGACTTCGGTGGAAGAAGATACTGCGACGCTCGTGTCTGGAGCTTCTTCAATATGTGGGCAGAAGGGGGATTCGGAGACTATCTCTCTTGGGCTGAGGGAAAAGACTCTCAAGCGAATCCAATGCCGCTATTCATAAAGCCAAAGCGACTTCTTGGGGTCGACGACCTAAGAAACTCCATGCGTGACCATTATGATAACACTCCTCTCTCACTCCTTTCTTCCAACGACCCTGGAAAGGGACTCTGGGACTCTCCTTATCGTCCTTCTCCTTTGTCTTTCGAGCACGAAGGAAAGAAATATTGCAACGAGCGACCAATCTCCACTCAGCAGTCGGCATTCGTGTTCGTATCGCAGCTCCGCTCTTGGCTGCCAAGAGAGATTGGCGGTGTCTTCTGGTTCGCAAACGATGATGCAAACATGGTGCCGTTCACGCCGGTCTATTGCTCCATGACCGTTCGCCCTAACTGCTACAACACAGAGGGGGCTGATGCCATCACCTTCTCTATGGACAACGCCTATTGGGTGTGCAACTGGGTGAGCAACATGGTCTATCCTCGCTACTCTGCTCTCTTCCCAGACCTTCAAGCCGTTCGTGACAGTCTCGACAACAGTTACCTTGCCATGCAGCCAAAGATTGAGGCAGAGGCAAAGAACATTCTTGAGGCAAGGGGTTCTGAGGCTTGTGTGAAGTTCCTAAACGACTATTCTGTTGAGCAAGCGCAGAAAATGCTGGAGACATGGCGCAACCTCGCTGTCTTCCTCATTGTGAAGCACAACGACATGGTTGTGAAGCCAGAGAAGAACGGAAAGTTCCTTCGCTCTCCATATGGCATCGGAGCAACTCCAGTACGTCCCGGCTATACTCCTGAGGCGAAGAAGCGTATTGCCACAGAGACGGGAACACGTTATTCCATCGAGTAAAAAACTTACTCTCCACATCCCTAAAGTTTTGGCTGGAAGCCAGTACCTTGTTAATGTCGTCATTAGGTACTGGTTTCCAGCCAGTTTTTTGTTTTCCACCTATCCGAGGACTTCGTCCTCAGTTATTTAACGTGAGTTCGACGAATTCTATGCGTTATAAGTCGTAATGCCCACAGCAAATGACTCCCTGAAAGGGCAGCCAGCACTCAGCCCAGGGTAGAGCGTAGCGACACCCTGGGTTGGAACACATAGGGAAAGTACGCCCTGAAAGGGCAAAAGCGTTCATACACAGGAGGATATGATAACTTCCTCGATAACGCAATCTATCCAGTCATAACGCTTTTGCCCTTTCAGGGCGTAATTCCCCTCCTCATACATTCCCAGGGCGTTGCCCTGGGCTAAGCGCAGGCTGCCCTTTCAGGGCGTTATGATAGCATTGAAAACATGTGGCAGACAGTCCGGCATCCAGATAGTTCATAGTCGTCGAACTCACGGTATTTAGAGTGTTTTTAGACTAATCCTTAGCAGCCACAGTTAATTTCCTTGCTTGTGAAAGCTTTTAGCATAACCCTTTACTAAAAGACAGAATTGATAGAGATATTTTTTTTATAAGTCATTCATTGACATACAGATACAAAAAAAAGATTATGCGGTTACACAGTTTCTTGGACAAGGTGCAGTTTTCTTCACCTCAGCATGTCCGAACCGTATAACCGCATAAAGAAAGTATGAAAGAAGTTGAATGCTCGTTTAGTTAGAAGAATTCTTGAAGACGAGCTTGAACTCACCAGAAATCTTCTCTACACGACGCTGGTGGCGTCCACCTTCAAAGGTAGCCTTGAAGAAGGTGTCGAGAATCTTCTCAGCCTCGTTGTTCGTAACGAAACGACCTGGGAGCACGAGAACGTTAGCATCGTTGTGCTGACGAATGAGCTGCGCAATCTCAGGACACCAAGCGATGCCAGCACGCACTGCCTGATGCTTGTTCAGCGTCATGGCGATTCCCTGTCCAGAGCCACAGATGCCGATACCAACATTCACCTTTCCTGACTCTATGCCTTCTGCGAGAGCATGACCAAAGTCTGTATAGTCGCAAGAAGCATCGCTCCATGTGCCATAGTCCTCTACTGGGTAGCCTTTCTGCTCAAGGTACTGCAAAACAAATTTCTTTAGTGGGTAACCAGCGTGATCGCAGGCAACACCTATTTTTTTTATTTCCATGACGTTAAGGTTTTTGTTGTGGTTATTAATTTTTTTTATATGCAGGTGCAAAGAATGCACAACTTCTTTTAAGGGTGGTTCTATAAATTAGCTTTATCAGATTTCCGATTTATCTCTGAGAGCAGAGTGTCAGTTTTTGATGGAACGATGCGGGCATCGTGACTGAGGAAACTGGCAGTATGCGCCAGAGAAAAACGGAAGGATGACAAAACGTCAACCCATAATTACAAATTTTTGACGGTGGTAATTTATAGAACCACCCTTAAGAGTCAGTAGGGGAGCAAATCTCCCTTACTGACTAAACATTTTTTTTCAGATTCTTGCAATCAGCGATTAAAGCATTGCCTTAACCTGATTGTAAACATTCTCGCCTGTGTAGCCAAGCTTCTCGTCAAGAACTTTGTAAGGAGCAGAGAAACCGAAGCTCTCAAGACCCCAGATCTTTGACTCTGGAGCAGCACCAATCAGGAAGCCCTGAAGGTTCACAGGGAGACCAGCAGTCATACCGAATACCTTCGCTCCAGCAGGAATAACAGACTCCTGATAGTCCTTTGGCTGGCGACGGAACAGACCCTCTGAAGGAACGCTGACAATGCGGCAGCGAACACCATCCTTGCGGAGGAGCTCAGCACCAGAAACGAGTGTAGACACCTCTGAGCCAGAAGCAACCATCACAACGTCTGGGTTCTCGTCAGAGCCAGCCACGATATATGCGCCACGCTCTGCGAGAGAGTAGTCGTTACCCTCTGGAAGGTCGTTGATGTTCTGACGAGAGAAGATGAGAGCTGTTGGAGTGTCTGTGTTCTCCATAGCCATCTTCCATGCCACTGTGGTCTCCTTTGCCTCTGCAGGGCGAAGAACGAGAACAGAGTTCTTTCCGTGGTGGTTCTGAAGTTTCTCCATGAGACGAATCTGTGCCTCCTGCTCAACAGGCTCGTGAGTAGGACCATCCTCACCAACGCGGAATGCATCGTGTGTCCAGATGAACTTCACTGGAAGCTCCATGAGAGCTGCCATACGAACAGCTGGCTTCATATAGTCAGAGAATACGAAGAATGTTCCGCAAGCAGGGATAACACCACCGTGGAGAGCCATACCGATGCAGCAGCAAGCCATGGTGAGCTCAGCAACACCAGCCTGGAAGAAAGCGCCAGAGAAGTCGCCTGCCTTCAGGTCGTGAGTCTTCTTCAAGAAACCGTCGGTCTTATCAGAGTTAGAAAGGTCGGCAGAAGCACAGATCATGTTTGGAACCTGCTCAGCGAGTGCAGAGAGACAAGCAGCAGATGCAGAGCGAGTAGCATCGTTTGCCTTCTGTTGAACCTTTGACCAGTCAATCTCTGGAGCCTTGCCAGAGAACCAGGCGTTCTGAGCTGCAGCCTTCTCAGGATTTGCATCTGCCCAAGCCTGCTCCTCAGCATAGCGCTCTGCGCAGATAGCCTCGAGAGCGGCAGCACGGTTTGCGTAGAGCTCCTTCACATCGTCGAAAATCTGGAATGGGTTCTCTGGGTCGCCACCGAGGTTCTTCACTGTGTTCACATAAGCGTCGCCACCGAGAGGAGCACCGTGTGTCTTGCAGTTTGCCTCGTAAGAAGAGCCGTCAGCCTTCAGCGCACCCTTACCCATGATGCACTTACCGATGATGAGAGTAGGCTTTCCAGTGACTGCCTTTGCCTGCTCGATAGCCTTACGAATCTGCTCTACGCAGTTTCCGTTGATCTCAATCACTTCCCAACCGAGAGCACGATACTTCGCTGCTGTGTCTTCGTTCATAACGTCCTTTGTCTCTGTAGAGAGCTGGATGTCGTTAGAGTCGTAGAACATGATAAGGTTATCGAGACCGAGCACAGAAGCTACACGAGCACCGCCCTGAGAAATCTCTTCCTGTACACCACCGTCAGAGATGTAAGCATAGATGGTCTCCTTTGCGAAGGTAGGGTTTCCAGTGTGCTCAGCAAGGAACTTTGCAGCAATGGCAGCACCAATGGCATAAACATGTCCCTGACCAAGCGGACCAGAGGTGTTCTCAATACCACGAACGATGTCGAACTCTGGGTGACCAGTTGTTGGAGAGCCCCACTGACGAAGCTGGGCAAGCTCGTCGAGAGTGAACTTTCCGGCGAGGCAGAGCTGAGAGTAGAGCATTGGTGCCATGTGTCCTGGGTCGAGGAAGAAGCGGTCGCGGCCCACCCAAGTTGGGTTCTTTGGATCGTGAACGAGATACTCTGAGTAGAGCACGTTAATGAAGTCAGCGCCACCCATAGCACCTCCAGGGTGTCCTGACTTAGCTTTTTCTACAGCACTTGCAGCGAGAATACGAATATTGTCGGCTGCGTGGTTCATTACTTCTATTGAATTTGCCATAATGAATTATTTGATTTGTTTGTTAATTATAAGTTTATAAAGTAGGTGGGTATCATGATTCTAACTTTCGACCGAATGCTGATGCACACCTGCTTTGTTAGTAAATGAAATGATTATCTTTGGTTTTTAGCACTGATGCCTTATCTGTGGTTATCAGCACTGATGCCTTACCTCTGGTTATCAGCACTGATGCCTTATCTGTGGTTATCAGCACTGATGCCTTACCTGTGGTTATCAGCACTGATGCCTTATCTGTGGTTTTCGGCAGCAATATGCTCTATGGCGAGGTCTGCCTTATAGCGCTCAATATACTTGTTGAAGCCCTCCACATCCTTTGGGTCAGGAGAGATTTCAACGCCGGTATTGCCATTGAACACAACTTCGTCGAGGAATGCAGGAAGTGACTGTCCCTCGCTCTTGTTCACGAGATAAGAAGCGAGAAGGGCAATTCCCCAAGCACCACCCTCACCAGCTGTCTCCATAACAGAGATAGGTGAGTTCAGAGCAGCAGCAAGCACCTTCTGTCCAACACCAGGAGTCTTGAAGAGTCCGCCATGACCCGTGAGACGGTCAACCTTTACATGCTCCTCGTTGAAGAGAACATCGTTTCCGAGCTTCAGCACCGCCACAGCAGCATAGAGGTGAGCACGCATGAAGTTTGCGAGGTTGAACGTATCGTTTGCACTACGCACAACGAGTGGTCGACCCTCTACGGCTCCAGTGATATGCTCTCCAGAGAAATAGTTGTAGGAGATGAGACCACCACAGTCTGTGTCTCCTGTAAGTGCGTGGTTATAAAGCTTTCCGAAGATTTCGTTCATGTCTACCTTTACACCCAAGAGCTGCTGGTATTCCTTGAAGATATTCACCCACGCATTAAGGTCAGACGTGCAGTTGTTGCAGTGAACCATTGCCACGAGACTACCGTCAGGAGTTGTCACCATGTCAATCATCTCAGAAGGCTTTGAAAGGTCCTTCTCAAGAACAATCATTGAGAAAGAAGACGTTCCGGCAGAGACATTTCCAGTGCGCTGACGAACAGCATTCGTAGCAACCATTCCAGTTCCTGCATCTCCCTCAGGAGGGCATACTGGTATTCCTGCCTGAAGATGTCCAGAAACGTCCAGACGTGCTGCACCCTCTGCAGTCAGCGTTCCTGCGTTCTCTCCAGCAACAAGTGGAGTAGGGAGAATCTGCTCTATATCCCAAGGGTAGTTCTTCTCTGCCACGAGGTTTCTGAATTTCTCAACCATAGTGGCGTTGTAGCTCTTTTTCTCTGGGTCTATAGGGAGCATGCCAGAAGCATCTCCTATGCCAAGGACACGCTCGCCCGTCAGCTGCCAATGGATATATCCTGCAAGAGTGGTGATGAAGTTGATTTCCTTCACATGCTCATCGTTGTTCAGAACACACTGGTAGAGGTGAGAGATGCTCCAGCGGAGAGGGATGTTATAGTTGAAGAGAGAAGAGAGTGCCTTTGCAGCCTCTCCAGTATTGGTGTTTCTCCAAGTGCGGAAAGGAACGAGAATCTCCCCAGCCTTATTGAACGCCATATAGCCATGCATCATTGCAGAGAAGCCGATTGCTGCGAGGGAGGTGATCTCCTCGCCATATTTCTCTGTAACGTCATGGCGAAGGTCTGCGTAGCAATCCTGCAGACCATGCCAGATAGCCTCTATGCTATATGTCCAATGGCCGTCAACGAGCTGGTTCTCCCATTCGTGGCTTCCCTGAGCAATGGGATTGTTCTCCTCATCGATGAGCACCGCCTTTATACGTGTGGAACCAAACTCAATTCCGAGCACGGCTTTTCCTGCCTTTATAATTTCTTTTGCTGTCATTGTTATGTTGTGTGTATTAGGGTGGGGAAGTGATTCCTCCCCACCGTATGGTCACTTTAGGGTGGTTCTATAAATTAGCCTTGACAGATTTCGATTCAATTTTTGAGATCAAAGTGTAAGTGAAAAAGGGAGCAATGCGGGCATTGTGACCGAGAGAACTTACACTTTGAGCCAAAAAGAGAGCGAAAGATGGCAAGACGTTATATCCACTCTGAGAAAATATCTACGGTGGTAATTTTTAGAACCACCCTTTATTACTTCAGAGACTTGTTGAGCATGTAGTAAACCTCGTTGTTGCGAAGCTGCTGCTTGAAGCCACTGATGGTTGTGTCCTTATTGATGCTGATGAACTCAATGCCTGTGATCTCTGCGAAGTCCTCCCAGTATTCTGAGGTGATGTCATAAGAGAAAGCAGAGTGGTGGGTTCCACCAGCAAGAATCCATGCTCCAGCACCAATCTCGAATGTTGGCTGTGGCACCCACAATGCAGAAGCCACTGGCAGCTTAGGCATTGGCTTTGGCTCGATACACTCCACATCGCTTGTGATCAGACGGAAGCGGTTGCCAAGGTCAACGACAGTCGCTTTACAGCCAGAACCAGTCTTTGAGGTGAACACGATTCGTGCGGTCTGCTCTTTACGAATACCGATTCCGAGGAAGTGAACTTCGAGAGTTGGCTTGTCAACAGAGATCAGCGGACAAACCTCGAGCATATGGCTCTGGAGACTTGATGTGCAGTCAGAAGCGAAGTTCAGAGTGTAGTCCTCAAGGAACGAGCAACCCTTCTCCATGCCCTGGTTCATGACCCAGAGAGAACGGTAGAGACACGCAGTCTTCCAGTCGCCCTCAGCACCGAAGCCAATACCCTCTGCCATGAGGCGCTGGGAAGCAAGGCCTGGAATCTGGTCGAAGCCGATGAAGTTCGGATCATTGATGTCTGCCTCACCGAGGTCGTCGAAGTTCGTTGTGAAGGCAGTGGCTCCTTCTTCCTTCAAAACCCTGCGGAGTGCTATCTCTGCCTTTGCAGCATGGCGAACCTTCTCCCAGTAAACCTCCTCGCCAGACTCATCGATCTTTATTGTGTAGCATTTCTTATATTCCTCCACGAGAGCGTCAGCCTCTTCGTCTGACACCTGCTTCCAATATTCCATGAGAGAAGAGACTGGGTAGTAGTCAACATGGTATCCGAGGCGCTGCTCGAACTCCACGCGGTCGCCATCTGTTACGGCAACGTTGTTCATGTTCAGACCAAACATAAGGCAGCGAACATTGTGCGCATCGGCAACAGCTGCTGTCACGCGAGCCCATACTGCTATCTGGCGCTGCACCTCAGCAGACTTCCAATGTCCAACAACAACCTTTCTTGGTACTCTCATTCGTGAGCAGATATGTCCGAACTCAATGTCGCCATGTGCAGACTGGTTGAGGTTCATGAAGTCCATGTCGATAGAATCCCATGGCAGCTCAGCATTGTATTGTGTGTGGAGGTGAAGGAGAGGCTTCTGAAGTGCCTGAAGACCTTTTATCCACATCTTTGCTGGAGAGAAGGTGTGCATCCATGTTATGATGCCTACGCACTTCTCGTCGTTGTTGGCAGCCTTCATGATTGCCTCTACCTCTACAGAGGAGTTTGCTGTGCCTTTATATACCACCTTTATAGGAATGATCCCGCTGGCGTTCAGACCGTCCACCATCTCCTGAGAGTGACCGTCTACAATCTTCACTGTCTCACCGCCGTAGAGAAGCTGTGCACCAGTGATCCACCATAGTTCAAGGTTTTCAAATGCTTTCATTTTTAGATTCGTTTTTAAATTAGTTTAAATTAGTTTTTTGCATGTCGTTTTCATTTCTCACTCCTCTCACCAGAAAGCAGTAGTCGTTACTTCTTCTTCTGACCGTAGTAAGCGTTCGGACCGTGCTTTCTCATATAGTGCTTCTCAATGAGAAGAGGGTTCATCTTTGTCTCTGGGTTCAGCGTAAGGGAGACAAAAGCCATCTTTGCACACTGCTCCATGACCTTGGCGTTATAGACAGCATTTGATGGTGATGTGCCCCAAGAGAACGGACCGTGACATTTCACGAGAACACCAGGGGTATGGTCTGGGTTGATGTCCTTGAAAGCATCAATGATAACAGTTCCTGTCTCCTTCTCATATTCGCCCATCTCGCTCTCAACCATATCTCTTGTGCAAGGAATGTCCTTGTAGAAATAGTCGGCGTGGGTGGTGCCGATATTTGGAATTGACATGCCTGCCTGAGCAAATGCTGTGGCGTAGGTAGAGTGGGTGTGCACAACGCCCTGAATATTTGGAAATGCCTTGTAGAGTTCGATGTGTGTCGGAGTGTCTGAAGACGGATTCAGCTCGCCTTCAACAACCTTTCCGCTGTTGATGTCTACAACAACCATATCAGATGCCTTCATATCGTCGTATGAAACACCAGAAGGCTTTATAACCATAAGTCCTTTCTCACGGTCTATGCCGCTCACGTTTCCCCAGGTAAAGATTACAAGACCGTGCTTTACGAGGTCAAGGTTAGCCTGGAATACTTTTTCTTTCAGTTCTTCCAACATAATATCTGTAGTTTAGATGTGAGAGGGTGCGGAAAACCTTTTTCGGAGGTTTTCCACTCCTCAAAATTTTTTATTTTATTTGTTAATTAGTAAATGCTTAAGAATAATTTTTCAGAGCAAGGTGTGATTGCCACTGAGGGAGTGACGGTTTAGAATTTTTAGAATCTTTAGAATCTTTAGAATCTTTAGAATCTTTAGAATCTGAACTCCTCGATGTCGGGATTCTGCTTGTAAAGCATTGCACCACGCTTTGAGGTCAGCTTGTCTATCTCTCCCGTTGCTACGAGCACACCGCTCTGCTTTGCACGCTTACGGAAGTTTCTCTTGTCAACCGGCTTTCCGATGATTGCCTCAAAGACATTCTGGAACTGTGTCAGCGTGAACTTCTCTGGAAGGAGCGAGAAGCACAGAGGTTCTGAAGTGATTCGCTTCCGCAGAATCTGCAGCGCGTCTTGAACCATTGTGCCATGGTCGGAGAAAAGTGGTGGTAGGGCGTCTATCTCCACCCATTCCAGATTGAATGCCTTTCTCAGATTCTCGTCGTAGTCTTTAGCGTTTATCAATGCGTAATAGGCAATGGAGATAACCCTGGAGATTGGGTCGCGGTCAATATCTGAGTAGGCGCCAACCTGACGCATATATATATCTTTCAGCCCAGTGAGTTCTGTTAAAACACGCTTTGCAGCTTCCGACAGTGTCTCTGTAGCTTCTACAAACCCTCCGTAGAGAGCCCACGTGCCTAAGCCAGGGGCTATCGTCCTCTTTCCAAGGAGCATTTTCAGTTTTCCTTGGTCGAAGCCAAAGATGATACAGTCTACGGAGACATACGCCTGCGTGTGTTGTTCGTATGTGTTATTGTTCATTGTGATTTTTGTGAATTAGTTGTATATATGATTTGCATCGATGTTTCTTTTTCTAAAGGGCTCCAAGAGTGTTGACTCTCTCGAATATTGGGGCGCTCTGCCTGCCTTTTTTAGAAAGACAGAAGGGATGGATGTTGTCAGTAGCTTTATTTTTGAGTTTTTGAGTTTTTGAGTTTTGGGTTTTGAGTTTTGGGTTTTGGGTTTTGAGTTTTGGGGTTTTTGAGTTTTTGAGTTTTGAGTTTTTGGGTTTTGGGTTTTTGGGTTTTGGGTTTTTGAGTTTTTGGGTTTTTGAGTTTTGGGTTCTTGTTGTTTGCTGTCTTTTATCTTTATTTTTTTTTCAGTGTAACTATCTAAAACTTGTGAAGGAGTGTAGGCATTTCTTTCAATGCCTACACCCTTTCGATATAGCTTTACCACAATATTATATACAGTATTGTGAGGATTCCAATCACACCAAACGCACCGTAGTTGAATGCACGGTCTGTCTCAAAAATCTTCAGGTCTATCTGTACAAGTTTCGGATCCTGAACCTTGTCAAGAGCATTTGAACGAAGGTAGAAACCGAGAGTTGCTGTGATAGCGGCGAAGAATACCATCGCACCCTGTGCACCGTGAATAGCGAGTGTCTCGTTGAAGAAAGATGCAACGAGAACAGCAACTGAAACGAGAGCAACAATGAAGAGCACGCGGCTCCAGAAGAGCTGTGTCTTTACTGTCTTCTCATCGAGGGCGTCTGCTGCAACTGTCTTCTTGCTGCACAAAGAGATGCCTACGAAGAGCACCACAAGGCAGATGAACACATATCCAGAACGGATAAGGAATGGCACCTCAGGGATTGCGAACTTGAAGAGGATAGAGAATGCGAATGTACCGATTGCTGCCACCACCGCTGCTGTACCTGAAGCACGCTTCCAAAGGAGACCGAGACCGAAGATAACAACTACGCCTGGATATACGAATGCTGAGTATTCCTGAATGAACTGGAATGCCTGGTCGATACCTCCCATGAGTGGGTATACAGCGAGGAGTGCAATAATCAGAGCAGAGACAGATGTCATTCGTCCCACTGTAACGAGCTTCTTCTCACTTGCGTTCTTCTCAATGAACTGCTTGTAGATATCCATTGTGAAGAGGGTAGAAGTGGAGTTGAACATTGAAGCGAGAGAAGAGATAACAGCTGCGGAGAGGGCTGCAAAGGAGAGACCCTTTACAACTGTTGGGGTGAAGTTACGAATGAGGAACGGATATGCGTCGTCTGAACGGCTAATGCTTCCAAAAAGATGCTGGCGAAGGTCTTCACATTCTGGAGAGTTGATGATGAAGAAGGCGCAAACACCTGGAATACATACGATGAATGGAATGAGAATCTTCAGGAAGGCAGCGAAGATCATACCCTTCTTTGCCTCTGCAAGTGACTTGGCTGCAAGACCCTTCTGAATGATGTACTGGTTGAAACCCCAGTAGCCAATGTTTGTAAGCCAGAGGGCACCGAAAATCAATACGATTCCTGGACTGTCAAAATATGGGTCTGAAGCCTGGGTAACAGCACCCGTAGCGTCTTTCACTCCATTTATGATTGGGTAGAGCTCTTCGTTTCTCGTAACCACGAGGTTGAAGTGCTTATCGCCTGGCTGGTCGATACACCATGAGTAGATGTTGCCCAATGCCTCTATCGGACCACAGTTCCATACCTCTGCACCAATCACGTAGAGTGCTGCATAAGCAGTGATGAGACCACCACCGACAAGGAACACCACCTGCATAACGTCTGTCCAAGCAACAGAGGCAAGACCGCCGTAGATAGAATATGCACCTGCAATCACGAAGAGGGCGAAAATGATGCATATTCTCACCTGGTCTACTTCCATGCCCATCATGCTGATGGTCATATCGGTTGGAAGACCGAGAATCTGCTGAATGGCAAGGGCTCCAAGCCATGCCACTGAGGTGAGGTTCACAAATACGTAGAGAAACAACCAGAGAAGTGAGAAAGCGAGTCCTACACCCCAGTTGTAACGCTCACGAAGGAACTGAGGAATGGTGAAGATCTTCTTCTCAATCATCAGAGGGAGAAGGAACTTACCCACTACAATCAGTGTGGCTGCTGCCATAAGCTCATAGGCCGCCTGGGCAATACCGCTGTAGAATGCGGAACCTGACATTCCGATGAACTGCTCTGCGGAGATGTTCGCTGCAATCAGTGAAGCACCCACTGCCCACCACGTCAAGGTGTTTCCAGCAAGGAAGTAATCGGTTGACGATTTCTCCTCGCCTTTCTTTCCTCGGCTGAGGAAGATGCCGAGGCTTACGAGCAGAACAATGTATGCGGCAAAGACGATATAGTCAATCGCCTCAAAACCATTGTTCTGCAATGATTCAATTACGCTCATTGGTTTTAGTGTTATTTAGTTAATATTAATTCTTGTATCTTTTAAAAATTAGGTGTGCCCTGCTTAGAACGTAGAGAACTTATAAACACAGTGGCTGTAGTATTTCTCTCCTGGGTTCAAGAATGCGGAAGGCCATTCTGGCTTGTTTGGAGTGTCTGGATATTTCTGCGTCTCAAGGCAGATTCCAGTGCGCTGCTTGTAGACAATGCCTTTCTTTCCTACGGCAGTGCCATCGAGGAAGTTTCCAGAGTATACCTGAACTCCAGGCTCGTTTGTGTACATATCCATCTGGATGCCACTCTTTGCGCACTTCAGCGTAGCAGCAATCTGTGTGTCGTCGCCCTTTGTGTCAAGAACCCAGTTGTGGTCGTAACCATTTCCGTTGTGCAGCTGAATGTCGTTCTTGATATTCTCCTCTGTCATGTCTCGACCAACGGTCTTCATCGTAGAGAAGTCGAAGAGTGTGTTCTCTGTCGTCACAATCTCTCCGGTTGTCATGTAGGTGGAATCAACTGGAGTGAACGATGTGGAGTTCAGATACAGAGAGTCTTCAAGAATTGTGTTCTCTGGATTTCCTGAGAGGTTGAAATATGAGTGGTTCGTCATATTTATCACGGTTGCCTTGTCGGTCGTAGCCTCGTATTTTATATCGAGGGCATTGTCGTCTGTAACGGTGTAGGTAACCGTTGCAACAACATTCCCTGGGAAGTTCATATCGCCATCCTTTGAGCGCATGGTGAGCTTCAGCGTACTCTCGTTCACCTTCTCTGCCTCGTAAACCTGATATTGCCAACCTGACGGACCGCCATGCAACGTGTGTCCGAAGTTGTTCGTTGGAAGGGTGTATTTCTCACCGTCAATGGTGATCTCACCCTTATTCAAACGGTTGGCATATCTTCCAATTGCTGCACCAAAATCAGACGGGGAGTTAACAGAATCGGTGTATTGCTTCAAATTGTCGAATCCGAGCACAACATCCTGCATTTCTCCGTTCCTGTCTGGCACCATGATCGCAACCACTCTTCCTCCAAAGTTGGTCACGTCAACACACATGCCGTTCGCATTCTTCAGTTCAAACAACTGTACCGGAATATCATTCACGATAGAGTCAAAACGCTCAGTATCAAGACCTGAGACAAGCCCTGGGGCTGTCTGAGACTCGTTGCAAGAGGCAAGAGCCATTGCTGAAAGTGTTACTCCTGCGAGTACTTTTTTTAGGTTTTTCATTCTTATAATAGTTAGTAACAATTATTTTTGCGGTCAAAATTACGAAAAATTACGCTATTACAAGCAAAAAAAATATTTAATTATGTTAAAACACACTCCTTTTGTTGAAAAAAGTCTCTTTCTCACGTGATGTATGTCAATTTCTACACTGTTTTTACTCTCTCCAAAAATTGGTTATCGTATTTTTTACGAAACTTCTTTCTCTATTTTTTTTCTGTTTTTCTTTTTTCCTTTTTTTCTTTCTGAAGCTAATATAATAATGTGTGGTATGAGGTGCTTCATTTTTAAAAAATATTCGGCAGGGTAATGGGGTGGGGCAGGGGGGTGGTGACAACACTTCTCGAAAGCTGCAAAATTTTGTTGTAAAACTCCTGCAAAATTTTGTCTTTTTGTTGTCAAAATTTTATCTGGAGTTCTTTCCCTTCTCCTGATATTGTTTTTTTATATAATTTTGCAGGTAGTAAACAATAAATGAAAATGAAATAATTTTTTTATGCAAAATGAAGACAAAAATGCTATCCATGGTTTGCACCATGTATCGGAAATTATTCCGTTCTGCCCTGTATTCAGAAGAAACAGTAACCGTAACAATTTTGAAGAGAAACAACAAAATCAAGTTAAAGAGTGTAAAGAAAATATCTATTATCAGTTGTGAAAACAAAAAACTGTAAACAGTTGGCTAAAATATTTAACATATAAAAACAATCTCACCATGATAAAAGAACAGCAAAACAACACTTCCGGCATACAGGACATGCCGCAAGCAAGAGAGCAGGACTTACTAAAAGATCCACGAATCAAGACGCTCATCGATGACTTTGGAATGGCTGGTTTTGGAGCGTATTGTCTTCTGAGAAACCATCTCGCAGCGTATGCACAAAACGGCTTACCAATGGAGTATCTCCTTCGCTTCGGAAGAGAATACTTTCCATTCAAAAGAATCAAGTCAATCTTAAAAAACTACCAACTTTTTAACATCAACCAATTCATGCTTGTGACACTAAACGACGTTCCACACACGTGTACAGACGGGCACGATTCGCCACACACGTGTACAGACGGGCACGATTCGCCACACGCCTGTATAGACGGGCATGATTCGCCACACGCCTGTATAGACGGGCATGACGGGCGAAACACACCAGAAAATTTAAATATTAACCAAGAAAAAATTAAGACTAAGAATATAGGGTGTTGGGGCGAAAATGAGGAAGTGGAGGAAAGAGTGAAAACGCAGAAGTTCAAGAAGCCAACGGTGGAGGAAGTAGCGGAATACTGTCGGCAGCGAGCGAACTCGGTGAACCCAGAGCGCTTCTGCAGCTTCTACGAGTCGAAGGGCTGGAAAATAGGAAAGAACAGCATGAAAGACTGGAAGGCGGCAGTGCGCACATGGGAACAGGACGAAAACCGTGGCATAAAAACCGAGCATGCGAAGCAACCGACGGAACCTTCAGCCCCCAAATCCCTCGCCGTCTACGATGACAACGGCATCCAGTTTTTCGAAGGTAGACCGCTCCCTCCCGATGCACCTCCGAGACCGAGCGAGTCCGCTCTCTGGGACGATTCCACAAACTCCTGGCTCGAATTTTATTCTTGAGGAAGAGGAAGTTTTTAGAGGAAAGAGGAAGCTTTTAGAGGAAAGAGAAAGAGGAAGCCAGAGGACGCCAGAGGAAGCCAGAGGAGAGCCAGCCTTAAAGGCAGCCCTAAAGCCAACCCTAAAGCCAGCCCTAAAGCCAGCCTTAAAGCCAGCCCAAAAACCAACCCAAAAGCCAGCCCTAAAGCCAACCTTAAAGCCAGCCCAAAAATCCTCTTGAGTCCTCTCATCCTCTTGCTTCCTCTTGCTTCCTCTTGCGTCCTCTTGAGTCCTCTTCCTCTCATCCTCTGGCTTCCTCTTGCGTCCTCTGGCGTCCTCTCTCCTCTAAACCCTTCCTCTAAACCCTTCCTCTAACCCCTTCCTCTAAAGCTTTAAAAAACCAACCCTCAAACCCAAAAACCTATGACACGAAACTGGAAAGATCACGGCATCATTTTCTCCAATCCTAACAACCTGAAGAAGTTGCGCATTCGTTGCCCCGACTGTTCCGAGACCAGATTGAAACACCCGAGCGAGAAATGCATGACAATAGACGTCGACAACGGTTTCTACCACTGCTACCACTGCGGAAAATCTGGCTATGTGCCCACCGAAGAAGAAATCGTAGAACGCAGAAAGAGAAAGCAGCAACGCGAAGAGAAGCTCAAGCAGAAGCCGCGGAAAGGCAGCTACAATCGTCCGAAGGAGTTCCGTCCTGAGTTGCTCATCAAAAACTGCACTTCGCAGCCCGATGCCCAACCCCTCATCCACTTCCTCACCGAAACGCGCAAGCTTGACATCGACGTGTTGCAAAAATACAAAATAACAATTCCCTATGCCAGCTTCGAAAAAGAAGACACCATAGATACCAACACCCCTGCCAACACCCCTGCCAACACCCCTGCTCCCAACACCCCTGCCAACACCCCTGCTCCCAACCCTGCCTGGTATCTTTCGACCGGGTCGAAAGAAAAAAACACCCCTGCCAACACCCCTGCCAACACCCCTGCCTCCACCCCTGCTGCCCCCAACACC
>SAMEA3663036__coassemble_136_pt1 | contig 35488 bp, 30 predicted proteins | sample SAMEA3663036__metabat2_high_PE_014 | metagenome-assembled genome bin SAMEA3663036 (sample SAMEA3663036) | pig gut metagenome | biome: pig gut; feature: pig-associated habitat; material: faeces | place: France | collected 2012
AATAGGCGAAGCCTGCCCAAATACAGTTATGGAATATATTAGAAACCAAGGATAAGTAGGTGTGCAAAATTATTTTTATAATGATTGTATTGATTGGTGATGCAGAATCAGTATGTGACATAAAGGAGTGTAGCGACTCCTACTCGACTGTTGTCACTGGCTGATAATGCGCAGTAGGCGATGCAAGGATTATAAAAATAATTTTGCACACCTACTTAACGCCTTACATCCCACAGGCTGAAGACCTGTGGGTTTTACGGCGCGAAATATAAAATCCAGTTGAATGCCTCGTCATTGAAGGATATCTAAGGATAAAAACAACTCCCTCATAAAAATGTTACATCTTGCACGAAAGTCCCTCATAAAAGTGTGTTAATTATACTAAAAGTCCCTCATAAAAATGTATCAACATTTGGTAATATGATGATTATTACGTATTTTTGCAGATAAATAACAAAATCTGCAATGAAATGGAAAGAGAAATAATGAAAGACCTCTTGAAATGGAGGGAGAGAAGCGACCGCAAACCACTTGTCCTGCTTGGCGCACGCCAAGTGGGCAAGACATATATACTCAAGGAATTCGGGAAGAGGTGTTATGAACAGACGGCATACATCAACTGTGATGACAACGAAATGGTGAAGGACTTGTTCCTGCCAGACTATGACGTAAGACGCATCCTGCTCGCCATCGGTTCCATAACAGGTGTCAGCATCCAACCGGGTAAGACCCTCATCATTCTTGACGAGATTCAAGAACTGAAAAGAGGGCTTAACGCCTTGAAATATTTCTGTGAAAACGCTCCAGAGTATCATGTGGCAGTAGCAGGCTCATTGCTCGGCATCACTCTTCATCAGGGCGAGTCATTCCCCGTAGGAAAGGTAAACACCTTGAATATCCGGCCGATGACATACGAGGAGTTTCTCGTGGCTAAGGGACAGAAGCAAATGTATGAAATGCTGAAGAACAGACAATGGGATGTCATTGCCGGCACGCGAAGCCTGTATATTCAATCGCTAAGGGAATATTATTTCACAGGAGGCATGCCTGAGGCTGTGAAGAAGCATCTTGAAACAAATGACACCGTACAGGTGAGGGAAATACAAAAGGAGATTCTTCTTGCCTACGACAAGGACATCTCCAAACACGCACCTACAAACGAGGCAGTGAGAATAAATCAAGTGTGGAAATCCATACCCGCACAAATCGCAAAAGAGAACCGTAAATTCATCTATGGTGCTGTGAGGAAAGGGGCAAGAGCCAAGGACTTTGAGATTGCCATACAATGGCTTCTCGATGCCGGATTGGTTTACAAAATAGACAGGGTCAGCAAACCTGGTATGCCATTAGGCTGCTATGCCGATTATTCCTCATTCAAACTGTATATGCTCGACTGCGGTCTCCTCGGCGCAATGAACGACATGCCGCCTTCGCTGATGTTGCTGCCAAACAAGATGGCGGAGAGCAAGGGCAGTTTCACAGAAAACTTTGTATGTTCACAACTCCATAATTGTCGAAATCTATCGGTATTCTACTACAGCAAGGAAAACAGTACCCAGGAGGTGGATTTCGTAGTTCAGCACGACACTGACATTGTAGCCGTGGAAGTGAAATCGGAGGAAAACCTTCAGTCGAAATCCCTCAAGGCATTCCACTGCGAGAACCCTGATGTCAGATGCCTGCGAACCTCCATGGCTGACTATCGTCAGGAGGACTGGATGGTCAACGTTCCTCTGTATGCCATTAAAAGCTATTGGGAGGGATATAAAGATATCTACATCGAAAGACTATGACACGCTTTTCGGAAACATGTTCTTTGGGGTAAAAAAGTGGAAAAAAATGGCGATTGTTCAAAAATATGTCAAAAGATTTTGATTTCTCGCAGATTTTCATTAATTTTGCAAAGGTGTGGACTGAATTCTTCAAATCATACGTGAGGACAGTCTATCATGAGGAAAACACCTAACTTAATCACAGCCAAACTATTTCCGTGAAAAAAATGAGCGAAGAAACTAAAGACAACGAATACAAGCCTGTGAACAGATTCGATGCATCTGTTGTACACCATCTGTCTGGAATGTATCAGAACTGGTTCCTCGATTACGCTTCTTACGTGATCTTGGAACGTGCCGTGCCACATATCGAGGACGGTCTGAAGCCCGTTCAGAGAAGAATACTGCACTCTATGAAGAGAATGGATGACGGTAGATACAACAAGGTTGCAAACATCGTTGGGCACACCATGCAGTTCCATCCGCATGGCGATGCCTCTATTGGTGATGCCCTTGTGCAGATGGGACAGAAAGAACTGCTCATAGACCATCAGGGCAACTGGGGAAACATTCTCACTGGTTCAAGGGCTGCAGCACCTCGATACATAGAGGCACGCCTGTCGAAATTCGCTCTTGAAACGGTTTTCAACCAGAAGACGACACAATGGCAGATGTCGTATGACGGAAGAAACAAAGAGCCTATCACACTTCCCGTGAAATTCCCACTGCTCCTTGCGCAGGGTGCAGACGGAATTGCCGTAGGACTGTCGAGTAAGATTCTTCCTCATAACTTCAACGAACTCTGCGATGCCGCCATAGCCTCTCTGCGAGGAGAGGAGTACCATCTGTACCCTGACTTCCCTACTGGCGGTTCTATGGACGCATCGAAATACAATGATGGACAGCGAGGAGGAAAGGTGCGCGTTAGGGCGAAGATTGAGAAGCTCGACCAGAAGACCCTCGTTATTCGCGACATTCCGTTCTCAAAGAACTCTGAGACTCTTATTGCCTCTATCACCTCCGCTATTGAAAAGGGAAAGATCAAGGCAAGGAAGGTGGAGGATATGACTGCTGCAGAAGTGGAGATTCTCATACACCTCGCCCCAGGCATTTCTTCTGACAAGACCATCGATGCCTTGTATGCTTTCACAGACTGCGAGGTGAGCATATCCCCGAACTGCTGTGTGATACAGAACGACAAGCCAGAATTCCTTACCGTCTCTGATGTTCTCAACTACAATGCACAACAGACAAAAGACCTTATTCGCCAAGAGCTGAGCATACGTCGAGGGGAACTCATGGAGCAACTTTTCTATGCCTCTTTGGAGAAAATCTTCATAGAAGAGAGAATCTATAAAGACAAGAAATACGAGCAGGCTCCCGACCTTGATGCTGCTTGTGAGCATATCGACAATCGCCTGACCCCTTACTACCCAACCCTTGTTCGTGAGGTTACTAAAGACGATATCATCCGCCTCATGGAGATAAAGATGAAGCGCATTCTGAAGTTCAACAAAGACAAGGCAGATGAGATCATGGCGAACATTAAGGCGGAGATTGCCGAGATAGACCGTGACTTAGAAAACCTTGTCACGGTGACGTGCAACTGGTTCCAGTATCTCAAGGAGAAATACGGTGGGGAATATCCTCGTCTGACAGAAATCCGCAACTTTGAGAATATTGATGCCGTGCGTGTTGTAGAGGCGAACGAGAAGTTGTATATCAATCGCCAGGAGGGCTTTATTGGTACGGGACTGAAGAAAGATGAGTTTGTTTGCAACTGTTCGAATATGGACGACATCATTATTTTCTATAAGGACGGAAAATACAAGATTATAAAGGTTGCAGAGAAAATCTTCGTCGGGAAGAACATTATTCACCTTCAGGTGCAGAAAAAGAACGACACGAGAACCATCTACAACGTGGTGTATCGAGACGGAAAGCAAGGCATGTATTTCGTGAAGAGATTCAACGTGACCAGCTTCACACGAGATAGCGAGTACGACCTCACGAAGGGTACACCAAACTCAAAGGTTGTCTACTTCACAGCAAACCCTAACGGAGAGGCAGAAGTGATAAAGCTCACTATGGAGCCAGGACCGAAGGTGAAGAAAATCTTCGAGGAATACGACTTTAGGAAACTTGCCGTGAAGGGTCGTGGCGCTGCGGGAAACATTCTCTCGAAGCGCCCTATTCACCGCATCACGCTGAAATCGCGTGGCAACTCCACACTCGATGGTAGGGATGTTTGGTTCGACCCAGATGTTAAGCGACTTAACTACGAGGAGCACGGGGAATATCTCGGAAAGTTCAACGATGGCGATTCTATCCTCGTGATCCTTACAAATGGTGAGTTCTACATAACCAACTTCGACCTCGACAACCACTATGAAGATAATATCAAGGTGATTGAGAAGCTCGACAAGGAAAAGGCATGGACTCTTCTCTTCCATAACGCAGAGCAGCAGGGACAGGTGTATATGAAGCGATTCAGAATGGACCTTGCCACAAAGAAACACCAGAACATGTTAGGCAACGACAATTCAACCATTGCTCTGCTGACAGACACGCCATTCCCAAGGGTAAGGTTGAACTTCATACAGCATGAAGGCATTTCTTACTCTCCGCAGGAAGTGGAATGCGAGCCGTTCATAGACATCAAGGCCGCTGGATTCAAGGCAAAGGGAAAGAGGGTGGCTGTGTGGCCTGTAGAGAATATTGAGGAGTTGGAGCCAACAAGGGTTCCAGAGCCGAAGACTACTGAAGAGGAGAACAGTCCAGAGATTGAGGAGAACCTCGACCCTGACGCTGGAAAGACGGAGGCGGAGGTTATTGATGAAATCACTGGACAGCTGAGATTCGAGTTCCCCGAGGAATAGCTCTTCACGGTGGAAAACGAGGATGACTGTGAGTAGGCGAGTAAAGCTCGGGAATGAAGGTGGGATGAAATTCAAAGAAAAGAAACAGATGACATATAAGACAAACACATTCAGCAGCCTTGCACGGAGTGTAGTCCGTGTAGGGCTGTTGTGTTTCTGCTTGTTTGCTGCAACAGAAACAATTTCTGCACAGGAGAAAGGGGATGAAGTGCAGGAAGCCCCAAAGAAAACCATGCGTAGCTACAAGGCGTTTGGAGCTGGCTTCTGCAAGGTGCAAGACACATACCTCTCGCCAGAGGAGTATAAAGGGACGGAAATGAGATACCTCTCTCACACAATAAGAGAGAGGGAAGGGAAGAAGTGGGCTTCACTGATTATTAACGAAGGGTATGGCGCAATGGGAAACTCTCGCTCAGAAAATGGTGCCACCCTCTCTGGAGCCTACCATTTCATGTATGGAAGAATGCGAGCATTCTCCCTCTTCGACGGAAAGATGAAGGTATGGGCAGGAGCACAAGGAGAGCTGACACTCGGAATGATCTACAACACCCGAAACGGTAACAACCCTGCTCAGGCGATTGCAAACATTGACTTTGGTGGTTTGGTGAGAGCAGAATATCCTGTTAAGAAGGTTCTGCTAAGCTATGAGGCGACATGCCCATTACTCGGAGTGACGTTCTCGCCAAACTACGGACAGTCCTATTACGAAATCTTCAACGAAGGCAACTACGACCATAACGTGGTGCCAACAACCATCTTCTCCGTTCCTTCCCTTCGCCACACAATTGCAGCAGAGCTGCCGATTGGAAAGACAAAATGCATCTTCGGAATCTATGGCGACTACCGCCAGCAGCAGGTGAACAACCTCAAGAGGCATATATACACCTCGGGAGTGATGATTGGACTTGTCAGAAACATAAAATAGCAGAGAAAAAGAGCATGAAGATACGTACATTATTATATTATATAGCCTTCTCTATAACAATAGGTGTGTTGACTTCTTGCGTGAAGGAAGATGAAATGCCAGACACTACGGAGGGAAACTTCGAGGCATTATGGAAGATCATGGACGAGCACTACTGCTTCTTCCCAGAGAAAAAAGAGCAGCTCGGAGTAGACTGGAACAGTGTTCACGAGAAATACAGAGTGCGAGTGGCAAAGCCATTGGCGGCAGAGCAGCTCTTCGAGGTGTTAGGAGAGATGTTGGGGGAGTTGCGTGATGGGCATGTGAACATGTCGTCGTCTTTTGACCTTGCAAGAAACTGGTCGTGGAAAGAAGACTTCCCAACAAATCTCTCTGACACGCTTCTAAGAAAATATCTCGGCACCGACTACAAGATTGCTTCTACCATGCAATACCGAATTCTCGACGACAATATAGGATACATACGTTGCAGCTCGTTCTCGTCGGCATTCGGAGATGGGAATATCGACGAGATTCTCTATTACCTCGCTCCTTGCAACGGACTGATTATAGACATTCGCTCAAACGGAGGGGGATTGATGACCTCGGCAGAGAAATTGGCACGACGGTTTGCAAAAGAGAAAACACTCGTGGGGTATATACGCCACAAGACGGGGAAAGGGCATGAGGACTTCTCTGAGATGCATGAGCAATGGATAGAGCCCACAAAACGGATTACGTGGGAGAAAGAGGTTGTTGTGCTGACGAACAGAGGGGTCTACAGTGCTGCAAACGAGTTTACGAAATATATGCGTAGGCTTGGTGCAACAATTGTTGGCGACAAGACAGGCGGTGGTGCTGGTATGCCGTTCTCCTCGGAGCTTCCAAATGGTTGGGCAATTCGTTTCAGTGCTTGTCCGACATACGACAGTGAGAAGCGTTGTATAGAAGACGGCATCTCTCCAGACCACTCTGTCTCGCTCACCGATGAAGATACGAGAGACGGCGTTGACACGATTATTGAATATGCCAGACGCCTGATGCGGTAACTTTCCTGGCGCTGAAAAAAGTTTTTCGCAGCTTTTCTTGAAAATAAAGCCGATTGTATGTAGTAAACGATAGCATTCCTGCGTCTAAGGAAATAAACGAGAAATCAAAAAACTGTAGAAAGCAAACAATAGAAAACAGAACACTATGAACGAAATGCTTATTGCACGAAATATCACCAAGAGGTATGGTGACCATACTGCTCTTAACGATGTTTCCATCTCTATCGAGAAAGGAAAGGTCTTCGGACTTTTAGGACCTAACGGAGCAGGAAAGACAACCCTCATCCGTATCATAAATCGCATCACCGTACCCGACAGTGGGGAAGTGATTTTTGACGGTCATCCATTTACCTATGACGATGTGCAGAAAATCGGTTATCTACCAGAGGAACGCGGACTCTATAAGAAGATGGGCGTTGGAGAGCAGGCAATGTATCTTGCACGACTGAAAGGAATGTCGAGTAGGGAGGCGAAGCAGGAGCTGCAGATGTGGTTTGAGAAGTTTGAGATCATGCCATGGTGGCACAAGAAGCTTGAGGAGCTTTCAAAAGGTATGCAGCAGAAGATTCAGTTCATCACAACTGTTGTTCACCGCCCACCACTTCTCATCTTCGACGAACCATTCTCTGGCTTCGACCCTGTTAATGCAGAACTGCTGAAGAAAGAGATTCTCTCCCTTCGCGACCAAGGCCACACCATTATCTATTCCACTCACAACATGGCGTCTGTAGAGGATGTTTGCGACAATATCGCATTGATAAACAACAGCAAGGTGGTGCTTGAAGGCTCTGTGCTCGATGTAAAGAGGAAGTTCAGCAACGGTCGCTACGAGATAAAGGCGCAAGGCACTCAGGAGCAGGTGGAGGAGATTGCTAAGGGACTTGAGAATGTGGAGATTCAGGAGGTTCTTCCTTCTATGAACGATGTCTTCTTGAAGACTATCGAAACCTCTAAATAATATCTTTTGAAAGGCACTTTTGTTTCTCAATTATGATGCCTACTAAAAAGACTCTTAAAGAAAAATGAGCAGAACGTAAACAAAGAAAGCAAATTATGAGCAAGATAGCAATTGTGATTGGGAGAGAATACCTCACCCGAGTGAAGAAGAAGTCATTCCTTATTCTGACTATTCTCATGCCGTTCCTCGTGGTGCTGATGATTGCAGCACCAATAGCGTTGGGAACATTGAAAGACGACAAGCAGAGACCTGTGGTTGTGCTCGACCAAACAGGAAAATATGCAAATCTCTTCCTAAATGTTGAGCAGACAGACTCCACCGGACTGGAGGGGTATCTCTTCTCTGCAGCCGACAAGCCTCTTACAGAATATCAAAAGAATGGAGGTGGCGAGGAAGCGATAATATATATTCCTGGCGACCTTCTCGAGAACCCTAATGCCGTGATGATCTACGGTAGGGGAGAGATACAGAACGATCTGAAACGGTATGTTGAGAAGGTGCTCACCAATCAGATTCATAACGACAAGTTAGAGAAATACAACATCCCAGAGCTCGACAACATCATTTCCGACATGCAGAGCCGCATTTCTGTGCAGACAGTGAAATGGGGTGAAGACGGACAAGAGACGTTCTCTTCGAGCGAGATTGCTATGGTGCTTGGTCTCATCTCTGCGTTGCTGATTTATATGTTTGTGCTGTCTTATGGAGCAATGGTGATGCAGGGAGTCATGGAAGAGAAGACAAGCCGAATTGTTGAGGTGATCGTGGGAAGCGTGAAGCCGTTCGACCTTATGATGGGAAAGATTATTGGCATCATGCTCGTAGGGTTCACCCAGATGGCGGTGTGGGCATTAATGCTCATCTGTCTAAGCACGTTTGCAGGAATCAGTCTTTTGCCAGAAATGTCTACGAACATGTCTACTATGACAGCAGAAGAGATTGCGGCACTGCAGGCAACACCAATGGGCGAACTGTTGTCAGCACTTTCCTCACTCCCTCTTTTGGAGATAGGAATACTCTTTGTGGTCTACTTCCTTGGAGGATATATTCTCTATAGCTCGTTCTATGCTGCTATTGGTGCGGCTATAAACTCTCAGGAAGATTCCTCGCAGTTTATGATGCCAATGATGATCGTAATGATCTTCTCTATATACGCAGCCATGGGAAGCATGGAGAATACAGATGGTCCGCTGGCTTTTTGGGCTTCTCTGTTCCCTCTCAGTTCGCCTATTGTGATGATGGTAAGAATACCGTTTGGCGTACCAATGTGGCAGGTGATACTCTCCGTAGTGCTTCTATACATCACGGCAATAGCAGTTGTATGGCTATCAGCACGCATATATCGTGTGGGGATTCTTCTCTACGGAAAGAAGCCAACCATCAAGGACCTTGCAAAGTGGATTACATACAAATAACCGTTTCAGACAATAATAAAGATGGGGTGTGTTAACAGTAACTGACACACCTTTTTTAGGAATAAAAAGAAAAGGCGGAGAAATGAACTGGCTTTATTGAAAGCATAAGCTACGGTTTACAGAGAGTCGAGAGCCTTGCGTGCCTTCCTCCTCCTTTTATGCTTTTTGAAATTGAAGAGATTGTCTATTGCCTTGAAGAAATCGAAGCCTACTCCAGAAGAGGAGGAGACACCCATCATATCGCTACCCTTGGGAGGAGTATACTTGAAATAGGTGGAAGGGCGCTTGCCCCATACCACCACCTCGTTGAGCGTTCTGCCATTGTTGAGAAGTTCAATGGTGTCGGTGATCTCTTCCCGAACGAGCTTCCGGGTAAGGAATCCTGGCTTCTTTATTGTCAGGAGGGCGAAAGAGTCGGGTATGAGGAACGAACCGTTCCAAAGAGTTTTTCCTATCTCACGGTCGTCTACCGTAATCACAGCCTCTGCAATTCTCGCCCTTGTCTCTGCATCAACAACCACTGCAACTTTTGGCGACACTGTCAGACTGTCACCTGCCATCAGCAATCCTATCATGGAACATATAAACGCCATCCTTTTGTGTTCTCTTTTTTCGTTTTTCAAAATTTTTCCCTACAAAGGTAAAAAAATCGAATCCGAAAAGCTTTTTTCGTTCAGTCTCTTTAACATGATTAACCTTCTTCAATCAGTGTTACAAAGCGGCAAAAAACGTAAAGGATAGGAAACGGAATGCAAAGGCTGTTACAGAATCATAAAAAATGTCTATATGCCCAGTATGTGAACGGTGATAGGATTATTTCTATAGCCGCAAGACATGGTCGCAGTATTCACAGACAGCAAGGCGGTGTGTGATGAAAAGGACGGTCTTCTGACGAGAGCGGAAGAGGTTTGTGAGAAGGAGACGCTCTGTGTCAGGGTCAAGGGCTGAGGTTGCCTCGTCGAACAGCATCACAGGGCGGTTGCGGAGTAGGGCACGAGCAATGGAGATTCTCTGTGCCTGACCTTCAGAAAGTCCGCCACCACTCTCTGAGCATCGGGTGTCGAGACCGTCTGGGAGCTCAAAGACAAAGTCGGCACAACATTCATGGAGGGCGTTCTGCATCTCTTCTTCTGTAGCATCTGGTTTTCCGAGACGGAGGTTCTCACGAATGGTTCCACTCATGAGGGTGTTTCCTTGTGGCACATAAACGAAGTTGCAACGATGGAGGTGAGAGATTTCTTCTGCAGAAGATTCCTGAGCACCGATTGTTACTGCTCCTTCAGAAGGGTGCACAAGGGATAGGAGAAGGCGAATGAGAGTAGTCTTTCCAGAGCCTGTCTCACCAAGAATGGCAGTGGAAGTGCCAGGAGGGAATGAGCAGGAGAAAGACGAGAACACTTCTGGCGATGCTTCATCGTACCGGAACGACACCTTATTAATATATATGCCGCATGGAGACTTCATCAGACGATTCTCTCCACCTTTCTCTTCTGGAATGTCTTCAAGTTCCATAAGTCTTTCAGCGGCTGTGAAGACAGCCACAGACTGTGGAAGGAGATGGGCAAGGCTGCGTGCCGGATTCTGTATCTTATGAACGAGTTGCAGGAATGCCGTCATGCCACCGAAGGTTAGTGAGCCTCCCGAAAGCCTTACTGCTCCCCATGCGAAGGTGAGGAGGTAAGACGATGCGAAGCCGAGGTTCAGCGTAAGGTTTGAGAGTACGGAGAAGAAGGTTCGGCGAGCAACATGATGGCGCAATTCTCCTTGACGATTTTTTATTCTTGAGATCATCATATCGGTACACTCCAAGGTTTTTATGAGCATACTGTTCTGAACGGTGTCTTGCATCATCGATTGTATTCTCGACTCTGAATCACGCACGTTTCGGTTTAGTCGTCGCATTTTCTTTACATAGAACTTGCTAAGGAGAAGACAGACAGGAATGATGGCAATCGTGATGAGCGCCAAGAGATGGTCCATCGAGAAGAGATAAAGGAATGCACCAAGAAAGAGCACAAGAGTAGAGAGGGCACTTGGCAGGGTCTCGGTGAGGAACGTCACCACACCCTTCACGTCTTCTTCAAGGCGGTTTATGACGTCTCCACTATGATACTTCTTTCCAGAATGCCATTCCGAGCGCAATACCCTCTCCAGCATAATCTGCTGCATGCGGTTTTGGGCACGTATTCCGAGAATATTCCTTATCCATATCCCAGAGATGGTTAGGGCGAACTCAAAAAGAATTAGCGAACCAATAAACACAATAGCAACAACCATCTCTCCCTCTACGGCATGTGACGCCACATCAATGGCATATCGCATGGCATAGACAGAGAAGAGTGATGCCGTTACCTGCAGCAAGCCGACAATGACGTTGAGAATCATCTGAAGGCGGTTGCCTCTGGCTATCGTCCATAGCCAGCGCAAGATGGAAGGAATTGATTTCTGTATGTTCACGATTTATGAAGCAGATTTAGGAGGTAGATATTCACGACTTATGAAAACACCTTTTGTTACGGGAATAGAAGAAATGCTACTCACGAATATCCATTCCCCACATCATCTTCTCTCGCAGGGTGGCAACGTAGTTGTGGCGACGGCGCTTGACAATAAGCACTTCGTAAGATGCCTTGCGAATGTTCAGACGTGTGGTCTCTGGAAGTTTCTCTGACCGTCCATCGACAGCCACGAGGTAGGTATGTGAGCGACTCTCAACGTCGAGAGTGATCTCAGAAGACATTGGAACCACCAAAGGGCGTATGTTCAGACTGTGGGGAGCAACAGGAGTGAGACACAACACTCCTGTCTGCGGCATGATGATTGGTCCGCCATTAGAGAGGGAGTATGCCGTAGAGCCTGTTGGAGTGGAGATAATGAGTCCGTCTGCCTGATAGGTGACAAGGTTCTGTCCGTCAAACTTCGCTCGAATGGTGATCATCGAGGCATTGTCTTGCTTTAGAATGGCAATATCGTTCAGAGCGTAATGGCTTCCAGAGAAATCTTTTCCCTCTGTGGCAACTTCAATGACGGCATGCGACTCGGTGATGTAGTTTCCGCTATAGAGCATGCTGACAGCCTTGTCGATCTCCGTTGGCAGCACATCGGCAAGATAACCGAGGCGACCCATGTTTATTCCAATGATGGGCACATTTCTGTTTCCAACCTTGCTGGCTGCCTTCAACAGTGTTCCGTCACCTCCCATGGAGATTACGAAGTCTACATCGAAGTCGAGAACAGAGAAGGTCCCCGCACACGGCACACTCAATCTCTGTCCCTCGGTGAGGAACTTATAGAAAATTTTTTCCACATAAACTTCTGCTTTTCTCTCGCTGAGAATAGAGAACAATTTCTGTGCAGAAGTGGACTTTCGTGTCTGATACTCGTTACCAAAGACAGCAAATGTAATCTTTTTCTTCATTTTTTTTAAGTAAAATCATTGCCGTTTGACAAATGTTTCGTATATTTGCACTTGCAAAATTAATACAATAATTTCAGAAACAAGAAAAAACATGGCAAAAGTTTATGAATTCCTATCAAACGGCACCGAAGAAGTGGAGGCGCTGATACCTGTTGACGTGCTCAGAAGAGCTGGTGTGGAGGTTGTTCTCGTATCTACCGTAGAGGAGAAAACAATCGTTTCTGCTCACGGAGTGAGAATAGAGTGCGACGAAATGATAGAAGATATCGACTGCTCTGATGCAGACCTTCTGATGATTCCTGGAGGACTCCCAGGAGCGGAGAATCTCTGTAACCACCCTTTGGTTCGCGAGGCTATCAAGAAGCAGTATGAGGCAGGAAAGTTGGTTTCTGCCATCTGTGCCGGACCAATGATTTTCGGCTCGCTCGGAATCACTGCGGGCAAGCGTTGCACCTGCTATCCTGGTTTCGAAGACCATCTCACGGGTGGCACATACACTGGAGAACTTGTCACCGTAGACGGAAACGTCATCACGGGTGAAGGGCCTGCGGCTTCCTTCCCTTATGCTTACACCATCTGCGAGATTCTTTGCGGAGAGGGAACAGCAGAGGCTTTGAAGGCTGGCATGATGTACAACCATCTTTGTGAGCAGTGTAAGGAATAAAAAAATAATTCTGCACACCTATTCATACACCGAAAAGGAGATTAAAAATGTCAGACTTTCTCTCTCAAGACATAAAATTCCTGTCGGGTGTCGGACCAAAGAAAAAGGATATCCTCACCCGCGAGGTAGGCATAGAGACCTTTGGAGAACTTGCTGAGTACTACCCTTATAAATATGTAGACCGCAGCAAGGTATACCCCATTGGCTCTTTGTCTGGCGAGATGCCGCATGTGCAAATCTGCGGCACGATACGCTCTTGGGAGATTTTCGAGACTGGCAAGAAGCAGAAGCGCTATGTGGCTCATTTCTCTGACAACACCGGCTTCGTAGACCTCGTGTGGTTTAAGCATGGGGAATATGCTTACAAGACCTTTAATCTGAACACTGAATATATCGTGTTCGGAAAGCCTACTGTCTATCAAGGGCGTTACCAGTTCTCTCACCCAGATATCGACGAGGCAAGGAACCTCGTGCTCTCCGACATGGGACTCCAGCCTCACTATATGACTACGGAGAAAATGAAGAACAGTGGTCTGAACTCCAGAGGCATGGAACGCATTACAAAAGCGCTTGTGCTGAGAATGCCAGAACTGCCTGAAACCCTTCCCACCTTCATCACTGCAGCAAACAATCTTATCTCTCGCGATCAAGCCATTCGCTGGATTCACTACCCTCACTGCAATGAAGAGATGGCGATGGCACAACGACGACTGAAATTCGAGGAACTGTTCTTCGTGCAGCTGAACCTCGCCCGGTATATAAAGGAACGGCACGACAAATTCCGTGGTTGTCAGTTCACTCGTGTTGGTGATCCTTTCATGAAATTCTACAACGAGAATCTGAAGTTTGAGCTTACTGGGGCTCAGAAGCGTGTGGTGAAGGAAATCTATGGAGATATGTGCACGGGAAGGCAGATGAACCGTCTCCTGCAGGGTGATGTGGGCTCTGGAAAGACCCTCGTTGCCTTGCTCATCATGCTCATAGCTGTTGGAAACGGTTGCCAGACGGTTATCATGGCTCCTACGGAGATTCTTGCCGAGCAGCATCTGGAGACAATTCGCCATTTCCTTGACGGCATGAACGTCTCCGTGACTTTGCTTACTGGAACGGTGAAGGGGAAGAAAAGGCAGGCTGCTTTGGAGGGCATTGCTAACGGTACGGTGGACATTGTGGTGGGAACGCATGCGGTAATAGAAGATACTGTGGTGTTTAAAAACCTCGGACTCGCCGTAATCGACGAGCAACACCGTTTTGGAGTAGCACAAAGGGCGAAGCTATGGAAGAAAACGGGAGAGGTGTCAGGTAGGGTGTTGCCACATATCCTCGTGATGACCGCCACTCCTATTCCTCGCACGCTTGCCATGACGCTCTACGGCGACCTCGACGTCTCTATTCTTGACGAACTTCCTCCGGGCAGAAAGCCAGTATACACCATTCATCGCTACAACGACCAGATGGCTGCGCTCTATCAGAACATCCGCAGGCAGATAGAACTTGGCAGACAGGTGTATATTGTCTATCCTCTCATCAAGGAAAGCGAGAAAATGGACCTTTTAGACTTGGAACAGGGCTATGAGCGCCTAAGAACGGTATTCCCAGACATGAACATCAGTAAGGTGCACGGAAAGATGAAGGCAGCAGAGAAAGACGAGGAGATGCAGCGTTTCGTAAAGGGCGAGACGCAAATTCTCGTTGCCACCACGGTTATCGAGGTTGGCGTGAATGTTCCAAACGCAACAGTGATGGTGATCATGGAGTCGCAACGCTTCGGTCTCTCTCAGCTCCATCAGTTGAGGGGAAGGGTAGGGCGTGGTGCTGATCAGTCGTACTGCATTCTTGTCTCCAGTCATAAGTTGACAACAGAGACAAAGAAACGTCTTGATATCATGTGCGATACCAACGATGGATTCCAGATTGCGGAGGCTGACTTGAAGCTCCGTGGTCCTGGTGACCTCGAGGGCACACAGCAGTCGGGAATGGCTTTCGACCTGAAGATTGCGAATATTGCTCGCGATGGTCAGCTTATACAGCTTGCTCGTGATATCGCACAAGAAGTTGTTGAACAAGATCCTGAAGAAAACAAGCCTGAATACGCTTGTCTTTGGAAAAGGTTAAAGGAACTGAAAAAAACAAACATCGACTGGGGAGCAATATCGTAAGGAGAACGGAATTGTGTTAAAGTACTCTAAATAACCTTTAAATGCACTGATTTACATCATTTATTTAAAAAAATCTTAGTAACTTTGCAGCAAATGGTGTTGGAGCGACACTAACATATCGAAATCCATCCCTCACTCTTTTTATATTGCTGTCAACTATAAACCAAGCCTTCTGCTGGAACATTGATATAGCTGACGGCAACAACCGAAAAGGGTGTTCTTGTCGCTTTAGCAGCAAAAAAGAAAACAATTCATTACTAACCCTGATTACCGAGAATCCTTCTTACAAGATGCAGCAAAATCAAATTCTGAAAATACTATTTACAGCAGTTATTCTTATCACTACGCTCACCTCAGCAAAGGCGCAAGACATGCTCGCACGCCAAGCTCCCGTTGACAGAAAAATGAAGGCTGTGGACACACTTACCCTTCGAGACCTTATCTATAGAGAACAGTTAGCATCTCCGGCCGCCGACCTCTACGAAAATTGGGACAATGTCTTCGCTCACAAGGCAACAGAACTTCCAGACTCTTTCTTGATAGACCTTAGAGACTTCTGCATGCCAACACCATCAAGAATCGTAACCTCTAACTTCGGTGCACGATGGGGACGTCAGCATAAGGGCATTGACTTGAAGGTATATACTGGAGACACCATCCGTGCTGCTTTCAAAGGAAAGGTGAGAATGGTGAAGTACGACCGCCGTGGCTACGGAAACTATATCGTTATCAGACACGACAACGGACTTGAAACCATCTACGCACACCTCTCACGCTCCATTGCTCAGGAAGAGCAGGAGGTAGAGGCAGGAGACGTGATTGGACTGGGAGGAAACACCGGGCGAAGCACTGGTTCACACCTCCACTTCGAGACACGACTCTGCGGAGTGGCACTCAATCCAGCAATTCTCTTTGACTTCCGCAACCAAGACATCGTTGCAGACACTTACCTCTTCCGCAAAGACACATATAAAGAAGAAGGTCGTTATGCTAACCTCGTGCGAGGAAAGGTAAACGGGGGCGCATATACTCGTGAGCAGGTAACAGGAGAAGAGGAGGTCATCGTGAAGACCATCGACAGCGATGAGCCAAGAGTGCGCACTCGCTACCACAAGGTGAAGAAGGGAGATACGCTCAGCTCTATCGCAAAGAAACACGGCACAACAATCAACAAGCTTTGCAAGCTGAACGGAATCAGCAAGTCAAAGCGTCTGAAACTCGGACAGATCATCAGATACACATAATTCCATCGTGACGAGCAGTTTGGTTATTAGAAACACACGTGATTCTGGTGAAAAAACGAGACTCGCAGGCATGTTTTTGGGCACATAAGGCAACACTTCCCTTATGTGCCCAAAACATTTCAAAAAAAACACTCAAACAGAAAGTTCCTTTTCTAAAAAACATACCTGCTGTTCATTGATTTATGAGAAAGAGAAGGGAAAGTATCTGTTAAAAAAACATAACTATTCAGACTCTTCCTTATTTATTAGACAAAGAATTAGTAATTTTGCAGCCGAAATGTGTAGTACCGACAAATTGAATATTGACATCAAGAACCTCCCAGAGGGTGAAAGCGTTGTGACAGCAAGTCTCAACGACGCATTCTTTATGTCTATAGACAACTCGGAAATCTCTCAGGGTGACGTGCACGTGGAAGTCTCTATACGCAAGAGCATCCACTTCTCTGAGATTCGTTTCCACGCTACTGGCACAATAACCGTAACCTGCGACAGATGCCTCGACCCACTCGATATGCCTGTGGACGTGAGACATCTCCTTGCAGTGAAATACGGCACAGAACGCTCAGAAGACGACGACATCATCATCATCACCGAAGAAGAACCAACGGTAGATATAGCATGGTGTGTCTATGAGTCCATCGTTCTCTCTCTGCCCGTCAAGCATGTGCATGCACCTGGAAAATGCAACCCTGCGATGATAAACATGCTCAATGAGCATAGCGCCACCCGAAGTGACGACACGGCAGAAGAAGAGGCTATCGACCCACGTTGGAGTGCGTTGAAAGACCTGCATTTCGATAACTGAATCAGGCAAAATTCACTACCTCTATTTTTTAAACAAGATTAAATTAAACACTAAAACATTTAGAATAAAATGGCACATCCTAAAAGAAGACAATCAAAGACTCGCACACTCAAGCGTCGTACTCACGACAAGGCAGTAGCTCCTACATTGGCAGTATGCCCTAACTGTGGCTCATACTACGTTTACCACACTGTATGTCCAACATGCGGACAGTACCGTGGTAAGATTGCTATCGTTAAGGAACTTGCAGATTAATTTTTATTTCGTAGGAACAAGAATGCGAGAAGTCAAGACATCTATTGGCATATCTTGACTTCTTGTTTTTTTTGACCTTTCAGTAAGCGGGCAGAAGAAGTAGTCTTGTTCTCTTACATTTATTTATAAAGACACAATCAATGGGAAAAATAAATGCAGTAATCACTGGTGTCGGTGGATATCTCCCAGAGTATATCCTTACCAACGAGGAACTCTCTCGAATGGTAGACACTACTGATGAATGGATCACCACACGTGTAGGCATAAAAGAGCGCAGAATACTCAAAGAGGAAGGACTTGGTTCAAGCTATATGGCCAGAAAGGCTGTCAAGCAGCTCATTAAGAAAACCGGTGTAGACCCTCAGAGCATCGACTGTGTAATATGCGCCACCACAACATCCGATTACCGCTTCCCTTCAAACGCTTCCATCATAATCGGAAAGCTCGGAATGGAGAACGCCCACGGTTTCGACGTTTCTTGCGCATGCTGTGGCTTCCTCTATACCCTCGACATGGCATCTACCTTCGTACAGAGCGGACGCTACAAAAAGGTTATTGTTATCGCTGCAGAGAAGATGTCGTCAATCACTGACTATCAAGACCGCCAGACATGTGTCCTCTTCGGAGATGGAGCAGCTGCAGTTCTTGTGGAAGCATCAGAAGAAGAGGGCATTGGATTCCAAGGTTCTTACCTCCGCACAAATGGCATCGGTCTACCTTACCTTCACATGAAGGCAGGTGGCTCTGTATGCCCATCATCAAGATATACTGTCGACCACCGTATGCACTATATCTATCAGGAGGGAAGAACAGTATTCCGCTATGCTGTTACAAGCATGAGCAACGACGTTGAGGAGGTTATGCGCCAGCACAACCTTACCAAAGACGATGTGAACTGGGTGATTCCTCATGAGGCGAACATGCGTATCATAGAAGCCGTTACAAAGCGTCTCGACATTCCTATGGAGCGCGTGATGGTGAATATCGAGCGTTACGGAAACACCTCAGCAGCCTCTATCGCTCTTGCTCTTTTCGATTTCGAGAAGCAGCTGAAGAAGGGCGACAATGTGATCCTTACCGCTTTCGGTGCTGGTTTCGTACACGGAGCACTGTATCTGAAGTGGGGTTACAATGGTGAGGATGCACAATAATCCTGAGAAAACCATAGAGCACAACAGATAACACCCCGAGCAAAAAACGCATACGTCCAATATATGACAAACCATAAAGCAGGATTTGTAAACATCGTTGGCAATCCCAACGTAGGCAAGAGTACGCTCATGAACCAATTGGTTGGTGAGCGTATTTCTATTGCAACCTTCAAGGCGCAGACCACTCGTCATCGCATAATGGGCATCGTGAACACTCCAGATATGCAGATTGTTTTTTCTGACACACCTGGAGTGCTGAAGCCGAACTACAAGCTTCAGGAGTCTATGCTCGCATTCTCTGAGTCAGCATTAACAGATGCTGATATCCTTCTCTACGTGACAGACGTCATAGAGAATCCTGAGAAGAACAAAGACTTCCTTGAGAAGGTGTCAAAGCAGACCATACCAGTAATGGTGCTCGTAAACAAGATCGACGAACTGGGAAAAGACAAGGAGGGAAAGAAATGCAACGCCACTCAGCAACTGGCGGAGATAGTAGGCAGATGGCAGCAGCTACTGCCAAAGGCGGAGATTCTGCCCATCTCTGCAAAGAACAAGTTTGGAGTTGATGTGCTTCTGAAAAGAATCTATGAACTCCTCCCAGACTCTCCTCCGTTCTTTGACAAAGACCAGCTCACCGATAAGCCTGCTCGCTTCTTCGTCTCAGAGATCATTCGAGAGAAGATTCTGCTCTACTACGACAAGGAGATTCCGTATGCCGTAGAGGTGAGATGTGAGTCGTTTAAGGAAGACGACAAGCACATTCACATTCAGGCAGTGATATACGTGGAGCGAGAGTCGCAGAAGGGAATCATTATTGGTCACCAGGGAGTGGCTATCAAGAAGGTGAACATAGAAGCCCGGAAACAACTTGAGAAATTCTTCGACAAGAGCATCTATCTTGAGACGTTCGTGAAAGTAGACAAAGACTGGCGTTCAAACCAGCGTGAGCTCGACTCCTTCGGTTATAATCCGGAGTAAAGGTCTTTGCTCTCCACCCTTTTAAATGATTTTTATTTTTTTGTTTAACCCAGAGTAATATAAACCCAGCTCATCCCCTCAGCTGAGCAAAAAGTAGAAACCGCAAGGCGGTAAATGAAAAATGGGAAATTTAGTAGCTATTGTCGGTAGACCGAATGTCGGGAAATCGACACTTTTCAACAGATTGACAAACACGCGTCACGCTATCGTCAGCGATGTTGCTGGCACCACACGTGACCGACAGTATGGAAAATGTGAATGGTGCGGAAAGGAGTTCTCTGTCGTTGATACCGGAGGATGGGTAGTAAACTCCGACGACATCTTCGAAGATGCTATCCGCCGTCAGGTGATTGTGGCAACAGAAGAGGCAGACCTCGTGCTCTTCCTTGTAGACATCAAGAATGGTGTCACCGACTGGGATGAGGACGTTGCGCAGATTCTTCGTCGCACGAAGCTTCCTGTAATCCTTGTGGCTAACAAGGCAGACAACAACGAAGACAACTACTACGCTTCTGAGTTCTATTCCTTAGGACTCGGAGATCCTTACACCATCTCTGCTGCCACTGGTTCTGGCACTGGCGACCTCCTCGACCTTATCATGGAGACTCTTCCAAACACAGAGAAAGAGGAGATGGAGAACATTCCTCGCTTTGCTGTTGTTGGTCGTCCAAACGCAGGAAAGTCAAGCATCATAAATGCCTTTATTGGTGAAGACAGAAATATCGTGACGGAGATTGCGGGCACCACTCGCGACTCTATCTATACGAAGTACGACAAGTTCGGCTTTGACTTCTACCTTGTAGACACTGCTGGTATACGCAGAAAGAACAAGGTTACAGAAGACCTTGAGTTCTACTCCGTTATGCGCTCCATCCGTGCTATTGAGAACTCTGACGTCTGCATTCTTATGATCGATGCCACTCGTGGCATCGAGGCGCAAGATATGAATATCTTCCAGCTTATTCAGCGAAACAACAAATCGTTGGTGGTTGTGGTGAACAAATGGGACCTTGTGCAAGACAAGTCGCAGATTGCCATCAAGACCTTCGAGAACGCAATTCGTGAGCGCATGGCTCCTTTCGTAGACTTCCCAATCATATTTGCCTCTGCTGTAACAAAGCAACGCATCTTCAAAGTGCTCGAAACTGCCCAAAGGGTCTACGAGAACCGCAAGGCGCGTGTGGGAACCACAAAGCTCAACGAGGTGATGCTGCCACTCATCGAGGCTTTCCCACCGCCATCCATAAAGGGTAAGTTCATAAAGATTAAGTATTGTGCACAGTTGCCAGACACACAGATTCCATCTTTTGTCTTCTACGCAAACCTCCCACAATACATCAAGGAACCTTATAAGCGATTCCTCGAAAACAAAATCAGAGAGAACTGGGAGATGACAGGTTCTCCGATAAACATCTTCATACGTCAGAAATAAGAATACGCCATCATGAACAAGATATTGTCTCTAATCCTTCTCCTTACCCTTCTCTCTGCTTGCAAAAAGCAGGAGACGCTGGAAGAAATAGAAGCGCGGGCAGGACAGACGGCTATGGAATACTATAAACTTCTAATCGAAGGGAAATACGACGATTTTGTGGCGGGGACTGCAGATAGCGACTCTCTCCCTGCCGACTATCGTTCTCAGCTCTCTGACAATGCCGCCATGTTTGTGAAGCAACAGACCAACGAGCATCGCGGAATAAAAGAGATTTCCCTCTCCCGATGTCATGCCGATACAGCAACGAAAACAGCCGAGGCGTTTCTTGACATTGTTTATATGGATTCTGTGAAAGAGGTGGTTTGTGTCCCTCTCGTCATGCAGAACAATATCTGGCGAATGAAATAAAAAAAAATTAAGTAGCAGAAAACTATGGAATCAGAAACAGCTACTCTACATACAGAGCAGGGAATAGCGTCTGCGGTTGCTGAGCAGGAATTAGAATCTCTTGCAGAACAGGGAACAGAGTCTTCTTCTCTTGCTGAGACGGATCGTCTGATGCTTCGCACCGAGGGACTTGTGAAACGCTACGGAAAGCGCACTGTTGTAAACAACGTGGCTTTTGATGTTAAGCAAGGTGAGATAGTGGGACTTCTTGGACCTAACGGTGCCGGAAAAACCACCTCGTTCTATATGACCACTGGACTCGTGGTGCCTAACGAAGGGCATATCTTCCTTGGAAAAGAGGAGATCACCACTCTTCCCGTTTACAAGCGTGCAAGATTAGGCATTGGATACCTCCCGCAGGAGGCGAGCGTGTTTAGAAAGATGTCTGTGGAAGATAATATCCTCTCTGTTCTGGAGATGACGGGAAAGCCGCGCGACTATCAGCTTAACAAGTTAGAGCAGCTCATAGACGAGTTCTCACTCCATAAGGTTCGTAAGAATCTTGGAGATAGACTCTCTGGTGGCGAGCGACGTCGTTGTGAGATTGCTCGCTGCCTTGCCATTGAGCCGAAGTTCATCATGCTCGACGAGCCATTTGCTGGTGTCGACCCTATTGCTGTGGAAGAGATTCAAGAAGTTGTGTGGCACTTGAAATATCGAAACATTGGTATTCTCATCACCGACCACAACGTGCAGGAGACTCTCGCCATCACCGACCGTGCTTACCTCCTCTTTGAGGGTCGCATACTCTTTCAAGGCACACCAGAGGAGTTGGCTGCTGACCCTATTGTTCGCAAGAACTACCTCACCGATAAGTTCGTGCTCCGCAAGAATCAATTCAACACTCCTAATAACGGTGTGATTCTTCAAGAGAGATAAGTGCAGGAATATCCTGATATAAAAAGGCCGAGGGTGTGTCAAGATTGAAGAGACACGCCCTCGACTTATATTCTCCACCCAATCTCGTCATGGTCGTTCTCAGAGACATGAAGAAGGCAGGAGGGGGAATAGCCAGAGATTTTTCTGAAGTCAGAAGAGAGATGTGAGAAGTCATAGTATCCGTTTCTCCACGCAATCTCTGTTATCGACATACCACTTCTGTTCGTTTTAATATCTGAAAGGGTTTTGTGGTAACGGCGTAGACGAAGGAAATCTTTTGGTGAGAGCCCAACAAGTTCTGAGAATAGTCTGCCAAAATGCCTTCTACTAAGACATGCCTCCATGGCAATGTCGTCTATCCTTGCCTCTGCCAGATGGCGCTGCCCATAGGATATTGCCCTATGAAGCCTTCTGAGATTCAAGATATCAACATCTGTTGTAGTCAGCCGTTTGAGAAAGAATGCCTCCATCACCGTCCAGCAGTCAGCATAACTCTTAGCAAGTGCCACTTGCTCTTCCAAATCCTTTAGTTCTCTATCGTCAGAATCGGTTATGTTGATAAACTCGCCAAATGCACCGTTTATATTTCGGAAGAAGAGACAGGCTCCCAAAACAGTGAAATGTGCTCCAACAATCTCTATCTCGCCACGAGAGGAGATGTCGAGGAAGGAAACGGGTTGCCCAGAGAGGCAACTCTGCACCTCACCCTTCCCCCCGTATTCCACCTTATTGCCACGATAGAACCACAGCCCCATTTCTCCGTTCGGCACAATTCTCTGTACCTCGGGAGGATTTGCATCTCGCCCCCAGAAATACATCTTTATATAAGGGCGCAACGAGATATGCGGAAGTAAGGTGTGAAATTCTATCATATAGCATTCGGTTTACCATAACTGCCCAGGAAGGCGGAGCTTCTGTTTTGGAGGAAATAGCTTGTCGAACTCCTCACATTCTTCTTCGTTTACAAAATAGCCTTGAGGAGTGGAATATTCTCCGGAGACACCAGCAAGGAAACCCGCCTTCAATTCCTTACAAAGGAAGAAGGACGCATCTTCGCCTTCTGGGAGACCATGATATCGCACTCCATATTCTGAAGCGAAGGTAAAGCCACTCTTTCCGTAGAAATCTATGTTCCCTTCAAAGCATACTGCACCAAAACCTTTCTCCGCAGCTCGCTGAAGAGTATAGTCGAGAAGTGCTTTTCCATACCCCTGACGCTTGTAGTTGGGGTGTATACCAATAGGCCCTAAGGTCATGATGGGTAGTGGAGTTCCGTTGTCGAGCATAATCTCTGCTTTCATACACATTGCCTGTCCGATGAGGAGTTCCTTTCCGTCTTTCTCTATTGTCATCACGAGGTTGAGTTCTGGTATGAACGCCTCGTCTTTTCTCAGACAATGCAATACGTAGTGTTCCAGACAACCTGGTCGGTAGACATTCCAGAACGCTTCTCTCACTAAGTTTTCTACCTCATGTTGCTCAGAGTCCTTTTCTTTTCTGATGATGAATTTTTCCATTGTTGATTACTTTTACATTTGGGATGATTATAAATTGATTGCGAGTGCGAAGTTACAACTTTTCTCTCGTCCCCATATGTAAAAATGAGCCAAACAGATTTTTTCTTACAGAAAGAGCGGTAGGGGAGTGGTGCTGCATCTGCTATCAGTAGCACATGTAAACTTTTTCTGTTGTATAGGTTTTATCTCACCTCAAGAAGCTCTGGATGTTCAAGCTTCTCTTTTTTGGATAGCTTTTTCACCACTTCTGAACAGCTATGCCTTACCATCGACTTTATAAGCTCATCATCAAGCGAACCATAGAGGTTTATCTGATTCCAATATTTCTTGTTCCAATGCCAGGCACCCTCAATTTCTGAATGGTGCTCACGGAGTTCTAATGCATATTCTGGCTCGCACTTTAGTGTCACCCACTCTGGCTTCTCAAGGTCTATGCATGCGAATATCTTATTCATAACCCTGATAACCAATGTTGTTTCGTCGAAAGGAAAATCTTCTGTTGCAAGAGGCATAGAGAGACAATACTCCCTAACTGTTTCTATGTTCATGATTATAATGTTCCTAAAAGGATTCTGGGTATCACAGAAAAGTATTGAAATTGAAAAAAAGCCCCTTCCGCCATTTTTTTGTTTGAAAGAATGACAGAAGGGGGATTGTTTTTTTATTGTATGAATTGCAATGTGAACATCATATGTTACTTCATGGCAATCTCAAAAATCTCACGTGTTACTGCTGGAGTAAGCGGATAATAGCATCCGAAGGTTTCACCCTTGTTCTCGTGAAGCTTACGCACGAGAGTATCGAAATCTGGAGAAGGAATGCCTAACTCAGGAAGAGTGACTGGCAGATGGAGCACATCTTTGAAGAACTTGCGGAGAGAGCGAGCACCCTCTAACGCTACTGCCTTCTGCTCTTCAAGAGGAAGTGCAGAGACATCTGATGAAGAGGCAGGAACAGAGAAGACACGCATTGCAAACTGTGCCACCTTCTTCGGATTATGCTCTGACATATAAGTGAGGAAAGCAGGGAACATCACCGCCAGACCTGCACCGTGGGTGACATCGTATAGGGCGGAGAGCTCATGCTCCATGGCATGTGTCGACCAATCTTCTTCTCTTCCGGCAGAACAGGTGTCATTATGTGCAATCATTCCGCTCCACATAATATTTGCTCGCGCACCATAGTCAGAAGGGTTTTCCATAACACGTCCGGCAGCATCAATAATAGCCATTATGGCACCCTCACCAAGTCGGTCGCCAATCATCACGTCCTCGCTGTTAGAAAGGTATCTCTCTAAAATATGTGCTATCATGTCTGCTATGCCCGATGCTGTCTGCCATGCAGGTAGTGTGAAGGTCAACTCTGGGTTCATAATAGAGAACTTCGGGCGAAGAACCATAGGGTGTTTCATGCCCAACTTCTGAAGAGTAGACTCTTTTGTGATGACAGAATTTCCAGAGCCTTCAGAGCCAGCAGCAGGGATGGTGAGCACAGTAGCCACTGGCAGTGCCTCTGTAACCTTCGCCTTCTGGATGAAGAAATCCCAGAAATCACCATCGTATTTCACACCGGCAGCAATAGCCTTAGCTGTGTCTATCACCGACCCGCCACCAACGGCAAGGATGAAGTCAAGATCCTCATGCCTTACAATCTCAATGCCCTCGTACACCTTTCCGTCTGTTGGATTTGGGCGCACGCCACCCATTTCTACCGTTCTCAGTCCCTCTGCGTGGAGAGCTGCTAACACTCTGTCAAGTAGTCCGCTCTTCTTTGCTGAACCGCCACCGTAGACAACGAGCACATTCTTTGCACCGTATTTCTTGCATAGTGTTCCCACCTGCTTTTCAGTGTCCTTTCCGAAGACAAACTCCGTAGGACTATAAAAAGTGAAGTTGTTCATAATATGTAAATTTAAATTGTTTTTTTCTTAAATAAATGGTTGCAAAAGAGATTCTATTTACAATGCTTGGACATTGTTTGGCGGCACGACCCAGTCGCGCCGTACCACCAATGAGCAGGGGTGTTGGGCAATTTCTTTCAAGCAAAGGCACTGCTGCTCGCTACGGTTTGAACATGTTGGGCAATTTCTTTCAAGCAAAGGCACCGCTGCTCGCTACTGTTTGAACATGTTGGGCAGTGTTATGCTTTGATGCTCTTTTCTTTCAGCTTCCGGAAGAGGTCGGAGGCGAAGACGAGGTCGTTGAGCTTCTCGTTGGTAGCTGCCATAACCATTGTTTTGTCGCCTTGCCATTCCTTCCTGCCTTCATAGATAAAGAGAATATTGTCACCGATTCCCATTACGGAGTTCATGTCGTGGGTGTTGATAATGGTTGTCATCTGATACTCCTCAGTGATATCATGCAGCAGTTCATCGATCACGAGAGAAGTCTTTGGGTCAAGACCAGAGTTTGGCTCGTCGCAGAACAGATATTTCGGGTTCATAACAATGGCACGCGCAATGGCAACACGCTTCTGCATACCTCCAGAAATCTCACCAGGGAATTTCTCCTGCGCCTCAATGAGGTTCACACGGTCGAGACAAGACTGTGCTCTCTTCACGCGGTCGCGATATGTCATGTCTGAGAACATATCGAGTGGGAACATAACGTTCTCCAAGACCGTTAGAGAGTCGAAGAGTGCTGCCGATTGGAATATCATGCCCATCTCCCTTCTCATGGCAATCTTCTCTTTCTTCGTCATAGTGACGAAGTTTCTTCCGTCGTAGAGCACCTCTCCCTCTGTAGGGTCGAGGAGTCCAACGAGATTCTTCATGAGCACCGTTTTTCCAGAACCCGACTGTCCGATGATGAGGTTTGTCTTCCCATCATAGAAAGTAGAGTCAATACCCTTCAGAACTTCCTTGTCGCCGAAGGATTTATGTAGGTTGTTTATCTGTATCATAAGTGATTAGCTCAAGAGATTTGTTAGAAACACATCAGAGAAAAGAATCAGAATAGAAGAGCTGACAACTGCCGAGGTGGACGCCTTTCCCACCTCCACAGAGCCTCCCGTGACTGAATATCCGTAGAACGAAGACACACTGGCAATGATAAAGGCAAACACCTCACTCTTTATTATCGACATCCAGACAAACCACGACTTAAAGGAGTGTTGCAAGCCTAAGGTGAGGTCGTCGGGAGGAAGAATGTGGCCGATATATGCTGTGGCATAGGCACCCACAAAGCCCATTCCGTTCGCAAACACCACAAGGGCTGGCATTAGCGTCAGTAAGCCGAGAATCTTTGGGAGAATGAGGTAAGAGGCGGAATTGATGCCCATAATATCCAAGGCATCTATCTGCTGTGTCACACGCATCGTACCCAATTCAGATGCAATATTCGAACCCACCTTTCCTGCGAGAATAAGACACATAATGGAGCTGGAGAACTCCAAAAGCATAATCTCACGTGTGGTGTAGCCAGACACCCAGCGAGGCATCCATGGCGACTGGATATTCAGCTTCATCTGAATACATATCACTGCGCCGATAAAGAACGATATTATCAGCACAATTCCGATGGAGTCCACTCCCAACGCTGCCATCTCCTTTACATACTGTTTCCAATATACGCGCAACCGTTCTGGTCGAGAGAATGTACGACCCATCAACATACTGTATCTACCAAAGGTAGTTAAAAACTTATGTATTATCATATTGTTTTATTTTGATTTCTGAGTGCAAATTTGTGCGAAGCACTCGCACGAAGGAAAAAGGGCATGTCATTCTTGTCCGGAGTCCTTCGGACAAGTTTCCGAGTGCAAAATTACAAATAATTTGCGACTTTCAGCGAAAGAAGTAAGAATTAAATAGTTAAATAAGGTTTAAGAATGGGTAATAACATCAATTATTCGACTGTTTTTTAGTAACTTTGCAACCTAATTGTGCATATGCTAATATAAATAGGTATATATGCATGCAGAAAAAAGTAAGAAATAAATCAATAAAACAATAAAAAATCAAAACAAAAAAAGTAATGAATATTACATTTGACAATTCAGCAAAGGTAAGCGGGAAGCTCACTCTTGTTGTAGAGGAGGCAGACTACGCTAACGATTACGAGAAGGCACTCAAGGACTATCGTAAGAAGGCAAACGTACCAGGATTCCGTCCTGGCAAGGCCCCAATGGCAATGATCAAGCGCCAGATAGGTCCTTCTGTACTTGTAGACACTCTTAACCGCCTTGTAGGCGAGAAACTCTACGAGTATGTTCAGAATGAGAAGATAGCAATGCTTGGAGAGCCAATGCCAGCAACCGATCAGGAGCCAATCGACATTGAGAAGCCAGCTCCTTACACATTCGCTTTTGAGATTGCCCTCGCTCCAGAGTTGAACGCAGAGTTCACTGGTGAGGACACCCTCCCATACTACAATATCTCTGTCAGCGATGATGACGTGGAGAATCAGGTGAAGATGTATGCTGGTCGTTCGGGTTCCTACAAGAAGGTAGAGGAGTATCAGGACAACGACATGCTCAAGGGCGACCTCCGTCAGCTTGACGCAGAGGGCAACACCTTCGAGGGTGGCATCGCTCTCTCAGAGTCTATCGTAATGCCTAAGTTCATCAAGAACGAGGCTGAGAAGGCAAAGTTCGAGAACATCAAGCTCGGAGACATCATCACCTTCAATCCTCGCAACGCCTACGAGAACGACACAGAGCTCTCTTCTTTCCTCAAGGTAAGCAAGGAGACCGTTGGCATGTACACTGGTGACTTCAGCTATCAGGTTACAGAGATTAGCCGTTATGAGCCACACGCTATCGACGAGGAGCTCTTCCAGCAGGCATATCCTGGTGAGGAGATCAAAGACGAGGCTGCTTTCCGTGCTCGCATCGCAGAGGATATCAAGGCACAGCTTGTAAGCAATTCTGACTTCAAGTTCATTCTCGATATCCGCAAGGCTGCTATTGCCAAGGCAGGTGATGTGCAGTATGCAGACGATCTTATGAAGAAGATCATGCTTGCAAACAACCGCGACAAGGGCATGGAGTATGTTGAGGAGCACTATGCAGCAAGCATTCAGGAACTCACTTGGTCTCTCTTGAAGAACAAGATTGCTATGGCATTTGATATCAAGGTAGAAGACAAGGACGTTGAGGCTGCTGCTCGCGAGATGGTGAAGATTCAGTTTGCACAGTACGGAATGGCAAACGTTCCAGAGGAGTTCCTCGACAACTACGTTCAGGAGACTCTTAAGAAGCGTGAGAACATTGACAACCTCGTGGAGCGTGCTCTCGACACAAAGCTTTGTGCAAAGATCAAGGAGACTGTCAAGCTCGACGAGAAGACTGTTTCTATCGAGGAGTTCAACAAGCTCATGGAGGAGGAGAAGTAATCTCGCTCTTTCTTGACGTAAAACGTCTAATAAATATATGGGGGCACCGAATCTGGTGTCCCCATTTTTCTTGAACGCGTGGCATTCCAAGGGCAGCCTCTCTGCCAGCACTTTGAGTAAAAGTGTAAGCAGCACCCTAACCGTGTGAGCTGTGATGCCTCTTCTGGGTGGCGCTCCACAGGGTTTATCGGTTGCGCCGAGAATAAGTAGGTGTGCAAAATTATTTTTATAATCCTTGCATCGCCTACTGCGCATTATCAGCAAGTGACAACAGTCGAGTAGGAGTCGCTACACTCCTTTATGTCACATACTGATTCTGCATCACCAATCAATACAATCATTATAAAAATAATTGTGCACACCTACTTATTCAATTATTCTAAATGTTTAAAAATTAAAAAGTTAAAAATTAATTTTTTTTCTTCCCCGATGATTTTCTTCTCCGATTTTTCGTAGGCCTTGTCCTTGGTTACTTTGTTGGTAATCAATCATTTGTCACTATGTTCCAGTCGCTTAATGTCCTTCGTTCCGGGTCGAAGTTGATGCCAACCTTCACGATAGGAAGATTGGAGAGGGCGAACTTTGAAGCGTAGTCCTTTAGGTCTATCTGCTTTATGGCTGCCTCTGCCGACATGTTCAGCTTTAGCTCAAAGAGATAAAGTTCCTTGGCTGTTTTCATCACTATGTCCACCCGCCCAGTAGGTGTATGCACCTCAACATCAACATACCTGCCGAAGAGGGAGAAGATGACGTAAAGCATCTGCTGGTAGTGCCCCTCAGAGTTTGCATTGTCGCAATAAGGTACGGTGAGGAGGTATGCTTGCAGGAGTCGGAACATCTCGTTGAGGTCGTCATTTAATAAGGCTAAGTACATCTCGCCGATTGTAGTACCACCGTCGTCGGTATACTCGTGAACATAATTTGGCAAGAGACTCTCCATAAGTCCCACTCTTATCTCTCCATTTGGAATATCGAGGGTGTATAGTCGCGATGCACTGTTATAGTCCTTTATTGTGATATAACCGCTCTGATAGAGTAGTGGGATGATGCTCTTCATATTCTCTGTAGGAGCATCAAATGTAGATGCTAACACTTTTCCGCCACCAATTTTTGACGGCACGACATTGAATTTTCTTAGCATCTCGATGAGATAGGTAGGCGTACCAGAGGAGAACCAGTAGTTGGTGTAGTCATGATCTTGGAATGCATTGAGGAGGCTGAAAGGGTTGAAAATATCTGGTGATGGCCAAGTGAAGTGATAGCCATCATATTGTTTCTTCAGTCCCTCTATCGTTTCTTTGCGTGTTATCTGGTGAGCCTCGGCGAAGTCGTCGATATAGTCGGTCATCTGAGTCAGCATCTCCTCCTCCGTAATGCCACACACACCAGCAAAGTCTGGGCGCATGGAGATATTCTTTAGGTTGTTCAGTTCGCTGAAGATACTTAGCTGTGAGAACTTCGTGATGCCAGTGAGGAAGACGAACTGGAGATATGGGTCGGAAGCCTTCAGCGGAGAGTAGAAGTTGCGCATCACATTGCGAAGCATAGGCAATGTCTCCTTCTCATGCACCACGTCAAGCAGCGGAGCGTCATACTCGTCGATGAGTATGACTACCTTCTTGCCGGTTTTGTCATATACAGAGGATATCAGATTTTTCAATCTCACATTAGGGTCTTGGGAGTCAGAAATAACGCCAAATCGCTTCTCATTTTCTCCTAAAATATATAGAAGATAGCGTTCAAGCTGGTCTTTCTCCATGTGTTTGCCAAGAGACATATCGAATCTCAGCACAGGATATTCCGTCCAATCCTTCTCCACGGTTTCGATGAAAAGTCCCTTGAACAAGTCCTTTCTTCCCTCGTAGTATGCCTGCAATGTAGAGACAAGCAACGACTTGCCAAACCGCCTCGGGCGGCTCAGGAAGATATACTTGCTGAGGTGTATCATGTTCCAGATATACTCAGTCTTGTCGATGTACAGACAGTCGAGGTCTATCACCTCGGAGAATGTCTGTATGCCCACGGGCAGTCGTTTCAATTGCTTCATTTCCATATCCGAAAAGATTTATTTTGCAAAGATAGTGCAAATCGAAGACAAAACAAAATAAAAAAACACAATTTTTATTTTTTTTGTTGAGATGCCGCCTATCTTATCTAAAGATAGTGCAAATCGAAGACAAAACAAAATAAAAAAGCCAATTTTTTATTTTTTTGTTGAGATGCCGCCCATCTTATCTAAAGATAGTGCAAATCGAAGACCTCTTTAGTTTATTTTTTTGACGACAACGGGGACAACCGACGAACGAGCGAGAGGAGAGTGGAGCTAGTTCCAGTTATCCCGAAATATCGTGCCAACGAGAGTAGAGGCAGAGCTTGCTCTGACTATGCCGAAATATCGTGCCAATGAGTGCAGAGCCAAACTCGTTTGGACTATGCCGAATGCAGCCGATATTCAACGAAGTTAAATGCAGCCGATATTCAACGAAGTTAAATGAGGAGGAGGAAGACCAAAGGTCAACGGAAGACAACTTTTTTTGTTTACCTTCGGTTGTCTTAGTTGTCTTAGTTGTCGTGGTAATTGTATGAAAAATATTCACGGTAATTATTCGCTCATCTCATATTTTCTTTGGTGCTCATCAGTTTCACAGTCACGGAAAATTAGTTCGCTCATTGCATATTTACATAGGTGCTCATCAGCTACGCAGTCACGGAAATTCGCGTTCGCCGAAGTGGTTCACAAACCTAATTCTTCCTTGCAAACCGCAGGGTAGCACGGTTTGCAAGGAAGCCAAAGCCTCAGTAATTCTTATCTGCGGAACTGTGTGGGCTTACCTTATCCACACAATGGAATTATTTGCAATCGCATTGCCCTTTAGAGGCTTCACGGTTCCGTCTTTCTGATTTACAAGGAATATCTTTCCCTTCGGTGCAGGAATATCCTTTCCAGAGACGTTATACACCATACTGCCCCTTTCTCCCTTCATAGTGTAGACACCAGATAGGGTGGTGCCATCAACGGAGTTGGAGCCATCAAGGGAATTGGAGTCTTTAAGGGAATACGAGCCGTCGATAGGACAATCTGGGCGCATTGTGGAGAGTGCTCTGCGGAGTGCAGGGTCAGAGGCCATTATACTCGGACAAGAGCCACCAGCAAAGAGCACTGCCCACGGAGCACGATCGAAAGCCTTGGCATAGTACATGATCGCTTTGGAAGGATATTTCTCGTATGTCTCTCGAACAGTGCGATAGATATCAGCAGCATCCGGGTTTCCAATACGTGTTAGGCGCATATGCTGGCGAGGTGCGAGATTCTTTCCTCCCTCTGGCGCGAATAGCTTCCTGCCATGGTAGAACCACTGCTCTATCTCAATCACATCAACCACCTCTGCTAACTGCTTGTTTGCCATAATGGCATCTACAACATCTTGAGTGGCATTCAGCACCACATTCGCCTTCTTGCCCCTCGCCTTCTGCCAGTCGGCTATTGTCTTCAACCAGAATTCCACAAAATGCTGCGGACCAGTATATTCCTCACTAACAGAATGGTAGATATTCGGATTCTCCGCAGTAGCATCCAGTACATTCCAGATGTAGTCTTTGTAAATCTTAGCACGCTCAGTGTTTGAGGTGTCGTAGAAGAGGTCGGCTGTGAACACTCTCTTATCGCCTGTAAACGGCACTGGCTCAAGGAACTGAGTGCCCTTTCCGCGATTCTCGCCCCACGACTGAATATTGTTTGCCGAACGCCAAGGAGCATCCACCCAATGTGCTCCTGCTTCAAGGATGTTATGCTGGAAGTAGTGTTGGTTTATGAATATTGTCTGCGGAACAGCTGCTGCCACCTTGTTCAAACGGTAGAAATACCATTTGTTAAGACGAGAGAGGTCATAGAGCGAGAGTCCGTCCCAAGCCTGACCAATGCCAGAGCGTGCTATGCTCTGTTCAAAGAATGGTGGCCATACATCTCCGCTTATTCGCTTTATGCGCTCATGGTCGTCACGACGGCGGTCGTACCAAAGTCCGTAGTTTTGGTTCCAAACAGCAATGTTCTGAGAATGGATATTCGCAACAACCGAGTCAATGCGGTCTGTACCACCACGTTGCTCATAGCCTGGCACAAAACGTGTGATTGCATCTTTCTGCTTTGCCATATTGCTGAACCGTGGCCTGCCATTCCACCATGGAGTGCGGTGGAAGGCTCCCGTCATCAGTTCCTCTCCTATAACAAGCTTTCCATTCACCACCTTCGGAGGCTCCTGTGCTCCCTTCTCAGCCCTCTCGCCCTTCTCAGCCTTTATATCGTCTATGTTCTTGATGCCAGTAGGGTCTACAGAAGCAGTGAACACAGCTTTGGAAATCCATTGCTCCATGGTTTCTCTTGGCAAGAGAGCTTCTGCTGCCATCTCTGCCGCACGTTGCAGTGAAGGAGATGTGGAGCCATCGAGGTTTCGCATCAGCATACGGCATTGCTTCTCTGCAGCAGCTGGTTCTATGCGCTCCGACAACTGAGTGAGGAACAGAGAGCGAGGGTTAACATGGTTGTTTACTTCCGTCCAGAAACCGTCACCGAGGCAGTATGCCCAGCAGCCTATAGAATAGTTTCTCGCATCGTCAGAAACCGTATAGCAGTCTATTCTTGATGCAGAGCATTGCCAAAGCACGGAATTTGCCGTGTTCCATCCTGCTCCCCATTTCTCAAGCTCAAGGTTTTTGAATGAGATTCCACCACCTTCTATGGTGACGTTATCGAAGAGAAGACCCGTTGCCCAAGAAGAAGACGAACCGCTATAGCCATGGCACGCAACGGCGTCGCATTGCACGAAAGCGTTCGGACCAGGAGCGAGGTAACCCGCAGAGAAATCGTTTATACCATTCTCGGAATAGCAACGCTGGAAGAGCGTCTTGCCACCCATGGTAAGGAATGTCCTCCTGCGCCATCCGCCAATCTCTGAAACTGGATTCCTTGAGCAGCAGTCTTCAACAGTTATCTGTTGCCCTCCTTTCTGCACCACAACAGCAGAGCCAGCGAGGTTCTTAAAGTCAACCATTCTCACCCAGCAGTCTTCTGCTGCATCGATGTATATGCCGTCCCAGCAATGGTCTTCGCTCATGCTGTTCACTGCCAAGTCTTTCACCTCACTCTCTATTGTAAGGTTTTCTACTCCACAGCCACTTATCCTGCCCTGCCATTCATAGCAGAGGGCATAGGAGTTTCCCCAGCGCTTGTCGAGAGAAACAGTGAGGGGAACATCTAAGGAATAAGTGCCTTCGGCATCTCGTGACACTGTTCTGTCCCAGCAGACATCCATCTCTCCCGGCTTCCAACCCCAATATCCTAAGCCTCCTCCAAAAACATCACAACGAATAGAGGCTATCCACTCTTTCGTCGAAGGGCGTACAACCATCACACGGAGACTATTGCCAGAGGCTTTTGACAATTGCTGCTTCTCTGACCTTTTGCCAACGTGCCTACCGTCAGTAGGCAGCAATGATGCATTCCCACATTCCGCATGGAATTTTGTTTCTCCAACAGGGAGGTATTCATCTGTAATCTTCAGCGTGTCAAGCACTCGCATGTCACGCTTGCCTTCAATATACACGGCAGCGCCACGGTCTACTCCCGTCTTTCGCAACACCGTACCGCTTTTTGACATTCCGCGCACCACAACTCCCGACTCTCTGATTTTCAAAGGCTCAGAGATTTCAAAGACGCCGTTATCAAGCAGCACGGCACCACGGAAGCCATTCTCGTCGACCGGCTGTTTCGAAACGTAGTCAATGGCTCGTTGTATGCGTGCATGTTGATTGCCTTCTGCATGACTAACAAACACCACTGTTCCCACCTCAGGTATTGGCATGTTGCTCTTTTTGTAACCGCAGAAAGAAAAGTCAAGGATTCTGTTCCCTTTTACGTCGTTACAGTATTCTATCTTACCATTCTTTATCGTCAAAGGCTTATAGTTATCTGCCGAAGCATTAGCCATTGTAATGGCAGCAAAGAGCATTGTAATGATTTTTTTCATAGCATGTTTAATGGTTTTATATTATTATCAAACGATTATGCAAAGATACATCTCTTATGCGAGAAAAACAAGAAAATAAACATTTTTTTGCTTTTTACCTGCATAATTCAGCATACCTACAGCAGTGGCAGATAAAGGCAACGTGTTCACTAATAAGTAGGTGTGCAAAATTATTTTTATAATCCTTGCATCGCCTACTG
>SAMEA3663036__coassemble_143_pt1 | contig 34761 bp, 29 predicted proteins | sample SAMEA3663036__metabat2_high_PE_014 | metagenome-assembled genome bin SAMEA3663036 (sample SAMEA3663036) | pig gut metagenome | biome: pig gut; feature: pig-associated habitat; material: faeces | place: France | collected 2012
TTTATCCGCAGATGTTAGACAGCGGAAGGTTTCAGGAGGTTTCAGGAGGTTTCAGAGGGTTTCAGGGGGGCAAACGCTGACGCTGGTTTCAGGTTTCAAGTTTCAAGAGGTTTCAGAAGAGAGTAGAGAGTTTTGAGCAGCGAGCCGAACAAATCCGCAGATGATATTTATGAACGACTAAAGTATAAGAAAATGCCCTTCAGAAAATTCAAAATCGAGAAAAGTTTGTAGTACACAGCGCCGCAAATGAAAAACGCAAAGTACTGAACAGCAGGAAAAACGAACAATTGAATGTCAAACTTGGGTTAATAAAATATAAAATTAAGAAGAACTTTTTCAGTTGATTTGGGAATTAGAGAAAAATTCAGTATATTTGCAGTAGGAATTGAGTTTAAAAAAAGGAGTAAGTATGCTGGAAACATTTCTCGTTGTACAAACACTGGGCATGGCAGTGTATGTCATAATTATACTGATACAATCCGTATGGGAAAAGATTAGTGAAAGCTCAAAGGAAACAGAATTCGAAGAATTTTTCACTAAGAGTTTTTTCTCAGAGGATAAGAATTTCTTGGTGATTAGTGCAAGGAAAAGCAAACATTCCGAATTTAGAGAAGCATACATAGCCAGTGTTGAGGGAAAACTGGAAGCGTATATTATTGCTAATTCTGAAGAGGAATTAGAGAGAAGGATACAGAAGAAATTTAAGAAGCTTATGAAAGAAAGGAAAATCCATATAGATAATACAAGTATTTTCAAACATATAATAAGAGTGGTATTTTTGCAACAAAAAAAAACAAAAATACCACTCTTATTATGCAAAACGAAGAAACATTAGTAGTGAACATAAAGATTAATAATGAGAATGCTCGAAAAAAAATCATAGAACTTCAAAGTGAAATATGGTAGGATTTATGATGAGTGGCAAAACTGAAAAAAAGGGTCTGGGGACGGTCCCTGACTCGCTTCTGTCTTGGAACTGCCGCAGGTCTGCAACCAGCGGTTACCAATGTGTCCTCTTTGGAGTGCTTGCAAAGGTCATGAGAAATGAGGAGAAGAATCAGTAATCTGTCCCCTGACCTTCACGACTACTGCTCACCTGATGAATTCGAGCCCTACCCGGAGTATTAATATCTTTAAGACAAAAACGAATCAGGGACTGTCCCCTGACCCTCAGTGCGCGAACTTGTTGCCGACACCTTTACGGTGGATAACATCTGTCGCGAACTCGATGCCACTCTCCCTGGCTCTCTCGCCCGCGACGTCATGCTCCGTGGCTATGAGGAAGTCTCCCGTCGTCTTGGCGCATCCGTCGCCCCCGATAATGCCGCCTCCCTCATAGTAAAGGCACTTAGAGGTAGAATATGAAAATTATTGCCATTTTATTTGGTGATTAATAAAAAAGTTTGTATCTTTGCACCATTATTCGTCAGAAAAAGTGTGGTGTAGTGCGCATTATTCGTCAGAAAAAATGTGCTAATATGCAGATTATTCGTCAATAAAAGTGTTGTAGTAATATGGAAAGGCTTATATATCAGCAACTTATCAACTGGAAGGCAAATCCCAAGCGAAAGCCATTGGTATTGAATGGTGCAAGGCAAGTAGGAAAAACTTACATATTGCATGAGTTTGCTTCAAAAGAGTATGAAAATGTAGCTTATTTCTCTTTAGATAGAGAAGACAGTGTCAGGGAATTGTTCGCCAGGGTTACAAAACCTAAAGATCTTATTATGTCGCTGTCGGCAATAAGCGGTATCGACATACAGTCAGGTTCAACTATTGTTGTACTTGACGAGATTCAGGAATGTCCTCAAGCCCTTACAGCATTAAAGTTTTTCCATGAAGACATGCCAGATCTCGATATAGCAGTGGCAGGCTCTTTGCTTGGACTCTCGCTGCATGGCGGCACCTCGTTTCCTGTAGGAAAAGTTGATATGTTGTATCTCTACCCAATGAATTTTGAAGAGTTCCTTATGGCTATGGGCAAGGATATTATGGTGAAGATGTTACGTGAGCGCAACACAACGGTTGTCGAAAGCATTAGGGAAGAATACATCTCGTTGTTGAGACAGTACTATTATGTGGGAGGTATGCCGGAAGTGGTGGCTGAATACATATCTTCAGGGGAATTTAATACGGTCAGAAGTATTCAGCAGACAATATTGCAAAACTATCGTCGCGACTTTTCAAAACATGCGCCAGAGCGTGAGGTTCCTCGTATTAATATGGTGTGGGACAGCATACCGTCGCAGTTGGCTAAGGAAAACAAGAAGTTTATTTATGGAGCAGTGAGAAAGGGGGCGAGAGCAGCTGACTTTGAGATGGCGATAGAGTGGCTTATTGATGCGGGCTTGATATACAAGGTAAATCGGGTGACTAAGCCAGAAATACCATTGAAGTTTTATGAAGACCTGGATGCCTTCAAACTTTTTATGCTCGACATAGGGCTTCTCGGAGCAATGGTTGAAGCTCCTGCAAAGGCTATTCTTGTCGGTAATGACATCTTCAAGGAATACAAGGGAGCTTTTACCGAGTTGTATGTTCACAATGAATTGAAACAACGAGGCAAGACGGTATATTATCACAGCGTAGCCAACTCTACAATAGAGATTGATTTCATCGTGCAGGCAGAAGACAAAATCTGTCCCATCGAGGTTAAGGAAGAAGAAAATGTCTAGTCAAAATCTCTCAGGACTTTCATTCAGAATAATCCCGAGTTGAAAGGGATTCGTATATCTATGAAAAGTCGTAAAGAGCAGGATTGGCTTCTCAATCTTCCTCTTTACGACTTCAAGTACGACTTATAATGTCATAGAGACCTCAACAGCCCTTGATAATCAGTCGATGTGGAACTGCCGCAGGTCTGCAACCAGCGGTTACCAATATGTCCCCTTTGGAGTGCTTGCAAAGGTCATGAGAAATGAGGAGTGAGGAGAAGAATCTGTAACCTGTCCGCTGACCCATCGTAGGCGCTATTAATACCACAAAAAAATAGTTGAAAATAATTTTAGGGTATCAAACTTGAGATAAGTTAGCCGGGGTTATCTCAACAGAAACAGTCTCGGCTTTCTGACCAGTTTGTTTCTTTCGTCCAACAAGGAACCGTTAGAGAAAATCGTGCAGTCTTCTTTCAGTGTACCGAAGCTCTCATGAGCATGACCAAAAAGATGGTAACGAGGTTTTATCTCTATCACACGATTCCTCAAAGGCGCATTCCCCCAGTGGGTTCCAGCCGATTTGTCGAGAATCATAACCGGTGGCTCGTGGGTGACAACGATGTCTGTATCATCAGGAATCAGTTCTTCCGAATGGTTATAGGCCAGTCCGAAGAACTTTACACCACCTATCTCACATCCGCAATCCTGTAGGAAATGTACATTGGCGGGCAAATCTTCAATGGCTTCTGCATCCCATAAACACAAGTCATGATTGCCTGTGACGAAAATTTTGTGAGTATAAGGTAGTCCTATGAACCAATTAAGGAAGTCAAGTACTTCATCCTCTGTGCCATTATGGCTGATGTCACCGCTATCTGAACAGGGGGACAGGCTCCGTTCACGATGATTTTTTATCCGCAGATGTTAGACAGCGGAAGGTTTCAGGAGGTTTCAGGAGGTTTCAGGAGGTTTCAGGAGGTTTCAGGAGGTTTCAGGAGGTTTCAGGTTTCAGGATTCAGGTTTCAAGTTTCAGAAGGTTTCAGGTTTCAGGATTCAGGATTCAAGGGGAAACATATTGATTATGAAAATATGTCGCCCTTGGGCTCGTTACGTATGTCTACTTATTTATTTTTTTTCAATACGAGACGGTGGGTGATGCAAGAAGGTAGTTCTTCTTCGTAGTGGGTGACCATGATGAGAGTTTTGTTCTTCCTCTGGCAGAAGGTATTGATGATTTCACGCACCATCTGACGGTTCACGAGATCGAGACCGTGGAGAGGTTCATCGAGAATGAGCAACGCAGGGTCTTTTACAAATGCACGTGCAAGAAGAACAAGACGCTGTTCTCCGCTGGAGATATGCAGGAAGGTGCGGTTGGCAAGTTCACGGACGCCAAAGATATCCATCCAGAAGAGACACTGCTCACGTTGTGAAGGCTGTGGGCGTGTATAAAGACCGTTCATGTCAGATAATCCAGAGGCTACAATGTCTATGCAGGGCACGTCTCTTTGAAATGCTCTGTGCATCTCTGGTGAGATATACCCGATATGCTTCTTTATATCCCATATGCTTTCCCCTTTTCCCCTTTGGTGTCCGAAGAGTGTGATATCGTTCGCATATGCTTGGGGGTTATCGGCACACACAATGCTTAAGAGAGTAGACTTTCCAGCTCCATTTTCTCCAGACAGAGCCCAACACTCACCATTGTTGACAGATAGCGAGAGGTCTTTAAGGATTGTTCTCTCCCCGTAACGAATGTTCACGTTGCGGAATGCTATTACCGGTTGCTGCTGTTCGTCTATTTCTGTTTCTTTCAGACTGTTTATGGCTTTTATCTTTGAGAGAGGCAGCACATGCTCTGGAATTGCATCAGCAGAGTTGCGGTAATCTTGCAGAGTTTGTTTCTCTCCTACGGTCATGTTCTCCACCTTCACAACGTGTGTTATGAAGTTCGGAATATCATCGCTCTTCGACTGTACAAGGATAACGTTTATGGCAGTTTCAGAGGTTAGAACCTCGAGAAATTCGTGCAGCTGACGCCTTGCCTCGACATCGAGTCCGATGAAGGGATTGTCCATGATGAGCACACGAGGATTGCTGAGAAGAGTCTTTGTTAGTTGGAATTTTCTCAGCTCTCCACTTGAGAGAAGAATGATATGCTTGTCGAGTAAGGCTTCCAGATGGAAGATATCGTATAGTCTTCGGCGAACACGAGACAATTCCTCATGCATACGCTTCCTTGCCGCCTCCTCTTCTGCAAGCCGCACAGCTTTTTCCTCTTCAGACTCATCGCGAACGAGGAATCGGTCGTAGGTGGTCTTTCGAGTGAGATTGGTATCTGCAATGCGGAAAGCCTCTTCGAGGAGTTCTGAAACGAGAGGTGTTTCATCGATATCGTTTTGATTCCACCGTTGCTGATGGTAGTAGGTGCCGTCTGTTGTTCCGTAAGAGTCGCGGAAGGTGATATATTTTATATTGTCGCTGACCATGGTTGCGTAAGACGGAGAGAAGTCGTAGCGTACAGGGTTCATTGGCATGAGTGCGTGTGCACTTGTTATGATGTCTACGAGCATGGACTTTCCTCCACCGTTTGGTCCGACGATGGCTATATGTTCATTGCTGAGGAGCTCGAAATCAACAGGAGCAGCCATTCGCCATGCAGGCATTCGGCATATTCCGTTATGAATACTGATGATCTTTTGCATAAGGCAATAGAGCAAAAAAGGAGTTATTTGTTACGAAAAAAGTAGAGAGAAACAGAAATGCAACTATTCCCTATTTTTTCCCATTATTAAAAGGAGAAGAAGGTGTTTTCTTTCCTGCATCGGCAGAGTCCTGCCTAAGAGACGTTCTCGCCTTGTTTCTCAGTGCGAAATCCTTCCAAGAGCCATAGTGCTTATCGGTTGAAACAGGCGTTCCCATCTGAATGAAATGACAGTAGGCAGCAGCAAGAGCATCTGTTGCGTCCATGAAAGCAGGCATTTCAGTATCGTTGAACTTCAGCATACGTTGTAGCATTCCTGCCACCTGCTCCTTTGATGCAGCCCCATTTCCCGTAAGAGCCATTTTTATTTTCAGAGGAGCATATTCATGAATAGGAATGTCTCGCTGTATGGCAGCAGCGATGGCGACCCCCTGTGCCCGTCCCAGTTTCAGCATCGACTGAACGTTTTTCCCAAAGAAAGGAGCCTCGATAGCCATTTCGTCTGGCAGGTATTCTTCTATGATTCCCGTCACCCGATTGAAGATATGTCCGAGTCTCAGGTAAGGGTCGGTCATTTTTCTCATGTCTATCCCCCCTAATGCCACCATTTCCGCCTTGTTTCCTATTACCCTGAGTACTCCGTATCCCATTACGTTCGTACCGGGGTCGATGCCAAGGATTATTTTCTCTGGCTTTGCTTTTACGGTTGCAGGCATTATCTGTCTAAGTAAGGATTGTGGGCCAGTTCGAAGCCGATGGTTGTTGTTGGTCCGTGTCCTGGGAATACCTTCACATCGTCAGGGAGCTGACAGAGGTATCGCAGGCTGTTGATAATCATGAACATAGAGCCACCGGGAAGGTCTGTTCTCCCGATTGACTGCCGGAAGAGAGTGTCTCCAGAGAACATCACTCGTTCATCTTCACAATAGAACACCAGTCCGCCCATGGTATGCCCTGGGCTTGCAATACATTTCAGGCTGTGAGAACCGAAGTAGATGGTATCATTACCGTTGAGGAGGGTGCCGATCTCGGGCGACTCTTTCGTGATGAATCCGAACATATCCCCCTGCTTTGTCATATCGCGAAGGAGTTGCTCGTCGGAACGGTGTATCTCCACTTTCAGCCCATACTCCTTTCCTATGGCTTTTGCGCCCCAGTTATGGTCGAAGTGCCCATGTGTGGCAAGGAGATGCACTGGTTTCAGTCCTTCAGACTTAATGTATTCTTTTATCTCTTCCTGTTCTTCGTTAGCCCATGCACCACAGTCGATTATGACACATTCTTTTGTTTCGTCACTTACGACATAGCAGTTTTCTTGCAGTGGGTTAACGGTAAAGTCTTTTATTGTCAACATTATTATATCTGTTTAGAAAGTAGGTGAGTTTCAATCTTATTTCCCCACCTAAAAGAGCATTTCTACTCGGTTTGTTTATTTCTTGTTTGAAAGCGTTATGCGCTCGATACCATCTGTGGTTATCCATCCCTCAGTGCCGTCATCGAGAACCACCTCATACCATCCGCTTACGGTTTCGTCAACAATGGTGAGACGAGTTCCCTCATGCACGATGGTTTCGTCTACCGCCTTCAGCTCTGGCGACCGCTTTACGTTGCATACTGATTTCACTATTACGGCAGTTCTGTTGTCTTTCAGGTCAGAATACTGAGAGTATGCACAGACATTGCTGACGATGAAAATCAGGATGCAGAGTATTCCGCCATAGAATCCTATCTGCCGGAGGAGGACGGTCTCCACGAAAAGGTATGTGAGCACGCATAGAATCACGAGAATGAGCGACACAATGGCAATTGTTGCCCATGTGTTCGTGTTGAAGAGGTTCACGAAGGTTTGCCATCCAGCAATGATGAATGTCTCCTGCCGTGGCTGCATCTTATCGATTGTCTTTGTTCTTGCCACGGAAAGGTTGTGACGAATGTCAGGGTCAGCAGGAGATAGCTTAGCTGCTTTTTCGTAGGCTATGATTGCCTGTGGGATGTTATCTGAGCGGAAGTATGCATTTCCGAGGTTGTAGTAGATTTCTGCAGATGGTGTTTTCTGCAGTAGCTGCTCGTAAGTGCGTATTGCTAACTGATAGTTTCCCTTTGAATAGGCTTCATCTGCTGCCTGTTTCGTGTTACAGTATGCAGGAGAGACCATTAGGAATGCGATGAGAGTCAGGAAGAGAGAGAATGTCTTTCCAATGCAGTTATACTGCGGTTCGCGATGCCCTCCAGATGTTTTTTTGTTATTGCTCTTTCCTTTTAGGAAATCGTCGATATTTGTAATTCCCTTCATAGCTTTTTCGTAGACATTTTTCATTTTGCCATGCACTTCTCCTGGAGCATAACGAGCATATTCGCACTCATCGATGGCGGTCACGAAGGTGTCAATAATCTCCTGATTGACGTTATGAGAGAGAAGACGCTCGGTGATGTTCTCGCGAGAGAGTTCAGAGACAGCGATGTTCATCTTGTCGCTGACATACCCCCAAAGAGCACGCAACACCTCATCGTAGAACTCGTCGTACTTCTCCTCCTTCATGAGTCGTGCCGCCTTTTTCAGACGCTTTGTAGCCACCTTATTTGCTTTCTTTCCCCTTTTGCCCACGATATCGGCGTTTGCTATGGCACGTTTTCGGAATACAACAATCAGTACAACGAAGATAATGATTATTGCTGCAATGATGGTGTTGTAGAGAGTTGTTGCGAAGAAGATATCTTTTTCAAGAGTCTTACTGTCTGAGAGCTTAATGCCGTGAATATCAGCATCTTTCTCTGTGAAGTCAGAAACGGTTGTTGTGGTTGCTTTTCCCGGAGTTACGTTTATGGTCAGCGGCTGAGTTTTTACTGTTTTGTAGGCATTGCTGCTGATGTCATAGTATGTGAACTCGATAGGCGGAATGGTGTGTGTGCCCTGATTTCGAGGCACAAAGAGGAAGTCGTAGATCATGTTTCCCTCTAATCCGTTATCGGTCAGCTTTGTCTTGTCGGTTGTCTTCGGGTCGTATTTATCGAAATCTTTCGGGAAGTTTATCACTGGTTGGCGTATAAGCTTCATGTTTCCAACCCCAGAGACCACAACGCGAAGAGTGGCAGCCTCATTGGCAGGTATATCCTCTTTATCAATAGATGCCGAGATGGAGAATTTTCCCACTCCCCCAGAGAACCCAGCAGGTCTTGTAGGCAATGGCAGAACATTTATGGTCAGTGCTGGCGCGACAATGTCTTTTCTCACCTCAATATACCCTGAGCCACCATTGAAGAAAGCCTCAAATGGGTCAACGTTTCTATTTTCCTGAACAACAGTGCCCTTGAAGGTGATGGATGGGATTTCGATTTTTCCCGTCATCTGTGGGTACATGACGTATTTATTGCTGGTTACGCAACGGTATGGTCTGCCGTTGATTGTTTCAACGTGGAAAGACTTCTGCTTTGGGAGTTCCACTTCTTGTGTGTGGAAGCCTTTCAAGTCTGGCATTTTTCCTTCTAATTGAGTCACTTCCACCTGTGTATAGAGCTTATATGTAAGCACAATAGGCTCCTGCTCGTGTACCTTTGTCTTGTTGGCAGAAACCTTTATGAAGAGCTCTGAAGAACTGATTGGGCTTCCTGCTTGCTTAATGTTTCTGCTGGAATGGTTTCCCGTGTTCTGTGAACTGCTACTGCTGCTCTGTGGTTGACCCGATACCTTCACCTTTGCGTGAGGAGAAGAGACACGCTTCCCTCCAACCTCTGCTGTTGCAGCAGGGATTGTGTAGCTACCCGGTTTTTCTGCATACACGATATACGTGTATGTTATTGACGAAGAACTTGAGGCATGTCCGTTGATCATCTGGAAGCTGGACTGTGAACTCATGCTTGGCCCCATAAGAACCTGCAGTCCCTCAGGGAATTCCCCTCCTCGGAATCCTTTTACGTCCTGAGTCTGTATGGTGTATTTTACTCGGAACTGTTCTCCGGTGTTGACTTCTTGCGGTGCAGAAATACTGATTGATTGTGCCCAGGAATAGAGGGTACAAACAAAGAGTAATGCCATTATGTGAAAAAACTTCCTCATGAGTTGAATTTTCGTTTATGAGTTCAGGGTGTTGGGAATAGATTGTTGTTGTTGTCTTTTTGCTATGGGAATCAAGCGATTCTCAGTGAATGAAGAGTGACGGTAGAAAAATGAATGGAGAGAACCTTTACCAGTTTTTCTGATGCCTGCTTTGGCGAGGCTTCTTCTGGTCTTTCTTGAGACGTTCCATAGTAGATTTCTCTTGCTGGATAGCTGCATTGAGAAGTTGCTCAGCATTGTCTTTGCTCATTTTCTCCTCCTGCTGTTGCTGGTCTTGCTGCTGTTCCTTCTTCTTTTGCTTTTGCTGGTCTTTATTGTCTTTTTGTTCTTTTTTCTGGTCTTTCTGGTCGTTGCCGTCACCGTTCTGCTTCTGTGGCTGGTCTTTCATCTGTTTCATGCAGAGAGCGAGGTTGTAGCGAGTTTCGTTGTCTTTCGGATTATTTCGAAGCGACTCCTTATAAGCCTCCACAGCCTCTTTGAAGAGTTTTTTCTGCTGGCAGATGACACCGATGTTATGGTATGCCTGAGCACGCCTGAGAGGTTCGCTTTGCAGTTTAGCACTATTCTCGAAGCATTGTACGGCAAGTGAGTCTTTTTGTTGTGCCATGAGTGCGCAGCCGAGGTTATAGAGAGCTTCTGGGTTTTTCTGGTTAGCAGAAACCGCTTTTCTGTATGTTCCCTCTGCCTTTTCGTATTGCTCGGTACGGTATTGTCTGTTTCCTTGTCTGATTAACTGCCTATCGGTTTGTGCGATTGACAAGAGAGGGAAGAGGGAGAAAAGTATAATGATTAGATATTGATTCCGTTTCATGATTTTATTCAAATGACATTGTCGTTGGGGTGTGACAAGTTATTTTTTCTTGAAGAGACTCATGTCCTTTTGCCAGCGTGGTTTGCATTCGAAGACTATGACTTCAAGGGCGAGAAGGAGTACGACAAAGAAACCGATGAGTTGGAACTGGTCGTTGTACTCACTGTAGACAACAGAAGAAATCTCGTTCTTCTGCATCTTTGAGAGTTCTTCGTTAAGACGCTTCTGCGCATTGCTGGTATTGTCGACATGGATGTATGTGCCACTGCCCGCAGCAGCAATATCCTGACACATTTTCTGGTTTAGGACTGTCATGACGGTTTGACCATTGTTGTCAATCATATATCCACCCTCACCGTTAGGAATCGGGCTACCAGCAGTAGAGCCGACACCGAGAATGAACACCCTCATTCCTGCCTTTTTTGCTGCCTTTGCCGCTTCGAGAGCTCCACCTTCATGGTCTTCACCGTCAGTGATTACGATGATAGCCCTACCGATATTCTTCTGTTGCGTGAAGCTGTTTCTTGCGAGGTTAATGGCTTTTGCGATGTCTGTTCCCTGTTCTTCTATCAGTGCAGGTGTTGTGTTCTGCAGGAACATCTTAGCAGAGACGTAGTCGGCTGTTATAGGCAGCTGTGTGAAGGCATCACCGGCAAAGACCACGAGTCCGATTTTGTCGTTTGTGAAATTGTCGACCATATCTTCGACGAGCATCTTTGATTTTGCGAGACGTGATGGAGAGACATCTTCTGCTGTCATGGAGTTAGAGATGTCGAGACAAATCATCGCCTCGATGCCGTTTCTTTTCTCGTTGCTTACCTTTGTGCCCATTTGTGGTCGGGCGAGCATCAAGATGATGAGTGCTATTGCTCCACACAAGAGGCAGAACTTCACCATTGGGCGGTGTCGAGAGAGGTCTGGCATCTGTTGCAGAGTTAGTTCCTTATCGCCCCATTCTCCCAATGCTTTTTTCCTTCTCCAGAGCATCCATAGTCTCAGGAGGAAGAGTACAGGTATTATGACGAGTAAATAGAGATATGTAGGATCTTCGAATCGCATTGTGATAGTCTTTATTTAACGTTTAGAGGGGGTGTTTAAAATCCGATGTCAGAATTTTTCCTTTGCAGAACATTTTTTCTCTCATGGAATGGTCTGTCAAGAGAGCCGTTGAGGCTTTTGCAGAAGGTTGGTGAGAGTTTTTGTTTGGAATGCATTCAGCAGGTTATGGAATTCTCTTCAGCCATGTAAGTCGTAGAAGAACTTCGAGGAGTAGAGAGAGTAAGGCGAGAAGTGCGAAGGGTTGGAAAGCCTCGTAACGTTTCGAGAACTTCTTTACGTTTAGTTTTGAGCGTTCCAGTTTATCGATGTCCTCGTAGATTTTTTTCAGTTCCTCGTTGTTTGTGGCACGATAGAAGCTACCATCTGTCTTCTTTGCTATCTCTGCCAGAGTCTTCGTGTCTATTTCTACTGGGATATTCACATATTGCACTCCTCCTGCCACGGGAACAGGGTAGGGAGCCACTTTGTTTGTTCCAACACCGATGGTGTAAACTCTTATTCCGAGACTCTTGGCAATATCTGCAGAGGTGAGAGGAGAGATCTCTCCAGCATTGTTAGAGCCGTCTGTGAGCAGGATTACGACTTTTGACTTTGCCTTAGAGTCTTTCAGACGTGTTATGGCATTGGCAAGTCCCATACCAACAGCAGTACCGTCTTCTATCAGTCCACGTGCAGCGATATCTGCACGTACGCTCTGAAGGAGGTTCAGGAGTGAAGCACGGTCGGTGGTCATAGGACACTGTGTGAATGCCTCTCCAGCAAAGATTGTGAGTCCGATATTATCGTTCGGTCGTGCTGAAATAAATGCAGAAGCAACGCTCTTAGCCGCTTCCATACGGTTTGGCTTCAAGTCTTCAGCGAGCATGGATGTGGAAACGTCCATAGCAAGCATGATGTCTATACCTTCCACAGACTGCTCGTCCCAAGCATTCCTTGTCTGCGGTCTACATAGCACGATGACTACGAGAACGAGCGTGATGCATCTGAGTGCCATTGGCAGCCATGCCAATCTTTGGCGTAGCGTTTTTGGAGCATCGAGCAAAAGCCACGTGTCACTCAGTGTCATGGTTGCTTCTGTACGCTTTCTGAAGCTGAAGTACCATACGAGATATGGTATCAGCAGAAGTAGTAGAAGAAGGTATTCTTTATTTGCAAATTCCATTGTATAAGTATTGTTTTCCAATAACGACAAGTCATTACTGAACTTTCTTTCCGACTGTTTTCTTACTGTCTGTTTCCTTGAGATTATTCTATGAGCAGTACGGCTTGCCAGATGATGTATGCAAGGATGCCAATGATGGCAATCTCTGAAACGTATATCATAATCTTTAGGAGCTTGAGAGCGATATTTGTCTGACGTTCCTCTTTTGACAGCTGTTGTTCCTCACGTTTCTCCACTACAGTCTCCTCTGTTTTTGTGGAGTTGATAAAGTCAATGGCAGAAACGAGGTTGCGGTCGTTCTCGTTGATGAGCGTGGAGTATTTGGCAAACTTCACAAGGTCGGCAGTCTCAAAAACCTCACGGAGCTCAGCAACTTTCATAGGGTCTTCGTTCTGGAGGCGCTCAATGATCTCTCGTGTGGTCATCTCCATGGCAGAGAATCCGAATCGTTCTTTCAGATATATGCGGAGGGTGTCGGTAAGACAGGTGTAGTATTCTTTCTGATCTTCTCCTGCCGATAGCTTGTTCTCCTTTATTTCATCGATAGATGTCATCGCCTTTACGTGAGGAGGAATCCGCTTAATGATTCTGAATGAGATTTTTATAGGCTTATTGCCCTTTCTCAGCAGATAGCAGAGCATAGCGATCACTGCAAGGATGGAAGCGATGGCATAGAGAGCAATCAGTGGAGTCCATTCTGCCCAAGAGAATGGGTTTGTCTGAATATCCTTTGGTGGATAGAACTGTTCGAGTTTTGTTGTGTCTACTGGAACATCGAGCACCTTCAGTGCCAACTGCTTTCCCATGAACTTCTTCCCCTCTACGAGTACGGAGAGTGGAGCGATATAGTGAAGCTTTGGTTCAAACGATGTTATTCTATAAACAATTGTCTGACGGAGAGTGCCATCATCGTTTCTCACACTGTCTCCACGCAACTGTTCCACAACCTCAATGCCAGGAGCAATCATTTTCTGTTGTGAGAAATCAGGGAATTTCACTTCCGCTTTCTCGTTTGCTGTGACAGAGAGAAAGAGGTGGCATTGGTCGCCCAAAGCAATCTCGATAGAGTCCAGATGTTCCTCTACCTGTACTTTCTGTGCTTTTGCAATGCCGCAAAGAATGAAGAATGATATGAAAAATAATAATCGTTTCACGTTTTATTGTTTAGGACATACCTATAAATGCAGTAAGGAAACGGCAAGAGCCACTTTCTCAACTGCGTTGCTTGAAGAGCATCATAAGATGCTTGACGTAATCGTCTGCTGTAGAGATGGACACGGAGTCTATTCCTGAATGTGAGAATGTCTCTTTCAGACGTTCCTGACGTTCCTGCCATCTTCTACGGTAAGAGTCTCTCACTCTGGAAGATGATGTGTCAAGATACTGCTCATGACCAGTTTCTGCATCTCGAACTCTCATCAATCCGATGTTCGGCAGTTCTCTATCGCGAAGGTCGTAAACCTGAATGGCTACAATGTCGTGCTTCCGGTTGCATATCTGGAGTTCCTTCAGGAATGGCTTCTGCTGATAGAAATCGCTGAGCAGGAAGGCAGTACAACGTCTTTTCTGCATTCGAGTTAGAGTTTCTACGGCTTGTGAGATGTCTGTTCGGTTGCTTTCTGGATGGAAGTCGAGTAGTGTGCGGATGATATAGAGAATATGTTTCTTTCCTTTCTTCGGTGGAATGAATTTCTCTATATGGTCAGAGAAGAAAATCACTCCGATTTTGTCGTTGTTCTGAATGGCAGAGAATGCTATCGTAGCCGCAATCTCCGTGACCATCTCCCGCTTCTCCTGCTTCTGTGAGCCAAATGCGAGAGATCCAGACACGTCTACCATTAGCATCACGGTCAGTTCTCGCTCTTCCTCAAAGACTTTTACGTATGGGCGGTGGAATCGTGCCGTTACATTCCAGTCAATATCTCGTATGTCATCTCCAAACTGATACTCCCGAACCTCCGAGAACGCCATACCTCTTCCCTTGAATGCCGAGTGGTATTGTCCGGCAAAGATATTGCTGCTGAGTCCGCGGGTCTTGATTTCTATCTTTCTTACCTTTGAGAGTATTTCGTTGGTGTTCATAGATTGATTTTTATTATACCGTATTATTTTGACGTTTCCCTTCTTCGTGCCATGGCAAAGCCGAGCAAGCTCGAGCTTTGCTTTTTAGGCATACTGAAAACGTATTTTTTATGGTACCTGAACCTTATTAATGATCTGCGAGATAATCTCTTCGGCAGTGACGTTTGTGGCTTCTGCCTCGTAAGAAAGACCAATGCGGTGGCGCAATACATCGTAGGCAACAGCGCGCACATCTTCTGGCACAACATATCCGCGACGCTTTATGAAGGCATATGCGCGGGCTGCCTTAGCAAGGTTTATGGACGCACGTGGAGAGCCACCGAAAGAAATCAGTGATTTTAGTTCTCCGAGACCATATTTCTCTGGGAAGCGTGTTGTGAAGACGATATCTGCAATATACTGCTCTATCTTCTCGTCAATATAAACCTCTCGAACAATCTCTCTTGCGCGTGCAATCTCCGCCTTTGTTGTTACAGGCTTCACCTCAGGGAGTTTTCCTGCAAGATTCTCACGAATAATGAGTTTCTCCTCCTCGATGGTAGGATAGCTTATTACGACCTTCAACATGAAACGGTCCATCTGTGCTTCGGGAAGAGGGTATGTTCCTTCCTGCTCTATAGGGTTTTGTGTAGCCATAACGAGGAATGGGTCAGGAAGTGCAAAGGTGTTATCTCCGATTGTCACCTGATGCTCCTGCATAGCCTCTAAGAGAGCAGACTGCACCTTTGCTGGGGCACGGTTAATCTCGTCTGCCAATACGAAGTTTGCGAACACCGGACCACGTTTCACCTGGAATTTCTCGTCTTTCTGAGAGTATATCATCGTACCTGTTACATCGGCAGGGAGAAGGTCAGGAGTGAACTGTATACGGCTAAAGTCTGCATCTACAAGCTTTGACAATGTGTTTATTGCCAATGTCTTTGCAAGTCCAGGAACACCCTCGAGAAGGATGTGTCCATCGCTGAGCAGTGAGATGAGTAGAGAGTCAACGAGGTGTTTCTGTCCAACGATGACTTTGTCCATACCCATTACGAGGTTCTGTATAAACCCTGATTCCTGTTCGATTCTGATATTCAGTTCTCTAATGTCCATTTCTTAAAAACAGTGTTGTCACCCTACCTCCATAATCTTTTTTTATGGAGGTGGGGTGGCATTGGTTATTGAATTTTTATTTTTTTTCTATTAATAGTATTTCGTTAATCCTCAAGAGGAACAGTGAAGTAATCCTTCTTTCCTGATGGGTACATGCCTTGAATATAGAGCACTGGAGACTTTGATTTGCTTGCTTCCTTGACGATATCGTTCAGTTCGCTAACCGTCTTCACAGGCCTCTCGTTAACCTTTAGGATATACACTCCAACAGGAATGCTGCGTTCCTTGAACTTTCCGTTCCCAACCTTCACAACCTTTATGCCGTAGTTGATGTTCATTTCCTCTTTCTCCTTGTCGTTTATCTCACGGAAAGTAGCTCCAAGGATATCGAGGTCGGCATCTTTCACCACATTTGTTGTTCCACGCTCGTTCTTGAGTGTTACGGTGACGCTCTTCTTTGACTTCTTGCGCATGAAGCTTACGTTAACCTTGTCGCCAGGACGCTTTGTAGCAAGAATTTCCTGAAGTTCTGCCATCTTTGTGACCTTCTGACCGTCAATGGCTGTTATCACGTCTCCCTCCTGAAGGTCTGCATCGTAAGCAGCACCATCCTCGCTAATCTTTGCAACGTATATTCCCTCGTTTGTTCCGAGGTCTACTTCCTTATGTTGCTCCTTCAGAACATCTATGTATATTCTCACGTCCTGTCCCTGAATACCGAGGAGGCCACGCTGAACGGTTCCGTATTCCTTGAGGTCTGCCACTACCTTGTTCATGATTGTGGTAGGGATTGCGAAGCCGTAGCCGGTGAAGTTTCCAGTCTGGGAATAGAGCATAGCATTGATACCAATCAGTTCACCGCGAGCATTTACGAGGGCACCGCCAGAGTTTCCCTGGTTGATGGCAGCATCTGTCTGTATGAATGCCTCTATGCCGTTTGCTCCCAGTGAGCGTGCCTTTGCCGATACGATACCAGCAGTTACGGTTGCTCTGAGGTTAAACGGATGTCCGATGGCGAGCACCCATTCTCCAACCTTTATATCGTCAGAAGAGATGATTTTTATTGCCGGGAGGTTCTTGTCGTTTATTTTTATGAGTGCAAGGTCTGTTGCCTTGTCTGTTCCGATGATGCGTGCAGAATACTCACGATTGTCGTTAAGGGTTACGGTAAGTTCATCAGCTCCCTCTACGACATGGTTGTTTGTGACGATGTATCCGTCTTGACTGATTATGACGCCAGAGCCTGCTCCTTCTTTCTTTGGAGTCTGTATCTTGCGTTTCTGTCCCTGTCCGCGTTGTCCGAAGAATGGACTGAAGAAATCTTCAAACGGATCGCTCTGCATTTCCACCTCCTGCACTTTTGAGTTTTGCAGATATTTAATATGTACTACGCAAGGCAGTGCCTTGTCTGCTGCTACTGTAAGGTCTACAGGCTGTGCTGTTACTGTTGTTGCTGGAGCTGAGTTCAGGACATTGTTTGCCACTGAGATGCCTGCACCTGTTGCTATCATTGTGCAGACGCAAAGTAAAAAAGTTTTGTTCATTTCCTTTAACAATTTGGTCTATTCTACATGCAAAGTTAATGTGTGATACTCTTTTCTCATATATTTCCCCAGCATTTTTGTCCCATTTTAACATTTTGTATATGAGGTGTAACACTCGTTTATAACTATTCTCTTTGTTTTTTGTTAAAATTAATATAATATAAATAGGTGTATTGAGTGGAAGAATTGTTATTCACTGTCTTCTTCACTGTTAGCCTCACTTTGTAATTATGGTTATTTTTGCTGTTTCTGCTTATTGTGCGAGAAGTAGTATTGCCCCTTGTTTTTCGTGAAAGCCCAATAGTTTATGGCGTGATGCGGACAGTGATGGTAGCATGCGAGGCATGTCAGGCATTTCCCATTGTGCTTCCATGCAGGGTGTTTCTTCCCATCTTTTCCTTCGAGAGTGAGATTATCTACTGGACATGCCTTTACGCACCTGCCACAACCGTTACATTTCTCTTTGTTGACCTTGAAACGTTTGTCTGTTACAAGAGAAGAATAGAACACTTTTCCAAACACCCTACTATAGAGTCGTGGAAACGCCCCTTTTTCTATTGGCATGCGTACAGAGCGGTGGTCAACGAGTATTTCAGAGAACCTTTGTATCACACCGTTTGCATTCATTTTCTTCTCAGCCTCACGAAGGTCAGGGTCAACATCGAAGCCAGGAAGTGCTACATAAGATTCTGGCATAATGATTGAGCAACAGGTATCTACCTTTAACCCTTTAGAAACCAACAGGTTCTCTAACTGTTCTGCATATTCTCCACAACTGTCTCCTGCAGTGAGTAGGAAATATGTATATATGCGTTTTAAAGATGATTCTGGTGTTGCCCCTTGACTATTATTAGCCATTGTTATAGTCATCTTTTCTATGAAGGAGCGTACAAATGGTTGCACCCTCCATCCATGAACGGGGAGGCAGAATCCCAGCCGCTCTCCTTCCTTTAGATGTATGTTTCCACCCTTTTCTGAAGCTTCAAAGATGGAAACCGCCTTATCGTTTGTTACGCTGGCAAGCGTTTCTGCTGCCCAACGTGTATTTCCCGTACATGAAAGATAGATAATCATAGTATTTTTATGAGCAAAAAGTGTTTACGTGTTATGGTATTCTCGATGCCTTTGGCAACCTGCTATTTATAGTCTTTCTCGGAATATCTCAGATGTAGAACAATTTTTCCCTCCTTTTCAGAGCGGCAGATATACTCGAAGTTGAATCCGGCATCCTTGTATGCCTTCATGCTTGTGTTCTGGCGGATGGTGTTGAGGAGTTCTGTACGGATATCATCTTCATGTTCTTTGATAGCCTCTGGGTTGTCTATCTGTCCAGTAAACGTTAGGTAGGTCTTGTGGGTGCGTGTGGCAACGTCAAAGACAAGGCTATCGGTGATGGCATCGTTCTGGGGTGGGGTGGGACAGTTCTTTTCGGTAAATTCCCTTGCTTCACGCTCTGCACGCTTTTCTAAGCTTTCGTGGCAGGAAGAGAGCGAGAGAGCGAGGAGCAATGTCGTGAGCACTGGCTTTATCATATCATTTCTTTTAATGCCTTTGCAAGCTGGTCGGGACAACTTGTTACCTTCATACCGCAACGGATTCCTTCCAGACGGGAGATGACATCTTCTGCTTTCATTCCCTTCACGAGTGATGCAATTCCCTGAGTGTTTCCGTGGCAGCCGCCATAGAACGCCACATTCTCTATCTTTTTCTCGTCGTCAAGTGTTATTTCGAGCATGCTTGCGCAGACGCCCTGTGTTTTGAATGCTTTTGTCGTCATGTTCTTCTTATTGTGAAAAAAAACAACAATTACCAGTCTCATGTTCAGAATTTGAGCAAAGACTGGTAAATGTTATTTTCATGATGATTACTTCATGTTAGTGTACACGTTCTGCACGTCATCAAACTCCTCGAGTTTCTCAACCATCTTCTCAATGGTTGCACGCTGCTCGTCGTCAATCTCCTTGAAATCGTTAGGAATGTATGTGAACTCACCACCAACGTTCTCAAAGCCCTTCTCCTCAAGGAACTTCTGAATCATGCCGTAAGACTTTGGATCACCATAGATCGTTATTGTTGCCTCGTCCTTCTCCTCATCGTAGTCTTCATCGAATTCATCGTCTACATTGTAGTCGATAAGTTCGAGAATAAGTTCGTCCATGTCAACATCGTCCTTCTTCTTGAAAGTGAAAACACACTTATGGTCGAAGAGGAAGCTGAGAGAACCCGTTGTGCCGAGGTTTCCTGCGAATTTGTTGAATACGGAACGTACGTCGGCTACAGTGCGTGTTGTGTTGTCTGTAAGAGTGTCAACGAAGACAGCGATTCCGTGAGGACCGTATCCCTCGTATGTCACCTCCTTGTATTCAGACTGGTCCTTACCCATTGCGTTCTTGATAGCACGCTCAATATTGTCCTTCGGCATGTTCTCACGTTTGCAGACAGCGATGATAGAACGCAGTGTAGGGTTGTTTTCTGGTTCTGGACCGCCAGCCTTTACTGCGATGGCAATCTGTTTTCCGAGACGTGTAAATGTTTTAGCCATGTGGCCCCAACGCTTCAGCTTGGCAGCCTTACGATATTCGAATGCTCTTCCCATAATTTATCTGAGCTCTGCTCCTAATTGTTTCTTTATATTTGTTATTAATTTGTTCATAATGGCATCGATAGCCTTGTCGTTTAGTGTCTTCTCTGAGTCCTGGAGAATGAAGTTCACAGCATAGGACTTCTTTCCCTCAGGAAGGTTCTTACCTTCATAGACATCGAAGAGTTCTACTGATTTCAGCAGTTTCTTCTCAGTATTCCTTGCGATGCGCTCTATCTCTGCAAACTCTGTTGTCTTGTCGATAAGCAGTGAGAGGTCGCGGCTTACAGCAGGGAACTTACTAATTTCCTGATAGTGAACCTCATGCTTTCTAACAGCCTTGCAAAGCTGTGTCCAGTTAATCTGCGCGAAGTAGACCTCGTTTTGGATGTCGAAACGCTTCTGAATCTTCTTGCTGACAATACCCATCTCGCACAGCACCTTTCCGCCTCGAGTCATTACCTTTAGTGCAGACTGGAAGAGGTCAGAGTCTGAGTGTTCTGTAACGGTCATCTGAGGAAGCAGACCGACACGCATGAAGATATTGCTCACGTGTGCCTTCAACTCGCTGAAAGAGGTCTTCTCGTCAGGGTGTGCCCAAGAGCCTTCTACACGGTTTCCTGTTATCCAGAGTCCGAGGAAGTTCTCTTCTGTATATGCCTTGATAGGGTCTTCTTCGTTCTGCTTCTCCTTGTTGAAAGTGTAGCAGTTCCCGCTTTCAAAGAAGTGGAGGTTTGGATATTTTCTGTTTGCATTGCGCACGATAGACTCCAGTCCTCCGAAGAGCAGTGTGCCACGCATCACGTTAAGGTCGGAAGAGAGAGGGTTCACAATGTTCACAAGTGTCTCTGGAGCCACACTCTTTAAGTCGTCATAGTAAGCTGACTTTGTTAGTGAGTTACAGAGAATCTCGCGGAACCCAGCACCTACAAGTTGTTCTGAAACGAGGTTGAGGATTTTGTGCTTCCTATCTTCGTCTCCCTTTATCACGAGTGATGACTTCAGTTGTGTAGGAATCTCTACGTTATTGTAGCCATAGATTCTCAAGATGTCTTCCACAACATCGCAAGGGCGCTGCACGTCTACACGGTATGCTGGGATTGTTAGTTCAAGACCTTCTGTGGTCTCGCAGTTGATGGTCATCTCAAGGGCTGTAACGATTTTCTTGATGGTATCGCGACCAATTTCCTTGCCGATGAGTCCGTCTACGTAACTGTACTTCAGAGAAACCTTTGCAGGAGTGATAGGCGATGGATATTCATCGCGAATCTCCATGCTCACCTTTCCGCCTGCAAGCTGCTGACAGAGAATGGCTGCCTGCTTAAGTGCGTAGATGGTGTCTGCTGGGTCAATACCTCTTTCAAAGCGGAAGGAAGCGTCTGTAGACAGTCCGTGGCGGCGTGCTGACTTTCGTATCCATGTAGGGTGGAAATATGCCGATTCGAGAACAACGTTCTTTGTTGTCTCGTATGTTCCAGAGCCTTTTCCTCCAAACACTCCGGCAATACACATTGGCTCTTCTGCGTTGCAGATAGCGAGGTCGTGAGCTCCGAGGGTATGCTCCTCACCATCGAGAGTGATGAACTTCTTTCCTTCGTTTTGGTCTTTTACAATAATATGGTTTCCAGTCACCATGTCTGCATCAAAGCAATGTAGTGGCTGTCCGTAAGCCATCATGATATAGTTCGTGATGTCAACGATGTTGTTGATTGGACGGAGACCAATGATGTTTAGTTTGTCCTTGAGCCAGTCTGGAGACTCTTTTACCTCTACACCAGTGAGAGACACACATGCATAACGGCGACATGCCTCCGTGTTCTCAATTGTTACATCGATAGGCAGAGAATTGTCTGCCACAGAGAATGCACTACAGTCTGGACGGTGGAGTGTAGAAGGGTGTCCGTTGCTTACGAGCCATGCGTTCAAGTCGCGTGCAACACCGTAGTGTGACAAAGCATCAGAGCGGTTTGCAGTGATGTCAACCTCTATTAGCCAGTCGCTCTCAAGGTGATAGTATTCCGCTGCCGGCTGACCAACAGGGGCGTCTTCTGGAAGCACGATGATACCGTCGTGGCTTGTACCCACGCCAATCTCGTCTTCTGCACAGATCATACCGTTTGACTCTACTCCGCGGAGCTTTGACTTCTTGATTACAAATTCCTTGTCGCCATCGTAAAGAACGCAGCCAAGGTCTGCCACGATTACCTTCTGACCTGCAGCAACATTGGGAGCTCCACAGACAATCTGCTGTGGCTCGCCCTTACCGAGGTCTACTGTTGTTACGTGAAGGTGGTCGGAGTTTGGATGCTCTTCACATGTGAGAACCTTTCCGACATAAAGCCCTTTCAGTCCTCCCTTGATTGTCTGTACCTCTTCCAATGCTCCGACTTCAAGTCCTGTTGAGGTCAGTGCTGCGCAAACCTCTTCTGGGGTCAGCGAGAACTCAACGTACTCTTTCAGCCATTTATAAGAAATATTCATTGATTTTTATTGCTTTTTGAAAATTTGCGTGCAAAATTAATATAAAATTCCCATATAGGCAAATATTTACGTAACTTTCTACCTTATTTAAATAATTATACTTGGTGTTTTCCTTCTGGCAGGGGTAGAAAAGTAAACTGGCGGGCACTTTTTGACGTTTGTGTCCACCAGTTTTTCTGTTTTCTCTTCTGTTGGATCTTCTTGTACTCCACACAGAAAGATTATATAGACAGTTCTTCAAGAACCTTGATGAGCTTCTTGTCGAACGGCTTGTCGGATCGAATTGCTTCTGAAAGAGGTACGTAGACAACTTCGTTGTTGCGAACACCTACCATGATGTTTCGCTGACCCTGAAGAATAGCCTCAATGGCGCCAACGCCAGTGCGGCTGGCAAGGATGCGGTCGCGGGCTGTCGGACGACCACCACGCTGCAGGTGACCGAGGATAGATACTCGCACATCGTAGTCTGGGAATTCGTTCTTTACACGGTCTGCGTAATAGAGTGCTCCGCATTTTGGCGATTCAGAGACAATCACGATACATGATTTCTTTGATTTGCGAATTCCGCGCTTCATGAATTCTGCCAACTGGTCGACGTCTGTAGACTCTTCTGGAATAATGGCAGCCTCTGCACCGCAGGCGATAGCTGAGTTCTGAGCAAGGAAGCCTGCATCGCGTCCCATCACCTCAACAAAGAAGATTCTCTCATGTGACTGAGCAGTGTCGCGTATTCTGTCAACACATTCCATGATGGTGTTCATCGTGGTGTCGTAGCCTATGGTGTTGTCTGTTCCGTAAAGGTCGTTGTCGATGGTTCCTGGGAGTCCTATGCAGCAGATGTCAAAAGCCTTGGCGAATTCCATTGCTCCAGTGAGCGAACCGTTGCCGCCTATCACCACCAGAGCGTCTATACCTTCCTTAACAAGATTCTCGTAAGCCTTTTGCTTACCTTCGTCGGTAAGGAAGTCCTTTGAACGTGCTGTCTTTAGGATTGTTCCTCCAAGACCAATGATTCCAGATACGTTCTCTGTTGTGAATGTCTTTATCTCACCGTGCATGAGGCCTTCGTAACCACGATAGATGCCTTTGATGTTAAAACCCTGAGAGATACCGGCACGAGTGACGGCGCGAATGGCAGCGTTCATGCCAGGGGCATCGCCTCCTGACGTCATAATACCTATTGTCTTGATTTTTGCCATAATTTGTGGTGTATTTTAGAATAGTTATACAAGTTGTTTCTTAATTTTGCCCACCTTTCGTTTTGTTTGAGGGGTGGTTCTATAAATTAGCTTTATCAGATTTTAGATTTATCTCTGAGAGTAGAGTGTCAGTTTTTGATGGAGCGATGCGGGCATCGTGACTGAGAACCGACGCTCGAAGCAAGAGCAGAGACAAAGCTTGCTTTGGCTATGCCTTGCAAGGAGGAGGAAGCCGTAAGGCAATAACTGGCAGTATGCGCCAGAGAGAAACGGAAAGGTGATAAAACGTCAACCCATAATTATAATTTTTTTGACGGTGGTAATTTATTGAACCACCCTGAAAAATGTTTGTTAGAAATAGAGCGCTTCAACAATAAGGATAGCAAGTCCCAAGAGTGCCCCGACAATTACTTTCGGAGTGAAGTGGCACACATACCATTTGAATGTAGTGGTCTTTGTGGAGAATAGGGCAAGACCGCTGAGCGAACCAATTCCGAGGATTGTCTCTCCTATTGCTGTTGCATAGGCTATGGCTATCCAATAGATTCCGTTTTGTGCCAATTCGTCAACTCCTTGAATGTTGTATAGGGAGAAGAAGGTGGTGGCGGTGGCAAAAGAGTCGAGAAGAAGACTGGAAAGTCCTGCCATTAATGGTGCTACTGCCAGAATCCATACATCTCCTAAGGCGTCCTTACATTGCTCTCCAACCCAGAGTCCTGCACCTGATTCTACGAGAATTCCCATGATTAGCATGATTCCCATTACAAACAGCATCGTCTGGAGCATGGTGTAAAGCTGTGTCTTTGGTGCATAGCGTTGCACTATCTGTCCGCTACCAGAGAGGTTGCGATTAAAGGCTTCATTTGTGATCCAAAGGAGTGAGAGCACGCAGAGAGCACCCACGAATGGAGATAGACGTGTGATATTGTGGAAGGTTGGTATGAACCATAATCCTCCAATTGCGAAGAAGAACATGATGATTCTCTGCCAGACGGTGAGGTTTGTATCATCTCCACGATATGGCATGGAGTATCTCTCAAGGTCTACACGCTCTGGCAATGATCTGGAAATCAAATATGTAGGCACTGCCCACGCAGCTAAGCAAGGGAGTGCCATCCATGCACTGAAGTGACTTGGCGTTACTGCTCCCATATTCCATAGCAGAAGTCCGTTAGGGGCTCCAATGACAGTCAGTGCGCCTCCGATATTTGCGCTTAACACGATCACTGCTCCGAAAACGGCTCGTTGCTTCCGATTTGGAAGCATCTTTTGCATGAAAAGAATCATGGTCAGCGTGGTTGTGAGATTGTCGAGATTCATACTGAGCAACAGGGTCATGACAGCCATCGACCATAGCAACCTTTTGCTATGGCGAGTCTTTACCCATTGTGGAAGGAAGTCGAAACAGCCATTGTTGTCGAGAATTTCCACAATCGTCATTGTTGCTATGAGAAAGAGTACTATCTCTGCCGCTTTGCCAACGTATTTTATAAAAATGTTTTGGGAGATGTATTCCTTAACGGTTACACTGTCGGCTACTGTTCCAGAAAGGAACGAGGTATAGTCCGCAGCATGCTGCTGCATCACAAAGTCTGTACCAAAGCAGATATATAAAACCCAGCCGAGGGTGCCTGCGAACATGGCAACTGCCGATTTGTTTACGGATGTTAATGGTGATGCGGCTATGATTATCAGGGCCGCAACCATCAAGATAGCTAAAAATATTGTCATCAGTATTCTTCTTTTTTCTTCTTTATCCTGCAAAAATACTAAAAATATTTTTAGTATACAATTTTTTTATGGATTTTAACTGTTTTTTTTCTTGATTTTTCTTATAAGTCAAAAATAGTATGATAAAAAACGCCATGGCAGAGTCTTCAAACGAACTTGAAATCTGCCATGGCGAGAAAAGATATAAAAAAGATTTTTATTGTTGTTCACAGATGATGACTTAGCACCATGATAAAAATCTATTGCTCGCTTTTGAAAGTAAGAGCGCCATTCTCTGCATCCACAATGATTGGATGGTCAAGAGATACCTCGCCTCCAAGCAGACGCTTGGAAAGGGCGTTGAGGAGAAGGTGCTGGATGGCACGCTTCACTGGTCGTGCACCAAACTCTGGATCGTAGCCTTCCTCGCACAATACGTCGATGGCTCCTTCTGAAACCTTGAGTGTATAGCCTTGGTCGGAAATCATCTTTACAACCTTGTTAACTTGGAGTTTTACCACCTGGCGGATTTCTTCCTTCTTAAGCTTCTCAAAATCAATGATCTCGTCAATACGGTTGAGAAATTCTGGGCGCATGATGGCGTGGAGCTGCTCGCGCTTTGCGTTTGAGGTCATGATGATGATTGTGTTCTTGAAGTTCACGGTGCGACCTTTGTTGTCTGTCAGTCTGCCATCGTCAAGAACCTGAAGGAGAATGTTAAAGACATCAGGATGGGCCTTCTCTATTTCATCAAAGAGAACAACAGAGTATGGTTTTCGGCGTACAGCCTCTGTAAGCTGACCACCCTCATCGTAGCCGATGTATCCCGGAGGCGCTCCAATAAGTCTTGAGACACTGTATTTCTCTTGATACTCAGACATGTCGATACGTGTCATCATGCTCTCGTCATTGAAGAGGTAATCGGCAAGTGCTTTGGCAAGCTCTGTCTTTCCGACACCAGTGGTGCCAAGGAAGATAAACGATGCTATCGGGCGCTTTGGATCTTGAAGACCAGCACGCGACCTGCGTACGGCATCGGAGACGGCACAGATGGCTTCATCTTGTCCGATAACGCGCTTATGGAGCTCTTCTTCCAAATGGAGAAGTTTCTCACGCTCTTTCTGAAGCATCTTGGCAACAGGGATTCCTGTCCAGCGGGCTACCACCTCGGCAATATCGTCTGCCGTGACTTCTTCTTTTACAATATGGGCATCGTTGCTTCCGCAATCCTCGCGTTTCTTTGCTAATTCCTCATGTGAGCGCTGGATGTCCTGCTCGAGCTGCTGGAGTCTGCCATATCGTATCTCTGCCACTCGTTCATAGTTGCCTTCACGCTCCGCTCTTTCTGCCTCGAAGAGAAGCTGTTCTTTGAGTTCTTTCTGTTGCTGTATCTTGTTGATAAGTAGACGCTCTCCTTCCCAGCGTGTGCGGAAATCCTGCTCTTCTTTCTTGAGCTTCTCAATATCTTTATCCAAGAGAGAGAGCTTCTCTTTATCGTTCTCTCGCTTTATGGCTTCACGCTCTATCTCAAGCTGTGCCAAACGGCGAGTAATCTCATCGAGCTCTTCTGGAACAGAGTCGCGCTCCATACGTAGTTTTGCAGCAGCCTCGTCCATAAGGTCAATAGCCTTGTCTGGAAGAAAGCGTTCAGAGATATATCGCTCAGAAAGCTGTACGGCGGCTATGCAGGCATCGTCTTGGATACGCACCTTGTGGTGGTTTTCGTATCTTTCTTTCAGTCCACGGAGGATAGAGATGGCAGACAGCTCATCTGGTTCGTCAACGAGTACGGTCTGGAAACGGCGCTCAAGGGCTTTATCTTTCTCAAAATATTTCTGGTATTCGTTCAAGGTGGTGGCACCAATGGCGCGCAACTCGCCTCGGGCAAGCGCTGGCTTAAGGATATTGGCAGCATCCATAGCACCTTCTGAGGCTCCTGCTCCAACGAGTGTGTGTATCTCGTCTATGAAAAGAATTATCTCGTTGTTTGATTCTATAACCTCATTGATGACGCCTTTTAGACGCTCCTCAAATTCACCCTTGTATTTCGCACCAGCAACAAGGGCTCCCATGTCAAGCGTGAACAGCTGCTTGCGCTTAAGATTCTCAGGGACATCGCCACGAACGATTCTTTGGGCAAGACCTTCCACGATGGCGGTCTTTCCTGTTCCTGGCTCTCCGATGAGAATTGGGTTGTTCTTTGTCCTTCGTGAGAGAATCTGTAACACTCTTCTGATTTCCTCGTCTCTGCCTACTACAGGGTCGAGCTTTCCATTCTTTGCGTCTTCAATAAGATTCCTCGCATATTTTGGAAGATGTTGGAGATTGTTTTGTCTTGTTTGTGATGTGTTCGTATTCATACTTTTGCTCCTTTCTTTATATGTTTTTTTTCTTTAGTATCTTTTTTCTCTATTCAAACAGAGTGGATTTCTTTCACAAAAAGTTCCAGCAAAGTCCATTCCATGTGGAGAATTTTATGTCAAAATGGCATAACCCTCTCGTTTGGTGTCTGACAATATGTCAAAATGACAGAGATTCAATATCTTCTTTCTGAATGTTGAAAATCAGTGTGAACTCCTGTCTGGATCTCAGCCGCAGTAACAGACAGGTTGCGAGTCTTCTCAAAAAGAAATACCTTTCTTTCAGAACAACACCTCCGCACGAAAAAATGTCGGGACTTTTCTTCCAAGGAGGTGTGGTAATCATGCTGAGCTTTGCTTCCATTTTTAACGCAATAATTAACCGAAAGGATAGGGGTTATGGCTTCAGTTGTTTGTAGTCTGGAATTTCCTCAAGAAGTATGAAGCGTTTCCGTTCGTAGTCGGTCTTGAAACAGTAATGATTATTTCCGTTGCTTACAATAAGGTAATCAACGTGAAGAAGCATATTGTAGGTTGCAATCTGCTCAATAACCTTCTTGGTGATGGCAACAGAAGGTGCTTTGTATTCTAAAATCATACGTGCAGAACCATCAGAGCGGTACAAGATGCTGTCGCAACGCAATCGCTTCTGGCCGCATCGTAGCTGCACTTCATTCTGCAACAATGCCATAGGGTATCCTTTGTGCTCTATGAGGTAATGCACGAAATGCTGTCTCACCCATTCTTCTGGAGTCAGCGAGACGTGCTTCCTACGAAGTATGTCGAAAATCTGCTTTTCTCCGTTTTCTTGTCTTATACTTATATTATATGGGGGGAGGTTTATGTCGTCTAAGTAGGTGTGCATAATATTTATATAATGATTGTATAGAATAGTGATGCAGAATCAGCATGTGATATAAAGTAGTGTGGTGGCTTCTACTCGACAGTTTTCACGTACTGATAATGCACGGTAGGCATTACAAGGATTATAAAAAATAATTCTGCACACCTACTTAATATTAAAAATGGTTATTAATTTGGTTATTTGTGATAATTCTCTTACCTTTGCATGGAATTTCTTGTAGTGCGGAATTAAAAACGCTTGCCAAAGGTAAGACTTTTATTCGAATCCGACAAGAAATTTCGAAGAAAAAAGACTATACACATATAAAAATATACTGTTTATGGCAGAAAAACAATCAACTCTAACGTATGAGGGAATAATGAAGGAACTCGTTGGTGGAAATTTTCGACCAATATACTTGCTTGTGGGTGAGGAGTCGTATTTCATTGACCGTATTGCGGAGTATATCGAGAAACATGCAATCAAAGAAGAGGAGCGTGACTTCAATCAGCGTGTTGTCTACGGAATAGATTCCTCTCCAGCTCAGATAATGGATTCTGCGAGGGCTCTTCCTATGATGGCAAAATATCAGGTGATCATTGTTCGTGAAGCTCAACTCATGCGTGGAATAGAACAACTTGAGAAATACTTCAAAAAGCCAGTGCCTTCCACCATTTTGGTTGTGTGCTACAAAAAAGAGATGCCAAAATCAAAGAAAGGGTGGATTGCTGAGGCAGAAAAGAATGGTATTTGCTTTGAGAGTAAGAAACTGCGAGATTCTGCACTCCCTCTCTTTATTGCTCAATATCTGAAGCAGAAGGGTGCTGAGATTGAACAGAAGGCTGCCATGATGGTGGCTGAGTCCATTGGCTCCGACCTTAACCGAATCACTTCTGAGCTTGACAAGATTTTCATCTCCCTACCAGAAAGCAGGAGAAGAATTACTCCAGAAATCGTGGAGAAATTCATAGGTATCAGCAAAGACTATAACATCTTTGAATTTCGTGATGCCATTGCAAGAAAAGATGTTCTAAAGGCAAACAAAATTGTGAAATATTTTGACAAAAATCCAAAGTCGGGAAATCTTCATTCTCTCGTTCCTCAGCTCTTCTCTTTCTTCCAGAATATGATGGCGGCATATTATTGTCCAAACAGGAATAGGGAAGATGAGGTGGCTGCTTGGTTGGGACTCCGGGGACCATGGGCAGCACGTGAGTATATCTCTGCTATGCGCCTCTACAATCCCACAAAGGTGATGTATATTATCCAGAAGTTGCGCACCATCGCAGCAAAAAGTAATGGCTTGGACAATAAAAATACCACCGAGGGGGAGCTGATGCAGGAGCTCGTTTTCTTTATCCTGCATTGACAAAATAAGAAAAACGAAAAAAATGCAGAAAAAGAGAAAAGTTCTATTTATCATAATATTCACCTACCTCTCTGTCTGAAAATGTGGCGGTAGGGTATTGGTTTTGGGAGTGCTGTCAGTCGTTGAGTTTTCTATTTTGAGGCTGGCAGCACTCTTTTTTGGTTCGTTTTCGTGTGCTTTCAATTTGTAACTGTTTATCCTGACATATGGGTATTATTGCCTGATTTCTTTGTCTGATCGCTTTAGTGTGTCTACATTCATTTCTGTTTGCAGAGAAAGGTATTGTTAATGAGAATTGCTTTGATTAACATTTTTTTAATATCCTTTTCTCGTCTTTTCTTCCTCCTCAGTGCTATTTCCAGGGTTTTTTTCTATGGTTTTTCGTGGTTCCTATCCTCTTTTTGGGGGTGTTTTTCCATAAAACTCTATCGTTATTATCGTGCCTTTTGATTTGCCTAAAACCCTTATAAACACTGGGCTCAACGCTTATTTTTCCTCGTTTTCCTTGAGGTATTTACACGCATTTTGATAAGATGTCTTGAATTTTTGATTTTTTTTAAATTTGAGATGTTTCTTGTTTTGAAAATTTAGAGTTTAGAAATATTTGCATTTACAAAATGAAAATAACGTGTATTTGTATTTGTAAATGTAAATTTATAATCCAAAATGCCAAACCGTGTTTTTGGTACTGAACCGTAATTCACAAATAAATATTCACCGTTATAAATCTAAATATTCATCTATTAAAAACTGAATGAATATTTATGCAAGAACATTTAACCAACAATAACTCACTAAAAACCAGAGTGTTACAATTATTACTTCTCTAAATATTCATTTATATCGTCATTTTTATTATAATAATCCTTGATTTCTAATAATTTTGCGAATATACCTTGTAATTAACGCTTTTATACCCAGTTAAATGCATGATTTTCTTAAATCTTCAATAAACCATAGATTTATACATCTGAATTTATAAATATAAATTAAACAAACAAAAACTTAGTGTTTGTGATTTTAAATTCTAAATTCTAAATTTAATAAATTAGTTTTATATATCAAAATTCTAATTTATTTTCTTGCACATCTCATTTTTTTTATTTACCTTTGTAGAAAATTTCAAAATGCCTGTTTTGGCTCTCTTGAGGGCTTTGTAAAGGTATGAAGGATTCTGTTGCTGTCTACTCAGGCTCCATCTTTTAACAGTTTCCATCTTCTCTCTCATGCCTCCTCTACTTTCCAATCTCGCATTTCACTCGTAATTATTCAACTTTTAATTTGTAACCCATTAACCATTTCTTATATGAAAGATAGAATCAAGAAACTCATGGAGTCTCAGAACATGAACCAACAGAGTTTTGCATCTTATATAGGCATCTCAACCGCTTCTCTGAGCAGTATTCTACAAGAACGTACTCGCCCTACCCTAAAAACCGTTGAGGCTATTTGTGGAAAATTCCCTAACGTAAGTCTCTCTTGGCTCATAAGTGGCGAGGGAGAGATGTACAACACAGGAAGTGGTGCATCTCCCATTTCTAACACTCCTGTCCAACCTGACCTCTTCCATCAGAATCTGGACTTCGATTCGCCTTCCTCTACTCTCTCAGAACACCCGGCTACATCGACAGACGCGTCTCCCTTTTCTCCTGTTTCCTCACCCTCTCTTTCCTCTCACGATAGAAACCGTGACAACTACGACTCACGCTCTCCTTATCAGAAGAATGTTATTAATATGAAAAATATTGACAAAGACCCTCGACGTATTACTGAGATTCGCGTCTTCTACGACGACCAGACTTGGGAGTCTTTTGTACCCAAAAAATAGGTTATGAACATACGTCTTCTCCTTTCCTTTACACTACTCTTTCTCCTCCCTTTTATAGCGTCTGCTCAGAAGAGGGGAAAAACAACGTGTTTCAGGGTAATGGAGTATAATGTGGAGAATCTATTCGATTGTACTCACGACTCCCTGAAAAACGATCATGACTTCACTCCTGAGGGACTCTATCAATGGACTCCCTGGAAGTACTGGAGGAAGGTGAACGCCATTGCCAGAGCAATTCTGCTTGCTTCTACCTACTCTTCTGTCGATACTTCTTCTTCTTCGAAAGACGTGCATGCTGGCAATAATATCCGTCAAAAAAGCTTTTATAAAAGCGAGAAAATGGTGTTACCTGACATCATTGGACTTTGTGAAGTGGAGAACGACAGTGTTCTATTTTCACTCACTAAACGCTCGCTTTTAAAGACTGCGGGATATGAGTATGTTGTCACCTCATCTCCTGACCTTAGGGGAGTTGATGTCGCCTTGCTCTATCAACCAATAGCCTTTCAATTGTTGAACGCATATCCAATACGCATCAATCCTTTGAAAGGAATGTCTCCAACGCGTGACATCCTTTATGTGCATGGCAATACGTTCTTTGGCGACCTTCATGTCTTTGTGCTCCATGCACCAAGTAGAAGAGGCGGAGAAGGCAAGACAAGGGCATTTAGACGGCATGTCGTAGAGCGTGTGAAGGAAAGTGTTGACTCTATTCGAATCATTGACCAGAACGCTCGCGTGATTGTTATGGGCGATTTCAATGACTACTCTCACAATGCAAATCTTCGAATACTCTCGTCGTCTGGAATGACGGAAATAACATCTAAAGATCATCTCTCTAAGCAGAAGGGAATCGGGGGTACTTATCGTTATTTAGGTGAATGGGGTTCGCTCGACCATATCTTCATTTCTTCCTCACTACTTCCCTTGTTTTCTTCATCAAAGATAGGGTATCACCCATCCCTTGTCGAAGAAGACGAGAAACATGGTGGCGTGAAGCCTTTCCGGCATCTCCGAGGACCAATCTACAACGGTGGATTTAGCGATCATCTGCCTCTGATTGCCGATTTTCTATATTAGCTTCGCTACCGACATAATTTTGGGACAATTACGTTACAAAAATATGTTGTCAGCAAGCAAGTCGTTACAAGCAACATTTCACAAGAAAGGGCGGCAGAATCCTATATCAAAGTAATGGCGACAAAATTCCATATCTTGAGCAAATATGTCACCCCTCAAGGACGTAGGTGCACGTATTGTCTACTATCCGCATGTCTATGACCATCGTCTGCCAATATGCGCCCCCGCAGGGGTCATGCTGTCGCTATCGTCTGTTCCGTGTGAGAGAGTTTTGGGAAAAAGTTGTTAGTTGGGGTCTGCCGAATTATTTGACTTTTTTTGTTTTTTCGTTTTTTCGTTTTTTTTATTATATAGTATGAGAAATAAGCGTCTCCACGATGCCGCAATACGCTATAGTAGAGATGCTTACATGGATTTTGCAATATCAAGAATAGTTTCTATCTTTTTCATACAATTGAATTATGCCACAATGGCGAATAAAAGCAAAAACATCAGCAAAAAAGCCAATGAATCAAAGCTTTGTTAGGTTGAATAGTTATATGTGTAATAATTTTTCGAATCTGTCTTCTGTATCCAGTAGACAAATGAACAGAATCGTCTTCCCCTCCTTCACCATTTCAGCAAACAGAACAGTCTTGTATGTGTAATCAGTCCTATCTGTCCTGCTTTTTGAGAATCTGTGCTATATCTCTTTTATTCCTATATTCTTCAAATAGTTATAGATTCCATCATACCACTCTGGCTTGCGTGTCTCATCTGGCGGTACACCATGATCGCCATCGGGAACTACTATTACCATGCCTTGTCGTGCTCGGGTGAGGAGGACTCGATAGGCGTTGATTTGGTACTCTTGGTTTATTGGCTTATTGATGTTCTGCCAGTTGGTACCCGAACGCAGTTGGAAGTGCTGCCATGCGGTTTGTTCTTTGTTCAGTCGCAGGTCGGCATCCCACGCCACACACGCCCAGTCGATTTCAAGACCTTGCACCTTGAACTCGGTGAGGGTGTCTTCGAGGGCATTGCTTGAACGGATGTCCGAATCGTCTTCGAGGAACCAGTGAACAAAGTCGGGTTGGTAGCGGACATTGATGCTGATGGCCTTCAGTCGTTCTGCCTTACTGCTGGCAAGAAGACCGAAGCGCTCACTGCCTCGGGCATGATTGCGCAACCATTGCTTGGCGGTTTCCAACGAACGTGTAAGTACAATCGGATAGTTGCCAAGTTCGTTCAACGTAGCGGCTGCATCCTCTTGCTGCAAGGCAAGGAGTTGATTGACAAAGATGCTAACCTTCTCTGAACGGAAAGAACGCATGGACATCTTCAGATGAAGGTCTTCTCGAGGCTTCAATTGCTTCTTTACCAAAGCAAGTTGCTCCTTACTCACATCTCCAGAGTCAATGAGATATTCTGACATGTATACATCCCAATCCTGATAGCGTCTGTTAATGGATTCTATCCATTCTGCCAATCCTGCTTCTCCTTTATTTATGGCTTGACCGTTTCCAACAAGACAGACAACAACGCCCCAATCGGTTTGGCGGTCCATGCAACTTATGAGGTATTCTGGTTCGCTATAAGGGAACTCCTTGATGCCTTTCTTTTCACGCATGAATCGTTTCAGCTCATCGCTCGTCCATGCTCTCTGCGCTTCGTCGAAGATTGCTACATGCTCAGTAGGAATGTATGCCTTGTCGGTATGGCTGAAGAAATAGCCTTCAATAGGCTTTATCTCGTTTCCTACTACCTCTGTGCCTTCAAGATAGGTGTCTCGGTAGTGGTGAATCATCTGTATGAAAGCCTTTACCTTACTCCTTGCTTCCTCTTTTGTGCATGCCTTGCGCCCTTCTTTCTTAGCCTTGATCTTCTCACGACGCACATAGTCACGAGTCAATGCCTCTTGCAGTACCTGAACGAGTGGAAAATTGCCTGAAAGATAAACAGCTTTCTCGCCACGATTAAACTGGTCGATAGCGGTGTTCAATCCGATGAGGGTCTTGCCAGCTCCTGGTACACCTGTTATGAAGCAGATGGCTTTACGCTTCGTGGCTCGGCAATAATCAATGATTCGGCAAAGTTCGTCAGAAGCCTTGTCAACCTAAAATCCGCAACTATCATCCAATACACGATTAAGGGTAGATTTATGAGTC
>SAMEA3663036__coassemble_148_pt1 | contig 34479 bp, 26 predicted proteins | sample SAMEA3663036__metabat2_high_PE_014 | metagenome-assembled genome bin SAMEA3663036 (sample SAMEA3663036) | pig gut metagenome | biome: pig gut; feature: pig-associated habitat; material: faeces | place: France | collected 2012
AAAGGTCTCAAGGCTCATCCTCCGTTGTAACTCATATGTAACTCATATGTAACTCCTATTGGATATCGGAGTCAAATACTTCAACAATATGACAAGCATACTTTAACAATATGACAAGCAACGAATCAACCGTAGGACTCACTGACCGAAGCAACCTTGTCGGCGAAGCCGGAAGGTGATTAGCGTAGGGAGGTAAATTTGTCTGCAGGACTCACTGACTTAGATAAAACATGAAACTGAGACAATTGAAGGGGCGACATAGATCATGAAAGCCCTTATAGTGCTTAAGCTCACTCCCTCAAGTTAAAAGTTGTATAAACAATTGGCAGATAATAAAAAAAACTGTACATTTGCACTTACATTTGTCCCTCGACAGTAAGAATTCAAGAGAAGAAAGGAAATAGAAAGTATGGAAGAACAGAACAATCAATCGCTTAAACAACGCACGGCACAAGGACTCTTCTGGGGAGCAATGAATAGCGGGACGACACAAATTCTAAACCTTGCGTTCGGAATAATTCTCGGCAGACTTCTCTCCCCTGATGAATATGGCATTGTTGGTGTGCTAACCATCTTCACCGCCATTGCTGCCGACCTTCAGAGCTCCGGTTTCACGCAAGGGCTCGTGAACAGAAAGAGGATAGACGAGAAGGATTACAATGCCGTCTTTACGTTTAATGTAGGAATGTCGGCAGGAATGTATGCTATACTCTTTTTCGCATCTCCAATGATAGCAGAGTTCTTTCATCAGCCATGCCTTACGATAGTGTCACGAGTGGTGTTCTTGACATTCCTGATAGCTTCCCTCGGCATTGCCCATGGAGGATATATGGCAAAGAGAATGATGAACAGAGAGATTGCCATAATAGGCTTCCTTGCCCTACTGACCTCTGGTGGTACTGGTATCACGCTTGCCTGCCTAGGCTATGGATATTGGTCGTTGGCATGGCAGCAGGTGGCTTATGTGACGGTTATAACGCTCGGTAGATATTTCTTTGTTAAGACATGGCGCCCTCGTATAACCCTGCGATTAACCCCCATTCGCGAGATGGCCCCTTTTGCCATGAATATCCTTGTTACGAAGATTGTCACCACGCTGAGTAACAACCTCCTCACCGTAATCTTTGGTAGGCTGTTTCCCATTCACCAAGTAGGAAACTACTCTCAGGCATTTAAGTGGGACACCATGGCCTCTTCACTTGTCTCGAACACAGTTGGTCAAGTGGCACAACCCGTTCTCTATGAGAGCAATGCCGGCAATGAGAAGGAGCGCCAGCTGAGAGTATTCCGAAAGATGGTTCGTTTCACCTCCTTTCTCTCCATGCCCCTGATGTTCGGCCTTGCCATTATAAGTCGAGAGTTCATACTCCTTACTATAGGAAGCGAGTGGGAAGGTTGCGTACTGATGCTCCAGATTCTATGCCTCTCCGGAGCCTTCCTGCCAATCCACACCATGTATCAGAACCTCGCCATCAGTCGTGGGAAATCAAACGTCTTTATGTGGCTTAGTCTTGCACAGATAGTTTTTCAACTACTCATAATCCTCTCCACCCACCGTTTCGGTATGACGGTGATGGTATGTGCATACAGCTTGCTGATAATACTCTGGCTACTGCCATGGCATTTCTTTGTGAGCAGGATGACTGGCTATAGATGGTGTGACGTTGTGAAAGACATCGTTCCGTTTATGCTCGTTGCATTGGCAGTGATGGCGGTAACGTTTCTTGCAACAACAAGCCTTTCTTCTCTATATCTCCAGCTTGCCCTACGCATTCTCATGGCAGCGGTGTTGTATTCTACGGTGATGTATATCGGGAAGGTTGAGATTCTGAACGAGTGTATTCAGTTCATAAAGAGGAAGAGGTAGGTGTGCATTATTCCTCTTAATATACTAAGTAGGTGTACAAAATTATTTTTATAATCCTTGCACCGCCTACTGCGCATTATCAGCAAGTGACAACAGTCGAGTAGGAGCCACTACACTCCTTTATGTCACATACTGGTTATGCATCACTAATCAATACAATCATTATAAAAATAATTTTGCACACCTACTTAAAACTTCAGTTCTAAAGGACGGTGGTTCACCTGCTCTTCCTTTGGAAGATCCTTTCGAAGACGAGGGTAGTGATGGCGGAGGTATGTCTCAAGATTGGAAGGAGCGGAAATTGTGAGAGGACCAAAAGGACGCTTTTCAAGGTTCTCGACCGATTGCATTGCTATATGATCCCGAGTCATAAGGACAATATTGCAGTACTGACATTTTCGGTTGTTGAAGAACGCCACTGACTTTGTGAACATTGCATAGAGCTGCTTCTTCGAGAACAAGGATACAAAACCCTTGAACAGAAAGCAATAGAAGGCATTCCAGTTGTAAGGGTTCTCGCACATAGGCTTTCCGCAATGTCGCCACAGCCAGACATCTTTCGCAATGAACGCAAGGTTCAGATATTTCGATATTGTGCGCTGTAGCTTCTGCAAGCGAGGATTGTCTGGAACCTTATCCATTGGGAAGATGTCAACAAAGATACCGTGGTGTATGTCAAGATGCTTCGTGGTGTCTTCTATGAAGAGTGTACCGTCTCTCCTAACCTTTGCAAAATAGAATGGTGTATGGATGTCTGTCTCCACCCACTGAAGGAAATATCCCTTTCTGAGTACGGCAGGAGCCTCTTTGAGGAAGCGTTCGTAGTTCTCGCGAGTCATACCAATATCTATATCATCGTCCCAAGGAATTATTGCCTTGTAGAAATGAATGCCGATGCCAGTACCTCCAATCGCGAAGTACGGGATGTTCAAGAGGTTACACACACGCTTCACTTCTCCCATAATATCGTAGAGCACGTTGTGAAGTTGTTGAAGTTCTTTTTCTGAGTATTGTGACATGTTTTATCTTATAAGAAATGTATTTGGGTGTAATTCCCGCCTTACGGTCATTACCGTATGTGCGATGCGGGCATGACCCCTACTGCTTGCGAGTAGAGAGAATGCGCTCTGCAAAGGCAAGGTCTTCCTTGTATGTAATTTTTATGTTGTTCGTATCTCCCGCCACTACAGCTATGGAAGATTCTGGCATATAGGCGAAGACCACAGAACAGTCGTCGGTTGGAAAGAAGGCAGGGTCGGAAAGAGCACGACGGAAAGCCTCGGCAATGACACCTTGTCTGAATCCCTGTGGTGTCTGCACATTCCTCAAGCTACTTCTCTTTGGTATTCTGCATATTCTTCCTTCGCTATCCACCTCAACAATAGTGTCTGTGGCAGGAACAGCCGCTTCCACAGCATCGTATGTCTGCAAAGCGTCCAGACAGTCGTTTATTATTTTATCGGTAACGAGTGGGCGCACACAATCATGGAAGAGTAGCAGGTCGTTGCTATCTTTGTAGATATTCAGTGCAGCAAGTGAGGAATGGTAGCGTTCCTTTCCGCCAGAGAGTATATGCTTCACCTTCGTGTAGTTGTTTCGGTTTACCATATCGTGCATTTCAAGAAGAAAGTCATTTCGGCAGACAATGGCAATCTCGTCTATGCGACTATTTCTATGGAAAGCCTCTATAGTATGCTCTATGACCATCTTTCCCGCTATGGAAAGAAACTGCTTGGGACGCTCACCACCAAGTCGGGTACCGGAACCTCCGGCAAGGATTATTGCTATGTTCATTGTTTTTTCTTGCGTTAGGTTATTGTTGTTATTGTTGTTTGAAAGGGCTTTCTCCATATATTTTATGTGAGTGCTTGCCCTGTGTCATCATATTTGTTTTATTAACATCTTTTAATTATCACTTACGTAAGGAGAAGAAAGAATATTGTAATTTTGCACTCGAAAATGCATTAATATCTTATGACTTCAATATCAGTAAAGCGAAACTTATATAAACTCACAATGCCGATATTTATTGATATCGCATTGGTGATGATGCTTGGTGCAGTGGATACGGTTATGCTATCGCGCTTCAGCGATGATGCTGTTGCTGCGGTGGGGTTAGACAACCAGCTGATGTCTTTCGTGTTCCTTATCTATCAGTTTGTCTCCATGGGAGCCGCCATACTCTGTGCACAATACTATGGAGCTGGATTCCGCAGCCGTTTCATACAGATTGTGGGCATTGCCCTTGCTGTAAACCTTTTGTTAGGAATGGCAATAAGTGCAATGCTTTTCTTCTGGGCAGAACCATTGCTAACAGCCTTCGGACTTAGAGAGAACCTAATGGCAGACGGCGCATCATATCTGAAGATTACGGGAGCTTTGTCTTTCTTTCAAGCTTTGTCGCTCACGTTCAGTGCTGTGCTTCGCTCAACAGGTAAGACAAAATATCCGATGCTCACAACCGTTGTGGTGAACATCATCAATATTCTTGGAAACTACGCTCTTATCTTCGGACATTGGGGAATGCCTGCAATGGGAGTGGAGGGTGCGGCATGCGCTACAGCAGGAAGCCGAATAATCTCCATGATCTTGCTCTCTTGCTTCATTCCTTCTCTGTGGCCCTCTGGCTTGAAGGCGACAGAAGAGCAACGAAAGCGTTTGGCAAGGGTGAAGGCAAAGGTTGTGGGCAAGAAGAATGCATTGAAGGGCTATTTCCGTCCTTTCCCTCGACAGGAGTTGAAAAACCTCTTCCGTATCGGAATACCTGCCATGAGCGAGGAGATGTCTTACAGTCTCTCGCAGATTGTTATCACGTTCTTTATCAATCAGATAAGTACTGAGGCACTAACCACCAAAGTATATTGTACCACTATCATTGTCTTCGTGATTCTCTTTAGCACGAGTATTGTGCAGGGAGGAGATATTATTGTTGGGCATTATATCGGACAATTACGATATCGAGCTGCTTATTTCCTCGGGAACTACGTGTTCAGAGTGGCAATCACACTGACACTTATCGTAGCGACACTATTGGTTTTTGGAGGACAATTCATACTCGGATTCCTTACCGACAACGAGGAGATTATCAGGATGGGAATGTGGATATTCGTAATCGACTGGTTCCTCGACATCGGAAGGGTGAAGAACATCTTTGCCTGCGGAACGCTAAGAGCTACTGGAGATGCCATCTACCCAGTGATTGTCGGAGTTCTCTCACAATGGATTATTGCTGTGGGCGTGGCATGGTTTGTGGGCATACACCTTGGATTCGGACTCTTAGGAATGTGGGCGGCATTCTGTCTGGACGAGAACCTCAGGGGAGTGATACTCATGAGGCGATGGCACTCTCAGAAATGGAGAGGAAAATCATTCACGGCAAAGTTGTGAGAACCCAACTTTCAGGAGAGCAGGAAGAATGCTGAGATACACGAAAAATGCCCCTACAAGGCTTTTTCGCCCAATATTCAGAGAGCTACTGTTTTTCACCGTACATCAAGTCACCAGCATCACCCAACCCTGGAACAATATGTTTGCTTTCGTTCAGCAAAGGGTCTATACAACAGCAATAGAAAGAAATTTCTGTGTCTGGAAATAGTTTCTCAAGATACTCCACTCCTTCACGAGATGCAATCACACTCGCCATTATCAGACGCTTGGGAGTTCCCTTCGTGAGCAAAGCCTTGTATGCCAGCTCCATACTGCCTCCAGTGGCAAGCATAGGGTCTGCAATTATCAACGTCTTACCAGTGAGCTCTGGAGAGGCTATATATTCTATCTTTATTCCGATTTTTGTTGCATCACGGTCTTCATAATAACGGTAAGCGGAAACAAAAGCATTTTCTGCTTCATCGAAAATCTCAAGAAAGCCCTGGTGTAGTGGGAGTCCGGCACGAAACACTGTTGCAAGAACAATGTTTTCTGACGGTATATCTACTGCTGCTACATCTAAGGGAGTCTTGACGGTTTCTGTTCTATATTCCAAAGACTTGCTTATCTCGTATGCCATACAATAACCTAGGCGAACAATATTCTGACGAAAGCGCATGCGGTCTTTCTGTAACTCTACATCACGCAGTTCACCAACATACTTATTGATGATACTTTTACTCTTTGAGAAATCAACCACCTTCATAGATTCTTGATTTATGTTATTAAAAATATTATTTTGCCGCAAAGTTAGCAAAATTATTTTAAAATGACACACGTTCTTGACAGATATTCCAAATATTTTCGTAATTTTGCACATAGCTAAGGATTGGGGCATACAATGTATGCAAAACAAGCTGAAAAAAATAGGTTATTACAAAAACTAAAGCATAATATAAACTCTTTATAAAAAATACAAAAATATGGCAAATTTGGATTTGACTAAGTATGGCATCACTGGCTCTACAGTGATTGCACACAATCCTTCATACGAGCAGTTGTTCGAGGAGGAGACAAAGGCAGGCCTCGAAGGCTTCGAGGTAGGTAAGAACACAGAGCTTAACGCTGTAAACGTTATGACAGGTATCTATACTGGCCGTTCTCCTAAGGACAAGTACATCGTAATGGACGAGAACTCAAAGAACACAGTATGGTGGACTTCTGAGGAATACAAGAACGACAACCACCCAATGTCAGAAGAGGTTTGGGCTACAGTAAAAGACCTCGCCGTTAAGGAACTCTGTAACAAGAACCTTTACGTTGTTGACGCTTTCTGCGGTGCAAACAAGGATACACGTATGTCTGTTCGCTTCATCGTTGAGGTTGCATGGCAGGCACACTTCGTAACAAACATGTTCATCCAGCCAACAGCTGAGGAGCTTGCAAACTTCGAGCCAAACTTCGTTATCTACAATGCTTCTAAGGCAAAGGTAGAGAACTACAAGGAACTTGGTCTCAACTCTGAGACTTGTGTTGCTTTCAACGTAACAAGCCGCGAGCAGGTTATCATCAACACATGGTATGGTGGTGAGATGAAGAAGGGTATGTTCTCTATGATGAACTACTACCTCCCTCTCAAGGGCATCGCTTCTATGCACTGCTCTGCTAACTGCGACATGAACGGTGAGAACACAGCAATCTTCTTCGGACTCTCTGGAACAGGAAAGACAACTCTCTCTACCGACCCTAAGCGCCGCCTTATTGGTGACGACGAGCACGGATGGGACGACAATGGTGTCTTCAACTTCGAGGGTGGATGCTATGCAAAGGTTATTGGTCTCTCTAAGGAGCACGAGCCTGACATCTACGGTGCTATCAAGCGTAACGCTCTTCTTGAGAACGTAACTGTTGCTGAGGACGGAACAATCGACTTCAACGACAAGTCTGTAACAGAGAACACACGTGTTTCTTACCCAATCAACCACATCAACAACATCCAGCCAGGTTCTTCTGCTCCTGCAGCAAAGAACGTTATCTTCCTTTCTGCTGATGCATTCGGTGTGCTCCCTCCTGTTTCTATCCTGACACCTGCTCAGACACAGTACTACTTCCTCTCTGGATTCACAGCAAAGCTCGCTGGTACAGAGCGCGGAATCACTGAGCCTACTCCAACATTCTCTGCTTGCTTCGGTCAGGCATTCCTTGAGCTCCACCCAACAAAGTATGCTGAGGAGCTCGTAAAGAAGATGGAGAAGTCTGGTGCTAAGGCATACCTCGTAAACACAGGATGGAACGGAACTGGAAAGCGTATCTCTATTCCTGATACACGCGGTATCATCGATGCTATCCTTGATGGCTCTATCCTCAAGGCAGAGACAAAGAAGATCCCTATGTTCGACTTCGAGGTTCCTACCTCTCTCCCTAACGTGAACCCAGCTATCCTCGACCCACGCGACACTTACGAGTGCGCATGCCAGTGGGAGGAGAAGGCAAAGGATCTCGCTGCACGCTTCATCAAGAACTTTGCGAAGTACACAACAAACGAGGCTGGTAAGGCTCTCGTAGCTGCAGGTCCACAGCTCTAATCGAATTCTTCGATCAAGGAAAATGTGAATTTTTCACATAAGCAATAAAAACAAGAGGGTGTGTCGTTTTTCGGCATGCCCTCTTTTTTCACATCTTTTCTTTGGTATAGAAAAGTATTTATTGTTGTCTGCTAAATTTCAACCTCAGTAGCATTAGCAACTGCACATGTAAGCTCCATAAAAAATAAATGGGCTGACTCTTGCATGAAGTGCCAGCCCTTTATGGTAAATTATGTAGTCGAGCCAAACATAATTTCCAAAGTGTATTTTGATTTGAGATTACTTTACCTCCCAGATATCGTTTGTTTCAAGAAGTTCTGCGAAAGAGTGATATTTCTTTGCTGCCTTAACCTCTTCAATCTGAGCAGTGACAGAATCATCGTAGGTAGGAGCTTCAACATCACGGATAACACCAAGAGCGACAGGGAATCCGTCACCATTCCCCATGAGGGCAAGCTTTAGCTGAAGAGTGTTGTCTTCACAATGGGCATCGTGAACAAGGATGTCGTTCTCTGTTATGCCGTTCTCGCCAATGCGTACAATCTTAAGTCCAAAGCCCTCCTGAACAAGTCCAAACTCACGGTCCTTGCCGAAGATGAGCGGTTTGCCGTGCTCAACATAAATAGCGTTCTCAGCACGTCCAGCATTTGTGTAAACCGACTGGTGGGTACCGTCGTTGAAGATAACACAGTTCTGGAGAACCTCTGTCACGCTGGCACCTTTATGGTTGTAGGCTGCCTTCAGAACCTCAACAGTGTGCTTGCCGTCTGTCGCTACTGTACGAGCGAAGAAATGTCCACGTGCGCCAAAGCAGAGTTCAGCAGGGCGGAAAGGATCTTCTACAGTACCGTAAGGAGATGACTTACTGACAAATCCACGTGGGGATGTAGGTGAATACTGCCCCTTTGTAAGACCGTAGATACGGTTGTTGAGGAGTATCATGTTAAGATTGATATTTCGACGATTGGCATGGATGAAATGATTGCCTCCGATAGCAAGTCCGTCACCATCACCTGAAACCTGCCAAACGGTAAGGTTTGGATTGGCAACCTTACAGCCAGTGGCAATGGCTGCTGCACGTCCGTGAATTGTGTTCATGCCATAGGTAGCCATATAGTGTGGAAGACGACTTGAACAGCCGATACCAGAAATCACTGCTGTATCCCATGGTGCTACGCCAATCTCTGCCATCGCTTTATGTAGAGAGGCGAGGAAGAAGTGATCGCCACAACCTGGACACCAACGTGGCTGCCCTTTCTTGAAATCTGAAGCGCTCCACTTTGTCTCCACTTCTGGGGAAGAAATATTTGTATTGCTCGTTGTATTCATTTTTCAAATATTTATTAATGGTTATTGATTATCTGCAGAATTTCCTCCTTTCTTCATGCAACGTACTTAATAGTTTGGAGAATCTTTTTTTGAAGAGTGTGAAACATGAAGAACCGTGATAGGGAAACCCAGGAAGCAGAATTGTTTATTCCTTTCCTGAAGGAGAGGTGATGAGTGGAGTAAATGCCGCTACAAGTTCACTGACAACAAACGGCTGACCCTTTACTTGATTGAACTGAGCAGGAACAAAGCCATCGACCTTCATTCTCAACCACCCTGCAAGTTGTCCCATATTCTGCTCTGCGACAACAACCTTCGGATACTTCTTTAGCACCTCGGCAGTGTTCTTTGGAAGAGGATTGATATACTTGAAATGTGTCTGAGCAACCTTCATGCCCTTTGTGCGCATCTCTTCCATCGCAGCACGGAGATGACCGTAAGTACCGCCGAAGCCAACGATAAGAAGTTCTGCATCGTCAACATCGCCAATTACCTCAAGGTCTGGAACCTCAATATTATCTATCTTCTGCTGACGCTTGCGAGTCATGAGGTCATGGTTCTCAGGGTTTGTAGAGATAGCACCTGTCTTGTCGTCCTTCTCAAGACCACCAAGGATATGTTCGAAGCCCTCACGACCAGGAACAGCCCAATAGCGAGTACCATTCTCGGCACGCATGTAAGGAGTCCAACTGCCCTTCAGCTCTTCTGGTACGTATGGAGGATTGATGTCTGCCATACCATTAAGATCAGGGAGGCGGAATGCACCTGAACCGTTTGCTACATAAGCATCTGTAAGAAGAATTACAGGTGTCATGTGTTCCAAAGCTATCTTTGAAGCTTCATAGGCAGAATAGAAACAGTCGGTAGGAGAGGTTGCTGCCATTACTGGCATTGGAGATTCTCCGTTACGTCCGAAGAGGGCCTGAAGAAGGTCTGTCTGCTCTGATTTTGTTGGAAGACCAGTAGCAGGGCCTCCACGCTGTACGTCGAGCACTACAAGTGGCAACTCCATGATAACAGCAAGGTTCATTGCCTCGGACTTCAGGCAGATACCAGGACCAGAGGTAGAGGTAACAGCGAGAGCTCCAGCAAAAGCGGCACCTACAGAAGATGCGCATCCTGCAATCTCATCCTCACACTGAACGGTGGTTACACCGAGTGACTTGTGCTTAGAAAGCTCGTGGAGCACGTCGGTAGCAGGAGTGATAGGATAGGAACCGAGATATAACTTAAGTCCTGCCTTCTCTGCAGCTGCTATGAAACCGTAGGCAGTTGCCTTGTTTCCTGTGATGTCCATATATCTTCCAGGCACCTTTTCTTTTGTTTCAATGCGATAGACATTTGTGGCATTGGAGTGGGTGTTGTGACCGTAGTCGTAACCCGCCTGAATAACCTTTATGTTTGCTTCTGCAATGGCTGGCTTCTTTGCGAATTTTTCCTTAAGGAAGTTTGCCACAAGGTTAAGGTCACGACTGAAGAGCCAGCAAACAAGACCGAGGGCGAACATATTGCGGCACTTCAGCATTGCTTTGTTGTCCATACCAGAATCTGCCAAGGCATCCTTCACCATTTGGGTGATAGGACATGCAATAACACGGTCTGGGTCGATGCCCATTTCTCCAAGATAATCTGGAGTAGCGAACTTTGCCTTTTCAAGGTCTTTTGGTCCGAAGGAGTCGGTATCTATAATAATGGTGGCCTGTGGCTTTGCATACTTATACTGAGTTTTCAGAGCGGCTGCATTCATTGCCACAAGGACGTCACAAAGGTCACCAGGGGTGTAAACCTGCCCCTCTCCAATGTGTACCTGAAAACCAGAAACACCGGTAAGAGAACCTTGCGGGGCACGGATATCTGCTGGATAGTCAGGGAAAGTGCTGATACCGTTTCCTACCGTAGCAGATACGGTAGAGAAGATGTTGCCTGCGAGCTGCATGCCATCACCTGAGTCGCCAGAGAAACGTACAACAACGTCTGCGACTTCTTTAATCTCCAAATTTTCTGTCATAATGCTATGTTTTTACTTTTATTCATTTCGATATGTAAAAAGCTTGAATGATTTGGTTGCAAAATTACAGATTATGTTCCAAATATCCAAGCTTTTTGTAGTTATTTGTTTTAGAATCAAGAATAAACCCATGATTTATCTTGCTGCACTTGATATAAAGCAATTTTCAAGAGTTCTCGTACTTGATTTCTTGCACTGAGATAAAATCAATTCTTGTAAGGAATCCTTAGCCCTTCATATTCTCTATCCACTTGCGAGCATTTACGAATGCCTCATGCCATGGAGTAACAGCATCGGTGAGGCGACGCTCTTCTGGGTAGTAGCCACATTGCCAAGGGAACTGTGTACGCTCTGGGTGAGGCATGATGGCAAGATGACGTCCATCAGCACTTGCTATGGCTGCCACATCGTAGTCAGAGCCATTAGGGTTTGCTGGATACTCGTGGTGGTTGTACTTCGCAACAATATTGTATTCTGATTCAGCAAGTGGAAGACGGAATTTTCCTTCTCCGTGTGCAACCCAACAGCCAATCTTCTCTCCTGATAGCGAACCAAACATCACGCTGTCGTTCTGAGGAATTGTAAGCGTTACGAATGCTGACTCGAACTTATGAGAGTCGTTATGCAGCATCTGGGCATAGTTGCGAGCATTTGTAGATGATTGAGTGTTATTAAGCAATCCCAGTTCCACCATCAACTGGCAACCGTTGCAGACACCAAGCGAAAGGGTATCCTTGCGAGCATAGAAACGGTCGAGTGCCTCCTTTGCCTTCGGATTGAAAAGGAATGCACCTGCCCAACCTTTTGCAGAACCAAGGACGTCGGAATTAGAGAATCCTCCGCAGAAAGCGACGAGGTTTACATCTTCAAGTGTTTCTCGACCGTTAATAAGGTCGGTCATGGTTACGTCTCTTACGTCAAATCCTGCCATGTAGAAAGAGTAAGCCATCTCACGCTCTGAGTTTGTTCCCTTTTCACGGATAATGGCAGCAATAGGGCGTGCACCTTCTGGGCGTGGAGTAACAGTAAGAGGTTCTCCCTTCACTGACCATTCAACCGGAATGCTCTTGTAGTTTTCGTAACGCTCGCAAGCCTTTCCATTGAAGCTCTGTCTGCGGTCAAGGAGGTATGATGTCTTATACCATACATTGCGAAGGTCATCAATATTGAACACAAAGGTCATATCACGATCTGCAATCTTTGCGTTTGGAACCTGTGCATTAGAGATGTTCTTCACAATTGTGACTGTGCGTTCAGAGACAGGAACACCAATCTTGGCATATCCTACTCCAGCATCTTCCAGAATCTTCTTTGCACGGTTTGCATTTTCGTCGCTAACCTGAATTATTACACCTGGGTTCTCTGCAAAGAGTATCTTGATGATATCGGTCTCAACAATCTTGTCGAAGTTAAGGAGCATACCACCTGTTGTGTTTGCAAAGCACATCTCAAGGAGGGTGGTGATCATACCACCAGCAGAGATATCGTGACCTGCAAGAATGAGCCCCTCATCAACGAGTTTCTGGATAGCCATGAAAGCATCACGGAAATATTCTGGATTCTTTACCGTAGGAACATCAGAACCCACCTTACCTTGAGACTGAGCGAATGCAGAGCCTCCTAATTGGAATTGGTCGAAAGAGAAGTCAATATGGTAAAGGCGGCTCTTAGCAACATTCTTCATGACAGGAGAAACAATCTTACGGATGTTTGACACCTCACCGCCTGCAGAAACAATCACGGTTCCAGGAGCGATGATCTTCTTTCCATCAGGATATTTCTGAGTCATTGAGAGAGAGTCCTTTCCGGTAGGTACGTTTATCTGAAGCTCGCAGCAGAAGTCAGAGAGTGCCTTTACAGCGGTGTAAAGACGGGCATCCTCACCTTCTTGAGCACGACAAGGCCACATCCAGTTTGCAGAGAGAGAGATGCTGTCCATGCCATCTGCAAGTGGAGCCCACACAAGGTTTGTAAGTGATTCTGCTACAGAAAGCACTGAACCAGCTGCAGGATCTGCCAAGGCTGCTTGAGGAGCATGTCCTATAGAGGTTGCTATTCCTTTCTCGCCCTGATAGTCAAGAGCAATTGCTCCACAGTCAGAGAGCGGCAATTGCAGTTCTCCCTGGCATTGCTGGCGTGCTACACGTCCAGTCACGCAACGGTCCACCTTGTTTGTCAACCAATCCTTACAAGCAACAGCCTCCAGTTGAAGAACATCTTCGAGATACTTAGAGAGTTGTTCGTTAAGAGTGGTGTTCTTCTCTACTCCAGAGAGGTTGTATGTGACAACATCGTATTTTCTCTCTACGGTTTTATCGACCATATAGGTCTTAGGAGAAGAACCGAACATCTGTTCAACTGCAAGGTCGAAAGGACGCACGCCATCTGCCTGCTCGAAAGCAAAGCGATGATCTCCGGTTGTCTCACCGACTGTGTACATTGGAGCTCGCTCACGATCTGCAATCTTCTGTACATGTTCTATAGCGCTTTCGTCAATGAGAAGTCCCATACGTTCCTGACTCTCATTGGCGATGATTTCCTTTGCAGAGAGTGTCTTGTCGCCAATTGGTAGCTTGTCCATGTGGATAAGTCCTCCGCACTCCTCAACAAGTTCTGAAAGGCAGTTTACGTGTCCAGCAGAACCATGGTCGTGGATAGAGACGATAGGATTGTTCTCTTCCTCACCGAGTGCGCGAACAACATTGTATGCACGCTTCTGCATTTCTGGATTTGCACGCTGAACAGCATTGAGCTCAATGCCGCTGGAGTATCTGCCTGTCTCTACAGAGGAAACGGAACCACCTCCAAGTCCGATGCGGTAGTTATCGCCACCCATCACTACGACCTTGTTTCCTGGCTGAGGCTCACCCTTTAGACAGTCGCGCTGAATACCATAGCCGACACCACCAGCAAGCATGATTACCTTGTCGTAAGCATACTCCTCCTCACGTTCCTGATGCTCGAAAGTAAGCACAGAACCGCAGATAAGAGGTTGTCCAAACTTGTTGCCGAAGTCAGAAGCACCATTAGATGCCTTGATAAGAATCTGCTCTGGGCTTTGGTAGAGCCACTTACGTATAGGCAGAATCTTCTCCCAAGGCTGACAGTCAGCTTCGTTGCTCCATGCTGGTGTATTTGCTGGAATGTTCGGATTTGGAACATCGTTAGCATTCTTACGAGGATAGGATGTCATATAGACAGCCGTTCCTGCAATTGGCCAAGAGCCAGTTCCACCTCCCATACGGTCTCTAATCTCTCCTCCCGTACCTGTTGCTGCGCCATTGAAAGGCTCTACGGTTGTTGGGAAGTTATGTGTTTCTGCCTTCAGTGAGATAACAGACTTGATTTTCTTTATCTGATAAAGGTCTGGCTGTGAATGGTCGGCAGGAGAGAACTGTTCAATCTCTGGACCTTCAGAGAATGCCACATTATCTTTGTATGCAGAGAGAATCTTATTTGGATTCTCTTGAGTTGTCTTCTTTATCATCTGGAAAAGGCTTGACTCCTTCTCCTCCCCATCAATAATGAATGTGCCTCCGAATATCTTGTGGCGGCAGTGCTCAGAGTTTATCTGTGCAAAACCAAAAATCTCAGAATCGGTGAGAGGGCGCTGAAGCTGCTCTTCTACCTTGTGGAGATACTCCATCTCTTCCTTTGACAAGGCGAGGCCTTCTTCCTCGTTGTACTTCTCAAGGTTCTCAACATGCTTTATGCTCTCTGGTTGGATGTTCACAGTGAAGATATCCTGATTCAATCCGTTGTACATTCTTTGGAGCATAGCGTCATGTTCGGCATCTTGTGTATCTACAGGGAAGTACTCCTCAATACGCAAAATGCCCTTGAGACCCATGTTTTGTGTAATCTCAACGGCATTCGTACTCCATGGAGTAATCATCTCTCGTCTTGGACCTACATAGTAGCCCTCCAGCTTTTCTGTGTTCAAAAGCTGGGCATTGTCGTAAAGCCATGACAGTTCTTTAACTTCGTGTTCCGCAGGTGTATGGTCTATCTGCGTAGCAATTATGCTTTTTGATGGTGTTTGAAAGAATAGTACCATTCTGTTTATTTTTTTTGATTATGAATCGATTTTTGAAATATTCAACATACCGTCTGCAAAGTTAATAAATTCCTTTCAATTAACATAATATTTTCTACCAATTTTTATGTCTTTTTCTTTTTTTTTCTTTATATCTAAGAATTATCGGAAAGAAAAAAAGCCCATTCCGTGATTATATGCTCACGGAACAGACTTTTTTATATATTTCTTTCTTTTCTGCATCTATAAGTTGCTTACAAATGCAGGAAGATTTTCCTTCTTTACAGTGCAAGTATAAACCTCTTATGCCGTTGCTGCAGCGAAGATAGCTTCGTAGATACAACTTGCAATACCAAAGAGGAGAATACCGGCAGTGCAGATTGTCAGCACGAGGCGTGTATTGCAGTCGCTTCGGAATGTAGGAAGTGGGTTCTCGCTCTTGTTTACGTACATTGCCTTAACGATAAGGAGATAGTAGTAAAGAGATACCACTGTATTTACTAAGGCAATAAACATAATTACGTATGGCCACCAATTCCCGTCCTGTCCATTTACGGAAGCGAGGAACACGAAGAACTTAGAGAACATACCTGCAAAAGGAGGGATTCCACCGAGTGAGAAGAGTGCAAGTGTCATGAGGAATGACAGCTTCGGGTTGGTTCCGTAGAATCCGTTGTAGTCAGCAATCATTGTCTTTCCATCGTTATTCTGTTCTACTACAGAGATGATAGCAAAGACACTCATGTTTGCCACAATGTAAACGAGAACATAGTACATCAAAGCAGAGATGCTTGCCGCATAATTTGCTCCGATAACAGCCAGCATGATGTAACCTGCCTGTGAGATAGAAGAGAATGCCATGAATCTCTTCAACTCGCTCTGGCGTATTGCCATGAGGTTAGCAACTGTTATTGAGAGAACAATGAGGAAATACATCATCACCTCCCATTGAGCCGTCATAGGCCCAAAGACCTTTATGAGGATGGTTGCAAGAGTAAATGAAGCCGCTCCTTTTGAGATTACGCTGAGGTAGCCAGTGACAGTGGTTGGAGCTCCCTGATAGGTATCTGCTGTCCAGAGGTGGAAAGGTACGAGGGAAATCTTGAAACCGAGTCCTGCAATAAAGAACACCATGCCGCAGATTGTCATTGGAGTTGCGGTGAGAGCAGCTGTGAAGTCGGTAAAATAGAGAGTGCCAACGGCTCCATATAGGAGTGATATTCCATAGAGCATCACACCGCTTGAGAATGTTGCGGTAAGGATGAACTTTGCCGCAGCCTCCGCAGCTTCTTTACGCCATTTGTCAAGAGCCACCATACATGCGAGAGGCACACTGGCTGTTTCGAGTCCGAGGAAGAACATCAAGAATGATCCTGCACTCATCATCATGAACATACCAAGGAGAGTAGAGATGGTAAGCATATAGAACTCTCCCTCTATTATCTTTGTCTCTGCATTTGACAGCCATCTCTTGCTCTGCAGCACAACGATAAATGTTCCTGCACAGAGTATTGCCTTCATCATTGCATTTGCTGGAGTAGCGATATACGCACCTCCGAACAGTTCTTCTGTTCCATTTGATGTGAGTAGAGTAGCTGCAGCTGCTGCAATAAGCATAATGCTTACCAATGGGTTGAACCATTTACGCTCGCTATTGCCGTGGCTTGCAAAGTCAGCAATGAATGTTATTATAAGTATGGCTACGAGCAATGCCTCGGGAACCATATTAAAAAACTGTATATAATTCATTTGTTTTATCTTTTACAAGTTTACGACATTAAGGATATTGAATACAGCACCGTCAATCACGTTGCTTGCCCAGAGAGGGAAAGAGCCGAGGGCAGCAACACAGAAAATGAGGCATGCCACAGTGAATCGTTCGTCCCAGGTTGCATCGGTGAGAGTTTCATAATGAGGGTCAGCAACTTTCTCGAAGAGAATGAATCCTACGGTACGGAGTATGTAAACAGCAGTCACAACAATTGATGTACAAGCGATTATTGTACAGCAGCGATGGAAGGTGTCTGCATTCTCGAAAGAGCCCACGAAAATGGTCATCTCTGCAATGAATCCAGAGAATCCAGGAAGACCGAGGTTTGCAAGACCTGCAATCACATAACCCACAGAGAGGAAAGGCATTATCTTCATCAAACCGCCTAACTTACGGATATCACGTGTGTGTGTACGACCGTAGATCATACCGATGAGGGCGAAGAAGAGTGCAGTCATCAAACCGTGTGAAAGCATCTGCAGGATAGCACCTGTGCATGAAGTCTTTGTCATCATGAGCAGTGCGAAAAGCACAAGACCACAGTGTGAAACAGAAGAGTAAGCGTTGATGAACTTCAAGTCTGTCTGCACACATGCAGAGAATGCACCATAAACAACAGAGATGGTTGTGAGGATAAGGAATATCCAAGCAAGGTCGTTAGCAGCCTCTGGGAGAAGGTACATAGCAATACGGAAGCATCCGTAACCTCCAAGTTTCATGAGCACACCAGCGTGGAGCATGGAAACAGAGGTTGGTGCACAACCGTGACCGATTGGAGACCATGTGTGGAATGGGAAGAGGGCACCGAGCACACCGAATCCGATGAAGACGAATGGGAAGAGAATATTCTGTACGTCAGCTGGAATCATGTTGTTGTGTGCAATCTCGAGTATGTTCATCGTTGTGGCACCATTATAGAAATAAATGCCCACAAGTCCGAGAATGATCAGTGCTGAGCCACCCATAAGCATAAGGGTCAGCTTCATGGCAGCATATTCCTTGTTTCCAGAACCCCAATATCCGATGAGGAGGTACATAGGAATAAGAGCAACCTCATAGAACATGAACATTGTGAAGAGGTCGATGGAGATAAAGAATCCATACACACCGGTTGAGAGGAGTGTAAACCAAAGGAAGAACTCCTTTGGCATGTTCTTCAACTGCCATGTGGCGAAAGTGCCTGTAAACACAATGATGCTTGAAAGAAGGAGCATAACGACAGAGATGCCGTCAACACCTACTGCAAGCGCGATATTCAGCGAAGGGAACCATTCGTGTGATGCCTGCAACAGCATTTCTGCTGTGTTGCCTGCTGCTCTCTCGCCGATGAAATAAACGGTAAGCCATGCAGAGAGCACGAGCAATGCCGTAGCTCCTGTCACCATGACACCACGCACTTGATTGACATTTCTCGCGGCCCAAAGTCCGAGCAATGTCAGAAGTGGTATTATTACGAATAATGATAGTATATTCATCTTATTATCATTTCATGAACTGCTGTTCACGGAAAGCAGATTTCTGTTTTCTTGCTTCTCATATCAGCAGCAATTCATTGTTTATTCTTATTTCTTACTTTTTTATATTGCCAAGAGAACAAGTGTCAGTGCAACGGCACCTGTTATGAACCAAACTGCATAGTTGCGGACATCGCCCGACTGCCAATTGCGGATGCTTTCTCCACCCTCGTTGGCTCCCCAAGCAGTAAAGTCAATGAATCCGTTGATAATCTTCTCGTCAATCCAAGCCACTGGCTTTGAAACGAAGCGGAAGAGAATCTTATGAGTCACGAACATATATACCTCGTCCATGTAGAAACGCTTGTAAGCCCATCGATGGAGACGAGGAGCAGCAGCATACATCTTGTCTGCTATTGGTTGCTTCTCACCCTTGAAGATATATGTTGCAAGAGCAATGGCAACAATTGCTATTACTGTTGAGGTAGCTGCTATCTGAAGGTTGAAGTGAACAGTGTACTTCGTACCAGCAGCACTTACCAAAGAACCGAAGCTTGCATTCTCCCAATCGAGGAAACCGCCAAGAGTAGTGAACACACCAACACCTACTGTTACGACACTCAGGAAAATGAGTGGGAAAGTCATGGTGATTGGAGCCTCGTGAGGAGTGTGATGAGCATGGAGTTCTTTGTTCTCTGTTCCCCAGAATATTCCGTAGTAGAGACGGAACATATAGAAGGCAGTCATTGCAGCAACACCTGTCATCCACCATCCGCAGATTGGAGAATATTCGAAGCATGCTGTGATGATCTCATCCTTTGAGCTAAAGCCAGAGAAGAATGGAATACCAGCTATGGCAAGACATGAAATAAGGAATGTTGCGTGAGTAATAGGCATGTATTTCTTCAGACCACCCATTGCAGACATCTCGTTTGAGTGAACAGCATGAATAATACATCCTGCACCGAGGAAGAGACATGCCTTAAACATTGCGTGTGTGAAGAGATGGAAGAGTGAAGCCATGTATCCAAGCTGTGCATGGTTGTCGAGCGGACCACCATGGTGGCTTGGCAGACAAACGCCAAGAGCAACCATCATGAACGCAATCTGAGAGATTGTGGAGAATGCGAGCACACGCTTGATATCACTCTGTGCACAAGCGATGGCAGCAGCATAGAATGCAGTAAACGCTCCAATCACCACGATGATATCCATTGCCTCTGGAGCATACTCAATCCAGATAGGGAAAAGTCGTGCAATCTGAATAACACCAGCCACAACCATGGTAGCAGCATGGATAAGAGCAGAAACAGGTGTTGGACCCTCCATAGCATCTGGCAACCAGATATGGAGTGGGAACATCGCAGACTTACCAGCACCACCTATGAACATCAGCACGAGAGCGGTAGGGAGAATAATGCCACCAGTAGCAGCAGCACGTGCAGCATCACATGTTGTGAATGCAGTCATTCCCTCTGCAACCATCACCTCAGAACCTGTGAACGAGAAGTTGAAAGAGCCAGTGTAGTAGCCAAAGATAAGGATACCCACAAGGAAGAACATATCCGCAAAACGTGTCACAATAAACGCCTTCTTAGAAGCGTGTACAGCAGCATGGAGAGGATAGTAAAATCCGATGAGGAGATATGAGCTAACACCCACGAGCTCCCAGAACATATACATCTGGAAGATGTTTGTCGCAAGCACGAGACCGAGCATGGACATTGTAAAGAGAGAAAGGAAGGCATAGTAGCGCTGGAAGCCCTTCTCGCCATGCATATATCCAAAAGAGTAGATATGCACCATCAGTGACACTGTAGAGATAACGATGAGCATCATTGCAGAGATTGGGTCGAGCAAGATGCCAAGGTCAAAATGCAGTGAACCGAGAGGAAGCCAAGTAAAGTTGTAAGGCACGAGGGTAGCAAGCGTACCGTCAGCCAGACGAGGCATGGTGAAATACTGGAAGGCAGCAATGTATGAAAGTACTGTAACCACACCAAGTGTGAGCGTACCAATCAGTCCGGCAGCCTTATGCGACCATGCGTATTTATTTCCTGCAAAATCCGGCAAACCTATTACCAGGAAGGAAAGCAGAGGCAGAAGAAGAATGCCTATTGTATAATCGAATCCCATTGTTTTGTTTTTATAGGTTTGACATTATTTCTTTAGATTCTTGATGGCGTCAACACTGTCAGACTTAAAGTGACGGTAGACGTTGAGTATGATAGCAATCGCTACAGCACTCTCAGCAGCACTCACACCAATAGAGAAGAGCGAGAAGAAGAATCCCTCCATCTCTCCTGGGTGGAGAAGGCGGTTGAAAGCAGCGAAGTTTAGGTCTACGGCATTGAGCACGAGCTCTATGGAGACGAGCATAGCGATAAGGTTGCGTCGTGTCACGAAACCGAATACTCCGATAAAGAACAATATCGCACTGAGTACGAAGAAATATTCTACTGGTACCATAATTATTTTTCCTCCTTATGATTACGTGAAACAACGAGACCTCCTATGATACATGCCAAGAGGAAGAGAGAGATAAACTCGAAAGGAAGCACATACTGATACTTCTCAGAGCCAACGAGCGCATCTCCAATCTTGTCCATTGCCACCTCCTGATCGGCTACCGTTGTGAACTTCTCGAAGAAATAGCTCTTCAACTGCACACCAATCACAGTAGCTGCACCAAAGAAAGCCACAAGAGCGCCAGCCACAAATCTCTTAACGTTCACCTTCTCCTTGAAGTTCTGGAGTTTTCTGCGTGAAACAAGCTGGATGGCGAAGATATAGATCATCGTCATGCCACCAGCATAGATGCTCAGCTGAGCAGCTCCAAGGTATGTATAGTCGAGAAGGAAATACATGCCTGCAATAGAGAAGAGCACGAAGAGCAGAGCGGTTACGGCACGCATGATGCGTGTGGTGAACACAGAGCAGAGGGCTGCAACAACGATTACTGTTGCCAGTATTGCGAAAACGATTGTATTTGCCATGTGTTATTTCTCCTCTTTCTTTACTTGTTCAACCTCAGCAGCCTTCTTCGCTTCAGCCGCCTTAGTAGCCTCAGCCGCTTTGGCAGCAGCCTTCTTTGCATTTTCCGCATACTGTGCCATCTCCTCGTCTGTTGGAGGAGTGTTCAGATGCTGCTTGAGGGCATTACGGTTGAATACTGCGTTTTCAAAATCTTTTACAAACTCGATAGCTCCCTGTGGACATGCGTTCACACAAAGCTGGCAGAACATACAGTCTCCGAGGTCGTACTGATAGTCCATGAGGAGCTTCTTTTTCTTTCCATCCTCAGTGGTGATCATCTGTGACACGATGCTGATACTACCGTTTGGACATGCCTTTTCGCAAAGTGTACATGCCGTACACTTGTTCTTTCCAGCAGCATCGACCGGCATCACGAGCGTACCGCGGTGACGCTCAGCGATATGCTGGGTCTTACGGTTCTCAGGATACTGTTCGGTGATCTTTCTTGTTGCATACTCACCCATGGTAATATCCATGCCGGTAAGCAATGTCTTGATACCTGCCAGAGCTCCGCCGAAATATGATTTTTTATTTGCCATTTGTTCGGGTTAATAGATATTCTGGGTTATTTGTCTTTCTTGATAGCCTCGTCAACTCCCACGAGACGCTGAGCCTCTCTGAAGTTGCTACGGAATTTGAGTGCTCTTACTGCTATGACAGCAATAACGATAGCGATAACAGCAGCCACAAGTATTCCAATACCAATATTTCCTGTCCATCCGAATGCCACACAGACAGTCATAAGGATAAGGTTAAAGAGTGCCACCGGCATCAGGTACTTCCATTCGAGGTTGAGAATCTGGTCGATTCTCAAACGTGGGAATGTCCACTTTATCCACATGAGAAGCCATACCATTGCAAATGCCTTGCCAAGGAACCATACGATACCTGGAATAAGGTCCATGACACTGTCAAAGGCAGCCACACCAATATGAATTGGACACCAGCCACCAAGGAACATGAGCGTAGTGACACCAGCCACAATGAACAGGTTCAGGAACTCTGCAAGGTAATAGAAGCCGAAGCCCATACCTGAATATTCTGTGTGGTAACCAGCCGTCAACTCCGACTCAGCCTCAGCGAGGTCGAAAGGACCGCGGTTTGCTTCTGCATTTCCTGCAATGAGGAAGATGAAGAAAGCGATGATGGCAGGCACATGTCCCTGGAAGATAAGCCATCCGAACGGACCACTCTGTGCCTCTACAATTCCGCTCACCTGCATGGTGCCTGTTAGAATGCAGGCTGTGATAAGACAGAGTCCGAGGGAGATTTCGTAAGAAATCATCTGCACTGCACCACGCATAGCGGAAATCACACCATACTTGTTGTTTGAAGACCATCCAGCAAGGAACACTCCGATCACTCCGATAGAAGAAACGGCAGTGTAAAGGAATATGCCTACGTTGAAGTCAAGGATTACGGCTCCATTGTTCCAAGGAAGGAAAGCGAATGCGCCCACAGAACCTACGATCACGAGCACTGGTGCGAGGGCGTAGAGCAGTTTGTCTGCCTTATCGACGAAGAAGATCTCCTTGATGAGCATCTTGAGAACGTCGGCAAATACCTGCAGCAGTCCCCAAGGACCTACTCGCATAGGACCCAAACGGCACTGGAAGTAAGCACATACCTTACGCTCCATGAAGATCAGTGCGATGGCGAGAAGTGCGTAGCCTACAATAATGAGCAGACCAACAATCACACACTCTATGAGCACTGTCAACCAGCTTGGGCAACCCACAACGTTCAGAAGGAGGTTGTCAAACCATGTCGTTACTATTGAAAAGTCAAACATTTTGTTTTCTTTTTACTGTATTATAATATAAATAAGGTGTCAGGACTCCTTTTGCATGTCCTGTTCACGTAAGGTATTCTTAACGGTCGATATCAGGAATGATGTAGTCAAGACCAGCACCAACAGCAATAAGGTCAGCAACCTTTGTGCCCTGAAGCATCTCGTCAAGGGCTGCAACCAGAGTGAGAGCCATTGGGCGAAGCTTCATGCGGTATGGAGACTTGTCGCCACGTGAGTCGAGATAAACACCAAACTCACCACTTGTTCCCTCAACAGCGAAATACCACTGTCCCTCTGGGCACTTGATAATAGGCTTCTGCTTGATATAATACTCTCCTTCCGGAATGTTGTCTATCAGCTGCTCAATGATTCTCAGCGACTGCTCTATTTCCTTCACACGAAGTTCGTAGCGGTCTTGAGCATCACAGTTGTTGAGCACAACCTGTTCAAAGTCCACCTTGTCATAAACGCCATAAGGGTATTTCTTGCGGATATCGTTTGCCCACTGTGAAGCACGGCCGTTAGAACCAGAGATTCCATAATCTATGCACTTCTCCTTTGAGAAACATCCCACACCCTCAAGACGCTGGTGGGTGATGACATTGTTTCCAAACACGTTCATGTATTCGTCAAGCTTCGGACGCAGATAAGCAATCAGCTTCTTCACATTCTCTTGGAAATGTTCGTCAATGTCTGCCTGCAGACCACCAATACGGTAGTAGTTCTGGATAAGGCGACCACCAGTGGTCTCTTCCATTACGTTGAGAACATACTCACGGTCACGCATACAGAAGAGGAAGGCAGTGAGAGCACCAAGATCCTGAGCATAGCAACCGAGATAAAGCAGATGACCGTCAATACGCTGAAGCTCATCCATGATGGTGCGGATGATCTTGATGCGGTCGCTGAGTTCTACTCCGAGAGCCTCTTCAATGACTCCGCAGATAGCGTGACGGTTCATCATTGCCGAGAGATAGTTCAGACGATCGGTCATGGCGAGTGTCTGAGGGTAAGTCATTTCCTCAAACATCTTCTCTATGCCACGGTGAATATATCCGAGATGAGGATAAATCTTCTTTACTGTCTCACCGTCAAGGATTGTCTGAAGTCGCAGTACACCGTGTGTAGAAGGGTGCTGAGGACCAATATTCACAATGAAATCATCGTCTGTGAAGAGTGGTACGCGCTTCTCTATTACGTTTCCGTCCTTGTCGAGACTGTATTGTGTGGTGAACTCATCTTCCTTGTCGTCTTCAAGTGAATAACCTTCCTTTGCAACATAGTCCTTACGGAAAGGGTATCCCTCAAAATCGTTGCGGAGGAAGAGACGACGCATGTCTGGATGACCAAGGAACTTTATTCCGTAGAAATCGAAGACCTCACGCTCCAGCAAATCGGCACATTTCCAAAGGTTGGAGACGGTATATATAACATCATGCTCTCCCTTCTTCTCTGCAAGGGTTCTTACGGAGATTCTCTCGTGGGTGTCTGTATTCTCCATGATGTAGATACAGCCGAGACCTTCCTCACCGAAGTCCTCACCGATTATTGTTACGAGATAATCGAAATGCTTCTCGTTACGGAGTGTTGCCATCTTCCCAGCAAACTCGTTGAAAGAATATTCTATATTGTTTAGTTTCATTTCGTCTTACCTCCTTATTTGAACGTATCGTTAATCTCTTTCTTGACAGCATTGACACAAGTGTCAGCAGCTGATTTCATCTCGTGGGCGAAATTCTTTGGAATGTTCTTGATGACAAGTGGGGAAGGATTCTTCTCCTTGCGGTTCACACCTCCGAAGAATTTCTCTACCTTCACCTTACGCTGAAGCTGCATCATACCATAGAGAATTGCCTCTGGACGTGGAGGGCATCCCGGAATATACACATCAACAGGCATAAACTCGTCAATGCCTTTCACCACGTGATAGCTGTTCTTAAACGGACCGCCAGAGATGGCGCATCCACCTACTGCGATGACATACTTTGGTTCTGCCATCTCATCGTAGAGACGTTTCAAGACTGGTGCCATCTTGTGGGTTATTGTTCCTGCACACATAATGAGGTCTGCCTGGCGTGGGGAGTTTCGTGTCACCTCAAAACCAAAGCGAGCAAAGTCGTAACGTGCACATCCGCATGCCATAAACTCAATTCCGCAACATGAGGTTGCGAAGGTCAGCGACCAAAGTGAGTTACTTCTACCCCAGTTAATAAGCGAGTCGAGGTTTCCGAGCACCACATTCACACCACCCTCATTGAGCTCGTTAATGATAGACTCGAGGGTTTCGTTGTCTTTCCATTCCTCGTATGGAATAGACTTGATGGAAGGCTTTCTTATTTCCATTCGAGCGCTCCTTTCCGCCATGCATATGCAAGGCCAAATACAAGTACCAGCATAAAGAATCCGATGCTGAACAATGCCATGGTACCAAAGTTCTTAACTACTACTGCCCAAGGGTAGAGGAATACTGTCTCCACGTCGAACATCAGGAAGAGGATTGCAAAGAGGTAGTAACCAACGTGCATTGGCAGCCATGAACTGCCATGAGTAGGAATACCACACTCGAATGGTTCTCCCTTTACCTTGTTGTAGGTTCGTGGACCCAGCAGCTTTGCTGTTACGTATGCTGCTACCACCAGGAAAATAGCCGTTATGATAACGGTGATAAACAAAGTGAAGTACATAAAAAAGTATTTGATTTGTAAATATTTTCAAAACCGCTTGCAAAGTTACAAAAAAATTCTTTAAACACCTAAAGAAGAGCGGTCTAAAATTCATATTTTTGAAATATTTTTTTAATAATGTTTTATTGACGAAAATCGTGCTTTTTGACAAATATTACACTTTTAATTCTTTTGCTCTATAAAATTGTTTCTTCTTATTTACATCAACAGAAAATTGTCTTGAAAAATTAAAAATATTGCGACAAAGTGATTACGTTATGATTCAATTTCCAAAAGGAAGAAAACGCACCGTTATTGTTAATTATGTATAAATATTTTGTTCAAGCCGTTCCATTTATGTACCTTTGTTTGGTTTTTTACCGTTGCATGTATCGACACACGGTTTTCTCAACCATTCACATTGAAGAAAAATACTAAAAAATAATCATAGATGAAAAAGACTCTTTTAACATTATTAGCTGTTTTCTCAGCACTGGCGATGAGTGCACAGATAACATTCACGCCAAGCATCAAGCAGACGGCACCTGACGAGGTGACCATAAGCTTCTCGGGAACAATCGCAAGTGGATGGCATGTCTATTCTCCTACGGAAAATAACGGTCCAACACCTGCCACTTTCAATGTCGATAAAATTCAAGGAGCAAAGCTCGTGGGGGGATTGAAGGCAAACAAGCCGGCAACAAAGAAATTTGAGGATATGTTCGAGGCGGAGGTGAGCTATTATGAACATTCCGTAACATTCTCACAGAAACTGAAGCTAACCGACAAGACATACAGTATTGAAGGCTTTTTCGAGTTCGGAGCTTGCAACGACGAGAGTTGCATGCCTCCTACTGCTGTTGATTTTAAGTATTCTGGAAAGGGTGTAGAAACAGTAGAAAAGGCTGACGCAAAGGCTCTTGAAGAAAAAGAAGAAACGGGAGAGGCTCCTGCAGAGCTTGCTGCTACCGATTCTCTGAAGAGCGATTCTACAACAGTGTCTGCTGCAGAAAACTCTCCTCTTGAAGGACTTTGGACTCCGGTTATTGACGAGCTAAACTCTTTCGGCTCTGGAGAGACAGATTCTGAGAACTCGCTCTGGAAGATATTCATTCTTGGTATTCTCGGTGGTTTCATAGCACTCCTTACACCTTGCGTGTGGCCTATTATCCCTATGACCGTCAGCTTCTTCCTAAAGCGTGCGAAAGACGACAAGAAGAAGGGTATTCGTGATGCTATCACATACGGTCTCTCCATCATTGTTATCTATCTCGTGCTTGGCTTAGCGGTAACATTACTCTTTGGCGCTTCTGCACTCAACGCTCTGTCCACAAATGCGGTATTCAATATTTTCTTCTTCCTCCTACTAGTCATCTTTGGTGCTTCGTTCCTCGGAGGATTTGAAATCGTGCTCCCTTCTAAGTGGACAAATGCCGTAGATAGCAAGGCGTCATCAACAACGGGACTCCTTAGCATCTTCCTAATGGCGTTTACGCTTGTGCTCGTAAGCTTCTCATGTACTGGTCCGATCATTGGCTTCCTTCTCGTTGAGATGGGAACATCTGGAAATATTGTGGGACCAGCAGTGGGAATGTTCGGATTCGCACTCGCTCTCGCTCTGCCATTCACTCTCTTCGCAATCTTCCCAACATGGCTGAAGTCGGCTCCAAAGTCTGGAAACTGGATGAACAACGTGAAGGTGACGCTCGGCTTCATAGAACTGGCATTCTCGCTGAAGTTCCTCTCTGTTGCCGACCTTGCTTACGGATGGGGAATACTCGACCGTGAGACTTTCCTCTCTCTCTGGATTGTGCTCTTCGCTATTCTCGGTTGCTATCTGATGGGCTGGGTGCGCTTCCCTCACGATGAGGATGAATGGGACGAGATGGGAGAGAAAATCATCAACCATCGCACTCCGGTAACGAAGTTCTTTATGGCTCTATGCTCATTTGCATTTGCAGTATATATGGTTCCAGGACTTTGGGGGGCTCCTTGTAAAGCGGTTTCTGCCTTCGCTCCTCCTATGAACACTCAGGATTTTAACCTTGCAAAGACTGAGCATATAGAGCCTCAAACACTTGATTATGAGGCTGGTATGAATATTGCGAAGACAAAAGGAAAACCTGTGATGATCGATTTTACTGGCTTCGGATGTGTTAACTGTCGTAAGATGGAGGCTGCAGTTTGGACAGATGAGAGCGTGAAGAAAGTCATCACTGAGGATTATGTTCTCATTCAGCTATTCGTTGACGATAAGACTCCTCTCCCTGAACCTATTGAGGTTGTGGAGAATGGACAGAATAGAAAACTTCGTACTGTGGGCGATAAGTGGAGCTACCTCCAAAGAACAAAATTCGGTAGCAATACTCAGCCGTTCTATGTTCTCCTCGATAATGAGGGACATCCGCTAAATACGTCTTATAGCTACGATGAGGATATCGCAAAATACCTTGACTTCCTCAACACTGGTCTTAAGAACTACAAGAAATAACAAAATCTTGCAAATGAAGAACGGAGTATTCTCTTCGTTCTTCATTTGCATTCTTATAAATACACCCCAAAAGAATATTTTCCAGTAAATCGTTTTTTCAATAATTATGATACCTGAATCAAAACGCAAACAGATAATTGCTCTCGTAAAGAGGGAAGTGGTGCCTGCAATGGGATGTACAGAACCTGTTGCCGTTTCACTCTGTGTGGCAAAAGCAGTGGAGACACTTGGTAGGCAACCAGAAACCATTGATGTTCAGCTCAGTGCGAACATGCTCAAGAATGCTATGGGAGTGGGAATACCAGGAACGGGAATGGTTGGCTTGCCTATTGCCATTGCATTAGGTGCATTGGTGGGAAAAAGTGAGTATAAGCTTGAGGTGTTGCGTGATGTCACTCCAGAGGCTGTTGATCGTGGTAAGGAGATGATCTCTGAGAATCGTATCTCTGTCTCGCTGAAAAGTGGTGATTGCGACAAGCTGTTTATCGAGGCTCACGTAAAGGCGGGTGATTCCACTGCTGTGGCAATAATCGCGGGCGACCATACCCATTTTGTTATGGTAGAGAAAAATGGGGAGGTGATATTCTCTGCTGACTCAAAAGGTGAGAATGATTCTGAAACAGAGGAGGTCGCTCTCACTCTTCATGACGTTTACGACTTTGCAACAACTACTCCTCTGGAAGAAATCGCTTTCATAAACGAGGCTGCAGAACTAAACTCGGAGGCTTCTCGCCTCTCTTTGCTAGGAAACTATGGGCATGAATTGGGAAAGACACTTAGTAGGCCGCTCGGAAGGGGAATCATGGGAGAGTCTATGTTCTCGCATATTCTCTCGGCAACAAGTGCTGCTTGTGATGCGCGTATGGCGGGAGCAAAAATTCCTGTGATGTCTAATTCTGGCTCTGGAAATCAGGGTATTGCGGCTACAATGCCTGTTGTGGTGTTCGGAAATGAGAACCACAATACAGAGGAGGAAATCACTCGTGCGCTCATGCTAAGTCATCTCACTGCCATTTATATCAAGCAGAGTCTCGGGCGTCTGTCTGCACTATGTGGTTGTGTGGTGGCATCTACTGGCTCCAGCTGTGGCATAACATACCTTATGGGTGGTTCTTACGAGCAGGTGGCTTATTCCGTAAAGAATATGATTGCTAATCTTGCAGGAATGGTGTGTGATGGTGCAAAGCCTTCATGTGCCTTGAAGGTTACAAGTGGTGTCTCTACGGCTGTGCTCTCTGCAATGCTTGCCGTTCAAAACAAGCATGTCTCTTCTGTCGAGGGACTTATCGAAGAAGATGTAGACCGAAGCATTCACAACATGACTCGCATTGGCTCTGAGGGCATGAACGAGACCGACCGTATGGTTTTGGAGATTATGACAAACAAAAAATAATTTTGCACACATAACTCAAAAACATTTGGTTAACTATTATTTTCACACTATGAAAAAGATACTTATGTCATTCGTAATGGCTATCCTTGCCATTACCGTTTCCGCACAAGGTGTATACACAAAGAGTGTAACAAAAAAGGAGCAGAAGGCTGCGGAGAAATGGGTAAAGAAGGGTGAATGGAGAAACGGCTTCACGGCTGCCGCTCCTCACGAGTCGGTGAATCTTGCGGAGTTTCATAGTCAATACTCCAAGAACAAGGCTCAGTGGGATGCTATGTTCGAATGGTTAGCAAAGACCGACCTTCTTGCCATTCCAAAGGGTAAGCATCCTGTTCCTGGCACTTCACTTGTAGCAAGTGTTGAAGATAGTGAAAATCAGGAACTCAGTAAGCGAAAGAGTGAGAGTCACTATAATCATATTGATTTTCAATATGTTGTAAAAGGAACAGAGCGGTTCGGCATCATAGAACATCTCTCCAGCAAAGAAAACTGTGAATACAAGCCAGACGTGATGCATTACGATTACGATAAATCCTTAACACGCTTCTACGATTCATCACCAAACAAGTTCTTCCTTTTCTTCCCAGACGACTGGCATATCGCAAAAGTGAAGACCGACAAGGCAGACCAAGCAATCCGTGTCATTGTCTTCAAGCTCGATTATGTTGAATAATAATCAGAAGGCTATACTGCTATGTCGAGACGGTAAACGTGAACAACAACATTGTGCACATAAAATGGCGGTGTGAACGGTGTGGTTGAATTTGAGCTCTATGATAAGTGCTGGCTTGGTGACGTTTCTGCGAGGAATCATCACAAGGTCGGCAAAGCCCTTGTCAGTGGCATATTTACGATGGATGACGTACCCATTCCTTGCCCAGATATAGGCTACGGTGAGCACGCAGGCGAGGGAGTTCTCATCATTGTAAAAGAGAATGCTGGTGTTCTCATCGAGAGCAATATCGATTGCCTTTGCCACCGCCTGCTCGTTGCCAGCAATGGTGACATCAAGAAGGTTCTGAGAGTTTTCTATGGTTTTTGCCAGTAACTACCAGTAACCACCAATTATCCCAAGCGGGTCTAACCATCGGAAATGAAAGGATAGTAAAGTGATGTAATGTCACTGATTTACAGCCTATTAGGAATAAAAGCCGATTTTGGATTGGTTCGTTATTCTTTCCTATATTAGCGGATTGTTTACCCACTTTTGTCTCGTTTTTGTTCCTCGTTGTATTATCTTTGTATCGCAATTTAAATGCTTGATAATCAGTGACAAAAGAATATATTAACATCAGAAAAGAAAGGAAATAAAATGGGACGAAAGAAGAAAGAAATCCGTTTGAAAGAGCCTGGTCGTATTCGTGAGAAGAAAATCTCTGGTGGAAACATCAGCCTCTATCTCGACATTTATCAGAATGGATTGCGCAAGAAAGAGACGTTGAAACTCTATCTTGTGCCAGAAATCAACGCTGCTACTAAGTTGCAAAACGCCAATACAAGAAAGTTGGCAGAGCAAATCAAGGCACAGCGCATTCTTGACATCCAGAGAGAGGGTCTTGTGGATTGGGACAAGGTGAAGAAGTCACGCATGACGCTTACCAAGTGGATGGATGACTTTGTGAAGTACAATGCCGAGTTGTCTGAGTCTTCCATGAAGACCAAGCGCAACACTCATGCTCGCATTGACCAATACCTATTATATATAGGCAAGCCAGAGTTTTTGCTGAAAGACGTGGACAAGGAGTTTTGCAAAGGCTTCATTACTTTTTTTGAAGACTTGCACCTACAATGATGGAAAGAAACAACTCAGCACCACCACTTGCCGTATGTTCGTCAACTATTTCGGCTCGTCACTGGCAAAGGCAGTTAGGGACGGACTGATTGAGCAAAATCCATTCTTGCTGTTGACCGAACACCATGCAGACATCATCAACTTGGTGAACAGCAATGCAAGACTTATAGAGCAGCGTATGGTTGCAACGACATGAAGTCCATATCGGCGGAGCGATGAAAATTCGTTCCGCCACTTTCTTTCATGAGCCGAAGATCGGAAAAGAAAGTGGCGAAGAAACCGTCTTGCCCTTATCTGCGATGCTTGAAAGGCTTATTTCTACGTTATATCTGATTTTCTGAAAAATAATCTTAAATTTAATGTTAAAAAACTGTATATCTCGTCTTTTGTTTATATTTTTGCAAAAGAATTACGAATTTAAGCACAAAAGATATGATATTGCAGTTTAAAGTAAAGAACTTTCTTTCTATGAGAGAAGAGCAGACGCTGGATTTTACGGCTTCTGCCGATAAAACGTATGAAGACTACGCTGTTGTTAAAATAAAAGGTGTTCGCATATCCAAGTTGGGTGTTGTTTACGGCCCAAACGCATCTGGCAAGAGCAACATCCTCAAAGCTTTGTCTTGGTTCATTTTTTATTTGGCTGCGAGTCGTTCCAAGAAACCTGGTACAGGCACTGGACTAACACCATTCATGATGGATGAGAATAGCCGAAACCAAAATTCATCATTTGAATTGATTTTCTATATTGGTGATGTCAGATATGAATATTCCGTTGTCTTGAACAACCAAAAGATTTATAAGGAAGAACTGTACTTCTATCCCAATAACCGCCGTGCGCTCTTTTATGAGCGTACATGGAATGAGGACAAGAGTAACTCTTCAATTTCTTTCGGTCCATTGCTGAAGTTGTCTGCAACACAGAAACTGTTCATAGAGTCAAATTGTATTTCCAATGCTACGGTACTCACAACATATAAGAATGCAAACGTTGAGAAGAATGTTGAACTTGACAAAGTTTTCAATTATTTTGAAAGCGAGTTCATGCCTTTGCTCAGCAAGAATGATAATCTTGGACAGTTGGCTAACGATGTGGTAAGATTGGATGCTGACAGCAAAAAGTTTATCTGCGAGATGCTTGAAAAGGCAGATTTCAACATTTCCGACATTTACATCAAGGAAGAAAAAGGTGAGGTTTCAGAGGAAGCAATGGAGAAGTTCAGAAAGATTGCAAAAATCTTACATATCCCGGAGCCACAGGACAAGAGCATATCTACAGAAGAGCTGTTCTTCACCCACAAGACACCATTCTATACGGGGAGTCTTTCCAACATGGTGGAATCGGAAGGTACCAACCGTATGTATGGTTTGTCTGCATTGCTATTTACACTTATCAGAAGCAATCAGACATTGCTGTGTGACGAGTTGGAAAACTCGCTGCATTACGATTTGTTCACCCATGTTATCAAGACTTTCCTTGTAAACTCGGATAGAGCGCAGTTGATATTCTCCACCCATAACCTTATGCTCCTTGACGAGGACTTTATCCGCAGGGATATGGTGTATTTTGCCAGCAAGAACGAATCGGGAGCAACGGAGATTTATCGTGCCAAGGATTTCGGTCTTCATAAGGAAGTGTCCATCCTCAATGCTTACAGAGCCGGAAAGTTGGGAGCGAAGCCTCAGTTGGGCAGTATATTTATTGACGAATAAGAAAGGAGGCCAGCATGGAACAGAGACCGCTTGAATATACCGTCAAAATCTATTGTGAGGGTTTTACGGAATGGTACTATTTTGAATGGTTGCGCACCAACAACCGTTTCAAGTTCTCTATGGAGCCGGACATTCCAAAGAACAGCCGTAGCTCATATAAGCAGAACCTGAAGCTCATAGACAAGGAACTTCGCAAGAACCCACAAGAACGTGCCGATGCGATATTTCTTGTTATCGACACCGATACCTTGGTCAAGAACAAAGCGCAATACGCCATTTATCAAGAAGCAAAGGAGAAATACAAGAAACAAGGAGTGATTTTTATCGAGAGTCACCCTTGCATCGAGATTTGGTTTCTTTATCACCTCATGGACAAGTTTGTACGAACCAACTTCGAGACATACGAGGCTTTGCGCCCTGCCATTGAGAGTGTATTGCCGAAATACGAGAAGACGGCACGCTATTATCAAAAGAATAGCCAATTTCGTGAGAGCATATTGAAAAGCCAACCAAACAGGGAAAAGGCAATAGACTTCTCTATCAAGGCATGTAAATACGAGCCTATTGAAAATGAGATTGCCAATTACACAGAAGTGTTCAAGGCTATCTATTTCTTTCGCTTGCTACAAAAGTTCGCAGAAATCAGATTATTATTGGCAGAAAAGCTACGAACCAATGTTGCAATTCAACCAAATATCGCGAGCCATAAATCTTTGACTATCATGCATGACGAAAATATGATTTGTACATTGAAATATACGGGTACAATTCTCAAATGTATTTTTGTGGATGGACAAACTTTTGACGTTGATAATACTAAACCATTGGATATAGCAGATTCAATAATAGGAAATATTGCAGAAATCATAAAATAACTGCATATATAAAAAGGTGTAAGACTATCTTTCTAAGCAGAAGTCCTACACCTTATTTCATTCTATGGAGTAAACAAGAGCAGATATATGAATTTTTATCAATAAATCTGACTTGTTGAACTTATTCGGTATGTCATCGGATAAGTTAAATTTTATGCGGAGCAATTTTACTTGAAGCGATTTTCTTTTATTGTAATGGCCCTACCCCAAGGGTTAGTTATGTAGAGTGCAAGATAATCGGGGAGCTTGCTCACCAGTTATCTTTAGCGCTACAGAACCGAAGGCGACAGCCTGTCCATTACAATAAA
>SAMEA3663036__coassemble_157_pt1 | contig 33675 bp, 28 predicted proteins | sample SAMEA3663036__metabat2_high_PE_014 | metagenome-assembled genome bin SAMEA3663036 (sample SAMEA3663036) | pig gut metagenome | biome: pig gut; feature: pig-associated habitat; material: faeces | place: France | collected 2012
ACGACCCCCTGATTAACAGTCAGGTGCTCTAACCAACTGAGCTATTGAAGCATTTTTCTTTTTTGCAACTTGTTTCCTCATTGCGAGTGCAAAGTTACATAGTTTTTCCCTATTATGCAAATATTTTCCTGATTTTTTTCGTTAGAATAGTATTTTTCCACGATTTTTCACCATTTTTGAGTATTTATACCTTATTTAATTAGAGAAATATCATAGTGTTTCCTATTTTTTCTGTTTCTCAAGTGTAATAGCCAAGAGACCAATAATAATGTCGTTTGAGAGAGCAACAAGCCTAAATGACTTTAGTTTCTTTTGGGGATTCAAAGGCATTCTGAGTATAACTCCTGCTCCATTCTCGATGGCATACCTATTCTCGCTTCCTATTTTCTTTTCCTCGTGACTATCTTTCTCTGGTAAAGAAGGAAGAACAGAAGAGTTGTTTATCTCGCGTGCCACTTTACCATTGTCGAATCTGAAACGGAGTGGTTGTACGGGAGCTGACCAAAACGCTTTGCCGTCAAAAACGTATTCCTCGTTTATTGTAGGCCAGTTAATAGGATTTTCAAGATGCAAAGTATCTGAAGAGCCGTCAGAGTATTCTGCTACCATAATACCATTATCAATACGACTCTGCATATTGTTCGTGGAACCAGCCATAAGAAGGCAAGCGGCAGAATAGTCTTTCTTCGGCTTTCTAAGAGACATTCTCACCTCTGACGGATAGTTATCCCACAGAGAAGCAAAAGCCACGTTACGCCCCGTTTTTGCACACAAGAACCTTACTCCGTGTTTAGAATCAAACACTCCAAGACTATCTATTGCACAAGAGAGTTTTGTTTTCGGGATTATTGAAGTGTTTTGTATATTATTTGTGTCTGCATTATATTTCCTGACTTTCATTTTCTTCAAAGATTTTCTTTCAGAGTCAGAATGAGGAAGCAGGGATTTTCTGAAACTAGAATCGTTTATTTCCACATTCATCTTAGGATGGCACCACTCACCTACTCCATTCACTGGAATCTGGAGAGTTGTGAAGGGGGGTCGTGGAGAGAGATACTCTGTTTTGAATATATCAGAAATATTTGCATTGTAGAGTTCTGATATATCCAACATTTCATATTCTGCCGTTTCGTACGGGCACAATTCCCCCAACCCCATTTTTTCTATGTATTCCTTTGAAGATACATCCTGCTTGTTATAGTTACATTCCGAATATTTCTTTTGTGCGGGAAGTTTCTTACGGTCAACAACTATCGTCTGCACTTCACCACCATTTCCTTGAAGAATGTCTGTTTCAGTGATCGTGTCTTCACATGCGAGGGATTCTTCTTCTGCGAGGATTTCTTCTGAATCGAGATAATCCCCACCTTCAACAACTGTTCTGACGATGATCTTTAGTTTCTGTGGGAAGTTCTGTCTGATTCTATATATATCTTTGTCTCCTTTCCGTTCAAAGGAGTAAGAAAGATATGGGGTACGAATGCTTGCACTCTCCCACTCTTCTGGGAATGCTGGTTTTATGATGCACCTTGCATTAATGGCATCAGGAGAGATTCCAAAGAGTCCATTGATGATAGCCCTACTGGTGATACCGATATTATCTCCGAAATCACGGTAGGCCTCATTGCGTTCACGGTCATAGAAACTTATCTGTCCGAAGTTTCCGGGAGACTTTCCTAACAACATCTCATCGGTAAGGTCACTTTTCAATAGTTTAAACCCCATATCATTCCTTCCTGCCTGAAAATACGCCAATGCCATGTTAGCTACTTCCTCATGAGCCACATTGTTCGTGCTCCAGGCATAAGGCATCCAATCTGTTGTTGAGAGCGTAAAGCCCTCAAAGCCCTCTGTTCTGACTGATATATGAGGTATGCAGGCATCAACATATTTCGTTGCGAGAAAGGCTTGCTCTGGGGAACATGCTCCACAATCAATAGGAGTATAGACAGACCAGAGGGCAGCACTTTTATGGAGCCGCTTCAAGCCCATTAGGTCTTGATATTCCGCCCAATGTCCACGGTCAGGCATCCATAATCTGTTATTCATAGCCTTTAGAATTTCCTCTGCCTCATCACGATACGGTTTTGGGTCTTCACCAATAACCTCGGCAATTCTGGCAGCAAGGCGGTTTGCACGATAGTTATATGCAGAAGAATGAGTTACGGCCCCTCCATTGTAATATAGGGCATCAGATGCCCATATACAGCAGTAGGCATCGTAGAGATGGTCGTTGTCAGGATCAAAATTCCGTTTCTCCCATTCAAGATGCCTTTTTAGAACAGGCCAGAACTCCTTGAGCTTTTGCTTGTCGGCATCATAAGAAAGATGCCAGAGGAGACCATCAATATAGTTCAGATTCATGTCGTAATGGTGCATGACATCATTGCGCTCTGGATACCTACAAATATAGCCATTGCTATACATCTGTGTTCCCCAGCGCTTCTCAGCACGAGCGAGATTCTGTTTCCAGTCTTGAGAGGGATGTGGAAAGGCTGGTTCAACAGATGTCACTTGACTCTTTGCATAAGCCTGATAATGCTTATAGGAACGGTCAAAAAAACCTACAGCATCTCCAACATAGCACCCTCTCCAACCTGCAAGTGGTGTTCTCCAACCAATACAGCCGTGTTGCCATGTTTTTCCATCCCAAAGTCCGTCAGCAGCAGCTATGAGAACACTTCCAAGAGTGTTCACCAAAGAATCTGGAGTGTTTATCTCCAGCATAGACATAATGGAATTGCGTAACTTTTCCTCTTCATTGAACCTTTCTTTCAAAAGTCTAAATTTTTTTTTATTGTCTTTTGAAAGAGAGGGATTGCTTTGTGTTCCAAAGGTACAGGTTATAGAAATGTCACTATTATCATCAGAAGCTGTAGATAGGGAACTATTCTTCTCAAGCAGCAGGTAAGATGTTCCCAAGCCGTTCCAAGTAACAACGGCAAGAGGCTCGACTCCCTGTTTCGCTTCAAACTTTGAGAGGTCGTCAACACCAAGATCACCATTTCTTTGGAACTTACTGCTGACGGTCTCCGAGAGTACAGCCTTAAATGTTATGTTCTCAGAAGACTCTGGCACTTTGAATTCCCAAATAGCATCTTCATCCTCCTTAAAAGAAGCCAAGGCAGTTATCCTTATTCTCAATCCATCACGATGCAACTCATAGGTTCTTCTTCCACCGACATAGCTTGCCATACAATCAAAGGAATCAGAGTCGAGAGGCACGAAAGTGCCGTCAAGGAATACGGAGAGACTGAGATTTCGGCATTCTCCCTTCTTGAATGTAGCAAAGACAGGACGGTCGGAAGTTTCAAGACGGAAGGGAGCAGAGGTGCCGTATAAAGCCCTTGTATACCGATTCTGACCGTTTTTGCACACCAGTTCCCTACCCTTTGGGAAATAGTTCTGCTTTCTTATGGTATCAGCCTCAACAGTCGTGCTGAGAAGCAAGAGAAAAAGGAGGATGTTTCTCATTGAAGTTATTCGGAAGTTATATTTCACCTTTTTTCCATCATTACATCCTTTACGGAGAAAGATGGGCGATACTCTATCAATATGTTCTCAAAGCCCAGTGAAACGAGATAAGGAATGAGCAGTTCACCAGCTGAAACTTTTGCTGTTTCTGTTATCTCACGTTGTTCCACTTCAGAAAGTTCCTGCCAGGCCTGTTCTTTCGCATCGCGGACAAGCGTTTGATACTCTTCATACGTCAGTTTCTTTCCAAACCATTCTTTGTCCATTTTTTCATTTTCATGGTCAATAGAAACTGCCGTCTCTACAATAACAGGGTCTGGAAGAGTGATATGAATCATGCTGTTTTTATTGTCGATGATAATATTGTCACGAGAGACCTTATCGAGATTGATATATGCCTTGTAGGTTACGTTGACAGGAATGGTGGCAGTAGTCTTTCCGAAAGGAATGCGCATGGAACGCTCCTTTCCAAGAATGCTTACAGAAAGCTTATTCTGCGAGGAATAGGTGATGGTTTTTCTGCTGGTAACCTCTGCTGTGTAGAGTCGGGAATGGCGCTGTATCTCAGCAACGATGGCGCTGTCTCGTTTTTGAATTTCCGCTTCGTTCATTTCACTACATCCTAAACAACTGCGGAGCAGCAATATTGAGATAGCAACAAGGACAATGACGACAATGACAAGAAGCCACCACCGCCTTTTTTTCCCATTTCTCTTATTTCCATAATTCTCCCCAATCATAACTTCCAGGTTTTAAGGTTATATGTAAGTTTTCGTTTTCTGTTTTCATGCGCACAACACCGGGAGAGACCTCATTTGTTATGAGGAACGACTGCCACGGCATATGCTGAAGAATGGCAAAAGCCGTTGCTCCTCCTTCTATGACCAGCTCGTCTGGAAGAGATGCAGAGAGTAGTTGACAGCAAACCTCAGCCATTGCATTTCTGAGGTAAACAGCCGCCTCTTTACCCTTTCTCACCTCCTTGTCGCCAATAGTGAGAATTGTTCCTCTCCTTGTGTTGCCACTTTTTTCTTTCTCAAGGAGATAGCGTTCTTTTATCGTCTCCATCCACATTCTTGGTTCTGCCTGACCATAGAAGACATCCATAGGCATTGGTTCTGTCAGAAGTCCAAGACTGAGGTTCTTGCTCTGTGTAGAGCCACATACGAGGAGTGTATGTGAGTTTTTTGGAAAGCCAGAGAATTTCTCTTGTGCAGCAGGAGACAAAGAAAAGACCTTTTCCACAAGCGAGCAGAACAAGTCTGCAGCACCTGCAAGAAGTGCTTTCCTTTGAGAAGAAAGTACTTCGGTAACAATTTCATCAATATCATCCTTACATACGGCATCAGGACAGTAAAGTCCAGGGAAACGCTCAGAGACACTACTTGTGAGAGCAGGAAATTCTGGGTCGTAAGAGAAAGGAGTTTCTGAGATAGGTGTGTTATCAATGAGATACACACCATTTCTGATTATTCTTCCCTTTGAAGGGTTTGCTGGCATATAAACAGCCGTTTCATAAATGGTGGTGTCTGTCAAAGCCTGCAGTTCCTCCATCACGTTTCCCCTCAAGGCACTGTCTGTTTTTCTGAAAAGGATGTGTTCTGTTCCTATTCCTTCAATAGCCGAACATACTGAGCGAGCAGCCTTTGACGTTATCTCGGCTGCTTGCTCAGAACTGTAGGAGCGCGAGTCAGTAGCAATAACCATCACATCATAAACCTCCTTAGAGCCTGTTCCCTGACAAATCTCATCAATAGAGAGCAATACTCTTAGGCCATATCTGTGAGCAATTCCTGCTATCTCCGCAGCTCCAGTGATATCATCTGCAATTACAATAATCATCTGAATGAAATGATTTCTATTCCAGAATTCTATTATTCCACAATTCCCGCAATGCAGGAATCATCTAACTAATTATGAATGTGAAGCCATTCTTGTGGCATATTCAATAGATGCGAGGAGAGCATCCTCTGCTGCAACACCTTTGCCAGCAACGTCAAAGGCAGTGCCATGGTCTACAGAGACACGTATGATAGGCAATCCAAGAGTGATGTTCACACCACGCTGAGGTAGCATTTTTCCAGACTCCTCGTCCCAATTGAATCCAAGGACCTTAAGAGGAATATGTCCCTGGTCGTGATACATTGCAACAACACCATCATACCATCCACACTTTGCTTTTGCAAAGACACTATCAGGAGGGATAGGACCATCAGCATTGAAGCCACGTGCCCTCAATTCTTCTACAGCAGGTATAATCTCCTTCTCCTCCTCCCAACCAAAGAGTCCGTTCTCAGAACAATGAGGATTCAGTCCGGCAACAGCAATATGCGGCTTCTCTATACCAAACTGTCTGCAGGCATCATCAATGAGTTCATAAACCTCAATAATACGGTTTTTCTTACATCTGTCGCAAGCCTCACGAAGAGAGACGTGAGTAGAGACATGTATCACTCTCAGCTTGCCCTCAGCAAGAAGCATAGCATATTTCTTTGTACCAGTGAAAGTAGCGTATATTTCTGTATGGCCGTCATAATTATGACCAGCGAGATGAATGGCTTCTTTATTGAGAGGAGCAGTGCAAGTGCCGTCCACCTCTTTATTCATAGCAAGCTCAATGGCAGTGCGCACATACTGGAAGGCAGCATTTCCACATTGCTTCTGTACCTTTCCGAACTCGAATGTGGCAATGTCAACAAGGTCGAGGTCGAAGACATCTATTGTGCCATGTTTGAAGAGTGCATCATCAACGCTCTTGACAGCATTTACGGTCAATGGAGTGTCGAGTTTTAGGAAGTCTACTGCCAATTGTATGATTTTCGCATCACCAACAATGATTGGTCGGCACTGTTCATAAGTAGCCTTATGTGACAAGGAACGAACACATATTTCCGGTCCAATGCCGGCAGGGTCGCCCATAGTAATAGCTAATTTTGGAAGCATATCGTTACGGTTTTATGATTATAAAAAAGGAGAAATAAAGGATATTTGTAAAGAATCTACAGAAATCCTAAAGACTGTTGTAGATATCTACACAATCCTGCTCTGTAACAGGACGAGGGTTGTTTTTCAGAAGACGCTGTTGAAGCATGGCAGCCTTTGCCATTTGAGGAACAGCAGTCTTTGGAATACCTATCTCCTCAAGAGTCTGAGGAATACCGCACGCCTTTGACAACTGGCAGATAAACTCTACTCCACGGAGGGCTGTTTCAGCATCGGTTTCTCCTGGCTGGCATCCGCAAGCAATAGCTACGTCAGCATATCTCTTTTCGTTTCCCTGCATGTTGAAACGCATGACAGTAGGAAGAAGGACGGAATTGGAAAGACCATGGCTCTTGTGGAACATTCCACCAACAGGATAGGCAAGAGCGTGGACAGCAGCCGTATTCACCGGACCAAGTCCGAGACCACCATACATAGAACCAAGGAGCATAGCCTCACGGGCTTCCATATTCTTTCCGTCCTTAACGGCACGCTCAAGATTCTGTGCAATCAAAGAAATGCCTTTCAGAGCATACATATCTACACAAGGATGAGCAAACTTGTTTGTGTAGACCTCAATACAGTGTGTAAGGGCATCCATGCCTGTTTCTGCTGTAATGCGAGGAGGGACGGTTGCTGTTAGATTCGGGTCAAGGTAAGCAACATCACAAAGGAGGTGGTTAGAGATAATGCCCTTCTTTCCGTTGTCTGTCTCATCGAGAAGAATAGCATTCGGACTCACCTCAGAGCCTGTTCCTGCCGTTGTTGGTGCACATGCAAACCACACTCCACGTTTCTTAATGAGCCCTATGCCATAGCACTCTTCTATGTTCTGCTCTGAATGTAAGAAAGTGGCAACAAGCTTTGCAACGTCCATTACCGAGCCACCACCTATTCCTATCACAGAGTCAGCATTAAAATCTTGTGCTTCTTTTAGAATACGCTTGAAATCACCTACTGTTGGCTCTCCAAGGATTTTCGTTTCTACACAAACAGAAACTCCTTCCTGCTCCAAGCCACAGATTGTAGGTTGTATAAGAGGGAGAATTGGATCGGCTGTAAGGAGGAAGAGTTTCTTCATTCCAGAGGCAAGATATTCGTCACGCATCTGTGACATACAGCCTGTGCCAAAGACTATTCTTTGCGGTTGTTTTAATTCTATTGCTTTCATAGTGTATATTGATTTAAAAGTGTTTATTTCCAAAGCAAGGGCAGGGTGTTTGCTGGGTATATGTAGGTCATATGCAGGTCATATGTAGGTCATATGCAGGATATGTGCAAGATATGTGCAGGATATGTGCAGGATATGTGCAAGGGCGTATTTAAAATAATGGTTTAGGAAAAGGTAGAGGGGTTAGCTAAGTCCCTCTATCTCTCCGTTTACTACATCTATATGCAATGCCTGAGGTTCTTTTGGTAGTCCTGGCATGCGTATAATATTTCCTGCTATGGCAACAATCATCTCTGAGCCGGCATTTATGACGATATCCATAATGTCGAAGTCAAAACCAGTAGGAGCTCCATAAGCTTTCTGGTCTTGAGAGAAGGAATATTGTGTCTTTGCTATACATACCGGGAAATGTCCGAATCCTAATCTCTCTGCGTTTGCCAGCTGCTTTGATGCCTTTGCAGAGAAGTTCACGTTTGCTGCTCCGTAGATATTCTTTGCAACAGCAGATATTTTGTCCTTGAGAGGCATGTCGTCAGAATAAGTGAAGCGCAGTTCTCCCGATTCCCTATTCTCTATGTTCTCAACGACTATTCGTGCAAGATTTGTTGCACCATCTCCACCTTCATTATATGCATTGTTTACAGAGAAATCAACACCAAGAGCCTTGCAGTGTTCTTTGACAATTGCTATCTCATCGTCAGTATCAGAGGCGAACTTATTGAAGCAAACCACTACACGCTGCCCAAAGCTCTGGAGATTAGCAATATGTCGGTCAAGGTTTGCAAGTCCTTTTCTTACACCTTCAGCATCTGGTTCCTTGATATGTTCAAGGGCTGTTCCACCGTGCATTTTCAGTCCGTTAAGGGTTGCCACAAGGACTGTCAATGAAGGCTGCAAACCACTCTTACGGCACTTGATATTATAGAATTTCTCTGCACCGAGGTCTGCACCGAATCCTGCCTCCGTAACAACATAGTCAGCAACAGAAAGGGCAGTGCGAGTGGCTATTACGGAGTTGCAGCCATGGGCGATATTTGCAAACGGACCTCCATGAATAATAGCGGGTGTTCCTTCTGTTGTCTGTACAAGGTTAGGCTTTATAGCATCGAGCATAAGAGAGACGACAGCACCTGTAATTCCAAGGTCATTGACCGTGAAAGGTGCATTATCGACAGTATATCCGAGGAGGATGTTTCCTATACGCCTACGCATGTCGTCAAGATCGGAAGATAGACAGAGGATAGCCATAATCTCCGAAGCTGGAGTGATATCAAAGCCAGCCTGAGAAGGGACACCGTCTGTGGCTGCTCCAAGTCCAGTGATTATATTCCTCAGGGAACGGTCGTTGACATCAAGTACACGCTTCCAAAGCACTTCTTTCAATGCACGTCCCTCATTGCGATGCTGATAGATATAGTTATCGAGCATTGCAGAGATCATGTTATGGGCGGATGTGACGGCATGGAAATCGCCAGTGAAATGGAGGTTTATCTTCTCCATTGGTAAAACTTGTGCATATCCGCCTCCAGCAGCACCACCCTTCATACCGAAACATGGTCCGAGAGAAGGCTCACGGAGTGCCACAACAGCCTTCTTTCCAATTTTGTTCAGTCCAAGTGTAAGACCTACAGAGACTGTTGTCTTACCGATACCTGCCTTAGTGGCTGTTATGGCTGTCACGAGTATCAACTTCCCTTTCTTTCCCTCTCGCTTCATTACTTCGAGAGGAATTTTAGCCATATAATGTCCATACGGTTCAAGGGTTTCGTTGTCAATACCTATCTGCTCACCAATTTCGGTGATTCGCTTCATCTTGATGCTTCTCGCTATTTCTATATCTGTCATTGAAGTTTGTTTTTTAATATTTTATGCAAAAGTAGTAAAAAAAATGATATTCTGAAAATAATTGAGGCAATTTTTCTGCATTACCCTTCTTTTAATGCAGAATAGTCTCAATTTTTTAGTTTTTAAAGGTTTGAGAACATGCAAAGCAATAAATACTGTCTAAAAGGGGTAAAGCAAAACAATCAATTCTTCACCTTATTTTTCTTTGCCAGCTGCCAAGAGTTTATGATATTATGCCAAATGCTATAGAATCCTCCGACAACGCTTGTTACAGGATTGAGGAATACAAGTCCCATCCATATTATAAATACGGTGTTCTTCTGACCAAAGGACTGTGCAGCAGTTATGGCAGAACGCTCTCGTGGGGAAAGGGAAGAGTCTATTTCCTCACCATCTACTGAAGGCTGTTGCCATCTCTGCCCTATTCGTCTTCCAAGGAAGAACTGCATGCAGCAGCATATCATACTTACAATAGCGAAGGCAAAGAGCACAGAAATTGGAATGTTACTCTCCACAATCGTTCTGACAGTGACCATAATGGCAAAGGCAAGTGCAAAAAGCCAGAGATAAAATGCGAGATCCTTTATTCGCAGAAAGAGTTTGGAGAGTGTTGGAGTGTAATGCCTCACACATAGCGCCACAAACAGTGGGCACAACAGCAAGGGGAACACTTTTCCCATGATCATGAAAAACTCTGTCTGAAAGGTCATTCCAGAATGCGGTTCCACAAGGGTAAGGAATGCCGGAGCAAGCAGAGAGACCATGAGATTACAGAGCACGATATACGTCACCACACCACTCAGCGAACCACCCAATTTCTGGACAATGACTGCAGATGCTGTTGCTGTTGGGCATATAAAGCAAAGCATAGCGCCTTCCATCAATAGTGGCCAATAGTCGGAAACTGTATATCTCTTCAATGCGTATGCCGTAATAGAAGCGAGCACAAACAACATTCCTTGTGTCAGGAGTAAAATGCCATGCCAACGGTGAGGGCGAAGGTTATGCGTGCGTACCTTTAAAAAAGAAAGGAAGAGCATCACAAAGATTAGTGATGGCTGAATGATATGCGAGATAACGTCATAGAAATCATTTCGTATGTCATAGTCTGGAAGAACAGTCTCAAAAAGAGCGTAGAACAAGACACCACAAACCATAGCCACTGGCAACTTCCATGTACGGAGCAAACGAAGGATATTTGGCATTTTTCTCATTAGAGATTAAAAGATGTATTTTGAATCAAAAAAGTAAAAGGCCACCAGTAAAGGCAGCCTTTATTGTCAGAGATGATATCTGGAGGAGCCAAGCCCCTCCAGAATCATGTTGAGAAAGCATGTCTTAGTCAGCAAGCTTAGCCTTGATGAACTCACGGTTCAGGCGAGCAATGTTTGCAATAGACTCGTTCTTAGGGCAAACAGCCTCACAAGCACGTGTGTTTGTACAGTTACCGAAGCCGAGTTCCTCCATCTTCATAACCATTGCCTTTGCACGACGTGCAGCCTCTGGCTTACCCTGAGGAAGGAGAGCGAGCTGGCTAACCTTAGAGCTTACGAAGAGCATAGCAGAACCGTTCTTGCAGGCTGCCACACAGGCGCCACAGCCAATACATGTAGCGCAATCCATAGCCTCGTCAGCATTCTCCTTAGGGATGAGGATAGCATTTGCATCCTGTGCCTGACCAGTACGGATAGAGGTGTAGCCTCCAGCCTGAATGATCTTATCGAATGCATTACGGTCTACCATACAGTCCTTGATAACTGGGAAGCCGGCAGAGCGCCAAGGCTCTACAGTGATAACATCACCATCATTGAACTTACGCATATAGAGCTGGCAGGTAGTAGCGCCACGCTCTGTCTTTCCATGTGGTGTTCCGTTGATATAGAGTGAGCACATTCCACAGATACCCTCACGACAGTCATGGTCGAACACGAATGGTTCCTTGCCCTGATTGATGAGCTGCTCGTTCATCATGTCAAGCATTTCGAGGAACGAGGTATCGTCAGGAATGTTCTGCATTACCTGCTCGTCAAAATGTCCTTTATCTTTTGGACCATTCTGCTTCCAGAACTTTACTGTTACAGTTATATTCTTAGCCATATTCCAAATTAATTCTTATAGTTACGTGTCTGAACTTTAATTATCTCATACTCAAGAGGTTCCTTTGTGAGCTCAGGAGCAGTATCGTCGTTTTTCTGATACTCCCAAGCACCTACATAGAAGAAGTTTGCATCGTCACGCTTAGCCTCACCCTCTTCTGTCTGGTGCTCCTCACGGAAGTGACCACCGCAAGATTCCTCACGATGGAGTGCATCGTAAGCAATCAGCTCACCCATAAGGATAAAGTCACGGAGGTGGATAGCCTTATCGAGCTCAATGTTTACGCCTTCCTTCTCTCCAGGAACGAAGAGGTTGGTATTGAACTCCTTACGGAGAGCTTTGAGCATCTTAAGACCTTCCTCGAGACCAGCCTTGGTACGTCCCATACCAACATGCTCCCACATAATGTGTCCGAGTTCCTTGTGAATAGAATCAACAGAGCGCTTGCCCTTGATGTTGAGGAGACGAGTAAGCTCTGCGTCAACAGCCTTCTCTGCAGCCTCAAACTCAGGCATGTCAGTAGAGAGACGAGGCCAGATAGCTTGGTCAGCGAGATAGTTCTGTATAGTATAAGGAAGAACGAAGTAACCGTCAGCAAGACCCTGCATGAGTGCAGAAGCACCAAGTCGGTTAGCACCATGGTCAGAGAAGTTACACTCACCGATAGCGAAGAGTCCAGGGATTGTTGTCTGCAGCTCGTAGTCAACCCAGATGCCACCCATAGTGTAGTGGATAGCAGGGAAGATCATCATTGGCTTGTAGTAGTCAATGCCATCAACCGTTTGTACGAACTCTCCTGGGTTCACGTCAGTAATCTCCTCATACATATCGAAGAGGTTACCATAACGCTGGCGTATTTCGTCAATACCGAGACGCTGGATAGATTCTGAGAAGTCAAGGAAAACGGCAAGACCAGTGTTGTTTACACCAAAGCCCTTGTCGCAACGCTCTTTGGCAGCACGTGAAGCAACGTCACGAGGCACGAGGTTACCGAATGCAGGATAACGACGTTCGAGGTAGTAGTCACGGTCCTGCTCAGGAATCTCCCATCCCTGCTTTGTTCCAGCCTGAAGGGCCTTTGCATCTTCTATGTTCTTAGGCACCCAGATACGTCCGTCGTTACGGAGAGACTCAGACATAAGAGTTAGCTTAGACTGGTTGTCACCGTGAACAGGGATACAAGTAGGGTGAATCTGAACGTAAGAAGGGTTGGCCATGAGAGCACCCTTACGATAACACTGTATAGCAGCAGTACAGTTACATCCCATAGCGTTTGTAGAAAGGAAGTATGTGTTTCCGTATCCACCCGTTGCTATTACGACAGCATTTGCAGAGAATCGCTCAAGCTTTCCTGTGCAGAGATTCTTTGCGATGATACCACGTGCACGACCGTCAATAATAACAACGTCTTCCATCTCATAACGAGTGTAGAGCTTCACTTTTCCTGCATTTACCATGCGAGAGAGAGAAGAATAAGCACCAAGGAGGAGTTGCTGTCCTGTCTGGCCCTTTGCATAGAACGTACGGCTTACCTGTGCACCACCGAAAGAACGGTTAGCAAGCATACCGCCATATTCACGTGCGAAAGGAACACCCTGAGCAACACACTGGTCGATGATATCGTTAGAAACCTCTGCAAGGCGATATACGTTTGCCTCACGAGCACGATAGTCACCACCCTTCACAGTATCATAGAACAGACGGTATACAGAGTCGCCATCGTTCTGATAGTTCTTGGCAGCGTTGATACCACCCTGAGCCGCAATAGAGTGAGCACGGCGTGGAGAGTCTTGTATACAAAGGTTTATTACGTTGAAGCCCATCTCACCGAGAGAAGCAGCCGCACTGGCACCAGCAAGACCAGTACCGACAACGATTACGTCGAGCTTGAGCTTGTTCTTTGGGTTTACCAGACGCTGGTGTGCCTTGTAGTTAGTCCATTTTTCAGCTACTGGTCCCTCTGGTATTCTTGAATTTAATGTCTTAGCCATAATGATTGATTACTTAGAAAGAGAAAACAATTGCTACGATAGCGAAGCCGAGCATAAGGATAGTGGTATAAACAATACCTATTATCTTCCATCTGCAGAACCATGTCTTTCCGCTCCATCCGAGAGTCTGTAGAGCCGACCAGAATCCGTGTGTGAGGTGGAACCAGATAGCAGCAAACCAGATTAGGTAAAGAACTGTGTTCACCGGATTCTGGAATGTTGTCTCAATCCACGCAGCACCGTCTGTAGGACTTGGTGTCTGGAAGATAGCATAATGGTCTACGAGCTCCTGGAACATCATGTTATACCAGAAATGGTACAAGTGTAGGATGAGACCTACAGCAATGATGATACCAAGCACGAGCATGTTCTGGCTTGCCCACTCTACCTTTGCAGGAGTGTCTGTCACCTCATAGGAGTTATTTCCGCGGGCACGACGATTCTGCATGGTGAGCCAGAATGCGTAGAAGATGTGAAGCACTGCCAAACCGGCGAGACCGAGTGTAGCCACAACGGCATACCAGTTGGCTCCAAGGAATTCACAGATCATGTTGTAGCCCTCTGCCGAGAACAGAGCAACCAAGTTCATGCTCATGTGAAAGGTGAGGAAAAGAATCAGGGCGATACCAGTTACTGACATCACCACTTTCCTACCAATAGAAGAATTTAATAACCACATAAATGTTTTAGTTTTGGTTGTTAATAAATAATTTAGTGAATAATATTTTTGAATCTTTGTAATATTTCGTTTTTTACTTGCTGAAGGGATTCTCAGCTCGTGCGAAAAGTGTGCTTCCCTCTAATGGATTTCGAAGCACTCTTTTCATGTTGAAAATTGCCCTCAAATACCCAATTTTGGGTAGCAGACATATAATATAATGTCTATCTGCTTGCAAAATTAATAAATAAAAGCGATTAATCAAAATAATTCTTTAAGAATTAAAAAATATTTCTTACTTTTGTACCAAAATTTATTTTAAATGGAACTTTTCTACGATGTAATTGTTATTGGAGGAGGTCATGCAGGGTGTGAAGCCGCATGTTCTTCCGCACAACTTGGAGCAAAGACTTGTCTTATCACAATAGACATGAATAAGATTGCTCAGATGTCATGCAATCCTGCTATTGGAGGTATTGCAAAAGGACAAATTGTACGAGAGATTGACGCTCTCGGAGGACGAATGGGTATAGTCACTGACCGTACTGCCATCCAGTTCCGTATGTTGAACCGTTCTAAAGGACCTGCCATGTGGTCGCCTCGCGCACAATGTGACCGTCCTCGGTTCATAACAGAATGGAGGCACCAGCTCGACACAACGCCAAACCTTGAAATCTGGCAAGACCAGGTTACAGAGGTCATAACAGAAGCTTCTGACAATCCAGAGCGAAAAAGCCGTGTTATTGGAGTAAAGACTCTTTGGGGCGTTGAGATATATGCAAAGAGTATTGTCTTAACAGCTGGTACATTTCTAAACGGTTTGTTGCATATAGGAAGAAAGATGATTCCAGGAGGAAGGATTGCTGAACCTGCTTCCCACCATCTCACAGAATCCATCTGCTCTCTCGGCATTTGTTCTGCAAGAATGAAGACTGGAACTCCTGTGCGCATTGACGCAAGAAGTGTTGACTTCTCTCTTATGGAGCGTCAAGACGGTGAGAATGTTTCACACATGTTCAGCTACATTCACGAGAGTCTTGCCGATTCACAATATTTATCTGACTCTTCTCTCGCCACAAGAGAGTGCTATGCTGCCCCTCGTGTGCCTCGCGACAGTAATTTCCTACCTTGCTGGACGACCTCCACGAATAAACGATGCCATGAGGTACTACTCTCTGGTTTGAAAGACTCTCCTCTTTATAATGGGCAGATACAATCAATCGGTCCTCGTTACTGTCCGAGTGTAGAAACAAAACTTGTGACATTCTCCGACAAAGAGTCTCACCCACTCTTCCTTGAACCAGAAGGAACAGATACAAACGAGATGTACCTAAACGGTTTCTCTTCTTCCATGCCTATGGAAGTACAGATTGCGGCACTAAAGGAAATACCGGCTTTCAGGAACATACGTGTCTATCGTCCAGGGTATGCCATTGAGTACGATTTCTTCGACCCTACCCAATTGACACACACCTTAGAGTCAAAAATCTGCGAAGGACTGTTCTTTGCCGGACAAGTGAACGGAACCACCGGATATGAAGAAGCGGCAGGACAGGGACTTGTTGCAGGAGTTAATGCTGCGCTTTCTGCAGGAAATGGCGGTTCTAACGAAGAGAAGAAAGCATTCATACTAAAAAGAGACGAAGCATACATTGGCGTTCTTATAGATGATCTCGTTATGAAAGGTGTTGATGAGCCATACCGCATGTTCACGTCAAGAGCAGAATATCGCATCCTCCTTCGCCAGGACGATGCAGACCGTCGCCTTACTCCTCTTGCCCATTCTATCGGACTCGCCACAACAGAGAGAATGAATGTCTGGAAGAAAAAAGAAAACGCAATAAACGAATTGACAGAGAAACTGCAACGCTCCGTTCTGAAAGCGAAGGAAATAAATCCCTACCTCGAAAGAATCGGCTCCACCCCAGTAAACGGTAGCGTCCATCTCGCAGATATTCTCACCCGACCACAGGTTACTCTCGAAGGACTCGCAGAAATCAGTCCAGAAATAAAGTACGAAAGCGAAATTTCTGAAGCAACAGAAATACTCATTAAATATAATGGTTATATTCGCAGAGAACGAGAATACGCAGAAAAGATGCATCGTTTGGAAGAAATAAAGATTCGAGGTCATTTCGACTACAATAGCATTCAGAGCCTTTCCACCGAAGCAAGACAGAAACTCACAGCAAGACAACCACAAACTCTTGCGCAGGCATCGAGAATACCAGGAATCTCTCCTGCTGATATTAACGCATTGTTGGTGCTCTTAGGAAGATAAAACTGAAAGTATACAAATTGTTCCACGTGAAACAATAAAGAATCTAAGTACTTATTATTTAAGAAATAAGATTAATGAGGCACGATAAAATCGATATATTTTTGCGCTTTATAAAAAAGAAGCACTAAGATATGACAGGCTTTATATACACACAGCGCATCAAAACAAACAAGAAACCTAAATGAGATTTTGGATTTTCACAATCAGGAGGCGAGAACAACACCTCACTCTACAAGACAAAGACAAACAATCGCAAACCACAGAAAGGAAAACAAATCAAAAGTTTGCGATTGATTGTCCACTAAAGTATCTGACCAAAGAAACAAATTTCCCAAACTTTCCGACAGCATAATTATAAAAGAATAAATATATAAACAAAATAGTTTCACGTGAAACATTATTATGACTAAAGATGAGAACACAAAACGTTTGGAGCGATTAAAAAACATTGTTCTGAACATGCCAGAACTTCCAGGAAGCTATCAGTATTACGATTCTGATGGTTTAATAATCTATGTTGGTAAGGCAAAAAACCTAAAAAAGCGCGTATCTTCTTATTTCCATAAGGAAGTAGACCGCTACAAGACGAAAGTGCTTGTTTCGAAAATTATGGATATCACCTACACTATTGTTAAGACAGAAGAAGACGCCCTACTCCTAGAAAACGCATTAATAAAGAAATACAATCCTCGATATAACGTACTCCTTAAAGATGGGAAAACATATCCGAGCATCTGCGTAACGAACGAACCATTTGCAAGAATTTTCACCACAAGGAAGATAAACAAAAAATTCGGCACGTTCTTTGGTCCGTACACAAATCTTGGGGCAATGTACCAGATTCTTGATTTTATAAAGAAGATGTACAAACCAAGGGCATGCACGTTAAACATAACACCAGAAAGTATTGCTGAAGGGAAACACAAGGAATGTTTGAAATTCCACCTCGGAATTTGCGGAGGTTGTTGTATCGGAAAACAGAAGCAATCGGATTATGCAAACAACATTTCTGCTGCAAAAGAAATTCTAAAAGGAAACACAAGAAACATACAGAAGGGAATATGGGAACAGATGCAGAAGGCTGCGGAAGAATTACGCTTCGAGGAAGCACAAGAGCTTAAAGAACAATATATGCTTTTGGAGCAGTATTGCGCAAAGAGCGAGATAGTAAGTCACACTATTACTGATATCGATGTTTTCACTTGTCTGAAAGACGAAAACAAGGGCAATGCATACGTAAACTTCATACACGTTAAAAAAGGCCAGATAAACCAATCGTTTACATTTGAATACAAGTTGAATCTTGATGAATCAGAAGATGAGATCTTAGAGGTTGCAATTCCCGAGATAAGAGAGAAATTCTCTTCCGATGCGAAAGAAATTGTTGTTGAGAAGGCTCTTGAATGGAATATCCCTGGAGGAGAGTTTTTCGTTCCTCAGAGGGGCGACAAAGTTCGTCTTCTCGAACTATCAATGATGAACTGCAAACAGTATAGAGTAGATCGTCTAAAGCAGGCAGAGAAACTAAATCCAGAACAGAGAGCTACACGACTTATGAAAGAACTTCAAGATAAACTTCGCCTCCCCTCTCTTCCAATGCACATTGAAGCATTCGATAATTCAAATATCCAAGGCGAAGATGCAGTAGCTGGTTGTGTTGTCTTTAAGAAGATGAAACCATCAAAAAAAGACTATAGGAAATACATCATTAAGACTGTTGTAGGACCGGATGATTACGGCAGTATGGAGGAGGTTGTGAAGCGTAGATACGGAAGGATAAAAGAAGAAGGAGGAGAGTTTCCCGACCTCATTATTTGCGATGGTGGTATTGGGCAGATGAACGTTGTGAGACACGTTATCAAAGATATTCTTGAACTCAATATTCCTATTGCTGGACTTGCAAAAAATGACAAACACAGAACAAACGAACTTCTCTATGGCTTTCCTCCTCAGACAATACAATTGAAGACAGACTGCGAACTCTTTCATGTGCTCACACAACTGCAGGATGAGGTACACAGATATGCCATCACCTTCCATCGCGATAAGCGTTCTAAGAGCGCACTCAAAAGTGAACTTTCAGATATCAAAGGAATAGGAGAAAAGACCATTGAACAGCTTCTAAAGAAATATAAATCGGTGAAGAGAATAAAGGAAGCCGACTACTCAGAAGTTGCGAAAATCATTGGAAATTCTAAAGCTGAAAGTTTGTGGAAACACTGGGGTAAGAAAATAGTAAAAGACAATTAGAAAGAAATTCAAGATAAGAGAAAAAAGACAGTAAGAAACATATTAAAACTAAAAGGAAAAAGACATGAGATTAGTTATTCAAAGAGTTAGTCACGCAAGTGTTACAGTATACAAAGAAGGACATGAATACGACAAAGAGTATGTAGAATACAAAGACGAGATAGGAAAGGGACTAATGATACTCGTAGGAATTGAAGAAACCGACTCTACAGACGACATTGAGTGGCTGACGAGTAAAGTATCAGCCATACGCATTTTCGACGACGAGAACGGCATTATGAACCTTTCCATAAAAGATATAGATGGTGAATGTCTTGCAATAAGCCAATTCACACTCTTTGCAAGCACTAAGAAGGGCAATCGCCCCTCTTGGTTCAGAGCTGCCAAGCAAGATATTTCAGAGCCGTTATACAACGTTTTCTGCAAGGTTCTTGAAGAGAAACTTGGTAAAGAAGTTCATCGTGGAGTATTTGGTGCAGATATGAAAGTAGAGTTGTGCAATGACGGTCCTGTAACCATTCTTATAGACTCTAAGAACCGTGAATAAAAAGTCTCTCAAAGTAATTCCAAAAATTATGAATCATTTTCATTAGAAACAATAAAATTATAATTCTGCAGAACTATTTATAAATACTCTTAAACAATTATGGCAAAGGCATATTTCAAAATTATTTCCCTCTTAAAAAGATAATAATTGTTATAAGAATTGTAAGTAATAAGAATAATTAGTATCTTTGCAGAAGTATAAATAAAAGACGTCATCGAAAAGAAAATATTAACAGAAAAACCTATAGAACTATGAGCAAAGAAAAGATCAATGAAGCACTTGAGAAATACAATCTCGACCTTAACGACAAACAGATCTCAGCAGAGGTGAAGACACTTCTTGAAGAGCATCTTGAAGAGAATATGACAGACGAGGTGAAGCGTTTCCTTATGGGAAGCATAGAGCTCACAACACTTAAGAATACCGACTGCGACCGAAGTGTGATAGAGTTCACTGAGAAGGTCAACCAATTCGATTCGGAGTTCCCTACCCTCCCGCATGTAGCCACCATCTGTGTTTATCCTTGCTTTGCAGAAGCCGTCAAGGATACCCTTCAGGTTGATGGTGTTGAGATAGCCTGCGTGAGCGGTTCTTTCCCCTCCTCACAAGCTCGTATAGAGGTAAAGATTGCAGAGACATCACTTGCCATAGCAGATGGTGCCACAGAGATAGATATTGTGATGCCAGTAGGTAAGTTCCTTGATGGCGACTATGATGGAGTAGCAGAAGATATCTCAGAGCTAAAAGAGGCATGTGGTGATGTTGCTATGAAGGTTATTCTTGAGACTGGTTGCTTACGTGACGCAAAGGATATAAAGATTGCCTCAATTCTTTCAATGTATGCAGGTGCCGACTATATCAAGACAAGTACAGGAAAAGAGAAGGTTTCAGCAACACCAGAGGCAGCTTACGTGATGTGTCAAGCCATAAAGGAGTACTACGAAGAGACAGGCATTCAAATCGGCTTTAAGCCTGCTGGCGGAATAAATTCAGTTAGGGATGCTGTCACTTATTACACTATCGTAAAAGAAGTACTTGGAGAAAAGTGGCTGACTAATAAATGGTTACGCCTCGGAACCTCACGATTAGCAAATCTTCTTCTTAGCGAAATTCTGCATGAGGAAACAAAATTTTTCTAAACAGTGATACAATTTCATAAACATTTAGACATCCTTAAAAAAAAGGCTAAGTAAACGAAATAAAAAAAAAGAGGGAGGTACAAGTATTGCTTATACCTCTCTTCCAATGACATATTGAAGATACGTAAGCAGAGCTTCAGAGTATTTCTTTTCAGTTATTTCTGACAGAAGATACAGCTCAGCCTTCTTATAAAAGTCCTCCATAGCATGACGAGCGAAGTTTATGCCTCCATGCTCACGAGTATAGGTGATAAGCTCCTGAATTTCGATTTCAGAACACTCTTGCTTCTTTGCTTTTCGAGCGAGACTAACAATAGACTCGGGACAAGCATTCTCCTTGTCGTTCAAGATAAATAGAATTGGGAGAGTGAGCTTTCCTTCTCTCATGTCATTACCAGTAGGCTTTCCTATCTCTTTTGAATCGTAATAGTCAAAGATATCATCACGTATCTGGAAGATAATTCCAAGATTTCTACCAAACTCCCTCGACTTTGCAATATCTTCTTCTGACGCATCTACAGAAAGAGCACCAAGAATGCAACAAGCCTCAAAGAGAGCAGCTGTCTTCTTCGTGATAACTTCATAGTAAGCATCTATTGAGAAGGAGGTATCAGATATATTCTGCTGCTGCTGCACTTCTCCACTTGAGAGCGTCTGACCCAGTTGTGCAAGACAACTTGTCATTCTCTCATCATGACATTTGCTTATCTCAAATAGTGAAGTGGAGAGTATATAATCACCCACAAGAACAGCAAGACGATTGTTGAAAGAAGCATTCACAGAAGGCTGCCCTCTCCTCTCGTCTGCCTCGTCAACAACATCATCATGAACAAGACTGGCAGTGTGGAGTAACTCAAGAGAGCATGCAGCGTGAATTGCCTTATTCATCACACCCTTTTCTGTTGAAGAAAGAGCATCATGAACAGAAACAATATTTCTGTATAGCGCACCGTGATTCTTCGTATACAAAGCCTTTGCTATGAGCAGGGTAAGAATAGGGCGCATACGCTTTCCTCCTCGTTGAAGAATATGTTGCAGAATCTTGTTCAAGAGCTCATCTTCTACAGATAGTGAACCCTTGAAAACTTCCTTGAATTGTGACAATTCTTTTGTCACTGGAGCCGTTATTTTGGTAAGTATTTCAGACATGTAAAATTATTTTAGTGCAAAATTAAAGAAAATATTATGATTTCTGAAAACTTTTGTGTACTTTTACACAAAATTTAATTTAATATGGTGGAAAAAGGGTGGTTAAAGACGAAAAAATAAAGAAAAAGGGTATTTTTATGAACCAAAAAAGCTTACTGTTTAAGAATATTTGGGAGGAAGAAAAAAGGTGAAAAAAAGGAGAAAAAACGAGGAAAGGATTATACAGATTATAACAATAAATAAAATAAGGAAGAAATGAAAAAACTATTTCTGATTGATGCCTATGCAATCATCTTTCGCTCCTACTATGCGTTGATTCGCTCTCCAAGAATCAATAGCAAAGGGATGAACACAAGCGCCATAATGGGATTTGTGAACACACTCTATGAGGTATTGTCAAAAGAGTCACCCGACTATATTGCTGTCGCCTTTGATTTAGGAAAAACTTTTCGCCATGATGCTTATCCTCCTTACAAGGCTCAACGCGAAGAAACTCCAGAAGATATAAAAAAAGCTGTTCCTTACATCCAAAAGATTCTCTCTGCATGGCATATTCCTTCTCTGCAGATAAGTGGTTTTGAGGCAGACGACATAATAGGTTCTTTGGCAACAATAACCGCCAATAGAAGTTACAAAGATAATTCCGAAGATAGCATCGTGACCTATATGCTCACACCCGACAAAGACTATGCACAACTCGTCAGACCAGGCATCTTTATGTACAAGCCACTTCATGGAGGTGGATATGAGATTCTCGGAGAAAAAGAGGTTTGCGAGAAATATTCCGTTTCATCGACTTCTCAAGTTATAGACCTTTTAGCCTTGATGGGAGATAGTGCAGATAATTTCCCTGGCTGCCCAGGTGTTGGAGAGAAAACAGCTGCTAAACTCATAAACGAATATGGCTCTTGCGAGAACATCATAGAAAATGCAAGCAACATAAAAGGTGCTCTCGGAAAGAAAGTCTCTGAACATATTGACGACATAAAGATTTCTAAATTCCTTGCAACAATAAAAACCGACATACCAGAACTTGAAGAACGCTTCACTACCCTACTCTCAGAAATGGAGAGAAAAAATCCTGACGAGATGGAACTGTCAAAGATTTTCGAGGAACTGGAGTTCAAAACTCTCGCAAAGAAAATTCTTGGAACAGGAAGCAATAACCCCATTTCTCAAGAGTCAAACTTGTTCTCTGAAGATATAAAAAATGTTAATGTAAATAAAAGTAAAAAGAAGAAGAATTCTGTTAATCTCAAACCTTCTCTCTTTGGAGATTTACTTAACGAGGGGTCGGAAGGGGAAAAAATTGGGAATTATGCTCGTTTAAATGACATCAATCACGAATACCATCTCGTTGATTCACAAGAAGAAGCGAAGAAACTTTGTGACTTTTTATTGACAAAAAATCTTGTTTGTTTTGACACCGAAACAACTTCAACGAGTGCTATCGAGGCAAAATTAGTTGGAATGAGTTTTTCGGTGGAGAAAGGTGTGGCTTGGTATGTCTCTAAACGTGGCATAATGGAGGAGATGGCAGAGATTTTCCGTCCGTTGTTCGAAAATGAGAAAATCGCGAAGGTTGGTCAGAACATGAAATACGACATAGAGGTGTTGAGTCGTTGCGGAATAGAAGTAAGGGGTGAGAAATACGACACAATGATTGCTCATTATCTCCTTCAGCCAGAATTGCGCCATAACATGGACTATATGGCAGAAACAATTCTCAACTACGCAACAATCCATTACGAAGATGTAGTTCCGAAGGGATGTACAATGGCTGACCTTGATGAATCGAAAGTGTGCGACTATGCTTGCGAAGATGCCGATATTACTCTCCAGCTTTGGGAGAATTTAGAAGAGCGTGTGAAGGCAGAGGAGGGACTCTGGCATCTCTTCAAGGAGATAGAAATGCCTTTGGTGGATGTTTTGGCAGATATGGAGCTTACTGGTGTATCGATAGACAGCAATGCACTTCGTGAGGTATCGAAGATGTTCAGCGAAAGAATGCTCACTCACGAGAAGAGGATATACGAACTCGCTGGTCATCCATTTAACATAAACTCTCCAAAGCAAGTGGGAGAGATTCTCTTTGGAGAGATGAAGATCATCGAGAAACCAAAGAAAACAAAAACGGGACAGTTTGTAACCTCTGAGGAGGTACTGACAGCTTTAAGGAAAGACCATGAGATAGTGAACGAGATTCTCGAATATCGTGGGTTGAAGAAGTTAGTGGGTACGTATGTTGATGCTTTACCAAAATTGGTGAATAGTGAAACAGGAAAGATACACACTTCTTTCAATCAATGCGTAACAGCAACCGGACGACTGTCGTCTTCCGACCCAAACCTACAGAACATTCCAGTTCGTGGGGAGGATGGCAAGGAAATTAGAAAGTGCTTTATTGCTGGAAAGGAGAAGGAAACGGGAGAGCTCTCACTCTTTGTCGACTATTCTGTGGAAACAGAGAAATGCTTGTTTTTCTCTGCCGACTATAGTCAGATAGAGCTTCGCGTGATGGCTCATCTCAGCAAAGACGAGCATATGATTGAGGCATTCAGAAAGGGCTATGACATTCATGCTGCCACAGCTGCCACTGTATATGGAAAGAACAGGGAAGAGGTGACACGAGATGAGAGAACAAAGGCGAAACGTGCAAACTTCGGACTCATCTACGGTATCTCCACATGGGGATTAAGCCAGTCGCTCATGATTGACAGAAAAGAGTCAAAAGCACTTATGGACGGTTTCTTCCAGACATTCCCAAAGGTACAACAGTATATGGAGGAAGCAAAACGTATAGCCTCTGAGAAAGGCTATGCCACTACCCTACTCCATCGTAGACGTTATCTTGCCGATATCAATTCTGGAAACGCCACCGTACGTGGCTTTGCAGAGCGTAATGCCATCAATGCTCCTATCCAGGGAACTGCTGCAGATATCATAAAGATTGCCATGATTCGTATACACAAGCGTTTCAAAGAAGAAGGCATTCGTTCAAAGATGATTCTTCAGGTGCACGACGAATTGAACTTCTCTGTTTATGAAAGTGAGCGCGAGAAGGTTCAGAAGATTGTTATCGAGGAAATGCAGAACGCCTACCCTCTCTCTGTCCCTCTCGTAGCCGACTACGGATGGGGTGACAACTGGTTGGAAGCGCATTAACCGAAAAGTACAGATTGATTCTTTGTCAGAAAACAGTCTCCTTAAGTAAGCGTCTCCACGATGACGTATTGCATATATAAAAAAACCGCTAAGAGTTCACTTAGCGGTTTTCTTTCCATTTGTCAGGCAGAAGCATCCTGTATTTCTCCAAAGGAGTATTAGGAGGCAATGCTGCAGCTTTGTTAATAACGTCCGATATGTATTCGAAGAAGTTCACTCCGTTAAGCCTGCACGAGCACACGAGTGAATAGAACATTGCTCCCCGTTCGGCTCCCTTGTGAGATCCGAAGAACAGTGAGTTCCTCCTTGATAGTGACACGTATCGGTTTAGCCTCTCGATAGCGTTGTTGTCCAGATGGTAGTCTCCCCTCTTGAAGATGTTCATCAGCGCATCCCACTCGCCAAGCATGTAGTGTACTGCGTCATATTTCTCCGTCTTGGGAAGTATCGTCTTGTCGGCTGCCATCTGGTCAGTTTCTTCTTTATCCTCAAATCCGCAACTATGCGCATAATATGATATAGAAGCGAAAAGAATCAGCATTGATAGTAAAAAGAGGGTACAGAGCATCGAATGTCACCATAAAGATATATAAATTCCCCTTACCCCACCATGCGACTTGAGGCAATACGCAGAATCATGACCTTAAGTTGTTGGTGTTATCCAAAGTCATTCTGGAACACATTGGCATAAGCATTGTTGCAAGAATAGATATTCAGCACATACTGCCTTGATGTCCTGATCCACTTGGCTGGTACAGAGATGAACATGAAGACAAACGCTTTTATGCGACTTGTAGCCTTGAGTCCGAACTTCTTTACGTCAAGTCTATGGATAATGGCCTTGTAGAAGTTACGGACAAGTGCTGTAAGAAGAAGGAACACTGTATTCTCTGCCATGAAGGATTTGGGCAATCTGTCCCACCCGAAACCATTGTTCATATCATCGAAGATACGTTCCTTTCCTCCACGAATGTTATAGAACTCGACAATTTCTCTTGCGGAAGATTCATATTCGTTAGTCAGGATACAACGGTATGTGTATTCTCCTTCCCAAAGATCCAGCACACCATCCATCCGTTTCCGTCTTTGAATCACAAGTCGGTATGCTTTACCCTTCCACTTCTCAACAAGGATAGAGTTCAATTCGAACTCAATGCCATTGATTTCCTCAGTCCTCCAGCCTCTGAGCGCAAAGATGTCGTCGTAGAGCGAACTGCAGCGGTTTGCGCGGATATAGAAGGAGTAGCAGTGTTTCTCTACTTCCTCTACAATTTCCTCGGAACATGATCCGCAATCTGCCCTGAAACGATTGATAGTAAGTCTGTTCTGTTCAAATCTCTCAAAGAACCTCTTCAGCGTGTCCTTCTGATGGAAACGAACATTTGTGTTGCCATCGCTGTTGCCCTTTGGGCTTCCTCCTTCTCGCAAGGCATAGCCAAAGCAAGCTTTGTCTCTGCTCTTGCTTCGTTCGTCGGTTCTCAATGCCAACAATCAAGTCGCCAATAACCGCCACGCCAGGGCGATAATCTGGGAACTTCTTGTATGTAGGCTTTGCATCATACTTCTCGGTCTCTATGAACTGATGGTCGAAATCAACATCATATATCTCGCCCTCTTTCAGTTGGCCAGATGCAAACATACAATTGAGCAGTAAAGTATTGAGAGTGTCAGCCGTGTTGAAATCGTAGTTCTTACCCATATCTGATGTGTATGAAATGTTTTCTTGCGTCAGCTCATTTATGGCTCTGAGGATTGTGTCTGCGCTGCATGTGCGCAGACGCGGGTGCTGGGACAGGTGGGGCATAAGATGCGAGCTTATGTCCTCAACGCATGAGCCGCCACAGAAATAGACGCACATCAGGGAGCGGAGAATCTCACTGTACTGATAGCCGCAGGATGTGCAGCGCAAACCGAGCGTGGAGTCGATGGTCTTGCCTAAAAGAATGTTAAATTGCTCCATTATTGAAAAAATTCCTCCAAAAGGAGTGAGTTTCTCGGATTTTATTTGTACCTTTGCCATGTCATTCAGAGTTTTAAGTATTTTTAATTGCAACACTAAGATAAGTGAATTTTCTGACATGACAAAATCCTGAGCAACTTTTTGTTGCTCAGGTGCTTAAAAAGTTTAATTTATAATAGTGTTGCGGAATTAAGGATAAAATAAAAAGTTGCACCCGACACGCATTAAGGGTTAAAATAATGAAGAAGTTAATATTATCATTGATTACAGTTTGTTTTTTTGCGATGATGGGATATGCACAAAAACCATTGTCTTTCTCAACTGTTATTTATGAAGACAGTGTAGAAGCACAAGCCCTATACAAACTGACAAAAAACTGGATGGCTCAAACGTTTAATTGTTCTAATAGCTTTTTGGAGCAGTCTGGTCAAGAAATCACGGGAAAAGGGAAATTAACATTTCCTACGAACATGCAGTATTCAAGTATAAAAGGTCATATTGAATATTCTGTTAATGTGCAATTCAAGGATGGAAAACTGAAATTTACAATGGGGAGTTTTTCTCATATTCCGGAAATTGTAGCTTATTTCAATAATGACATGGGTATATTAGTTGATAGCCTACCAAAAAAATTAGAAGATATGGGTATCACTGGTATGAATAGAAAAGCCTGCTATAAATATTACTTCAAGCATGGAGTGCCATTGTGTAAGTCAGAATTTGAAAAATTGTCTGCGAACTTGAAATTGTTCCTTGACAATAGAGCATCCAATAAAGAAAATTGGTAATTTCCAAAAAAGAATTTTTAATATGCGAGAATTTTTAATATTTTTTCTGTTTCTTGTTTTTCCTATTTGTGGAATTCAAAGTCTGATGGAAGGGAATATAGGAATGGGTGTATTCTTCCTTCTGCCACTTATGTTTGTATTATGCGTATTTGCCTATCAACAGCTTTATCAGAAGCCGTTAGAAAAGCAGTATAATGCGCTATACAAGAAATATAAATTGCCATATGAGGTTCGTGGTGACTATGGCGAAAAATGGGACAAGGACTTTCAAATGACCATATCGAAAGCTATTGCTTCAACCACAGAACCTGAAAAAAAATCTGAATTACAGCGTTGTCAAACTGTTGCAAAAGAAATGATTAAGGATAGTGGTGCATATAGATTTGATAGACCATTCTATAAAATTAACAATGCTTTCCGTCTTACAGGATGTCATTTAACAATAACCGACTCTGAAGGAAATACAATAATACAAATAGTTTAATCATCTACAATAAATCATCTAAAATGCCTTCTTTTTTTATTCGTAATTTGGCTCGGATTTTTGCATTGTCCCAAATGGAAAAAAGTTCTAGATCATCAACTTCCTATACTCTAGATGAAGTGGCAGAAGGTGTGAGCGCTTGGAACAAGAACATGCGTTGGCTGATTCCATTTGTAAAAGCCGCTGATTATCGTATAGTTATCGAAAATCCGAAATCGCACGAAAAAATTGTTATCGATAAAAACACAATGGATTTCCCGTGTCTATCATCATCATGGCTTAAACGATACGACGTACAGGAGATAGAAACATGGATTGCAGGAGAAGAAAAGAAAGAAAAGGCAAGAAGTATAGCAGAGGCACGTGGCCGAAAAAAATATGGTGAAAGCTATAAGGCCTCGGAACAAGAAATAGAAGAAATTCTAACCAATTTATAATTTTAAATTTTAATGTAGATGACAAAATGCAATATCAAAAAGCAGAGGGAACTTGAATGCGTATTGGAATTGATGAAAAAATAGGCTGTGATTCACGTCAAAAAGGAATTAATTTAAGTTTCGGAAGTTTCTAACTCGCCATTTTACATTGATATATTTTACATATATGAGCAAGTTCGTCAGATTCATTAATCAAGGCATCAAGCACTTCTTCATCATCAATGGAGAAAACCTTTGTGATGGCTGACACGAATTCAAGAATTGCCTGCCAGATTCTTTCACTGACAGTCAGTTCGTGGCTGTTTTGTGTGGCTTGTCTGAAGAGTTCTCCGATAGTCTCGTAATCCATAAAACGTTTCACGGTAGAGAGTATGTTGTATTGGAGAACCACGAGGGAAGTGCTTGCAATCTGTGCTGCGAAGTTGGCAGACTGGCATTTGCCAAGCCCCAGCAATCCCTTGCTTTCTTTGAAGATGACCTCCTGAGACCAGCTTGGAGTAGATTTTGTATGCTTCAAAGAATCCCAAATCAAGGTCTGTTGTAAGCAATCCGTTCCATGGACCTCGTTTGCTTCGGCGGACGAAGAACAGTCGCACATGGGTATCAGAAAATACAACCTCGGCACTGATATACCAGCATCTGAGTTTTCGGCTGTATTTCTTCTCACCACGTTTGTTCAGTTTCTTGATAATGGCAGGAGCTGTGAGGTCTTTACGCTCAAAGCGGTATTTGGTTTTTCCTTCCTCGCCGACCTTTATCATTCCTATATAGTCGCATTTGATATGTCGGGAACGGATGAAACGTATTATCTTGGAGCATGTATACCAGCTGTCTGCCAGTACATAGCGGAAACTGATTTTATGCTTGATGGCTCTTCGGATCATCTCGATAGCGAGGTCAATCTTGTTTATGGAGTACTCTTCAAGACGCTTTTGGATGGCAGCATCCTCGTCTCGTTCTGTACTGTATCTCCGGGAGAGTTCCTTTTTGCTCATCCCATAGTCGCCCCTCCTTCCTTTCTCCCCGAGAATGGCAAAGTCGAGAAGCATCTGGCTGATGCCATCGGTAATGCCGAGGAAGAGAGCCTTGAAGCCAAGAATGTTGCGATGCTCAAGGTGAGAATGGATGCGTCCGATGCTCTCCATACGTCTGCCAGTCTTATGGAAGTCCGTATCATCAATCATCAGACAGGTATCCGAAGGCTTATGGTCACTTCGGATGATGACTCGGGTCCAAAGCTGACCGGCAATATGATACACCAACTTGCGCCAGTCGGTACGGCCATCGTTGAGAAACTCATAGAACACATCTTTATGACAACCAAGTTTGCCGCCTAACGGTGAACCATAAATATTGAAAGGATTGCGTATCATGAAACAGGGACATACCAACAGAAGCTGGAACACCTGCAGCAACGAATACTTGCAGTTGCATCGGCTCTTATGGCCGAAAAGCGTTTGTTCGTTCATTTTTATACCCTTAATCACGTTCATAATGGTAAACATTGCTGTCCCAGAGTCACTTTTCTTGAAAAATGTACTTATCTCTGAGAGAAATTTTGTAACTTTGTGCACTGGCATAGGATATATGAGACTTTTGTTTTTGCACCATAAAGTTACTCATCTTTTGCGACATACACAAGAAATCCTATGCTTTTTTTATGCCAATAATTTCAAACCATAAATAACTACCGAAACTTCAAATTCTAACTTTATATTAAAATGAAAGGTCTCATATTACTTTTTATTTTCATCATGGTTATATGGTGTGGTGTTCAATCCATAATAGAAGGAGATGTTCATTCTGGGATGATTTTCTTGTTCCTTCCAATTAGTATGTTATTGGGAGCACTATGTTATTTTGCTTCTGAACAACTTTTTGAAAAACCACGCGTAAAACGTGAAAAAGCACTCTGCAAAAAATACCATTTGCCAAGATATGTTGCGGATGATGATTATGGAGCTTTGGAAAAAAAGTTTCAGGAAGTTATTGCAAAAGCTATAGAGTCTACATCAGATAATGCAAAAATCTCGGATTTGAAACATTGTCAAAGAGTAATCAAGGAAATGAATAAGAGTTGTGTAGGTAGTTATACATGGCTCTCCTCATTTAGCAAGATATATAAAGCGTTCCGCCTTACAGGATGCCATTTAAAGGTTACAGACTCAGAGGGAAATAATATTACGAAAATTATTTAACAGCTCTTCAAATTTATCAATAATGCCTTCTTTCTTAATTCGTAATCTGGCTAGAATATTTGCGCTCTCGCAAATGGAAAAGACTTCGCAACCTTTGATTCCTTCTATCACTGATAAGGTGGCTGAAGGTGTTAGCAAATGGAACAAGGAAATGCTTTGGCTAATTCCTTTTGTACGAGCATCGGGTTACCGTATAGTTATAGAAAATCCAAAATCTCATGAGAAGATAGTAATTGATGACAAAACAAAGGATTTTCCGCGTCTTTCATCTTCGTGGCTTAAGCGATATGACGCACAAGAACTCAACACATGGATAGCTAATGAAGAAAAGAGAGAAAAAGCTCAACGAATCAAAGAAGAGCGAGATCGTAAAAAATATGGTGATGCTTATAAAGCCTCAAATAAACAGACAAAATTCTAAACAATTACAATTCGAAATTATCATATGGAAAATATAAGTTTTCAAAAACAGAGGGAGTTTCAAAGCGTTTTAGCAGTGTTGAAGGAGCTTGGCTATGATGCAAATCAAGCAGAAAATGTTTTATTGAAATCAGAAAGTCCCGACTTCCTTCTTAATTTCAAAGGCAAGGAAGTGGGCATAGAAGTAACAGAGTGTCACCCGGAAATTACAAAAGGAAAGAATGCTAAGAATAAGAGAGCTGCAGTACAAAGAACATGTGAGATATGTAAGTTCATTGCAGAAAGACAGGATTCTTTTGGTCAAGTATTTAACTACAGAATTGGTTTTAATTTGGTACTTCTATTCGAGTTACAAAAGCCTAATTTAAAAAAATTTGAAATAGAGTTCATAAGGAACAAAATTATAGAGGAATTACATGCAAGAGTGAAGAATGGAGACTACCTAAAATCAGACGATGACCTACAAAGATTACATGGAGAATGGGCTAAAAAAGAATATTACTATACTAGAGACTTAGAAATCGACGATCCATTAGAGAAGTCAATAGTAAGTTTTTCTTATCCGGCAAGGTCTGTATTTCCTATAGAATATGATGTTGTTATTGATGCTATATCGAAAAAGGAGGATAAAATCGGATTATACCGCAAAAATAATCCAAATATAAAGGAGTTTTGGCTATGTGTAAGCATACCAAGGGGCGTGGGACGTACAACAGAAGGAATTCAAAAATTAAAAATTGAGACACAGTATGACCGAGTATATCTAATTTCAAACCTCGAATGTGTAAAAATCAAATGAATATTGAATAAGTACCATGAATGTTTTTCCAAAATAGACTTACTGATTCTATTTCCTGACTTCATCACTTTTATTCGCCATCATATAGCGCAGAATGAAAATCAGCGAGTTATGTGAAATAATTGGGTGGTTTTGGGTGGCGCAAGCAAAAAAAGTGTACCTTTGTACCATGTATGTACGTAAGAAATATAACCGTTCTGGCTCTACGAGTGTGGTGGTTGTCAGTAAAGCGAGTGGAAAGTATAAAGAAATAAAACTTGTTGGCGGAATTGAAAATCGCCTAAATAGTCGAACCTTAAAAACTTCGCTCACGCGCGCATGTACCCGCATTACATGTGACAACCGACCATTGCCCCTCTGTCATGAGCATAATAATCACAGTTCATAATCAAAGTGATAATTTATACACAAACGATTAATATTTACAACATGAAACATTATTTATTCTTGGCATTTAAGTCAATGTTCTTATTTCTGATTGTGTGCTGGAGTGCGGCACTATCGCTTGAAGAGTGCGTATGGATAGAAACAATTTCCTTCTATTTCCTTGCATTATATGAGGTGAAGGGCAGTAAAGAAAGTAAAGAAGCTTTGTTTGTCTGTTTTGCTTTAATAGCAGGTAGAATAGCATTGGAAATTCCTATTCGCCTTATGGATTATGAAGGTTCATTGGGCTCACTACCAATAACGATAGCAAATCTCGTGGCAATACCGATGGGATGCATTGCAGGAAAGAAAGGAGACACAACCACCAATATCCTTTCATTATTGGTTGTATACTGCTCAAACATCCTCTGCATACATGTTCTACAACTGTAAAAAGTCAGACAACTGTTTTGTTTTTATGCTAAGAAACGATGGACAGAGAACAAACAGTTGTACTGGAAGAATCAGTACGGAGCTGTCAATAAACCCTTGTGGGGGATCGCCATTCCAACAGCAGAAAGATAATTGTTGTCGTAAACGATGCTATAGACATACACGTTTTCATAATAATGTTAAGAAGAACCGTGAAATCAGTCAATTTATCAAATACCAACGTCTCATTGGCATAGACTCCACATCACCATTTAAGAATAACCATAGTTCTTTCCTCTCGTTTGTTAAACCAGAGAGAGGTTCTGGGGATAGTTGTTAGTTAATGTTGTTAGTTAAATCCGTTTCTCATGCTTCTACATGTCGTTGTACGTTTGTCTTCGTGCGTATGTTGTTTATATCTTCGTCATAATATTCTCCGCAAAAATATATGACTCATATATACTCAGCATATAGGTTACATATGACATGCGTATACGTACATGTGCGGAAAAGGAGCGAGAGATGGATTCTCGATTGAATCACGAGTGCAAATTTTTCCGTAGGACTCGCACGAAGGGAATAGGGCTTGTCGTTTTTGTCCGGAGCTCTTCGGACGGAAACGGTGCCCGTCTCCTATTTACTTCCCTTCGCTAATCACCTTCCGGCTTTGCCGACAAGGTTGCTCCAGTCAGTGAGTCCTTCGGACGAGTTTTCAAGTGCAAAGTTACTACTTTTTTTTGCTCGTTTTCCAATTTTCCCTATAATTGAAACACCAATTCCCTATAATTCTGCATATAGTATTTTTTACCTCTTAGAGAAGGGTTAGACACATGGTTGCCCATATAATCTCCTACGATTCAGAAACTGATTTTCAATGTCGGTTGCGGGTTGCGAGTTGCGCTTTACTCATTACTTGAGGGTCAAGAGATAGTACTATGACATTTGCTTAGTTTGGTACTGGCTTCCAGCCAGAGCCGTAGCGGTGATTGATGAGTGGTAGCCTTTACATTTGTGGCGAAGCGCAACTCGCAACCCGCAACTC
>SAMEA3663036__coassemble_159_pt1 | contig 33441 bp, 15 predicted proteins | sample SAMEA3663036__metabat2_high_PE_014 | metagenome-assembled genome bin SAMEA3663036 (sample SAMEA3663036) | pig gut metagenome | biome: pig gut; feature: pig-associated habitat; material: faeces | place: France | collected 2012
TATATGTGTATGGTTGAATGAGTAAGTAGGACTGACGTTGTTGAGGAGAAAGTAAGTGCGGCATAATTTCATATAACTTCCCTCACTCTTCGCCTATCGAAAAAGGCTATTAGTAAGCGAACAGTAAGCGAACAGTAAGACAACAGTAAGACAACAGTAAGGCAACAGTAAGACAACAACCATGATTTTTTTGCAATAGGAGGCGAGATATCTATCCTCGTCACCAATGGATGATGCATCGGTAATTGCGGGTCACGGATGTCCCCTGACCCTCACTTCGTAAATTCATTATTCCACTTCGTGATTAGTTCCCGGAGCCACTTCAATAAGCATTGGTTTGCCTAAATATACGAATCAAGGCCCACGGAATAACAGTGTATTCCATGAGCCTCTTTGGAATGTGTAGGCTATTATAGTCACACGCAGTGACAGTTGTCACCACATGTATTCGTTGTAGTCATCTGGAACAGAGTCGCTATAATCAATCACTACCGACTCTGGTTCTGTTCCCGAACCAGCCAACAACTGCTGAGTTCCTACTTCATACACCTGCATCTCAGGCTTGATATATTTTTTCTTCATAAATTGTAAATTCTAAATTGTAAATTATTAATTGATAACAACTTTCTTTCCATTATTGATATACACTCCCTTCGTAGGCTTGCTCACCTTGCGACCTTGCAGGTCAAAGATGCCTTCAACCCTATTGTTACCAGTGCTTTCGTCGGTGACGGTGATGCACTCTATGCCTGTTGTCTCGCCATCGTCGCCAGGGAAGGCGAAGCCGCGGGCTGGAGCGGCGGCGCTTGGCTTTGTGGCTGCTTGTGTAGATACCTTCAGATAGCCCTTACCCGGAGTGGCTTTAAGCTGAGAGCCATCTTTGCTCTCACCTACAACTCCAAGATAGAAGCCGAGACCTTCTTTCGTCCCCACCTTGTTATAGGTGAGACGATAGAGGGTATAACCAGTTCCAGCATTTATTACTTCAGCATCTTTTGGTGTTGCCACGAGGTCGTTGTCTCCTGCGGCAGTGAGAGCTTGTGTTCCGAGACAGTCATACTTCAACGTAGGTGCATCGGTCTTTATCAGCACGGCTTCTCCCAGTGCCGCCTTTGTAGCATATTCGCCAGTGCGTGGCGTAAGGGTCATCTTTCCGCCGCTTACCTTCACGTTGTAGAGCGTCAGGCTTTGTCCCGATGCAGGTTTAAACTCAACGTCATGATCCCAGTTGCTGAATGTTGCCCAATAACTTGAGCCCTTGCCCTCGCAGGTCGTTATTGACGGAGCTATATATATGGCTTTCATATTTTTGCCCAAGTAAAAGCTTTCTGAAGTGACAGTTCCGTCGTCAGCTAGGATTGGGAATAGTTGTATTGACAACGACTCCGAAAGATTCAATACTATGCCATTTAAAGGCTCTATAGCGCATATAGGGAATTGACTATTTATTTCATTGGGCGAAACCTCCATTGTAAATGCTACGGTTTTACCTGTTTCTATGCGTTTTGGAGACGTTATAAACTTAGGAGTTCTATCTTTAATTTCTTTGTCGAAACCAAAGCATGTCAACAGGAAAGAGCAATCTGTAGCACCGCCCGTATTTTGTACGTTGAACGTAAAGGTTGCCTTGTCGGCGTATGTCTTCGGTGCTTGTACCCTATACAAATTACCTCCATTAGATATGGCGGCGCTCACCGTTTCATATACCTCAGCTTCTGCATTGGTTTCGACAGACACGAGCGTGAGAACTGGCTCTGTAGAAATTTCTACGGCAAACTTCTGGGCCGTAACAATAGGCGTGCCGTCTGAAGCGTCAATCCATACGTAATAGTCACCAGTTGTTGTCGGATTTATCGTAATGTTGCGTTGGGTCGTTTCTCCTACAGGAACGGTGAGCAGCATATTTGAGGTTGCCTTTGCCGGCTTTTCTGCCGTGGACGATGTATATATATTAATAAGGTCGAGAAGCTCCTCAACGCCAGTGTTCTTCACGCTGAGCGCCAGTTTGTTGTCCATTCCATTGTAAATGGTTGAAGGAGCCGTCAGCGTGGCCGACAGCTTATAGCCGTTGGCAACATAAGAGGCTGTGGTTTCAGTTGCATCGATGAAGAAGTAGGCTTTGTTCTTGTAGTTGCCGCATGGCTTTGGTGCAGCGTCGCCTGTTCCATACACCATGCATATCTTTGACATGCCTACGGGCAAGGCGGCATTGAAGCTGAGGGTTGGCATGCAATAGTAATAGCCATTTCCTTCGCTTGCCTTGAGGCTAATATTTGCCTTCTTGGAAATTAGAGTGTAGCTTGAACCGCTTTCGGTGGCCAATGCCACCCAACCGTCAAATTGATGGTACTTTGGGTTTAATACCGTTACGGTTGCATTGCCACTGAAACTTCCGCTTACATCAGCACGACTGGAAGAGGTAAATTCAAAGCTTTTGACCTGTGCTTGCAGTGCATGGGTTTCAACGAGTGGAGCGTCAGTTGTTTCATTGTCGGGCGCAATGCCTATAATCATGGCGAGTCCATAATTGAAGCCGTCAGCACCTGTAGAAGTTTCTGCTTCGTAGTTATTGAGCAGCGACACGTCGAAATAGCCGTTGCAATATCCTCCCCAGCCCCAGTTGATGTGGTAGAAGCCTGCGCCGTCGGCACCGTCGCACACGAAGGCATGTCCTCCCTCTTTAAGCGATTGGCCGCTGAATATTACGGGGCGAGTGCTTTTTAGCTCGTTGTCGAGCAGCGAACACCAGTTTTCCAGCGTGTAGTTGGACCTTGGCACCCATGCGAGCAGGTCTTTGTCATAGCCGAAGTAGGTTCCCAATGCATACATTGCATAGCTCGTAACGGCTCCCGAGCCTTCTGAATAACTGTAGTCCATTTTTACTGAGCAGCCGCAGTGGAGCATGAGTGTTGCCACGGCATTTGCCTGGGCTTCGGTATAGCTATCACCAGTATATTGTGCCAGCATGTTTTCATAGTAGTAGGATGCTCCGGCAGATATCTCAGGCATGGTGAATCCTTTAGAAGATGTCGTATAGGCGGGTATTGCAGCTTGCAACGTTGTAGGATATTTGTTGTATGCAATAACCTGCGCCATGGCTGTTGCCACGCATCCTGTTACCGAACGATTAGATCCTTCCCAAGGGCAGAGATTGTTGAATGGAGCTTCTTGATTCCATGCAATGTCTCCAAGCAAGGGACTGACCGTAGTGTTTGCCACGGTGCGCGATACGGCCAGCGACTCTCGCTCTTCCATGGCGGCCATTGCCTTTGCGTCGTTCATTACCAATGCCTCAAACTGCCTTTCATAGGCGTCGAGCAGCCACTTCAGTTGCGCAGGCATGTCGTCTTCGGCAAACGAGCCTTTGGTGGCATAGCCGATGACTTCAGGCAGGCGGTCGTCGCCCGAAACCACGGTGAAGCCCTTATCAGAGCCGTTGTTGAAAGCATAATACGCCTTACCGTCTTTCTCTTCTCCGCCTATCACTTGCTTGCCATAGGCTATGTCAGCACCTTTTATGCCAAGCTGCATGGCTTTGCTCTGGGCTATTGCCTTGGCCTGTCTGTAGCTTCTTGGAGCCGCCAAGCCAATTTGTAGTACCAAGCAGATCAATAACAGTATTATACTTAATCGTTTCATAAAAAAAAAATTTTATATTGTTTACTCGATTATTGTTGTTATAACGATTTGACGACAAATATAATACTTTTTTTTTAATGTTACAACAGTTTTGAGGTTTTATTTCATCGAAGCCTATAATTTTAACACATAATAACTAATAGAGCAGTTACTGTCACTATTATTCAAAAATATCTTAGTGAACAGAGCATGTCTCCTGTTCACCAGGGCGACATAGCTTAGGATAGGGCGTGAGCCCTATCTATCGGGGCACCCCCACCCCTTTGAGCCCTGTTGGGCGGCATAATTTCATATCATGCACAATTATGTAACGACTACTGAGTTTAACTACAACCAGACATATCCCAGATATATTTCGCTTTATATCGTTCTCATATCTTCCTCATATCTTCCTCATATCTTTCTCATATTCCGAACATATTTTGCATATGACTTACATATGACCTACATATGACTTACATATGACCTACATATGACTTACATATGACTTACATACTCCTCGGGCTATATGGAATTATGTCGTCCCTACTTTGATTGGGTTGGGTATTCGATTGAGATAGGGCATTCTCCTATTTTGAGCCCTATAAGTGCGGCATAATTTCATATAACTTCCCTCACTCTTCGCCTATCGAAAAAGGCGATTAGTAAGCGAACAGTAAGACAACAGTAAGACAACAGTAAGACAACAACCATCATTTTTTGCAATAGGAGGCGAGACATATATCTCCGTCCACGAAGGGAGAGTACATCACTGGTGAGCTATCATACTGCGAGCGAGATAGGGCTAACGCCCTATCCTAATCTATGTCGCCCTTACTACACATATCCAACTCATACCTAACACATATCCAACTCATATAAAACTCATATTATAGATATGACTTACATGTGACCAGCATATGACCAGCATATACCTAATCTATGTCGCCCTACTAGGATTTTGTTGTGAAATGCATTTGAACTGGCTGAAGTTAATTTTGTTACTTTATTTTTGGGTATGTTCCAGGAATAAACGTGTACTTGAATGAATTCACTGCAGCTTCGTTGTTCTTTAGCCATTGTATTCGGTCGGTGTTTTCCAAGGCGGAAGGGAGGTCGTTGTTTGCTGTTGATATTCCTTCACCTGATGCTCTTGAATATGCCTTTATCTTTTCAATGAACACATCAATAGCATGATTAAGACTGTAATGTTTCTGCCACCATCTTTCCTCTCCCGTTTGACCCTCTGGAAGGTTCTCTTTCGTGTTCTCGAACAATTCGTTTTCACTATCCACAAACACCTTTGACTGCATTTGTGCCATTGTTCTTGGGAAGCAAAGAATTCCGGCAGTTAATCTTTCGTAGTCACTTTTTTCCTCTTCTGCCTCACTATTGAAATAGCTACTGTATGCAATGCTATTTGCATCGTATTTTCCCACTCCAGCATATGTGTGATAGTTATTATTATCAGATGCAAGATTCTTCTCAATACCACTATGGTAGCAGGCAATGACAGCTCCAGAGCTTTGGTTATAGCCCACCAATCCACCTATGGCACCCTCGCCCGTTGCGTATGCCTCAATATCTCCCACGTGAGCACACGATATTATCCAGCCGTTGTTCCTGCCCACAATAGTGCCGCTATATCTCTCCGTAGAAGTGTTTCTTGGGTTAGCCTGTCTGATAGTACCGTCAGCATAAACTCCGCATACCATCCCATCGTTCTTATTAGCCACAATGCCAAATCCACTTACCTCAATAACTTCCGAGAACGTCAGTTTTTCCACGACAGCCTTTTCTCCGAGAGAGTAGAAGAATGGTTGTCCCTTCAAGTTTCTAATGGTGCGATTTTCTCCCAAGAATATTCCATTGAACGAGTGTGTCTGGTCACCAATACCCACCCATTCCACCTGTTTTTCTTTTGCAGCAAACAGTTCTGGCTGGAGTATGATGTTTGCGTCAAGCTGCACGTAATAGCCATTGAAGTCAAAGCCGCCATTAGCATCCAGCGTTTTCTCTTCGTTCCCATCCTTATAAGTAACAGAAGGCCTATTTGTTCCCTTAACTTCATGAGCGAAAGCCACCAGCTGTTGAGCTGTTGAAATCTGGAAAGCTGTTTCTATTGTTTTCCCGTTATTTCCGTATATATCTACTATTTCCTTTGTTATAGGGTTTACATATAACCATGTGGCATCATCTACGTTTGCCTTCTCTTCACCGAACAAATAGAAGTTATTTCTATTCAGCATCTGTGAAGTAAGCATGGTGACATTTTTCTTCAATTCGCTATTGTCGGGAGTACTAATATACTGCCAGTCCATATACTCTGCCCCTACAGTCATGCTTTCGTCTTTGTGGTTCAGAGTGATGTTAATAGTGGTGCACTTTCCAGGATAGAAATACACATGCTCAGAGATTGTAGCCACATATTCCTTTTCCTGATACTTAGTAGGAGTCTGCCCTGGAGGGTTTTTCAGAGGGTCTGGGTACGTCACTTTGAACTTCAGTTTCAACTGCTTATCGTTGTTGTGATTGTAATACGTCTCGTTTTGAGGAACTGTTATTCCGTAAAACAAGAACTCCTTCTGAGCACCATCACCATTACCCTTAGGGTAGTAGTTCCATAGCTTTATATTTTTTTTCTTGTCATAGGCAGGGGTGTTAGTGTTGTTTGTGTTAGAAGATCCATTTCCCTTTCCCGTATCACTCTTTCCCCAAACATTGTTAGGAATTACTGATGTCAGAGCCTCGACGGTAGCATCATTCTGCTTCCAACGATATACCACCGGTTGTTCTAAGAGCATCATGTCAGAAACGGTGGAGTAGATATCCACTTCCGAGCCATAGAATCCACTTATGCTTACCTTCACCCTCACGCTACTCAGTGCATGGCGCGCATACACCTTTGCCACAGAATTGTCTGCCACAAGGTTGTTGGTATATGTGAGCAGTAGGTCCTCATCGCGCATTTTCTGAGAGTATTCAATTTCCATTGTCTTTCCGTCGGGAAGGGAGATGTTTTCTTTCGTAGGGGTATCATAGTCTATATCAGAATCGTTTGTAGGGTCGCCAATAGCACCATAATAATACACCACATCTGCTGCTATTCCAGAGTTCTCCGTTCCCTTTTCCTCTGATTTCCACCAATTGAAAGCATTATTATCTTTTGGTAGGCTATATCCCACAAAAGTGTGTGGGCTTGTTGCATCACTCCAATAGATGCGCTCTGGATGCTCATTAGGCATTGCTACAGTGTGCCCAGTATTCTTGTTTCTCTCCCATGCACCACTTGCATTGCATTGAAATTCCACATCCCTGTAGGAGAACGCGTTCAGGGCAGATGAGGCACGTTCAATTTTCGTGAATGTGAGTTTGTCAGTATTTACGAAAGCGTACCTACTGATATAATCTTCAAGATATTTCTTGTTCTCCTCAGCTCTTGTCATACTGCTTCTCTCAGCAACAAAAGCCTCCACTCCTGTTATCTCCATTTCCTCTTCGGAAAATCCAGAAGTGTTCAGCTCTTCGCTACAGTTGCAGAAAGCTGCCATTAGGAATATATATGTTGTTAACTTCTTCATATTATTGTTTTCAAGTTTTGTATGTTAAAGATGGATTTAAATACAAATTCGTAGCAAGAGCGGGATAGTTCCGTATAACCCCAACGGGATGACATAGATTGCGATATGAACTATGCCGACCCTACATGGCTCTAATTTGGATACCCTTGAGATAGGGCTCACGCTCTATCCTAAGCTATGTCACACCTACAGGGCTATAGGCTCACACCATATTGTTGTTATTCTTGAAAAATCAGTATGTAATTGCTTGTGGTTTAACAGGAGTCCCTTCACTATGAGAGCTACTCTGATTGTTCCGCTTTTTTTACCGTCATCGTAATCTTATACAGATGTCCCTGCTGAAATTCCGTTTGTTCTAGATTCATAGTGTATCTGCGATTGTCGTCACGAAGCCAGAGAACCGGCTTTATCGAGAGCGAACAAGGCGGAACGATGACACGATACACCTTCTCTGCCGACTTATGACAGATATAAGTACCGTTATTCGGTATAACAGTTCCCCGGTAACTTGTTCCTAATCCAGTATCTTCCGGACTTCCCGAGAAAGGTTTTACGACAGCCTTCCTCTGTGTTTCGTCCATAATGCCGATTCCCAACACCTTTCCATTGTTCTCGTACTTGCAGCTCGCCTTCTGCCGATATCCGTACTGTTCATTGTCTTTGCTTTTATGAGCATAGTAGTCGCCCACAACAATCTCTTGTTGGTCAATGTTTGGCATGTTTCCGATTGTAAGAACAGCATCTGAGGAGATTTTCTCATTGTCGGGTAGAGCACTGTCGTCAATGGTGATCTTTAGGCAAGCGAGCACATGTTTGAAGTTCAAGCGTATGTTCCATGTTCCCGTTTGAGAGAACTGTTGTGCCCAGAGCAAGTCAGATGCAAGGTAGTTCTTCTCTCTTGTCTGGTCGTGATGGAACACGTGGCAGTATTGGTCAATGATACCGTCTTTCACTGTTCTCACCACCCTCTCTTCAGTCCATGTAGAGGCTGTGAAGACGTATGGTGTTGGCTGAGCATCGTATACAGAGAAGATGTCTGAAGAGCCAGAATATTTATAGTCCCAGTTTATGTCGAATTTGTCTTCTGATGTAACTGTTTTCCAGCCGCCATTGTTCCATTTCAGAAGGAAGAATCCATCTGCCGTTGCATTCCATGTATTCTCTCCATTCTGAGTGTCTGTTGTATATGGACATATCAGTTTCAGGCGAATAAGGTCGCCATTCACAAAGTTTGTGCCATCAACATTTGTGCGCGTGCCCTCCTCACCCACAAAATTCTCTATCGATGACGAGAGTACGAGTATGCCCCCTTCTTTCCTTTCCCCCTCGTTACTGTCAGAGGAGCAAGACGAGAGAACTATTATTGATGCTAATATGATAAAAATCTTTTGCATAGAAATTCATTTTTTTTGTTTTCTTGAAAGCAACTGCGCATTTCCCGACAACTGTTAAGAGGTTAGTTCTTCAGTTTCAGAACATTCAGTTTCTCCATCTCCGCAGACGAATATTTCTTCTCAGGAGAGAGACTCTTCATCTGAGGGTAGGAATGTGTATAGCCGCTACTCTCCACCTCGAAATGCACTTTACAAGGGTGAGACTTCCCTGGAAGGTTAGAGTCTGTGTTCCATCTGTAAATGGCATAGTTCATAGCCCTCCATGGTGCGAGACCGTAATACTCCTCCCTCTGCTGGTCGGTGGTTAGCTTATCGAAAGAGGCTTCCCCCGAAAGCAGGTTGTCGTTCAATGCACGGAGAATTCGCGATGCCCTTCCGCGGATATACTCCAACTGGCAGTAGTTGTCTGTAATCTCACCCACAGCATTAGCATTCTTTGACACCTCTCGAGCGTCGCGGTTGTAGAAGTTGCACATAAAGCGTCCCCAAACCGGTTTCGCCTTGTAGTTGTTCATTGGGTATTGAGCCTGCAGGAACTTGTTGTCAGTGTCAGCATACGCTCCTAGCAAAGCTCCCCCCGAAATGTTTGCAGCAGTACGCATACATCCGAACATGCTCATATCAGAAGCTGTTCCCACCAGTGCACCACCAGCGTCACCCTCATGTATACATCCCACCACATAGCTTCTGCCAGTGAGACTCTTTGCAATCGCATTATATCCCGGGGCGTTATTCGCCTTAACTGATATTCCTGTTATATAACATCCCCATCCTGTTATGCTCTCGTTATCCATAGACGGAGTTGCAGTGTTTAGAAGTCCGACAGTATGATAACTCTCTATCATAAGGTTTCTTATGGCAGCATCCTTTACAAATGCGAAAAGATATCCGCCGTTTACGTTCAAGTTCCGAATGGAATGCGTCTGCCGGTTTTCAGCATCAATGTTCTTGTATACAATTCTCGGGTCTTCTGCTTCAGAAAACAAGAAATTGCCGTCAGCATCGAGATTTACCGTCCTTTCTGGACAACCATCGAAATATCCCATAAACGGCATTCCTGCATCTCCAGAGCCATTTGGGAGAATGCCCACAGCATCTATCTTCATATCCTTGAAATCGAGGTCACGGTCAAGGAATACGGTGAAATGCCTGCTGAGTGCAGAATTGTAGAAGCTGTAGTTGTAGTTTAGGAAAGTCTCCTCAGAATATGCCTCTTTGTCGCCATCGGCAGGATGGTAGAACTCATAGAAGACATATCCCTCCTCTTCTAATTCCTCTTTTTCTGCCCACAGCGGTTTAGCTGGTTCTGCTGTTCTCGACCATTTATATGTCTTTGGAACATTCACCAACAATCCATTCTCGTCTCTCACCTGCTCATACTCAAACACTCTGCGATAGATAGGAGTCTCCTTTCCTTTCTTTCCCGCCTCTCCGTTCACGAGTTTTATGAACTCTAAGAACTGCTCCTCGGAAGTGATATGAAACTCCGGGTTATACTGTTCGTTTCCACGCGGGATAGCATCTTTTATTGCATTCTTCCACCATGCATATCTCTTTGCGGCAGGAGTCTCTATAATGTTTTCTATTGCTGTTCCCGTTGTTTCCTTGTCTTGCTCTATCCACGAGAAGTTTTCTCCTGCCGATACCGAGAGTTTATTATATCTGTATCCCACATTGAACTGATAGCTATATCCCGCCCTCATTTCCAATCCGTTCTTGTAGAGCAGACTACCGTCATCTTTCTTCAGATCGTCAATGGCAAGGATATGGTATTCCGACTCATTCTTGTCGTTTGAAGTCTTATCGCCACCATTGACATCATATAGCCACACTTTAAAGCGAGAATATGGTGGGAGCACGAGAATCTCTCCCGATTTGTTCACATCGTTGCTCATATCGTAAGGAATCGTCACGAGATAGCAATGGTTGTAGTTTTGTCCAGAGAACACAGGTCGCTGGACATTGTCTCTGATATAGTCAGCATCTTTGTCATTGAACGGCACGAGATTTTGCTGAGTATCTTGAGAGTATTCCCATTCCTCTATATGACTGAAGTCGGTTGTCTTTTCATATGCCTCCTTTGTCATTGCCTTCAGTGATCCCAACTCAATGTTCACCCCTCCTGGCATGCACATTCTTTCGTATACAGCCTTTACGTTGTTGGCAGCCTCCTCAGCACTATTTATGATTACCTCCTTGCCATTTATGATGAACGTTTTTGGGTAGCCTTTGTCTTTGTTGTCGTTTTCCCCAGTATCTGCATTGTCAAGACGTTCATAGTCGGCAGTTTCTGTACACAGCTCCACCTTCTGAATAGAGTTTCCACTCATTGGAGAGAAAGATATTCTACCCCCTGCATGGTTAAGGGTGAGAGGGATGGAGTTTGTAGGTCCAGAGACATTCACCCATTCTGCAATGCAGAAGTCGGGATAGTATGCACTCTTTGATTTATTTGAGAACATGTTTCCATAGTTGCTTCTGCTCCATGCTCTAAACCTCAGCGTTTTACCATTCTCCCAGGCAAGGGAGTCAGCATCTGTTTGGTTGGCAACAGTAAGTGTTCTTTCTGTCGTGGTGCCAGAAACAGCAGAATAGTCTCCTTTCTTTCTCTGGAGGTATCCTGCATTCTCTCCTGCCACGAGCCAGTCGCTTCCGAGACTAATTCCCGTGCCTTCCATTCTCTTGTATTTATAGTAATATGTTCTGAACTGTTCTCCCTGCCAGTCGAATGCCTTTTTCTGGTTGTCGTAATACTGTCGGTATATCACCATGATATCGTTCTCGTTGAACGAGCCGTCATGAGCTGATGTGGCACGAGTTGTGAAGGGGTCGGCAATAGACGTTTGAAAGCTCACCCTTCTGCCTATCAATGCCTCCTGCTCTGGTGTCAACGTGTCTTCAGAGGAGTAGTCGTCTGAACATGAGAATAACATGCTCAGGAAAACCATACTTATGAAAAATATTCTCTTAATCTTCATATCTTTTTTGCAAGTTTTTTATGCAAAGATTTTATGCTTTTGAAATTACAAGCAAATAGCAGAGCATTTATCTTGTTAACATACAGCGATTTGTATTCTTTATAAGATACACATGCTTAATACCTCGGATTGTCAGGGATATGGTCATTCACCTCACCGTTAACGTCTTTGCAGTTCTGAACATTTCCAGTGATAATGGCATTATCATAGAACAGTTGTCCAGAAACTGTAAGGTTTAAGATCTCCGCACGCCATCCGTTTGTTTCTGTCTTATAAGGAATCCAAAGATCTGAGTTGTTTGCCTTATGAACGTTTGCCTCATAGATTACCTTCCCATTGCTGTCTTTCTGTTGCTCACTGGCAGGCTTTTCCTGATTGGTGGTATATATTCCGTTCAAGCCATAGAACAGTGCGGTAGCATTCTTTCTGTAGAACGTGCGGTAAGGAAAGAGCAAGTAAGTATCTTTTCCGTCAACAGCAGTCACCTTTGTATATAGCACCATGTCAGCAAGAATATCTGCAGGCGTTACAGTTTCCATGTCAAGCATCTCATACTTTCCAGAAGGAATTTCCGACGCCTTTGCCGGTTTTGCCTGTGCTATTTGTCTGACGAAATAGAGTTGTGGAATTTTGCTATAGTCAGCATCTGTTTCTCCAGAACCAGTCTTATAGCTCAGTTGTGAGAGAGCACGTTCTGTATTCTCTACCCATTTTCCCGCATCTTTCACTGTAATTGTTTTTCCGTTTCCGTCAAGATGTCCAGTGAAGACGAAGTTCTCTGGAAGATCTTTTGCATCTATGGTGACATCTTTGTCCATATAGAAATAGTCACCGTGATGCATACCACCCTCATGCGCCTCTATAAGATACTTCACCCAAGTCTGCTCACTGAGATACTGCCCTGTGGCATTATCGTCTCCTGTGGTGCCCTCATCGTAGAAGCCACCATCGGTAACCTGGTCTTTCCCGTCATTGATGTACTTATCGTCACGTCTCGTAAATGCTCTCTGCCACGAGCTTCCCGCCATTGACAGCGAATGCCCAAGAGCATTGTCAACACCATAGTATTCGTCTCTTTTTTCTGTCTCTTTCCATTTCTCCGATCCAGAACTATTATAGTCTACCGACTCACGGCTGATGCGCATGTAAACTATAGTCTGATAGTTCGCGTCCAGGTCAAAGTTAAACTCCTTGGTGTACTCCAATCCGTTGCTGAGTTTTATCTCGAAGTCAATCTTGTTCTTCTTTGCGTATAGTTCTTTTCGATTTGTCTCATTTATAGTACCGTCAGCATTGTATATGTCCTCGTCGTACATGACATTATCAAGACTAGTATATGTAGGGCGTACAATAAGGTCATAGACAGGCACCTTCCCATAGTTTATCTTTCGGTAGCGGCAGTTCTCTTCCTTCTCCTTTTCTGAAGTTCCTGGAGCGTTCTCGTAGATGTTCTTTACCGTTTTCCAGTTGCTGTCAGTCATAAACACAAACACTTTTGTGTCAAGATTGTAGAAAACGAGGAAGTCAGAATCTAATTCCGTACCGTCAGTACCAACACTACCACTTTCACCTATGAAATGAGGAATAACTTTTCGAGGAGTTTTCCATTGCGGGGTAAGCGTATGATGTGCATTCTCGGCATCTCCTAACTTCTCATCTTTTACACCAGCCAAGACGTCTACGTTGCAGAAACGTATGGCTGTGGTGTTAGGATTGTCAGTTTCTGTTGAATTGCCATTCGCGTTTTTTTTGTATCCTTCAAGGGTTACTCCCGTCATGGAAGGGTCGATAAGCACAAATGCCAATACACGAGCAAGACGATGTCGGAAAGGCAGTTGTATGCGTCCCACCGTAGCAGAGATGCGTGTGTTTGCAGGCATTCCGAGGTAGTGAGAAAGCAAGGTGTAGTTTCCCAATTGCTTGCCTTCTGTCTCTACGGCATTATCATCGCTCTGATTTGTTACAATGCCTGGAGCACCTATATTGTCAACATAAGTCACATCATTATCGTCAGTAATATCTGTTCCTGCCCCATATCTTATTTTCTTCGGAACATAGACACCCTCAAAGAAATGAGTTCCGTTGCTATACCATTTTGCATCATCTCCAACACTCTGATCTCTGTATTTGAAGGAATAGATGGCAAGTTCTGTTTCATTGTCTACAGCATACTGGTTACCCTCAGGACCCATCGCCTTTTCATCATCACCGAGAGAGTCTGCTCCTTTCAGTTTCAGAATAGCCACGTTTTCATTCTGCCTGTTTCCCTGACTAATATTTCCATACGTAATATCCAGTCCTTGCTTCAAAGGCGTTATGAGCCATGGCTGCTGCTCTGCTGCTGGGGAAGAGTTGTTTTCTGCGCGTGTAGCATACGAGACATTTACGTCCATATCGTCTATCGTAGCACTTCCAACACGTATAACATCATCGAGATTCCCCACCTCTGGAGAATCTGTTGGCATCACGTCCCGACAAGCAGTCAGGAGCATGCAAAGAGATATTATGTACAGTGTTTTCATCATTTTTTGTAGTTTTTTTCTATAGCCTGAAGTATGTATAGAGTGTGCAGAAGGAATAATGCTGGTTGGCAATTAGTATTCGGTGTCTGGCTTTGGTGTATAGCTGTTGCAGGTTCCTATCACCTCCTCTATTTTCTTGTCGCTAACCTTTTTCACAACACCAGGATATGTTGTGTTCCACCAGTTTCCCTGACAAGCGTCATTGCCAGTGGTAACCGTACCGTTCATTTCCTTGTTGTCTTTCGTGAAAACGGCATAGCCTATCACTGTGCCCTTAGTCTTTTCATCGTCTGATGGAGTGAGCCAACTGATGCAGTCAATCAACGACACCTCTGGGTCTTCGGTATTTCCAGTAGTAGACTTCTTCTGTCGTGTACCTCCCAAAATTCCGCCATAATACACCGTGTTGCTGGTATTGTAACTCTGCTTTAAGGTGTTTGTAGAGGAATGGAAGATGCACTCTCTAATAGACGCCTTTGCAGCAAGAGCAACAATTCCTCCAGCATAGCGGATAGCATCACTCGTAGTCCCCTCTCCTTCCTCATTCTCTACTCCTGTCTTAGGAAGCCAAGAGAGAATTGTTCCTTTCACTTGACATTTCTCCACTGTAGCACCACCATACGCCCAGCAGACAACACCTGCAGGCATTGCCGCTTGTATGTAGTTTTCTGCTGCCATCTTCACCTTTATATTGCTTATCTTTGCATTCTCTCCTGTAACGGCATATGCGAGAGGGGCAATAGCGTCCACAGCATTGAGAATATTGTTTGCATTCGTTGATGGCTTTGCAATAAGTGGTTTTGCGAGATAGATGGTGAGGTCGTGTACAGAACCCATGATGTTTGAGAAGAGCATAGAGCATGTCGTTTTGCTTTCTGTTGCTGTTGCCTTTCCGTCGTTTGACTGCTTTGTAGGTATCTCCACTGTTTCAGTTCCATCAAGTGTGATGGTCATGTTGTTCCCGTCAAGCTCACAGAGCAGATTCCCGTCAGGATGTTCGCTTGTGCTATTAAGGTTATCGTGCTTACTGCCGTATTTCCACGTTTCAGAACATACTGTAAAGCTATTGGAGATTTTGTACTTCTTGCCCTTCTGGTTATGTTGAGTAGAAAGTAAAGCTGCTAATTCTTCCTGTGAGTCTAAGACATTATCGTATTGTGCATCTGTGTTAGCATTTACATTTGCCCCATCTCCATCAAAAGAGTTCTCTGCCTTTGTTGGCCACCAGTTGTTTGAAGCACGCAATTCCCTGGAAAGCTTCTCGCCAATGATATTCTTGAATTTCGCTATCACTTGCAGGAGAGTGATTCCATAGGTGAATTTATTGTTCGTTACTCTACCTTCTGCCTTGCCAACAATGCCACCACCGATGATAGACTTATTTTTCTCTCCGTTTACAGATGCTGACACCGTGCAGCCGTCTATAACAGGCATGACAGCCGTATCTTGAAAGTATTTTGACTCTGCAGCAATTCCTCCTACCACTCCGTTCTCCTCATTACCATATACTGGCAATGCCGAAGAACAGAGATACACCGTACCGTAGTTTGTTTCCACAAGTCCTGCCTTTGATGCCTTTGCACCTTCTGCAGCAAATACAGAGATACGCTCTAAGGAACCGCTATTTATCTTCGTGATAGCAGAGGGAACAGGAGAATCACCATTGGCAGTGACCATGAAACTACCATTTACGATAGAGCCCGTCTGAGAGATATCGCTCAAGAATTGACTTTTCACCCTTAGCTCTGCTCCTGCCATATTGAGAGTGGCATTAAGTGCAAGACTCTTTTGAACCTGATTTCCAGATTCGTCATTCTGTGAGTAGGAATAATAGTTCGTCCACGCGTCGTCTGTTCCATCTTCCTTCTTGTCAAGGTCGAGAGACTTCGCAACAATAATGGCTATGTTTCCCTGTTTGTTTTTCTCTGGGTCTTGCAGGAAGTCGATGAGGTCTTGCCTGCTGTTAATGAGTATAGGGTCGCCCTTCTGTCCATAGTCGTCACAAACGGTTTGTGTAGCCACTTCCGTCCAATCTTCAATCCAAGAAGTAATGAAGACGATACGGTCGGTTGTGAGAGTGGCAGTAATGGTGAGATGCTTTCCTGCCTGAAGGTTATAAGGAGCCATGGCAGTTACGGCAGCTGTTTCTGAATTGACATAACCTTTATAGTTCATGTCGTTGGCGGCAAAGAATGTGAAGTTAAGGCCAGAGAGGCTGATGGTTGCAATCTTTGCAGCTACTGCATTCTCAAGGTAGTTGAACGGTTCAACAATGGCATTGAAGACAGTTGTCTCAACACCTGTTTGCGCCTCACCGTTTTTATCTTTTTCGTAGTCAATAGTGCCTTTTCTCAACCATTGACTGGTGATTTCAGTGGGATTCTCAACACCATTTTTATAGCTGAAAATCACCACCTTACAGTTTTTCTGCACCTCTTCAAACTTCAAATCTTCACGCTTCACTCCGTTTCCCGCCTTCAGCTTCAGCGTGATCCATGAACGCTTATGCTGGAGGAAGAGAGGAATACGCTTGTAGGCTTCTGTTGCAAGCATTTGGTTTTCAGAGTCATGCCACTCCTGGTTGTATTTATACCATTCCTTGTTAGTATGGTAGTTAAGGGCATTGAGGTTGTCAACATGGTTTGATTCGTTATTAAGGTTAGGAACAAATCCGAAACCTTCAAGGCGGTCTTGAGAAAGCCATTTCTCCTTGTCGCCTTGGTCGCTTTCAAGAGTTTCTGTTCCTGCTGTTGCCTTGAAGGCATAGCTCTTTATGTTCGACTCCCAAAAGAACTTACTGTTTTCATCTTCTGGACGAAGCAAGCCATCACTATTAAGCCCGTTTGTTGCTTCTTCATCTTCCTTAGGTTTGTAGTTATATGTAGAGCCAATTTTTTTCTCTGTTTCTCCATCCTTCTCCCACATCTCTATAGCAAGGACATACGGTTCCTGAATGGTTTTGTAGCCTTGTAGCAAATCATTATCTACCGCTCTTGATGCGAGAGGTATTCGCGGTACGTTGGTAGTAAATAGCACTTCCTCTCCCGAATCGAATAAAGCATCCGAATCGTTGAAGAGAGTGTCTATCTCTGAGCAAGAGCAGACGACTCCCAAAATCAGAAGTAATATGTATTTATATATTTTCATTCAAAAATCATTTATTTGTAATTTTTTTTACATTGGTTGTAATAATCCACAAAGGGGTGAGATGGTTTCCATTGCGATATGAAATTATGTCGCCCCCTACAGGATTCAAATTGGGGGGATGCCCTCGTTAGATAGGGTGTGAGCCCTATCCTAAGCTATGTCGCCCCTTCAGGGCTTTCTTGTGGTTTGTTGCCCTTACAGAGTTATCCTAATTGCCACCAGTATTCACAGAACCGTCTGTGTTATATTCCTTTTCGTTCAATATCCACGGGGTGATATCAATTCTGATAACAGCAAGCGTGCCACGTCTGAGTTCCATATCCCAGATATATTTCTTTCCGCTTTCGAGTGTTCTCATATCGTTGTCAACACGGAATGTGGAGACATGCTCTGTTCTTCCTTCTTCATCTGTCTCGTGCCATGTTATTCTGATGGCTTGGAGAAGTCCGAAAGAGATAGCTTCAAACGACTTGATGGGTTTCTTCGCTTGTTGCTCATCTTCTGGAACCTTTCTCTCAAACATCTCAAACGATGTGCCGAATGGGTTCTTTTTCAGATGCTCTGTGGTATAGTCAGATGCCACAACATCCTTATATCCTGTTGGTCTCATCTCTCCGTTCTTCAAAAGTTCTGTGAAGACATAGCCCTTTTCAGATACTCCGAGGAGTTCCACCTTCTCAATCTGTTCTTTATTAATAGAAACAGAGTTATCTTTAGAGTTCATGAGATTCACCTGTATCTGACTGAACTGATGTTTGAAATAGAGGTCGATACGGTTTGCCTCAAGAGTTCCGGAGGTAGGCTCTTTCTTCACCAAGGCAAGAATGACATCTGGCTGTTGAGACATGTTAGAGACCGAATATAGCAGCTTACCGTTTTCGTCTGTGAGAATATTTCCCTCTGAGTCTTTCTGAGGTTTTCTTGTAAGGTCAAAGACATTTGCCCTATAGTTGCTCTGCACCTCCGCATTCTCTATCTTCTTAGAGATACGCTTCATATAGAACGTATATCTTGGCTTCTCTTCGTTGTAGCGGATATTTCCGTTGATATCTGTCTTGTAGTAATGAGGACGTTCGTGGTTCTCGTCATTCTCATCATATTCCACTGCAGCAACATAGTTTCCGAAACTGTCTTTCAAGAAAGTGAGGATATTGTTCTCATCAAGAACCTTTTCTTCTGAGCCAGTTGGTACATACTCGTACTTGTCGTAATACATCAGGTATTTTATCCATGCCGAGGTCTTTTTCTTTCCGTCTTCAGAAACTGCTTCCGAAACGTTCTCAGAAACAAAATACTTGCACGACCAGCCATATTCATAGTAGTAAGAACCTGTATATTTCTCTGTTCCGCTGAACCCACTTTGTGCGTTTTTGAATTCCTCGCTATCGCCATGTTCCTCAACATACTTTTTCAGCATATCCCAGGAGATAAACTCTCGGTCTTGTGAAGTGTTTGCGTCGTCTTTCACACCATAGAGGTGATAGCCAGTGTCTATCCACACGTCTTTCTTCTCGTTGGTGGTAACAACCTCATCGTAAGGGGAGAACTTCAGACTCTCGCTATTTGCCGAATACTTATAGTCAGAGTTCTTCATTCTATTCATATCTGTCCAAGCAAGGAAGGCATGTGAACGGCGGTTGCGCCAATAGAATGTGGAGGCATACATATCATTTCCACGACCATCGTTTGTCATGCCCTCCTCGTTGAAATCCGGCTTTCTATATACAGAGTTTCCCGTGCTGTTGTTCACCTTCAGCCATGCATCGGTGGGGTTGGAGATGTCGTATTCGTTCATTCCCAACTGACTGATGAAGTACATGCGGCATACGAAGCGACTGTTTTCTGGCATGTAGGTAGCAGTAGCACGACTTGCAGAAGGGTTGTGGGTTCCTGACCTGAACATCACAATCTCTCCCTTGTCGCTTTCTGGGGAGTCTATTGTAATATCCAGATTATCGGTACATGATACAGCAAAAACAGCGATTGCCAGCATCAGTACATATAATATGTAGTATCTTCTCTTCAATTCTTTTCCTTTTTTCTCGTTTTCTTTCGCCTGCTTTTTACCATTCAAGTGTGGCATCGCCACCTGCAACAGAGGTCTCTTCCCAGTCTTTTATCAAAGCACGGAAAGAGATATCCTCCTTCGTAAGCTTTATGACATAGGAATAGTGGCGACCAGGATTCCATTTATCTACGACGGAACCATTTGGTTGTCCATCAACCATAACCTTACAACTCTTTAACAGAAGACTGTAGGTAGTGCCGTCCTTAAGAGTGATTGTTATTTTTGCATTCTCAGGTAATCCGTTTACGTGAGGCATGACAATATAGTCGGTAATAGGAGATAAATAGTCTTTAATTGCATCTGAAGAAATTGTATTATTCAGAGCAATGCTTCCATCCTCAATATTTACCGTACCAGAAGTATACAGGTTGGAAATAGAAATTTTTGCTCCATCAAGGTCAACAGCATTAGCAGGAGTAGGATCTCCTTCATTTGCTGGCTTGGAAGTTTCAAGGCTCACGGAAATTTTTGACGTTATATGTTCAAAAGCCATTGGAACATCTCCTGTTCTTGGTGGAATTGCTTGACCTCTTTGGTATGTGGTATATGTAGAGGGGTCGTTTATGTCAAAATTACTATGCTTTCCATAGTGTTTTGCTGTTGTGCCCCAGATAATATCCTTGCCCTCAGAGATTTTTCCTTGAGAAATTGCTACACCTTTGTCGGAATTTAAAGCACCTACTTTCTCTATCTTATTTTTGTCAGACTCCTTACCCATATATTTTGCCAAGGCACGGAAGAAGTAATTGACTGTTTTATTTGGCCAATAGAGTTCCGGATTGTTTACCCATATCAGTTCACCATTTACCTCAGTAAACTTAGGTACTGTAACATACTGGTATGCATGGTTTGTTCTTTTTGTTGCATCAGTAGAGTTCTCTTCGGTTTTTTGCAAATCAAAAAGGCTGAACTCTGACCCTTGCTGAAATTTATCTTTATCAATAAGATGGATTTTAATATCTCCAGGCTTTTCTGGGGTTGTAGCATCTTCGAATACGAGGTTCTCGTCGTTTCCGTCATCGTCAAAGATAATATCTCCTGTTCCTGTAGCATTTACCGTACTCCAATTCTCCAAAGTGGTTACAGTAGTTATTTCTGATTTGTTTACGTCTACTGTAATATAATAATGATACCCAGGCTTAGTAGTTATGCTCCTTGAAGGAGAAGAACCAGAGACAGTATGATCTTTCCCCCATGCTTCTGTAAGGAATATGTTTGAGTTAACCTTCAAAGAATAATTGTTATTGTCAACTCCATTTATGACAGCAAGTTCTTCTCCCTCTTTAATCACCGTACCAGGAGCAATGAGAGCAAAGAAGATGCGTTCTGGAGTAGATTCAGACACAGAAGCAGTATTGCTATCCATGGTAACGTCTGCCGTAGTATTACTATCTGTGATGCGGTTTCCCTCATTGACTTCAGATGGTGTTAGTGTGCATTGAGTGTTAACATTCTTCAGAGTAACCGTTGTATTGTTAAATGCATTTTCATCAAAGCCTTTCTTTCCTTTAAGATGAACAGTTATCTTGCTCATTGCATGAAAAAATTTGATATTCAAATCTCCATGATTGGAGTCGTGGGAATCTCCATGATTGTATGTTACATCTGTTGGGAAAGACCACAAGAGGTCATTCGTCTTGAAGTTGCTTCTTTGGTCAAGATTTACAGCCCAAGTGATTTCACCATTGTATTTATTTGACTCTTGGAAATAATTGTTTTTTTCTCTTCCATTAAAGCAATATCCGTAATAGCTTTGGAGAGCATGGTTTTCTGTGCGTATATGTGTATTGTCTCCTATTCCTCCTGCACTGAAATCATCCCAATAAAGTCCTGATGTTGGGTCAACAACAGAAAGATTGTTTGCATTGCTTGACAATGAAGAACCATTAGAAATAACCTGCAAAGTAACCAATTTTGGCTCTGTGCCTTTCTCGTTCACAGGAGAAAAGTTATTTTCGCCACTTTTTATTATATGCCTGAGATACACATGTAGTTCATCAGCCTCTTCAAATGTGTTGTCATATGCTCTTGTTCCCACATTCCCATCCTGACAACTTATGCGAATATTGACAGGAGTTTTCTCATTTCCGTTGATGAAATGATTCTCTGTTTCTGTTTCCGCACAAGAAGCGAGCGAGACAATACAAAGTATGTAAATAATTTTCTTTATCATGTTTAGTTATTTTACAAACACCTTTACTGTTTTTCCGTTGTTGAGAGCAACGATATTCATTCCTTTCTGCAGACCGTTCTGCCTATTGCCACTGAGGTTATAGATAGCAGAATGGTGAAGGTCGTTGGTGAAGAGTTCTGTGACAGCAGTGGTTTCTTCTTCCTTACAAATCTTCAACTCCTTACTGTTAGAAGACTGTGGCAAGGAGATATACGCACGATAGGCAGGAACGGTTAATATTGATGAAGAGAGGTCAGCCTTGTAGAAACTATCTCCACGAAGGAAATAGACATCTCCAGACGTTTCTCCTGCATTTATCTCCTTTTTGGTAAATACACCATTGAAGAATAACGTTGCTGGAGATTGTTGCCCTTCTGTAGGAACGCCACTTGTTGCAAACACAGCATTCCTGCTGCTGACGGTAATGCTCTCTGCTGCTGTCTGCAATTCAAAGATCAATGGAGTTCCTGCTACTATTCCTCCCTCTGTCTGTGTAGACACTGGTATTATGGTCAGTGTTCCGTCTGTAATCGACTTAGGAGTATAGAACGTTATTCCCTCCTGAGCACCGGCTATTGAGAAAGGAAGACAGAGCGTGCCATATCTCGTTCCCGCATCTCCAATACTCATTCCAGAGGTGCGGGTGTATACAGCCTTCCATTTACTTTCAGCAGGAATCTCTGGCTTTGTGTAAGCATCTTCATCGTTCAAGATATATGTGAAAAGAACTTCGTAACTGCCATCAGAATTCTTGTCAGGAGCATAGTTGGCAGCACAATATTCCTCTGACACCTCTTCTGAGAATACACCTCCCGAGATGAAGTTCTTCACGTCGGTAGTGTAGATATCTCCTTTGTATGTTCCTCCTGTTACTGCCATCTGAATCAGTGGGGTAGGATCGTTTGCCTGCGGATTCTCCTCTGCAATTGCTTTTATTCCTGTGTATGTTCCTCCAGAGAGTTTAGCAGAGATGTTGTTCTTTGTAACGTGTTGAACAAAAGCTATTGCTGCTCCCTTTGTGGTGTTTCCGTTGCTGTTCGGATTACAAGAATATTCCTTTGAAGTAGAGGTTAGAGTGCCACCTGTTATCACTGTTTCTCCAGAGCGTACTTCAACAGCCGACCACCCTCCAGATATCTCGCCTCCAGAGATTGTTAGTTTCCCATTCTGAGGATGATAGATGCCTGTCTCCTCAGAAGAGATTTTTCCTCCACTCATGGTGATGTTAGTTCCACCCTCTCCAGTATTTCCGTTTCCACTTATTCCGAACCATTTGGCTATTATCTCTCCTCCCGACATTCCGAACGTAGATGCTTTTTTCACCACAAAGCAGTATTTCGCGTTGAAAGAACCTCCCAAGACATTCGTTGTAGACTTAGGAGCTTCTGCACCTTCTGCATTCTCTGCTACACCAGGGTCGCAATAGGCTATGGAATACAGTTTCTCCTTTCCAGAATCTGTATCAGAGAATATTCCTCCGTTTATTTCTAACATGCCTTTATTATAGAATATTCCCTTTTTCTCACTGTTGTATTTTATTCCGCCGAGTGAGTATGCTCCTGCTTCTGTTTCTGCTGTTGAAAGGGCATTGTCTGTCAATTGCAGTGTTCCAGAATTCTGAATAGTGATCAGGAACGCATCTTCTGTTAGAGAGCCAGTGATGGTATGCCCCGAGAAGTCTATTATCACCTTCTTGCTGATTGTAACCGTCTCTGTTATTGTGAGGTCAGCAAGAAGCACTATCGTGCTCTTCTCATCTGTCTCTGCACTCTCAGCAGCCGTAATGGCATCTGCTAATGAAGTATATCCCGTCTCCTCAATTTTTGCCACAGCAGTCACACCGCCACCTCCCTCTTGGGCGAAGGAAGAGAGTGAGACAACTGTAAGCACCATAGCCATCAGCCATCGCAGGGAGAGATTTCTTTGTTTCTTTATCATAGTGTGAACACCTAAAAATTGTTTTACATCCAGACATTCTCGGAAGAGGAAACCGTTGTCCAATCGGAGAGTGTGGCTGAAACATTTATCTTGGTCTTGGTGAGTTTCAGATTATACACGTAATGATATCCACTTTCCCATTTGCTGTTAGGAGTAATTAATTCTCCATCATTCTTCTTTATTGATGGAATATCAGCATAGTAGACATCAGTTGTGTTATCACTATTTCTTACAGTTATCTTGAATCGCACGTTTATTGGACCATTAACACCTGCTGCCACATAAGTCAAATTTTGAGGAATAATGGCGTAAACGGTATTTAGAGTAACTTGTCCGTTATCAGTTGATGATGTTAAGGTAAGCTGCTGATTTGAAATATCACCAGTGGTAATAACTTCTCTGTCTCCAAGCTTTACATAACCATTAGTATATATTTTCTCTATCTCAAGAGTAGTATTTTCGTTGAGATTTACATGGTCTTTAGAATCAGAGGAGCTTGTGGTGAGAACAACCTCTACCTGAGACATTACGTATTTGAAGTTCAGATTGATTGTACCCTCTGTTGCGCAGATTCCTCCTTCATACAAATCTGTTTGTCTATGCCCCTGTTCTGTGTTTCCACAAGTTCCAGAAACCTCTGGACGACCAATCATCAATAAAGATTCATAGTTCGTAGTAGTGGAAGAATTATTGAACGTTACGTTTTTTATATCAATCTTTTGAGTATTGTCTGTTCCTGATACAGCATTTACATGCGGATAAGTGGTGGTATTGTTCGTTTGCGTACTTGTACAAGGAATTACGCCACGGAACTGATAGTGAGTATTATGGTTTGGCCAATAGAGTTTTATATCCTTTGTACCATCATAGAATACCCATTGATTGCCAGAACTTGGCTTTTTCGCTATCGCCTCATTAGCAAAATAATTGTTTTCATTAGCACTGTTTCCTTCACTATAGCCAGAATTTAAATTCAAACTACGATAGAAGCTGAAGCTTTCAAAAGCAGCACCAGTTCCATTACTTCCAAAATTTGTGGTGATATTAATAACTGGCGACACTTCAGCAGAGTTTACAGTTTCCCATTCTGTTACTGTTGCTGTAACCTTTACCTCTGTCTTCTTTACTGTGACGTTAATAATATAGTTCTTTCCACGCTCGAAAACATCTTCTGATGCTGTGTTTGCATTATTAATCTCTTTTGCAGTGACATAATAGATATTTCCGTCAGCATTTATCTTAATGATGTTCTCATTATTTCTATACTTGTTTCCTGGCATCATCATGCCGCAATATGTAGCAGTGTACCCAGAAGATGCAGTGTCTTCTTTTTTAAGAACGGAACTTTTCTTTGAATCGGTTGTTATTACACTTGTAGTTCCATTGATAATATCTACATTGCCACTCAAATAATGATCAAGAAGGGTGACATCAGGATCTTTCTCAAAATGAGGGTTAGAAGGGCTTTCGGTGTATCCAGGGAAACCCTCGTCTGCCTTTAGGTTCACCGTTATCTTACTCATAGCGTGAGTGAAGATGAGTAAGTTTTTAGGAGAATTATTATTCTTCACATCATCGAACTTCAGAGTGTTTTCCTCGCCTTTGATGTTATTGCTGGTGATAAGGTCGTAATTTTTCCAATCATTAGTATTTTGGTCTTCTGGAAGTTTCCATGAGAGAGAATTCCAATCAGAGACTTCTGGAGCAGATGTGCTTCCTTCTACCGCAACACCATAGATTGTGAGACCTTCTGCACGTCCTGCTTGATTTCCAGGGTCAGCAGTACCAAAATCATCCCAATAGAGTTTTTCAGACGTATTGAATTCTATATTGTGAGTATCATTGGTATTGTCGTTATCAGAATCAGAAGTAGCAGAAGAAGCAGTTGTTGCTGTTGTTGTCTTTGTTACAGACAAAGGATTATTATTCGTCCATCTACCGTCAACTCTCAGTCTCAACTGTGTTTGTGCAGAGAAAGGGGAATATTTTTCTGTTGCCCTTGTTTGCACTCCACTCACATTTGTAATTACTCCAGCAGATAGAGTGATAGCATTATCCGCCTCACCTACAGAATATGCAGGAGTATCGATATTGTCGGTACAAGAATGCAAGGCGACAATAGTGGTAATAGTATATAATAATCTTGATATTCTCATTTTTCTCTATATTACTGAATTACAACATCTCCAGGATTTGAAGTCACTGTTTCCCAGTCGACAACAGTTGCCTTTATTGTTTCTATTCCTGTCTTTTTGAGTGTGAAAATATAGACATATTTCTTTCCAGGGAGCCATCTGTTGATAGCTGTTGACAATGCGTCAGTGACTTTACTGAGGTCGTTAATAGGATAAATATTCTTGTCTGCAGTTGTTATCTCAAGCTTTATATCTTTCGTCTCTTGAGGAATTACTCTCCAAGTATAACCTGACGTGCTTCCTGTGGTAGGAGAGGTGAGAGTAGTAGGGTTGGTTATCTTGCTACCAGTAGCATTTAATTTTCCTGTACCCACAAGAAGATTGGCGGTATTGTGATAATTGCTAAGATTTACAGTAGCACTTGATAAATCAACCTTATCATTTCCTTCTGTTGTCACGAGCTTTATCTCAATATCAGCCATCATGTGAAACTGAGTGATATGAATATCACTTGAAGTAACACCAATAGCATTATAAAGATAATCCTCATAACCTTTCTCAGGATTGTAAAGTATCTTATGCTCTGTAGAACCAGAATGTTGTTCTTTCAAAGGGGCACCCCATACATAGTCGTTTTGACTATTATCAATAGCTCCTCCTGTCATTGTGAGATAGTTATCGTTGTCATTCCCATAGACATTAAGGTTGTTATAGGGAGCGATAGTGCGGAAATGATAATATGTGTTGTTGTCCGGCCAATACCATCCTGTGTTCTGATTCTCTGTCGTTGCAGAGAGTTCAACTCGATCAGTATTGCTATATCCTTTGTTCTTGTCTGAATTGCTTGATTTATAGAGATAAGACGCAACAGGAACCTGTGTAGCAGCCGATTTCTCCATACCAACCGTCAAAGCGATTGCATTAGAAGGAGTTGCATTTCCATTAATAGTTTCCCAATCTACTAACTGTGCAGAAATTTTAGAGATTTGAGTCTTATCGATATGCAAAGTAAATTCATAGTTTACTCCTGCCTTGAGCTTTGAAAAATTTCCTGAAGAAGTTGAAGATTCATCAAAGTATGTTGATGTCTTTTTGCTTGTTTCAAAAGCGTTATACAGTTCGCTCATCTTTACTGTATATTTGCTCCCGTTAATCTCGAAGGAGAGGGCTTCGGTATCTGTATTTAGGTCAGTACCTGGAATTACGTATGCACTGATTGTGGCATCTTTTATTGGCGCTCCATCTGCTGCAGAACAATAGAGAGTACTATAGTTTACAATTTTAGGAGATAAAAATTCTCCCTTTTCAATATCAAAGGTCCCTTTTCCATAGAAATTTTTCAGCTCAATATTCTTGCCATTGTCAAAGCGGAACTCATCGTCTGTAAACGCGCTTCCTTGTGATATTTTGAACTGTAGTTTAGAAAGGGCGTGATAGAACACAAGATTTCCTTCCGTGAACTTCTTTGTGTCCTCCTTGAAATACATACGAGAATCAGAAGTAGAAGTATGGCTTGCAATGTTATTGCTGAAGCAAAGATCTTGCTTGTCAAAGGTTTCCTGTGTCTGGGTGTTTGTTGAGGTTGTTTCAGAAGTTGAGGTTCCTATTGTGAATTCGCAAGTATGAGGTATGCTTGTTCCTGTCCAGAGAGAAGGAGTATTTCCTGATTGAATATTAAAATCCTCCTGTTTCCCTGGCACAGCGAGGGCGTAGATAGTGAGTTTTGAAGCACGTGAGTGAGCATCATTCCAATAGAGTTGATTGCCTGCAGGAAAGTCGACAGTGGCTTTCTTATTATCCGTAGTTGAGGCTGCTCCTGAGTTTCCGTATGTGAGAGCATACATTTTTTTTGATGCATCATCTTTATGTTCACTCTCCATTACCATCCATATTTTCGTACCTTGCTGCAAGGCTTGCATCTTGTTATCAACAGGAGTTGTAATAACGCGAGTGACAGCGTTATTGGTAGATTCCAATCCCACAGTCATATCTATTGGCACAAGTGTAGGGAGAGAATAGTCGATATCCTCTTCCTTGCAAGCAGAGAGTGCTAACAAGGATAATGCCATGATTGTTATGTTTCTTACGTTATATTGCATCTGATGATATTTTTTTTCGTTTCACGTGGGGAATTAAGCAGTGTGGTTCCACCGTCGTTTGGAAGAGAATAAATCTGTTGTGATACGGTTGCTGCAGTTTCATGGCTATCGTTTCCGCTTTTTCTTACCGTTGCTGACACATTATGGTTTGAAAACCGATATTAATAGGTAGCCGTAAAGAGTAGCACCTTTTTATCGGCACTACTCTTCTCTGAGCATGTTATTTACCTTCAAGGTCAATGTCTATGTCGTCACTCGTCACCGTCTCCCAGTCTAATAACTGAGCGGTAATCTTGTCTATACCCTTCTTTGTGATACGTATAGTATAGGTGTATATGTAACCTGGATACCAGCGGTTAATTTTATATTTTGTATCTGAGCCAGATGTTTCAGCTTGGTAAGGATTTTTAATGTTGTTGTCAGTCACAGTACTTGCATATACAGTACTGATGTCTTCTATCACATACTGATTGCCGTCAGGAGTTGTGATACGAAGACCAACCTTGTATTCATTTCCTGTATTAGTACCAGATTCTCTATTCAAAGTCTGAGGGACAACACCATATCGATGTTTGGAAATAGCAGCTATTGTGCTTCCAGTTTCTGATGTTTCTCCTGTATAATTTACAAATTCTACTTCAGCATTTGTACATGTAGAAGTAGTCACAGGTTCTACACATCCATTTCCTAATCGAACTGTACCATCTTTGTAGAATCTAAGTATTTCTACCTTTGTATTTGTTGTAATACCATTGTCTGTTGTCTGAAGTGCTACCTTATTGTCTCCAGTCGTGGTAGTAATGTTAAAGAACACCTGTGTTGTCATGTGGAAGAACAGCATATTGATGACATCATTTGTAGCTCCAATTGCTTTGTAAATCTGATGGATGTCGGAATTATTTTCTGATTCTGTGCCATCAAATCCATTTTTGATACTATAAGACAATTTGTCATCTGTTTGTTTAAATGGAGCTCCCCAGATATAATCACGATAATCTTTTCCTGTGATATTTCCAGATTTAATAGAGAAATAGTCTCCGTTTGTAGCATCTGTTTCTACATTAGGACATGAAGGAGATGATGTTGTATTATCACCTACAGCACGAATATGGTAGTAAGTCTTGTTGTCTGGCCAATACCATCCTGTGTCCCAATGACCTGAACTGCTTTCTGCCTTCCATTCCTTAGAAGCGGCAGTTGTTTCATAGCCTGTCTTCCAATCATAAAAACTTTTTTGATTATATTTGTCATTATAATCTGTACCAGTTTCAAGATCAGCAGTGTGGGCAGAACGATAGAGATTGAAATTATTAACATTGTTGCTCTCATATGTTGTTACATTCGATGAACTACTCTTAAGATTTACCTTTATATATGCATTTGTAGGGTCGATATTAGCAGAGTTTACCTCCTCCCAGCCTATCAATTGAGCAGTAATGTTTTCAATCTTAGTCTTTCCTATAGTGAGATTTATGACATAATGCTTTCCCTGCTCCATTGTTGTAAAATTCTTGAGTTCGGAAGCTCCTTCTGCTGAGGAATTTGTTGTATAATAATCGCGAATAGCTATTGCTATCTGATTGCAAGTAACATAATAGTCGTTATCGTCAATAATGAAATGGAGAGCATTATCATTTATACCATATAAAGTTTTCCCAGGAAGAGTAAGACCAGTAACTGTTCTTACTGTTTTATTTTCTGAAGGGTTTTTAGTTGTTTCGTGAAGTTTAGTAAAATTACCTTTTATACAATTTGTTTCTGTCTCGTCCCATTTCCCTGTTGCAAGGTCCAATTTGCTTTCGTATGGGAAATTCAACAATTCTACGTTTGTATTCCCTTTAAATTTAAAGTCTGCATTTGAGTTGTTATCAAATCCTTTACCAACTGCCTCGGTAAGGTTTATTGTTACTTTACAGAGAGCGTGCTTAAAGATAAGATTTCCTTGGTCGAACTTTCCAATTGTAGAGCCATCACTTTTCGCTGTCCATTGTAATTGACCGTCAGCTATTTTGTCAAATTTCCATGTGTTTTCTGAAGTGAACTTATATCTAATAACTCCACCCTTGCCGTTCACCGAAATATTGTTACTATAGCAGAGGTCTTTGTTTGCAATATTGTCATCGTTTTGAGACAAAGGCAAAGACCATGCTGTTGTCTTTTCGTTTTCTGTTGTTTCCGTTAACCATTTCTGATTTATTGATGAAACCGGAGAACTATTAGAATTATCAGTAAGAATATCATCTGAAAGAACATTACCATCGTCTTTTCCTGGCACAGCGACAGCATAAACAGAAAGTTTGGAATAGCGTCCGAAAGCGTCATCCCAGTAACGATAATTACCTTCTGCAAATGTTATATCAGAGTGGTCATTATTCAAATCACTATGACATTCATTACTGTTTTTCTCCTTCGAAGCGGTTGCAACAATTCTTGTATATCTATTTGCGCCCTTTATATGACCAGAAGTTGTTTCACCATCCTCCGCCTTTATCCTCATCACAATCTTAGTTTTATTGCTGGAATGTAATCCCGCCCTTGTTCCCTCGAACACGGCACGCGTTCCTATTTGTCCGTCTTGGCTGGAGAAGGAGATGAGTTCCTTGCTTGGGTCAGGACCGTTTTCCTCATTCCATGTGTCATTGTCTGAACATGATGCCATAACAACAGTCGCAAGGGCGAACATGGAAAGGATTGATTTATTGAATGTCTTCATATGTTTATGTTTTTTAGTTTTCTGTTAGTAGTAACGCGTTTTTTGGGGGTGACATGGTTTTATAATGCGATATGAACTGTTTATGTCGCCCCTTCTTTCTGCCTTACAGTGCTGTGGTTTTGGCTTAGAGTCCCACCTCTATATCAGAGGTTTTCACCTCCTCCCAGTCGGTTACCTCACAGGTGGTGAGAATAATGGGCTGTGCTACGAGGTTCGGAATACGGAGGTAGTAGAGATAGTACTTGTTTGGCTCCCAGGAATAGTTGTCTCCTTCTGCGTTGTTGTCGGCACTCAGGTAGGTGTTAATATTCTTCGTGGTGCCGTTGAAGCTTAGCGTGAGAGAAACCTTTATCTTGAACGGTCCTTGCGGAATCTGCTGAAGGTCTTTATCGTCAGAACTCTTGACATTGAAGTCGAATGCCGTGGAGTGGTTAAGGCATTTTCTCAGGTCTTCGGAATATTCTCCAGTTTTTTTCAGAAGAACAAAAGACGGTTGTGTGATATTGTCTTTGAAAGTGCCAGAGAAGAGATTGTCGTTCGTGCAGGTAAAGCCGTTGCTTTCTGTTATCACCTCCGTTGCTGGATTTGTAGGCTCAATTTTTATCTCCACGTCTTTGAGAGTGACGGTATATGAGTGGTAGTCAGGCTGAGGATCGTCAATATAAATTCTGAACCCCACCTTCGACATGAGGTGATGGAAGGGGATATGGATATCCCTAACTGGATTTGCCTTTGTAGTGGCGTTTATCTCTTTCCCAACGAGAAGGTCCTCATCCTTATATTCTTTCCCTTCCTCTGACCGCCTCACTTGTGCAAGGAGGCAAGCCTCACTGCGTTTAGAAGTGCAGTTGTAATTATTCTCCAAGAACGTCTGTGCCTTGAAAGAGATGTTATTGTCAGAAGCGAAGGAGATGGTGAGATTATTTGAGGAGATGCTCACCATACTCTCTGAGAACCAAGGTGTTACAGCCCTAAACTCATATGGGAAGGATGCTATATCCCAGTATTTCTCTGTCTGACCGTCAATATCTGTGTACGACCATCTATCTTTTGTTCCAGCAGATGTACTGCCAGATGTTGTGCCTGAGGAGTATTGAACCTTGTAGTTGTCCATCACTATCTGCTGGTTTGTTTCCTTGAAGCTTTTCCAACAGGAGACGGAGAAGTCGTTCTTGAGAATTGTGGCACGAGTAGGTGTGGTGACCTCTGCATCTTGACCAGAGGAGTTGAAGCGCATAGGACTATGGTCGTAGATTGCTCTCACATCATCTGCAGACTCCGTGGCACATGAGAAAAAGAATAGGGAGGCTGCAAAGGCAATAAAAACCTTCACAGCCCTTTTCTTACCTATGATTAAAGACGAAATCTTCTGCATGCGTATCTCTTTTTGCAAACTGTGCAATCAGGGGTGTGCAGGGTTTGAGAACACACCTTAATGTATGTAAGGGGAAGTGTGGTTAATATTTTGTTCCTTCTGATATATTGTGATCAGAATTGCTGTCTGTGTAATCCTCGATAGTTACCTCATCGAACACGATTGGGTAAAGAGACTTCGTGCTACTTGGAGTAGGATCTGTAGGATCTATATTATCATTAGGGTTTGTAGTACCAGTGGAGTTCTTCGTAATCTTGAAGGTATAGATATATCGTGTGGCTGGTTGCCAAGCAGCGATGTATGAAGTTGAAGTTGTGGTTGACGTTGCAGGAACGAATACAGTAGCATTATGAACTGTTGTCACTTCCTTGTTGTCGTCAGAGATAATTCGGTAGGAGACATGGAAGTTAAAGCCTGTCTCAGAGGTTGTTGGCTGAGCCACAGGGTAATAGATGGTTGGAGACCAGGCGTAAGTCTGGTCAGAACCTGTTGTTACTTTCTCTGGGATTACGTAATGGGTAACCGCTCCAGTACCAACATTCTGTGCATCTGAAATTGTAAGATTTGATGCTGAGCTCTTATATGCTTCTGGTACATTTGTTGTTGCATAGTCATTATTATCTGTTGATGGAGCAAAGAACATCAAATTTTCCTGTGTGGTTTCAGCTGTACTTTCCCATGCTGGATTATATGACGCATTTGCATCTGCTGTAAAGGTCACAGTACCACCACAAGTTTTGTAATAATTTCCAAGGCTATAACTTTCACCACTCTTCTTTGAAGGCGTTGCCTGAATACCCTGCTTCTGATCTTCTGTTGCTGTAGATACCATATTTCCTCCATCGTCACCAAGATTGATAATCTCTACCCGATATCCAGGTATCTCCTCATAGAATCTGATAAAAAGCTGAGCACCCATGTGATTGAAACGAACACTTACATCTTGCTTGTTGCCATTTGTAGCTCGCACGCAAGCATACATGTTCTGTGAAAGCGTGCGATCCTGCTTTGGTGAAGCATTCTCGAACTTAGTATCAGGAGTATAGTCATAGCCCGACTGCAATACTCCTTTCTCAAATGTCATTGTAGCAGCACCATTATTAGTATAATCAAGCGTCACCCCAGAGCTCTTATATGGAGCATAGGCATAGAAATTGGTGCTTTTATATGCGAGGTCCCAATAACGGAGGTACTGATAATCGTTTGCCGACATAAATTTTGTATCAGTATTTTTGTAGTAGCCTTTACCATCAGTTCCGTCATAGGTGTACTCTAACTTTCCTAAGCTTTCGTAGAACCAACATGACTTGTAGTCAGAATTACTACCAGCAATACCTGCCCATGTAGTGGATTTGCTATGGTCATAACCATTTCCACTTTCATCAGAATATCCCACAAGGTAATTATCCATTACCTTCTGATCAGATAATGAACCACCATATTTATATGCCCACACACCGAAGTTGTAGTGGCCAATTTCCTCGAACTTTGCTCGTGCTTCAACTCTTGAGATATTTCCTTTATTAATCTCGAAGCCAATAGGTGTCTGTTTACTTTCCAATCCAGCATGGTTCGCGTCAATGATTGACTCGTTTGAGCACGATGCGAGAGCGATAATTGAAAATAGGAAGAAATAACGACTCTTCATAATTGTATTGTTTTAGTGATAAGTAGGTGTGCAAAATTATTTTTATAATGAT
>SAMEA3663036__coassemble_160_pt1 | contig 33429 bp, 25 predicted proteins | sample SAMEA3663036__metabat2_high_PE_014 | metagenome-assembled genome bin SAMEA3663036 (sample SAMEA3663036) | pig gut metagenome | biome: pig gut; feature: pig-associated habitat; material: faeces | place: France | collected 2012
TTCTGCATCACTAATCAATACAATCATTATAAAAATAATTTTGCACACCTACTTATTTATTGTTGTCTTCTTGGAAAGCGGCAGCCTCTGCTGCAGCAATAATATCCTCCTTTGACATTTCTTTCTGTTCTTCCTTTACATCAGAGAAATCGATATCGAAAAACTGCTCTTGTATGTTTTTCTTATTTTCATCAGAAGATTTACTCTTTTTTGTGTTGTTACAATCAGGTTGTGAGATAATGAAATTATTCTCTTCCTCAATGTTCTTCTCGATATCTGGAGCCACCATAACCGGTTCTTCCTCCATCTTTGTGCGTTCTGTCTTTGCTTGGAAGATAGAGTCGCAGAATTGCGGTTGTTTGCGGAGTTTCTTCAGAGTTTCCTCAGAAGCATGCTGCTGAGCCTCTTTCTTCGAGAACCCCTTTCCTGCACATGCTTCTATGTTTTCCAGTACACAGAGATACTCAAACACTGGCGAACCGTTTTCGTCTTTATATTGCTTCAAGCATCTGAATTCAATGTTCACTTTGTTTTTCTGTGACCATTCAATTAGTTTTGACTTGAAGTTCACCTCCTTGTATGCCACTTTGTCGATGTTCACCATCTTGGTAAGAATTTTTTTCTTCACGAATGCCATGCAGGCATCATAACCGTGGTCAAGATAAAGAGCTCCGACAAGTGCTTCGAAAGCGTTTCCGCCCATGTAAGAGTTATGGCTTGCTGTGCGACCAGAAGAGAGAATAAGGCGTGTGATGCCCATTTCCTCTGCGAGACGTCCGAGTGTTTCTCTTTGTACGAGTTTCGAGCGAGTATTTGTTAGAAATCCCTCGCGTTTTCCCGGGAAGTGTTCGTAAACGATATGCCCTACAGTAGCATCGAGAACGGCATCACCGAGAAATTCGAGTCGTTCGTTGTTCACTGGCTTTCCCTTTTCGTTTTTGTGTGCCACGCTTTTGTGCATGAGAGCCAGTTTATAGAAAGAAATATTGTGTGGAAGAAAACCAAGAATTTTGTATAGCTCTAGATATAACTCCTTATCTTTTCTGAAAGGTAGTTTTATGTGGTCTATGATATTCATTCTTGTTTTTCAAAAATTGTTTTTTCAAAATTTTTCTGCATCGTTAATACACTCTTCCGCATTACGAAAGAGTATGTATGATGAAGAGTTAAACTCTCCCATCCATGCAATGAACAAGAAGGATGGATGGGAGAGGGGATATGCATGAGAGAATTATTCTGTGTACTTCTTGAAGATCACACAAGCGTTGTGTCCACCAAATCCGAAGGTGTTAGACAATGCAGCTCGAACTTCACGCTTCTCAGCTTTGTTGAATGTGAAGTTGAGGTTGTAGTCAATCTCTGGGTCATCGTCGCCTTCCTCGTGGTTGATAGTAGGTGGAACGATATCGTTCTTCACAGCGAGCACAGAGAGCATAGCCTCTGTTGCTCCGGCAGCTCCAAGCAGGTGACCCGTCATAGACTTTGTTGAAGAGATATTCAGTTTGTAAGCAGCCTCTCCGAAAACGTCCTTGATAGCCTTTACTTCAGAGATATCTCCCACAGGAGTTGATGTACCGTGAACGTTGATGTAGTCGATATCCTCAGGAGCCATTCCTGCATCCTCAAGAGCGTTCTGCATCACGAGCTTAGCACCGAGTCCCTCTGGGTGAGAAGCAGTGATATGGTGAGCGTCTGCAGACATACCAGCCCCCACCATCTCAGCGTATATTTTTGCTCCGCGAGCCTTTGCGTGCTCAAGTTCCTCAAGGATAAGCATTGAGCAACCCTCTGCCATTACGAAGCCGTCACGACTTGCAGAGAATGGTCGGCTTGCTTTCTCTGGTTCGTCATTACGTGTAGAGAGTGCATGCATAGCATTGAAACCGCCTACTCCACAAGCAGCGATAGCAGCCTCTGCGCCACCACATACGATTGCGTCAGCCTTTCCGAGACGAATGAGGTTGAAAGCGTCAGCGAGTGCGTTTGTAGAAGATGCGCAAGCAGAAGCAGTGATATAGTTTGGTCCGCGGAATCCGTACTTGATAGAGATATGTCCGCAAGCGATGTCAGCAATCATCTTTGGAATGAAGAACGGATTGAACTTTGGTCCCATTGTAGGGCCGTTCACTGCCCAGTTAGACACCTCGTCTTCGAAAGTGCGCATACCTCCGATGCCAACACCCATAACGACTCCGATACGGTTTTTGTCTATTGCCTCGAGGTCCATTCCGCAATCCTCAACAGCCTGAGTAGCCGCAGCTACAGAGTACTGGCAGTAAGGGTCCATCTTACGTGCTTCCTTACGGTCGATATAATCGTTTGCGTTGAAGTTCTTTACCTCACAGGCGAACTGAGTTTTGAAAGCAGAAGCGTCGAATCGTGTGATAGGAGCTGCACCGCTCTTGCCTGCAATGATGTTGTTCCAAGTCTCCTCAACACTGTTACCCACAGGTGTAATAGCTCCGAGGCCTGTTACTACAACTCTTTTTAATTCCATATTTAAAAACCTGTTATTTTCTTATGTTTTCATACTTTCAGGAAGAATTTTCCGAAAGCCTTTTATTACGAAATAATCGGAAGCTACACCACTAACAACAAGTCAGCGGCACAACTTCCGATGTCTTTTTTTCTCAGAGATGCTTACTTTGCGTTCTCAATGTAAGAGATAGCGTCACCTACTGTTGCAATCTTCTCAGCCTTGTCGTCTGGGATTGAAACGCCGAACTCCTTCTCGAACTCCATGATGAGTTCAACTGTGTCAAGTGAATCTGCACCGAGATCGTTTGTGAATGAAGCCTCTGGCTTTACCTCTGACTCATCAACGCCGAGCTTGTCAACGATGATAGCTACTACTTTGCTCTGAATTTCTGACATGTTTTTAATTTTTTGATTAATTTAGAATTTTCTGAATTTTGGCTTTTCAGGGGGTTTTTTAGTAAATGCGATGCAAAGTAACTAATAATTATTGAATTACCCAAATAAAATCGGGAAAAAATTCTTGTAACCTGCACAATTAAGGCGAAAATGTGCAAATAATTGATTTAAAACGGTTAAAAAATTCCGTTCTTATCACAGAAGTCAACTTTTTTCTACGATTTATTACTTTTGTATGCAAGGAAAGTGAAACAGTGCAAGAAAACTCCCTACACCTTATTTTAAATAGTGATTAAGAGCCTCTGTCACGCCCTTAGAATCATCTTGTCGTAATGGTGGCCGAAAATGAAAATTTTCCGGAGGAATGAGAATCCGAGCGACTCATAGAGCTTGCGAGCTTTCGGATTAGCAGGGTCGACAACAAGAGTGACGGGAAGTCCGAGAGCATGCCCGCGAGAGATAGCCTCTTTCAACAACCTGGTGCCAACTTTCAAACCGCGGCATTCCGGAAGCACGGCAAGAGAGTCGAGATAATACTCCCCCTCTGCTGCCTCGTCTTCCATTCCTGGGAATTCTATTCCAAGATGCTCTTTCACGAGCGCCATGGTTGTTTTTCGGAATGCGCTATAGTTTTTTCCGTCATAGCTTGTAATCATTCCCACTGGTTTTCCGTCTTTTTCAGCAAGGATAGTGTTCTGTGCAGAATAGAGAACATCATTCCTGCTGCAGATTTTCTCAGCAAAGAGCGCGATTCTCTCCTTCGGAGGGTTGCTAATGAGCATAGCCATATGAAAGCCCTCTGAAATGAAAAGTGCATCCTCTGCAATTGCTTGTCTGAATGTGATTTTTTCCATGTTATAAAAGATTATTTTTCAAGCGTGAAGCCGATAGCCTCTACTGCCTTGCGAAGAGAATCCTCAGAGGCATTGCCCTTGACACGTGCTTCACGAGAAGCAAGGTCAACAGTAACATCTTCAACACCAGGAACTTCCCTTAGAGCCTTCTCAGCTGCAGCACGACAATGATTGCAATTCATGCCTCCGATATGATACACCATTTCATGCTTGTGATGATGCTCATGGCCTTCATGACAGCAACAACCTTCTCCATGTTCATGGTGATGTTCATGATTATGCTCATGACAATGACAATGGTGTGCCTTTCTCAATCCTAACTTTGGCAAAACGAGAGCGTTTATGAGCAGGAGGGTGAGAATTCCAGTGCATATCCAAGTGAACCAAGAGGTGTGCTCCTCACAGCAGTCGCCCACAGCCATGATGCTTGAAGTAAAGTTAACCAATCCGCTAAAATGCAGATAGTCAATAAAATACCCGAAGCCAATGGAGCCAATCACGATTGCAGCAAGGTAAGCCACGAGAGTGCGTGTTCCCATAACCTTCCTCACAATCAGCATACTTGCAAGATTACATGCCGGACCAACCATCAGCATCAGCATACCAGCACCAGGAGTAAGACCCTTCATGATCAGAGCCACAGCAATAGGAATAGAACCAGTGGCACAAAGATACATAGGCAATACGATCACCATCACGAGCAGCATTGATGCCCATGTGTTGCCTTCAAATGCCATAAAGAAAGAGTCTGGTACAAAGGCAGTTATGAGCCCTGCAATTACCAATCCTACAACCAGCCATTTACCAATATCTTCCATCATCTCTATCATGGAATACTCTAAAGCTTCACGAATTTTCTCTGAGAACGAGCGATTGTCGTGATGTTCCTCTTCCTTGACATCATTCCTTGCCTCACCCTCTGGATTTTTATCGAACGTGTTCACGAGAAAACCACTGAAGATTCCCGTGAGACAAGCAGCAATTGGGCGCACAATGGCAAAGGGAAGTCCCATAAGGCTTAATGTGGCAATAATGGAGTCAATTCCCGTTTGAGGAGTGCAGATAAGGAACGAAGCCACCGCTCCTTTTGATGCTCCGTCTTTCCTCATGCCCATAGCTGTTGGTATCACGCCACAAGAGCAAAGCGGGAGAGGGATGCCAATGAGTGTAGCCCTCAAAACAGATGCCATGTTCGGCTTTGAAAGATAATTTGTATAGAATTTTCCAGGGATGAAGGCATGCATGATTCCTGCGAGGAGAAATCCTAGGAGCAGGAAAGGTGACATTTCGTTTACGATGTGTAGTATTTCTTCCATAATTTTGTTATATGCAATATTTTAACTATTCGATATTCTGAGAAATATAAAGAAAAAATTCCAAGCGGTGGTTTACCCTGATAATGCTTTCCACACTTTGACTTGCAAAGTTACTAAAAAATCGCAATATACCGACACTTCTATGCACAAAATGCCACTAAAAATTGCTAATTTAATAATAAATAAGGTATTTGTGTTGCGTATTTCATAAAAATTTAGTATTTTTGCACGATAATTCTACACCAATGCTCGTCACTTCTCAGAAAAAAGAGAAGAAAGAGTGTAAAAAACGTAATCAGAAAAAGAATATGCAAGAAACAAGACAAAACCGTATTTCACGACTCCTTCAGAAGGAGCTCAGCCTTATATTCCAGTCACAGACAAGAATGATGCATGGAGTTATGGTGAGTGTCACAAGGGTGAAGATAAGTCCTGACCTCAGCATCTGCACAGCATACCTCAGCATCTTCCCTTCTGAAAAGGGAGAGGAGATAATCAAGGCAGTGACAAAGAATCAAGCGACCATACGTTACGACCTCGGACAGAAGGTGCGCAACCAGTTGAGAATAATCCCAGAGCTGAGATTCTTCATCGACGACTCCCTGGATTATATCAACCATATCGATGAACTTCTGAAGAAATAACTCCCTGACATTAAGTAGGTATACATAATTATGTCATTATCTCTTACCATAGCAAAGCGATACCTCTTTGCAAAAAAGAGTACCAACGCCATAAACATCATCTCTGGAATAAGCGTTGTGGGAGTGATGGTGGCAACAATGGCACTCGTGATCGTGCTTTCCGTTTTTAACGGCTTTCACGACCTTGTGGCATCGTTCTTCACCACCTTCGACCCTCATCTTGAACTCACTCCAACAAAAGGAAAGTCGGCTCCCGCCGATGACCCTCTCCTTACTGAGGTGAGAAATCTTCCAGAGATAGATGTCTCTACAGAATGTGTTGAAGACCAGGCGCTTGCGGTCTTTCAAGGTAGGCAACTAATGGTGCGGATAAAGGGTGTGGAAGATAACTTTCAGTATCTCACGAATATCCGCGGCATACTCTATGGCGATGGCGATTTCACTCTCCACAGAGCCGACCTTGAATATGGTATTCCGGGAATCAGAGCAGCTGTTGACCTTGGTGCCGGGTCTTACTGGAACGGCACAATAAAAATCTACGCCCCACAGCGAGAAGGGCAACTTGACATGCTCAACCCTGAGCAGGCTTTCTCTGTTGACTCACTCCTTTCTGCCGGTTGTGTCTTTGCTGTAAACCAGTCGAAATACGATAAAAACTATATCCTTACCTCCATCACCTTTGCTCGGAATCTCTTCTTCCGACAAGGAGAGATAACCTCCCTCTCGCTTCGTGTGAAAAAAGGAGAGAGCATAGAGGCTGTCAAGCAAGAAGTGAAAGCGATTGTTGGCGATAAATATTATGTCAAGGACCGCTTCGAGCAGCAGGAAGACACTTTCCGTATCATGCAGATAGAAAAACTCATGGCGTATATCTTCCTGACTTTCATTCTCGTTGTGGCATGCTTCAATATCATTGGCTCTCTCTCCATGCTTATGATCGACAAGAAAGATGATGTTGCGACACTCAGGTATTTAGGGGCTTCCGACAAACTCATCAGAAGGATTTTCCTTATTGAGGGAAGCATGATTTCTGTGGTGGGAGCAGTCATGGGAACTCTCATCGGACTTCTTCTCTGTCTCATACAACAGGAACTCGGAATAGTGAAAATGGGAAGTCGGGCAGGGCAGTATATCGTTGATGCTTATCCCCTCAGCGTACACTATGATGATGTGGCGATGATCTTCGTAACGGTAATCGTTGTGGGATTCCTTGCTGTCTATTATCCTGTGAAATATCTCACAAAACGTCTATTGTAAAAAAACACCAAGACATAAGAATGCGGAAAATTAAATGCTATTTCAACGCTTGTTAGCCGCTTGTTAGCCGCTTGTTAGCCGCTTGTTAGTCTAACTTTTATAGATATTAGAACAATATCGATAGGCTATAAGTGGTTTAGAACAATTTGACTTAGGGCTTTTCATAGGTTGATGTCTTGCGGTTGTCTTAGCTTTAAATTAGTCTTAGCTTAGTTTGAGGACTATTGAAAGAGTAAAAAAGATAGGATTTTTATATTCTTTAACAGTATAACTGTAGTTTTTGCCGCAGTTCATTCGTTTAATATACAGAGACACTTAAAAAAGCAAATAATAATAACATTAAAAATAAAACAAAATGAAATTACGTAATCTTATCACAATGCTCCTGCTTGCTTTCGTAGCAACAGTGCAGGCTCAGCAGGTTCCTTTGCTGCCACGCGACCCGGCAACAAAGTATGGCAAGCTGGATAACGGACTGACGTATTACGTGCGCCATAATGCTTATCCAGAGAAAGTAGCAAACTTCTATATCGCACAGCGTGTAGGCTCTATTCAGGAAAATGACGACCAGAGGGGTCTTGCTCACTTCCTTGAGCACATGGCTTTCAACGGCTCTCGCCACTTCCAAGAGAACGGACTCATTGAGTATCTTCGTACTCTCGGTGTCGCTTTCGGTAAAGACCTCAATGCTTACACCTCTATTGAAGAGACTGTATATAACATTGACAACGTGCCAACAACACGACAGTCGGCTCTCGACTCTTGTCTCTTCGTGCTCCAAGACTGGTCAAACGGCCTTTTGCTTAAGACAGAGGAAATTGACAAGGAACGTGGTGTGATTCATGGAGAATGGTCGATGCGCAGCTCTGCCAACCAGCGTCTCTTCGAGCGCGCCCTCCCTCTCCTCTATCCAAACTGTAAGTATGGCTATCGCCTGCCTATCGGTACTATGGAGGTTGTAGATAACTTCAAGCCACAGGAACTTCGCGACTACTACGAGAAGTGGTATCACCCAGAGAATCAAGCAATCGTGGTGATTGGAGATATTGACGTTGACTATACTGTAAACAAAATCAAGGAGCTCTTCTCTGACATTAAGAAGGGTCCGAATGCTGCAAGCGTTACTCCTACTGCCGTTCCTGACAACAACGAGGCTATCTATGTCTTCGATAAGGACAAGGAGATGCAGTATTCTGTAATGTCTCTCATGATGAAGTCTGACCCTATGCCACAGGAACTTCGTGGCACTCAGCTCGCTTACGTTCAGAACTACATGACAAGTCTTATGTCAAGAATGTTCTCTTCACGTGCAAGCGAAATGTCTCTCGACCCGAACTGTCCGTTCATAAACCTTTCTATGGGATACGGAAACTATATCCTTTCTAAGACAAAGGAGGCTTTCTCTTTTGACGTTGTCGCAAAGGAAGGAAAAGAGAAAGAGGCCTTCACAACTATGATTCGTGAGGTGAAGCGAATAAAAGACTTCGGTTTCACTGGCTCAGAATTTGTGCGTGCCAAGGAGGCTTTCATGGCTGAGAGAGAGAAGGAATACAGCAACCGCGACAAGCGTCTCAGCAAGGCGTATATCAATGAGTGTGTTCGTAACTTCCTCGATGGTGACCCAATGCCAGGAGCAGAAATCGACTACCAGCTCTGGCAGGCTCTCTCACAGGCAATCACTCTCGATATGATCAACCAGCAGGTAAAGGCAGCCCTCACTCTTGAAAAGGACACAAACCTTGTTTGCTACTCTTTCGCTCGTGAGGTTGATGGCGCTACATATTGTGATGTTGACCAGATGAAGAGCATCATTGCTCAGGTGCGCAATGAGACTCTCCAGCCTTGGGTAGATAATGTAAAGGACGAACCGCTCATCTCTCAGATGCCTAAGGCAGGAAAAATCACTAAGGAGACAAAGAACGAAACTCTCGGATATACTGAGCTCACTCTCTCTAACGGTGCTAAGGTGGTGCTGAAGAAGACTGACTTTAAGAACGATGAGATTCTCTTCTCTGGCTTCGCTCCTGGCGGTAGCGCTCTCTATGGCGAGAAAGACTATAGCAATCTCCGACTCTTTGAGTATGTTATAAACACTGTTGGTCTTGGAAACTTCACAAACAACGAGCTGGAGAAGGCTCTTGCGGCTAAGCAGGTTTCAATCACTCCTGCTCTCGACACAAAGTTCAGCAGAATTTCTGGAAAGACAACTCCAAAGGACCTTGAGACGCTCATGCAGCTCTTCTACCTCTATTTCACTGCTCCTCAGAAAGACGAGAAGGCTTACACTTCTCTCATGAACGCCCTCGAGACTGCTCTCAAGAACCGTGACCTCCAGCCTTCTACTCAGATGTCTGACAGTATTGCGGCTTATATGTACAATCATAACCCTCGCTTCGCAAATCTTACCATTAACGACCTCAAGAACGTATCTCTTGACCGTATCATCGAGATTTCTCGCGAGCGCTTCAACAACGTGAACAACTTCACCTTCGTTATCGTTGGTAACTTCGACGAAACTCAGATTAGACAGCACCTCTGCCAGTATGTTGCTTCACTCCCTGGTAAGGAGAAGGCAATGAAGGTTCCTGAGGTAACAACATACTTCACTGGAGTAAACGGCTGCGAGTTCAAACGTAAGATGGAAACTCCACAGCCGCAGATAATGCAGTGCCTAGGTGCGGAAATTGACTTTAACCTCAAGAACGATATCCTTTGCGACTATGCTGGAGAGGTTCTCTCAACTGTTCTTCTTAAAGTGGTACGCGAGGAAGCAAGTCTTACCTATAACATCGGTGCAGCTGCAAGAGCAGTGCCTACTATAAACGGAAAGGCTCGAGTAAATGTCTTCATACAGTCTCCTATCGGTAAGCCAGAAGATGTTGACAAGGCAATCGCTCTTATCAAGGAGTGTATAGACGGTCTCACAAAGAGTGCTGACCCTGAGGTGGTGGCAAAAATCAAGGCTAACTACCTTAAAGAGGCTGATGTGCAGGCAAAGCAGAACGGCTACTGGAAGAACGTTCTTGAGTTCAACAAGAAATATGGTTACGACCAGCATACCGACTACAAGAAGATTGTTGAAAGCATCACTCCTGAGCAGATTTCTGAGTTCTTCAGAACAAAGATTGCTAACTCAGGAAACTTCATCAATATCGTGATGCGTCCAGAATAAACAATTGTAATGCTTTAAGAATATACAATTGTAATGCTTCAAGATTAAACAATTATTATGCTTCAAGAATATACAATTGTAATGCTTCAAGTATAAACAATTCTAAACAATAAAAACTGGGGCTGGGCATTTCTTCGCCCAGCTCCTTTTTCTCTTTCTAATGTTTTCATACTACATAATTTTTTTTCTACACATAACTATTCTACTACTCGAAAAAACAAAATTCATGTAGAACATACAACAATCCTTATATCTAATATCACAATCTGAAACACCCGAAAACCAATCTTAACGCTTGCAACAAGAAAAAAGTGATTTATGTCATTTCTTGCAGCAAAAATAAAGAAAAAAGAGTCTAAAAAGTTAATAAAAATAAAAAATTTACTTTCTAACATCTCTTTTTCCACTCTTTTCAACTTTTTATTTGCATCGTAAAAAAAAATATCCTATCTTTGCACGAAAATACACGCTTAAATCAAAATACTGCACATAATGTGGGACTTGATTGAAAACGTAAATATACTAAAAACAATTAACAGCATAAATCATAATTAATCAAATAAAACTTAACTGACATGAAAAAGATTTTTACAATTCTTTCAGCGGTTCTCCTCTGCCTTACTGCAAGCGCACAGGAACCGAATGTAAAACTTGCTGATGTCATCAAGAACGCTATCGCAACAAGCACAGAGCCTGTTGTTCCTGTGTTGCTTGACAATCACAAAGTTTACGAACTCGACTCTTACGTAGACCTCGGCAAAAAGGATGTTATCATCTGGGGTGGTAAGGCGCTCATCGTAGTAACTGGAGAAGGCCAGATTGCTACTTCTGCATTCCTCGAGATTCGCAATGCGAAGTTCGACTGTAAAAATGCTGAAGCTCCTATCGTAGGTCTTTCAAAGGAACCAGACGCATCTCTCAAAATCAACGATGAAGGTTCTGCAATCAAGTTCGAGGGTGCTAACCAGAAGGTTTTCTGGAACGACCAGAAGGTGCATATCAACGGATGTGTATTCTCTGGCTTGAAGCAGTCTCTCGTTTATGCTAACAAGCAGCCTTGGGCTCTTAACATGCTCATTCTCATTGACAATGTCATCCAGCTCGAAGGCGATAAGATTGACCCTCTTATCAACTGGGTTGATTCAAACACTGGTGGCATCATGAACATCATGCTCTCTAAGAACCTTATTTATAATATCAGCGCTAACAACGAGTCAAGCTGGTTCATTCGCTATGGTAACGCTTCAAACGCTCAGCCACAGAAGATTTGGGGTAGTGATGCTATTGCAAGATTCATAATGTATAGAAATACAATCGCATTCCCTGGCAAGGCTTTTGCAAACAACTTCCCTAACAAGAACAACGTAAACCTCAACTGGACAGAGAACGTTTTCATCAATACTCCTTACCTCCAGAAGACTGCAAGCAACGCAAATCGTAAGTTCACAAACGAAGATAATATCATCTACTTCAACAACGGTAAGACTGCCGACAAGACAGACCTTGAGAAGTATGGTATGGAGGACGAAAGAGTTGAGTTCACTGTTCCTACAGAGACTCTCGACCTTGATGCTGTATCTACTCTCAAGCAGAACTTCCTCCCTGTTATCAAGTCTTTCACTGCTGCTAAGCAGTACGGTGCTCTCGTTTATCCTTTCAAGGATAACGTTGCTAAGACTCCTGGCTGTGGCTTCGAGCTTGTTCTCGGTCCTGACATGCTCAAGCAGTATGCTATCGTAGGTAACTGCAACGAAGCTGACCTTGGCAAGATGAAGCCTGGTATCGATGTTGAAACTTTCCCTTGGATTGAATATGTTCGTGACGACAACAAGAACATTCTTGAGAACGGTCAGAACGAGGCTCAGCAGTCTAACCGCTGGACAGACCTTAACCCAACAACAGGTGCGAAGGGTGAGTGGCTCCAGGTAACTGGCAAGAATGGTTCTGTTAACTCTCCTGTAGTAGGTAAGAATGTTGGCAAGTCTCTCGTGCTCTATGTAAAGGATATCGCTGCTATTGAGGTATTCGCAACAGGTTCTGCTTCTGGTTCTGCTGAAGACCTTAACACAATCATGATTACTGCTGAGGGCTTTGAACCAGAATATGGTGCAATTGTTGACGCTAAGACATGGGGAACACCAGGAGCTATCTGGGGTAAGGGAAAGGCTTCTGCGTCTGTTAAAATTGGCGACCTTGATGAAGGTGCTTACAAGGTAACTATCTCTTCTGTAAACAAGGAAATCCAGATTTGCGGCATTCGTCTCTATTCTCTTGACGAAACTCCATTCCCAGAGTGCCATGCTCCAGGCGAGAAGTATCCTGGCACAAGCTACGAGGTTGTTCTCGGTCCTGACATGCTCTCTGAGTATGCTCTTGTTGACAACCCAGAGACAAAGAAGCCTGGTATCAACGTAGAGGAGTATCCTTGGATCTCTTACGTACGTGGTGACGGTCTCAACGCTCTTGAGAACGGTCAGTTCGAGGCTCAGAAGTCTAACCGCTGGACAGACCTCAACCCTGTTACTGGCGAGAGAGGTACTTGGATTCAGGCAACTGGCAAGAACGGTTCTGTAAACAGCCCTGTTATCTCTGCTGAATGGAACAAGTGGATGGAGGCAAACATCATGGAGACAACTAAGTTCCGTGTATATGCAACTGGTTCTGCTTCTACAACAGAGGCTACTGGCGACCACCTCATTCTCACAGCAACAGCAAACGATGGCTCTGTAGTAACTGCTTCTACAACTCCTGGTACTATCTGGGGCAAGGGCAAGGGTTCTGACGTTGCTGAGCTCACTCTCGATCCAACAAAGGCTTATGTTGTGAAGATTGAGAGCGCTGTGAAGGACATCCAGATCACTGGCTTCAACCTCCAGGGTGTTGACACAACAGTTGCTCCTGCTGAGGAGAATCCTGCAATCGGTGATCCTACTGGCATCAACAACGTAGAGACTTCTACTGCTGCTCCTACTAAGGTTCTCGTTAACGGTCGAGTAATGATCGTTAAGGGCAACAACGTTTACAACGTAGCAGGTGCTCAGGAGAAGTAATCTCTAAGAATTCTGAAGTAATCAAACGAAAAATCGCTGATTATAACTATTATCAATCGAAAATCGTTGATTATAACAAATAAAAACTCAAACCACTGCCTTCATAAAGGGCAGTGGTTTTTCACGTTTTTCTATGCCTTCTCTTTCTGAAATTAAGGCATTAATATTCTGTTGTTCCTTTAAAAAAGGTATATATAAGTTTTTTCTATGCTCTCTCTTCTCATATCCCTACTTCTTGGAGTAAGCTACGGACAGTCTAAGAGTTTCTCGCAGTCATGCCCAGAGATAAACGGCAGAAAAGCACAACCTGGTTGTGTGGCTGTTGCCATGCTTCACGTGATGGCTCATAACTCCTTCCCTTCTCTGGGAACAGGGACTGTGGCTTACACAACTCCTTCCTACCGCCTTTCCATTTCTGAAGACCTTTCAGCCTTTCCCTTTGATTGGCAGAAAATTCGCTCTCTATCTACAAGTGACGACACTCTCACTGTTTCTAAGGCTTTATATGCTTGTGGGGTAGCGACAAAAACAGATTTTTGTCCTGAGAACAGTACGGCTTCTTTTCCGAACATGATAAGCGCTTTCATAAAGAATTTCGGTTACGACCCTGACATGACTGTTCGCTCTCGTGAATGTTACGACCGAAAGACATGGCTGTCGCTTTTGAAAGAGGAGATTGATGGCAATAGAATGGTTGTTATGCAGGCAAACGACCGCAGTTACGGTAGTCATGCCTTTGTTGTTGATGGTTATGAGATTCTTGAAAACGACACGCTCTTTCATATTAACTGGGGATGGGAAGGCGAAAACAACGGATATTATGATATTGACAATCTCTCTCCAGGAATATACTCTTTCTCTGAAGAGAATAGGATCGTAATAAATTGCAAACCAGACGATGGAGTAAAGACAATAGACAATTATCTCGAATGCCATATCTCCTTTCCTAAAGAAAATTTTTCCACGAAAGAAAGAATTTCTGGTAGTGTTGAAGTTGTGAACCGCTCTTCACGCTCTTTCAAAGGGAGCTACATTGTGTATCTTGAAGATGAAGATGCAAACTGGTATAAGATTGCTGGTAAGACATATACTGGAGAACTGGCAACAAACCATAGCTTCAAGGAATCATTCTCGTACTCCTTGCCAGAGAAAGCAGGGATATACAGAGTTTTTCTGTTAGCATCTCCTTATGCTTCCTACTCCTCTTTTGAACCCCTCGTTTGGGGCAATACACATATAACTCTTTCTGAACCTTCTGCTATCTTTACTACTCTTTCTGACTCTCTTCCTGATGATACAAGGGAATATAATCCCTCTGGGCAACCTGCTTCCTCGGCTGATAGAATCATTATCAGAAACGGAAAGAAGTACTTCTCTGACAGTAAGTAATATGTGTTGCGTTCATTCTATGACGTGATCACGAACATTGCAAATAATGAGAATAAACACATCAAGTATACTTACTTAACCTTGCTTTTACAGTTAACAATAGTAAAACGGTGGCATAAAATTTGGCTATATCGTCTGAAATGCTTAATTTTGCAAATTCTAAGGATTGTAACTGTTCGCTGTCAATAAACAATTCAATTATTGAAATAATAATTATCCACATCTACTCAGGAATAGTTCGCAATAGAATATTTCAGAAAAGAATAATTCAATGAGCATAACAAGCATAGCACAGAATTTATATTTCTCTCGTAGACAGAAAGAACTGCAGAAACATCTCACACAAGGAGCAGAGCTGCAACGAAACGCTCTGAAAAGTCTGTTGAGTCGTGCAGAAGATACGGAATTTGGTAGAAACCATGCCTTTTCTGCCATCAAGGATTATGAGACATTCTGTCAGGATGTTCATATCAACGACTATGACTCTCTAAAGCAAGACATAGATCGTATGAGGCATGGCGAGAGGGATATCCTCTGGCCAGGATGGGTGAAATGGTATGCCAAGTCCAGTGGCACCACCAACGACAAATCGAAGTTCATTCCTGTCTCTCAGGAAGGACTTCAGAACATCCATTATGCTGGTGGTACGGACTCTGTGGCATTCTATCTCATGAACAATCCGAAGTCAAAAATCTTTGACGGAAGGGCATTGATTCTTGGTGGCTCCCACCAGTCAAACTATAATGTTCATGGCTCACTTGTTGGCGACCTCTCGGCAATACTCATAGAGAATATCAATCCTCTTGCAAACCTTGTGAGAGTACCGAAGAAAAAAACAGCCCTCCTCTCTGACTTTGAAGTGAAGAGGGAGCGAATTGCCTTGGAGACTCTCAACAAGAATGTCACAAACATCTCTGGAGTGCCGTCATGGATGCTCTCCGTGTTGCTTCGTGTCATGGAACTCTCTGGAAAGACTCATCTTGAAGAGGTGTGGCCAAATCTCGAGGTCTTCTTCCATGGCGGAATAGCCTTCACTCCTTACCGCAAGCAGTATGAGCAGTTGATAACAAAGAGTGATATGCACTACGAGGAGACATACAACGCCTCAGAGGGATTCTTCGGTATTCAGTCCGACCCTTCCGATAAGTCCATGCTCCTCATGCTCGACTATGATGTCTTCTATGAGTTCATACCTATGGATGAGTTTGGAAAAGACTCGCCAACAGTGGTGCCTATCTGGGGGGTGGAGACAGGAAAAAACTACGCTATGCTCATCAGCACTTCTTGCGGACTGTGGAGATATGTCATTGGTGATACTGTGCAGTTTACAAGCACTAACCCTTATAAATTCATCATCACAGGGCGTACAAAGCATTTCATAAACGCTTTTGGAGAGGAGCTTATTGTAGACAATGCAGAACAGGGACTTGCATATGCTTGTCTTGAAACAGGAGCTGAGGTGCTGGAATATACTGCTGCGCCAGTCTTTATGGACGAAAACGGAAAGTGCAGGCATCAATGGCTTATAGAATTCTCACGAGAGCCACAAGACTTGAACCTTTTCGCAAACCTTCTCGATAAGAAACTGCAGGAAATAAACTCCGACTACGAGGCAAAGCGCTTCAAAGATATCACCCTGCAGCCTCTTGAGATTATAAAGGCAAAGCCTAACCTCTTCCATACATGGCTTAAGCAGAGAGGAAAACTCGGTGGGCAGCATAAGGTTCCTCGCCTCTCTAATTCGAGGGAGCATATTGAGCAGCTTTTGAAGCTTAACAAATAAGGAAGCATCAAAAACTCCTTATAAGCAGCTTTTGAAGCTTAACAAATAAGAAAGAAAAAGAATCTCCGCACCTAATTATTTAAGATGCACATATTCAGAAAAGAAGAACATAAGGGAAGAACGTCAAGAGGGTTACTACTTGCTGCTGCAACAATGACCTTCTGCATGTTCCTCGTCTCCGTGCTCCTTGTCTCTTGCGCAAGAATGGGACAGCCAGATGGAGGATGGTATGACGAGGTGCCACCTCGAGTTGTTGGGGCTAATCCTGTTGAAAGGGCCACCGATGTTTCTTCAAAACGTTTAGAAATACGGTTCAGCGAGTTCATAAAACTTGAAAACGCTACCGAGAACGTGGTGATATGCCCTCCACAAATTGAGCAGCCAGAGATAAAGACCATGGGAAAGGTGATTCGCATTGACCTTAAAGACTCTCTCAAGGCAAACACCACCTACACCATTGATTTCTCTGATGCTATTACCGACAACAACGAGAACAACCCAATGGGAAACTTCACCTATGTCTTCTCAACAGGAAAGGAGATAGACACTCTCGAAGTGGCGGGATATGTGCTCAATGCAGAAGATTTAGAACCGGTAAAAGGTTCACTCGTAGGACTTTACGACAATCTTGCCGATTCTGCATTTACAACACAACCAATGCTCAGAATAGGTAGGACAGATGGCTCGGGGCATTTCCGTATCAGGGGAATACGCCCTGGGAGCTACCGTATCTTCTCGCTCGTAGATAGCGACAACGACTTTAAACTTTCTCAGCGAGGTGAACGTCTTGGCTTCAGCAAAGATGTCATCACACCGTCATTCATGCCAGATACTTATCGAGACACTATTTGGGTGGACTCTTTGCATATTTCTGACATTAAGGAGCAGCATTATATCCGTTTCACTCCAGACGATATCTGCCTCCTCTCCTTTGTGCAGAAGCAGACAGAGAGGTATCTCATTAAAACAGAGAGACCGGAACCAGACAGAATGAAGGTGTATTTCAGTACTCCTTCCGACTCACTGCCTCTCTTCAGAGCATTGAACTTTGACGACAAAGATGCCTTCCTCGTTGAAACATCTGCAAAGGCAGACACCATTACTTACTGGCTTAGGGACACCACATTGATAAACCAAGACTCCTTGCGAGTGGAGATGACATACACCATGACCGACTCCCTTGGAGCACTCGTGGCACAAACAGACACCATAGAATTCCTGCCGAAGGTCTCTTATGAGAAAAGGCAGAAGAAACACCTCGATGATATAGAGAAATGGGAGAAGGCTGCAGAGAAAGCAAGAAAGAAAGGCAAGGAGCCATCAAAACCTCACCCTGACGTGAAGTTCCTGACTCCAAAGATTGACGTGCCGTCAAAGATGTCTCCCGACAAAAACATCTACATTTCCTTCGATGTCCCTTTGGAAAGCGTAGATACTGCCGCCATTCATCTATACTCAAAAATAGACACGCTATGGTATCGATCACCTGTGGAGATAACATCTCGCAACTTACCTCCAAGAACTTATATGATTCGAGGAGAATGGCGCTCTGGAACAGAGTATTCTCTTGAGATTGACTCTGCCGCCTTCCGGAGTATCTATGGTCATGTCACGCAGCCCATCAAGCAAGGATTAAAAGTGGGTGAAGACAAGACATACGCTTCGCTCTTTGTTGCTATAAAAGGCATCAAGAACGATACTGCTCAAGTGATTGTGGAGATGATGGATAAGAACGGCAGTAGTGTCATGAGATCAGTTGCAAAGCGAGATACTGCAGAGTTCTATTATATCACTCCGGGAGAGTATTATCTGCGTGCCATTGTTGATGCCAACAAAAATGGGCAATGGGATACTGGCGACTATTCCATCGGTCTTCAGGCAGAAGATGTCTATTACCATCCTGATGCCATTGAATGTAAGGCAAACTGGGACCACACCACTCTCTTTGATGTCAACCGTCATCCTCGCTATCTCCAGAAGCCTCGCTCTATGGTGAAGCAGAAAGAAGAGAAAAAGCAAAAGCGGAAAGACAGAAATGCAGAGCGTGCAAAACAGCTGAAAATCCCGTATAACCGTGACGAGGTGAACAAGATGTTCTAAATATATCATAATTTTTCGCCTCAAAGCCGCTTTGTTTCAGTAATTTGTTGTAACTTTGCATGTTGGAATGATTATCTGCAATTAAAAACAAACCGTTGATTGCAATAATCAAGCCGCAGATTCTGAATAAGCAAGAGACTGAAAGAAAAAAATAAAAATTAGAAAACCAAATAATACAAGATAAATAGAAGAAATGAACAAATTAAGTTACGCATTGGGTATCGGCATTGGTACTCAGTTGTCACAGCTTGGAACAGAAGAAATTGTCCTTGACGATTTCGTAATGGCTATCAAGGATGTGCTTGAAGGAAACGAGTCAAAGCTTTCACAGTCAGAAGCACAAAAAATAGTGAACAACTTCTTCAAGCAGAAAGAGGAAGAGGAAATTCAGAGACGCCGTGTGGCTGGAGAGGCTGCCAAGGAGGCAGGAAAGAAGTACCTTGAGGAGAATCTCAAGAACTCGAAGGTTATCCAGACTCCTTCCGGACTGCAATACGAAGTGCTTGTAGAGGGCACTGGACGTAAGCCAAAAGCAACAGACACTGTGAAGGTTCACTATGAGGGCTTCCTCACAGACGGTACTGTCTTTGACTCAAGCTTCCAGCGTGGAGAGCCAATCTGCTTCCCTCTCGCAAATGTAATTGCTGGTTGGACAGAAGGTCTCCAGCTTATGGCTGAGGGAGCAAAGTATCGCCTCTATATTCCTTACGAACTCGGCTATGGAGAGCATGGCGCAGGTGCCAATATCCCTCCATATTCTACACTCATTTTTGATGTAGAGCTGATAGAGGTTCAATAACAACGGAAAACATGAACGTTTGAACCTTTGTCAAAAAGAAGTTTCTGAACAACTTCCAAACAAAGAAAGAAAAGAAGAAATAATCAAAACTACTAATTACAAAAGAAAAATGAAGAAAATAGCATTTTTGGCTATAGCAGCCATCTCTGCCCTTGGCTTCGGCTCTTGTGGCAATTCCACTCCAAAGGCAGACCTTAACAATGAGTTAGACACTCTCAGTTATGCAATCGGTATGGCACAGTCTAACGGTCTTGCAGAATATCTCGTTCAGAGCATGGGCGTTGACTCTGTTTATGCAGACGAGTTCATCAAGGGTCTTAACGAAGGTGTTAGCGCTGGTGACGACAAGAAGAAGGCTGCTTACTATGCAGGCATTCAGATTGGTCAGCAGATCTCTACACGCATGGTAAAGGGCATCAACAACGAAATCTTCGGTGAGGATTCAACAAAGACCATCTCTCTTAAGAACTTCATGGCTGGTTTCGTGAACGGTTATACTGGCAAGGGTGGTCTCATGACTATCGATGAGGCTGGCGTAAAAGCTCAGACCATGATGGAGAAGGTAAAGGCTCAGGTTATGGAAGAGCAGTACGGAGACAACAAGAAGGCTGGTGAAGACTTCCTCGCAAAGAACAAGAATGCAGAGGGTGTAAAGACTCTCCCTTCTGGTGTTCAGTACAAGGTGCTCGTAGAGGGTAAGGGAGAGATTCCTGCCGACAGCTCTACAGTAAAAGTTAACTACGAGGGCAAGCTCATTGACGGTACTGTTTTCGATAGCAGCTACGAGCGTGGCGAGCCAACAACTCTTCGTGCAAACATGGTTATCTCTGGTTGGACAGAGGTTCTCACCAAGATGCCTGTAGGCTCTACTTGGATGGTTTACATTCCTCAGGATAAGGCTTACGGTGCTCGTAAGGCAGGAAAGATTGATCCATTCTCTGCTCTTATCTTCAAGATTGAGCTTGTCGGTATTGAAAAGTAAATTCTTTCAGCCAATGATACTGAATACAGCTGGTATTCTGTGAAATTGAGTGCAGTTAAAGAATAGAAAAATCAATCCAATTATGAGATTAAACAAAAAAACAATATTGCTGGCACTCACTGTCTTGGTGAGTGCCTCTTTTTCTAATGCTACAGCAAAGGAAAAGATAAAGAAAACAAAAAAGGCAGAGAAGACAGAACAAGCTTCACACTTGTCTACTAATATAGCGGTCGGTGAAGATACTCTCAGCTATGCTGCTGGTCAGATGCTCACCCAAGGACTCATGGACTATGTTATTCAGCACCTGAAGGTAGACACAACATATATGGCTGCCTTTGTAAGCGGAATAGAAGAGTCGCTCTTCACAACAGAGAGTCCAGAGGCACATGCCAAGGCTGCTGGTGGAAAGATTGCGGGAATGATAAAAGACAATATGATTCCTCAGATGAAGAAGCGTCACGGAGATCTTTCTCTTCCTTTCAATGAAGATGTCTTCAAGAAAGGATTTATAGATGCTGTCTCAAAAGATACAGCCATCTTCACCGTAGAAGCCGCTTCCCAATATCACGAGAAAGTTATTTCTTCTGCCACAGAGAAGAAAAACAAAGAGGCAGTAGAGAAGGGCAAGGCATGGCTTGAAGAGAATGCCAAGAAGCCAGGTGTCATCTCCCTCCCTTCTGGCCTTCAGTATAAGGTGATTCGTGAGGGAAAGGGTGTTGTTGCGAAAGGTAACGACAAGGTCACTGTGAAATATGAAGGCAGACTCCTTGATGGCACTGTCTTTGACAGCAGCTACAAGCGTAATCCGCAGACAACAGAGTTCTCTCCTTCTGAAGTAATAAAAGGCTGGACAGAAGCTCTTTACCTTATGCCAGAAGGTAGCGAATGGGAGCTTTATATCCCTTACGACCTTGCCTATGGCAGTCGTGCAGCCGGAAAAATCCCTGCTTTCTCTACTCTTATCTTCAAGATTGAGCTCGTGAAGGTAGAGAAGAAAGAGCAGTAAACAATATTGATAATTAGCATTGTTAACCTGCATTGCCATATAGCGTTGCTAACCTGCGTTGTTAACCTGCATTGCTAATCTGCATTGCCATATAGCATTGCTAATTTTTATCACTAATACTGTTCCGTAAGGAAATCCCATTTCCTATGTCATTAATCTAAAACTATAGCATATTTACTTACTCATTAACTAACTCTATCTATTTGCCTATGATAAAGATTTGTAGTAAGCCGCTTCCGGTGGACATCGTGTTCCATCCCGATTGGTGGCATAAGAACTTGGGAATTTCCTTCGATGAAAGCTTCTTCTACGACCCTCGAAGGCGTGTGGAAGACGAGCAGAAAATGGAACAGCTGCTCTACGACCGCTTTGGAGACCTCGGGTTAGGAGAAGACCACGATAAACAGCTTCCACAGATAGGAGCCGTGCACCTTGCCTCTGGCTATCTCCTTTCAGAAATGCTCGGATGTCGGGTGGAGTATTATGAAGACGCACCTCCTCAAGTGCTCTGTGCACATAAGGAGTCGCTTGACTTTGAAGTGGAAGATGCGTTCCGCTCTCCTGCTTTCCAACGACTTGTGAATCTTGTTGAGGAATTGAAGGCAAAGCATGGATATGTTGTTGGCGACATAAACTGGGGTGGGGTGTTGAATATCGCTATTGATGTTCGTGGAGAGGAAATCTTCACCGACATGCTCCTTGAACCAGAGAAAGCGAACGTCTTCTTCCAGAAAATTGCTCAGGTGATAGATAAGTTCGTATGGTATGTACAGACAAACACCGGCTCTTCTTCCATTTCAGTGAATAGAAGTGCAAGACTCTTTGACTATCCTGTGGCTATTCATTCCGAGTGCAGCCATACCATGATCTCTGAAGAAGACTATCGACGATTCTTCCTGCCAATAGACCAAGAATGGAGTCTGCGCCATAAGCCGTATGGCATTCACTATTGTGGAAAAGACCCTCACCGAATGGCTTCCGCCTTTGCAGAGATAGAGCGTCTGGAATTTCTTGATGTAGGGTGGGGAGGTGATGTTGCCCTCCTCCGTAAGCATCTTCCAGATACTTTCTTCAATATCCGTCTTAATCCTGTTGACATTCAGAAATACTCTTTCGAAGAACTTGTCAAGAACATCTCGGAGCGTGTTGCTGCCAGTGGTCCTGACCTCACCAAGACTGGTCTCTGCTGTGTGAATATGGACAAGTCGGTCTCTGACCAACGTATCTATGACATCTTCCAAGTAGCAGACAACATCATACATTCCATGTAGTCACGCAGACAGAAAGATTCATCAATCTCCTGTGTTTCAGATAGTTTCAATCTTTTAACAAAATATGAAAGAATTCCTACTCGTTTTAAGACGCTTCGTCCCTCCATACAAGAAATACCTTACTCTGTCGGTGATATTCAACATCCTCTCGGCAGCACTGAACATCTTCTCCTTTGCTACTCTTATCCCTATCCTCCAGATAATCTTCCAGACAGGAGGAGAGAAGAGAACAACGGAGCTCATGGCATGGGACTGGGGGAATCTCAAAGACGTGATAAGCAATAATGCCGACTATTACGTGAACATGATGATCACGGAATGGGGGGAGTCAACCACTCTTCTACTTATTGGCATTCTGCTGGCTGTCATGACAGGATTGAAAACAGGAGCCTATTTCCTCTCTTCTGCCACCATCATACCTATTCGAACCGGTGTGGTGCGCGACATCCGCAACCAGCTATACCGAAAGATCACGAGCCTTCCACTTGCGTTCTTTAGCGAGGAGAGGAAAGGAGACATCATTGCAAGAATGTCTGGAGACGTGCAGGAAATCGAAAGCAGCATAATGTCGAGTCTTGATATGCTCTTCAAGAATCCAGTGCTTATTGTCTGCTATTTCTCCACAATGCTGTTTATCTCCTGGCAACTGACGGTGTTCACAATAATCTTTGTTCCAATCTTCGGATGGTTCATGGGCATTGTGGGTAGGAAGCTGAAGAGAAAATCCATTGAGGCACAGTCGCTTTGGAGCGATACAATGAGTCAGGTGGAGGAAACATTAGGCGGATTGAGAATCATTAAGGCTTTCTGTGCAGAAGAGAAAATGAACAACCGCTTCGATGCCGTAAACTCTGAGTACAGAAACAATATCATGAGGGTGAATATACGTCAGCAGATGGCACACCCAATGTCTGAATTCCTTGGTACAGTGATGATTGTCATCGTGTTATGGTTCGGAGGTATGCTCGTATTAGGGGGATATGCCCTCTCTGGTCCTACGTTCATATACTACATGGTGATTCTCTATAGCATCATAAACCCTCTCAAGGAATTTTCAAAGGCAGGATACAACATTCCGAAAGGACTTGCCTCTATGGAACGTGTTGACAAGATTCTCCAGGCATGCGACACAATCCCAGAGAAAGAGAATCCAGTGCATATCAATAGCTTCGACCATCAGATAGAATTCCACAATGTCTCCTTCGCCTATTCTGATAGCAAGACAGGAGAGCCACATTGGGTGCTTCGAAACATCAATCTCACCATTCCAAAGGGAAAGACCATTGCTCTTGTGGGACAGTCTGGCTCTGGAAAGTCCACTCTCGTAGACCTTATTCCAAGATACTACGATACCGTAGAGGGAGAACTGCTCATTGACGGCATAAACGTGAAAGACCTCGGAATACACGACCTCCGCCAGCTTATTGGAAACGTGAATCAAGAGGCTATTCTCTTTAACGACACTTTCTATAACAATATCACCTTTGGTGTAGACTCTGCTACTCAAGAAGAAGTGGAGAATGCGGCACGCATTGCTAATGCTCACGACTTTATCACGGCTTCTGAAGACGGATATAACACAATGATTGGCGATAGGGGAGGTAGGCTCTCCGGCGGACAGAGGCAGAGGGTGAGCATTGCTCGCGCCATTCTGAAGAATCCACCAATCCTCATTCTCGATGAAGCAACCTCCGCCCTCGATACAGAATCTGAGCGCCTTGTTCAAGATGCTCTTGAGCGACTTATGAAGACTCGCACTACAGTTGCCATCGCCCATCGCCTTTCCACTATCAAGAATGCTGATGAGATATATGTCCTTCATGAAGGACGGATTGTAGAAAACGGTACACATGAGTCACTTCTCGCTTTCGACGGCTATTACAAGAAGCTGCACGATATGCAGAAGTAACAAAACGATAATATTTAAGGTAGAAAAGGTAGGTAGAAGGTTGAAAATTTGCTGAATCAGCATAGAATCCAGCTAAATGCCAGCCAAATACCATTGAAATGCCACCCATTTTCGGCATATTTAAGCATGAAACAAGAAGAACAGAAAACACAGAAATCACGCATTTGCGGAAAGATGTTTGGAACACTCCGTTTCAAACAGATGCCTCATTCCGTCTTCTTCATTCTTTACTTCTTTTGTGTTACGCTCTCAGGAACAATAGGTCACACCGTCTTTTATACAGCAAACCATTCTGTGATCTCCGAAGAAGGAGAGTCACCATTCTTTGAAATGATATGGAATGCCCTTAGACTTGATGTAGCCATTGCGGGATATGTTACCATAGTTCCTGCTCTCTTGCTGATAATAGCAATCTGGAAGAGGGGAAAGCTGCTATTTAGAATTTGGCAGGCATATACCGTCTTTATCTCTTTTGCTATCCAACTCGCCATAATGGCAAATATAGGACTTTACCCGTATTGGGGATTCCCACTCGATTCTACTCCTCTCTTCTATCTCCTCACCTCCCCAGCAGATGCTGCTGCCAGCGTGGGTACTGCAACTCTGCTGCTTGCTCTTGTGGCATTGCTTCTCTTTACTGCTGTTTTATATTTCTTCATAGTAAAGGTGACATGCCCAAGGAAGGTATTCTTAAATGATGCTGAAAACGAGACAAAGAGAAAAAAAATTTGGCAGACAATAGGAATAACGGTTATTGCTGCATTGCTGATAATCCCTATCCGTGGCGGACTATCCGTTGCCACAAACAATGTCGGCTCTGTATATTTCAGTAACAACTACCGACTGAACCATTGTGCGGTAAATCCTGTCTTCAGCTTCCTCTATTCTGTTTCTCACGATGAAGATTTTTCTTCAAAGTATCGTTTCATGGACAACGAAGAGGCAGAGAAACTGTTCCGTGAGATGGTATACACAGATATGAGAACAGAAACAGATAGCATTCTTGCAGAGAAGAATGTGAAGAACGTTGTGATGGTTATTCTTGAGAGCTTCTCAACATATATCATGAGTGAGGGAGGGAAAGTGGAAGGAATCACTCCAGCCCTCGATTCTTTAGCAAAAGGCGGAATATATTTCACAAATTTCTACGCAAACAGCTTTAGAACAGACAGAGGACTCGTGGCCATTCTCTCCGGCTATCCCGCACAGCCAACTTCCAGTCTGATGAAATATCCAAAGAAGACAAACAACCTCTATGGTATAGCTCGCTCTCTAAAGGCGGTAGGCTTCAACACGAAGTACGTGTATGGTGGAGATGCTAACTTCACGAACATGCGTGCCTATCTCCATGCAACTGGTTTTGAGAGTATTGTGGCTGAGGAAGATTACGATATGAGTATTCCAAGGAGCAAATGGGGTGTTGACGACAACTATCTCTTCGACCGTGGCTTACAGGAAATTCTGGATGGGGAAAAAGACGACAGACGCCAGTTCTTCGTTATTCAGACGTCAAGTAGTCATGAACCTTTCGAGGTGCCTCACAAGAAATTTTCTGACAAGGCTCTCAATGCATTTTCTTTTGCCGACCACTGCCTTGGGGAATTCATTTCAGAATTGAAGAAAAGGAATCTCTGGAACGAAACATTGCTTGTGGTTGTTTCCGACCATCTTGGCTGTTACCCACAGAAGATAGAGAACTTCAAACTCTATAGATATCAGATTCCACTCGTGATTTCTGGTGGGGCGGTGAAAGCACCCATGCGAGTGGAAACAATTGGTGCTCAGCAGGATATCCCTGCCACTCTCCTTGCCTTGCTTGGGGTGAAACACGATGAATATCTGTTCTCAAAAGACCTTTTCGACCCTCGTGCTCCACACTTCGCATTCTTTACAGTGCCAGATGCCGTGGGAATGGTTACAGAGGAGAATGCCATTATTTACGACAATGAGCAAGAAAAGGTTGTGCTTGATAAAGGAACCGAAAAAGGCAAGAATCTTCACAAGGCTCAGGCATATCTTCAAAAGGTCTACGATGATATCGCAAAGAGGTAAACGAACGTCTCAAAAAGCTAAAGTGTTGAAAGCAAAAAAATAATATAAACATTTGTAATAAATGTAATAATGCACACATACTTATGCATTTTATAATAAAACAAATATCACGACTCCCTTTCGGGGTGCTCTACGTCATTTCTGATGTGGTGTGTTTCTTCTTGTATCGTTTAATAGGATACAGGAAGAAGATTGTGAGGAAGAATCTGCGTTCTTCTTTCCCAGAGAAGTCCGACGAGGAGCTAAAGGAGATAGAGCGGAAATTCTACCATTGGCTTTGCGACTATTTCGTGGAGACCATAAAGCTTCTCTCCATGACTCCCGAGGAGATGAAAGAGCACATGGAATTTCATAACGTCCATCTTGCAACAGAAGCATACGATAGAGGACAGGGATTCTCTGCCTTCCTTGGACATTACTGCAACTGGGAGTGGCTCTCGGCAGTAGGCATCTACTATCCCAAGGGTTATGAGAATGTTTTTAACGGACTCATCTACCACCCTCTCAGAAACGATTTCATGGACAACCTCATGAAAGAGGCACGCTCTAATTTGCGTGGCACACCAGTTCCAAAGAAAAACATACTCAGAGAAATAGTAAGACTGAAAAAGGAGGGAACACCATACCTCTTCGGATATATCTTCGACCAGTCACCGAAATGGGAGAACATCCATCTCTGGACCGATTTCCTCAATCATAACACTCCCGTCTTTACTGGGGCAGAGCGACTGATGAAAAAAGCCAACGACCGTGTGGTGTTTGTCTCTATGAAGCGTCCGAAGAGAGGAAAATATATTGCATCTTTCCATCTCATCTCCGACAATCCTGCTGCAGAACCAGAGTATGCTCTCACAAAGCGAGCTCTCGCAATGCTTGAAGAGTCTATTCGTGAGGCACCTCACCTCTATCTCTGGAGCCACAACCGTTGGAAGCGTACTTATGAAGAATATCAGCGCAGACAGCAGGAGAATAAATCCCCTACTGAATAAAAAGAAATTCTTAACTGGATAAAAAAAGAAACTCTCAACTAAAGGAATATTTTTTCTTAACTGGAGAAAAATAAGCACTCAAACGAGGAAAAAAGAACTCTCAACCGTAGAAGAAAAATGCTAAGAAAGTTTTCACATACCACCGTAGGTGCATTGATAGCCAACCTCCTTCTTGTCTATCTGCTCTTTACGCTTACGAGAATAATATTCATCTGGACGAACAGCACACTCTTTGCCGACCATCTTTCACTTGGATATTTCTTTCATATTCTCATTGCCGGATTGCGTTTCGACACCACAGCCATTCTCTACCTAAACTGCTGGTTGATACTTGCCTTCCTACTCCCTCTCCATTGGAAGGAGAATAGCAAGAGGTTCTACAAGGTGGTAAGGGTTTGTTATGTTGTGGTGAACTTCATTGGCTTGGGAGCAAACCTTTGCGATTGTGCCTACTTCCCATTCACTGGAAGGCGCACAACATGGAATGTGCTGCAGGAATTTGGAGGGGAAGGAAATTTCCTCACCATCATCTTACATGAGGCTTTGCCTTATTGGTATCTGTTCCTTGTGGCAGCAGCAATGGCATGGGCATTATGGAAGGGATTCCTCTCGCCAAAGACAGGAAAGGTTAAGGCGAAGGTGCTCTATTATATCGGACAGACCTTGATGTTAGCACTTGCCGTAGGACTAACCATCGGAGGCATGAGGGGAGGATTCACCTCGGCAGTGCGCCCTATCACCATGTCAAATGCCAACCAATATGTAGAGAAATCAATCGATGCCGGAATGGTTCTGAACACTCCGTTCAGCATCATGCGCACCATCGACAAGAAGGCTTTTGAAGAAAAGCATTATATGTCTGAAGAAGAGGCATTGAAATTCTTCTCGCCTGTTCATGTTCCAGCCGACTCTGTGAAGTTCAAGCCTCGGAATGTGGTGGTGTTTATTCTCGAAAGCTTCAGCAGGCAAGCAATGGCAAGGGGATATATGCCATTCCTCTCTTCTTTAGCAGAGAAGGGCATGAGCTTTGAATACAGCTACTCAAACGGAAGGAAGAGCATAGACGGAATGCCTTCGGTATTGTCGTCTATACCAAGCTTTGTGGAGCCTTTCTTCCTAACCCCTGCCGCTATGAACGAGATTTCGGGAATTGCTGGTGAGCTCACAAAGAATAAAGGCTACGCCTCTGCCTTCTTCCATGGAGCAGAGAACGGAAGCATGGGCTTTGAGGCTTTTGCAAAGGCTTCTGGGTTTCAGAAATACTACGGCAGAACAGAATACAACGAAGATCCAAACTACAATGGAGACAAGGACTTTGACGGCACATGGGCTATATACGACGAGGAGTTCCTACAGTTCTTTTGCGACCGCATGAACGAGATGAAGCAGCCTTTCGTGACTTCTGTCTTTACTGCATCCTCACATCCTCCTTATCCTATTCCAGAGAGATATAAGGAACAGTTCCCAGCTACTGACGTGAGAATCTTCGCATGTATAAGATACTCCGACAATGCGCTCCGTCTCTTCTTTGAGAAGGCACAGAAGCAGGAATGGTTCAAGAACACAATCTTTGCACTCACTGCCGACCATATCTCTGAGTCGGTAGACCCAGAGTATCTCACTGACCTTGGAAACTATAAAATACCTATCGTTCTCTATGCACCAGGAATGACGGAGGTGAAGGGATACGACCGAGAGAAAATCATGACTCAGATAGACATCATGCCAACAATCCTCGGACTCTTAGGCTACGACAAACCGTACATCGCCTTCGGACAGGATATTCTGAACACAAAGCCAGAAGATACCTTTGCCGTGAACTATATCCCTGCCAGTGGCTATTACCAGTTCCTTCAGGGCGACTGGATGTTACAATTTGATGGCGAGAAGGTTGTTCATGCTTATGAGTTCAAGAAAGACGTCCTGCAAAAGAACGATGTCAAGGAACGTTGTCCGAAGGTCTATGAAGATAGGCTTAAGAGCATCATTCAGCAGTATATGTTCAGAATGAACCATAACCAGTTAAGCAAATAGAAAAGAAGGAGTGCATAATGATGACAAGAAGAAAGAAGATAACGCTTTCCTGCATTGCCGTTGTGGTGATTGCCTTGGGAATATGGGTGTCAAAACGTTGGAACGCCTGGTTTCACGACCCGCCAGAGATGGCATATCATATTGGTGATGTGCCAAAGCGTGTGCTCCTAACATTCGGAAATAACGGAGAGCACTCAAGGTTCGTCTCTTGGGTATGTGGGGAGACGGTAGATGCGAATGCTCGCCTTCTGCTGGTCAACAATTCAGATACGCTCTCTCTACCAGCACTGGGAGAGGTGTTTCAATCGCGTGCTGGAAAGGCTGCCTTCTACCGTTGTGAGCTGAAGAACCTAAAACCGCTCTCAGAATATTCTTATTCTGTAGAAACAAATGGTAACCACTCGCCATGGTATCATTTCAAGACTTCTGACCCAAAAGCAAAGTCTTTCTCCTTTATGTTTGTGGGAGATGTACAAGATTCTATCAACGGAATAGTGAACAAACGTCTCCGGGAGGCGGTAAGGCAGCATCCAGAGGTGGAGTTCATAGCTTTTGGTGGAGACCTTATTGAACGCCCCACAAATAGCTACTACGACGAGGCGTTCAGAAGCATAGACAGCATCTGCACTGCCCTCCCCGTGGTTGTGGTAACGGGAAACCACGACTATCTGAAGTCGCTGATTCGAAAGTGCGAGAGACGCTTCGCACTCACCTTCCCTTACTTCCTAAAAGGTATGGAGGAGCGTGGAGACGAGAACCACCTCTTCTCTTTCGATTATCACGACACACAGTTCCTTCTTCTCGACTCAGAGCGTGAGTTCTTCTATCTCTTCGGTCAGAGGGAATGGCTGAAGGAGGAGATAGAGGAGTCGGATGCCAGTCATCGCATTGTCCTCCTCCATCATCCACTTTATTCCGTGAGAAGGAAGAACAATAACCTCATACAACGATGGATGTTCAACAACATCATCCGAGAAGGAAAGACAGAACTTGTGCTGCAGGGACATGAGCACGGCTATACTCGCAATACTGCCGACGAAGAGCCACTGAAGTCCGTTGACTGCAAAAATCCGCCACTCTATGTCATCTCTCATTGCTCTCCAAAGACCTATCGTCTGCACCCTTCTGAGCGTCATGACCCAGTCATTCAGGGAAGCATGTACTATCATATCATCGATGTCACTCCACATTCAATAATGATGAGGGCTTACGATGCCAATACATGCAAGAGAATTGATAGTGTGAGAATTTCAGATTCTTTAAAACAATAGAAAAATCTATCTTCAAAAAACAGGAAAAAAATGAGAAACTGCTATATTTCCAGAAACTACAAAACAACAAAGTCTGGAGGTGGAAGGGTACGTACCGACCTTGAAACCATCATGACAGAAATGGGGTTTAAGAACCTTGGTCTTCCACAAAGTCGCCATAGAAATATGGTCTTCGACTTCTTCTATACGTTCACAAGCGTTATGAAGGCACTCCTTACAATGCGTAAAGGAGATACGCTCTTGGTGCAGTATCCTATGAAGAAATACTACGAGTTCGTTTGCAACGTTGCACACAGACGTGGTGTGAAGGTCATAACCGTCATTCACGACCTTGGATGCTTCAGAAGAAAAAAACTCACCGTAGAGCGCGAAATGAAACGTCTCGCTCATTCTGACGCACTTATCGTCCATAACCCTACAATGCATAAATGGCTCCTTGACCATGGCTATCAGGGGGAGATGCAGATCATCGGACTCTTCGATTATCTCTCACCACAACCAATCGTCTCTAAGCGTCTGGCTCCTCGCTCTGAGAAAGACTACAGCCTTTTCTTTGCAGGAAGCTTGTCAACGAAGCATAATGCGTTTATATACTTGTTGCCAGAGCAGTTACAGGGGCATCGCTTCCATCTCTATGGCTCGGGATTCAGGGAAGATTTAGCTAAGGAGGAACTTGTCTATGAGGGCTTTGCTGCCGATTATGAGCTGATGGAAAACAACCATGGCGATTTCGGATTGTCGTGGTATGGAGAGTCGCTCACAGAGGGAAAGGGAATGATTGGTGAGTATATGGCTTACAACAATCCTCATAAGATTCTTCTCTATCTGCGTTGTCACGCTCCAATCATTATTGGGAAGACAGCAGGACTCGCTTCTTTCGTAAAAGAGAATGGTATCGGACTCTGTGTCGATTCCCTTGAAAATATCGGAGAGGTATTAAATTCTGTCTCTTTAGACGATTATCGTCGCATGCAGAAGAATGCTAAGGCAATGAGCGAGAAAATCTCTTCGGGTTATTTCTTCCGAAAGGCATTTACAGAACTCACGGAAAGAATGGGGAAGTAGAAGGTGCTTCCTCGTAAAAAAATCTACCAACACATACATTCATTGATATGTTAAAACTCAAATACTCTGTCCCTGACGGTTTCTTGAAAGAGGAAACACGCAGGGATTACACCATCTCTGAGACCATGAAGAAGGCATGGGCTGTTCAGATGGACTTGCTCCAGGAACTGCTCCGTGTCTGCAACGAGCATGGTCTTCGGGTCTTCGCTGACTCTGGTACGCTTATTGGTGCTGTTCGTGAAAAGGGTTTCATTCCTTGGGACGATGATATTGACGTTGCCATGCTCCGCAACGATTACGATAAGCTTATGGCTCTTTCTGCTGAGTTCAAAGCACCTTACTATCTTCAAACCATTAGCTCTCATCCGTATTATATCAACCGCTATGCGCAACTGCATATGATGGGCACCACGGCAATACGTACAGACGGAAAACCTCAGCGCCACCAGCAGAATATCTTCATCGATATCTTCGTGATAGACACCATGCCTTCCAGTCCTCGTGCCTTTAAGCGCCATTATGCGAAGGTGAGAAGTGCGAGTCAGAAGTTAAAGGTTGTGAGGAAAATAACACACAGCCTCCCAAAGCCTATATACCTTTGGTGCAGGGAGCATACAAAGTTTTTGTCAGATAAATACAGATATGAGGAATTTGAAAAGGTGGTGCGCTCTGTCTCTATGGACGACAGAAAGGCATATGGCGCATTCCTCTGCCAGAACATGACTCTTCCCATCAAGCATCTGTCCGACTATAAGGAGACCATCATGTTGCCTTTTGAGCATATCATGATTCCTTGCCCTTCTGGCTACGATGAACTCCTCCGACTTGAATATGGCGACTATATGCGTCCCGTTCAAGCACCCACAATGCACGGTACAATGCTCTACGATGCTGAAAAGTCTTATGAGGAATATCTATAACCAGAACAATGCCCGCACGGTTACTCAAAGTACTGGCTTTCAGCCAGCCGTTTTGCTATTGCCACTTTTCCGAGGACTTAGTCCTCGATTACTCAGAGTATAGACTTTCAGCCTAATCCTTAACTAGTCGAACCTTGAAAACTTCGCTCACGCGCGCATATACCCGCATTACATGTGACAACAGGCCGTATCCCCTCTGTCATGAGCCTCATGAGCCCCCATCTGAATAGGCACAAAAGGAGCCTCATAGCTCTTTTGAGGTTATATGCGGCGGCAGCGAGCATGACGTTGATAGAGTCTCCGAAAAGACCCTTGTAGAAGTTTCGTCCCAAACGACGATCGCTCTTGCAATGCCCTATAACTGGTTCTATTCCTGCCCGCTTCCTGAACATCTCGTGCTTCCTTGCCTTCATGTATGCGGAGTCAGAGGCTTTCGGAACGTCAGGTATTATGATCTTCGTAGCTCCTGACATTTTCTGTCCCCGGTAGCCTCTGTCCCCTGCCAGAATTCGGATTTTCCTTCCGTATAAACGGAGTGCCTGCTCCTTAGCAGTGTCTATCATGTGACCGTCCAGAAGCTCACGGTTTGTAAGCGTATCTACGTATTAATATTAGTTTCATAATTGTACTTTTTTTTTAATTGGGGTCTGCTGAATTAATTTTCAGCCACAGACAGAGGGTAGCAGATGTAA
>SAMEA3663036__coassemble_161_pt1 | contig 33331 bp, 21 predicted proteins | sample SAMEA3663036__metabat2_high_PE_014 | metagenome-assembled genome bin SAMEA3663036 (sample SAMEA3663036) | pig gut metagenome | biome: pig gut; feature: pig-associated habitat; material: faeces | place: France | collected 2012
AGACCTATCGAAGACCTATCGAAGACCTATCGAAGACCTATCGAAGACCTATCGAAGACCTATCGAGGTGATCATACGGCAATTTTATTTTATACCCCTACATTGTTTGTCTGTTGCACCCTATTTCCCAAACTTCACGGTCTTCACATTCGAACCAGAAGAGATGGTGAGGAGATAAACTCCAGAAGGGAGGGAAGAAAGAGGAATGGACTGCGAAGTGCCAGCAGGAACGTTGCTGAGACGAAGAGAAGAGAGAGAAGTGCCATCAGCAGAACGGAGAGAGATAGAGACATTCGCAGCCTCAGCAAGGAAGGAAAGCGACAGCATGTCTTTATTTACTGTGAGCGCCGGCATGAGAACATTGTCGTTAGTGACGTTTCTGATGTCAGAAAGTTCGAGAGCACGCGAGAGAGCCGCAAGAGCATCTATCTTTCCATAGCCCCAAGAGTTGTTTGGTAGAGAAGCAGCAAAAGAGTCGCTACGAGCAGAAGAAGAGAGAATATCTTTCACAACCTCTGGCGATAGCTGTGGAGCAGCCTGCAGCATTGTCGCCACCACACCAGCCACAAAGGGAGCCGCCATACTTGTTCCCATCTGATAGCCATATTCGTATACACGCTCAGAAGCTTCGTTTGAAACGGCAGGAATCTTCGTACCCGAAGTATCGAAAGACGATACTGCAGAGACGATGAAACACCCTGGAGCCGTGATCTCCGGTTTTGTTCTTCCATCGGCAGTAGGACCACAACTTGAGAACGAGCCCAACGCACCGAGAGTCTCGTTAGGAAGCACAGAAGAGTTATATTCTGTCCTTGTGACATAAGCACCAGCAGTAACAATGCGCTTACCGGTTCCACCCACCTCAGCGATGGTAGACTCCGAAGTAGGCGCTGTGAAACCCTCTATGTCCTTCGACTCCAAAGCGAGATAGATATTATCTGCCCAGATATCCACCGTTCCCGCAGTCTTCGGCTTTACAGTCAGCGCAACACCATAGTTGTTACGGATGGTGGAGATGCGAGAGTCGAGGAAGAGCGACAGCTTACCATTATTCGGATTCTTCTCCGCAGCCACCTCAACAGTTCCCGTAGCATAACTACCCAACTTCACGGTCTTTGTGCCCTCAATCGGATATATTGTCTCAGAAACCACCTCCTTGTTTTGGAAAAGACTGTAGGCAGAGAGCGACACCTCCACCTCCATATCCTTCTCCGCCCAAAGCTGCACGAAGCTACTGATATCAGCAGACGAAGGCTTCTGCTTGAAAGAGATAAACGTGCGCAAAGGAGCATCGTCAGGAGAGAGGAAAGTCTTGGAGATATGGAACTTATCTTGACGGTGGTTTCCCGCCGCTCCAACAATAATCCTTCCCGGTCCCTGCATCTCATCGGCAAGTCGGTCGAAATCAGAAGTGCCATCATGCGGACCATCATGATTTCCGAGGCTGAGGTTCACGACACATGGCTTCCCCACTTTCTCTGCATAATCGAAGATATAACGCACACCATTACTGATGTCGGCAAGCGTACTACTGTTAAGATCAAGCGCAACAAGCACAATCTCCGCATCAGGAGCACAACCAGAATATTTTCCGTCGAGGAAGGCAGAAGAGCCAGCAGCAATGGCAGCAACATGAGTGCCGTGGGAGTTTGTCTCACAGTCAGCCTTTCCACGCCGTATAGCCTCCTCAGAGGTCATCTCTATTCCATATCCGAAAGCCTCTGGTGCCGAGCATCCCTCAAAGGCTTTTGTTCCCTGCTCCCAGATTCTTGCAATCCTGAGCTTTCCGTCTTTCCCGCAGAAAGTCTCATGGCAGTAGTCGAAGCCAGAGTCGACAATTCCTACTACGACACCACTGCCTGTGAACGGTTGTGAGAGACTCTTTCCGCTGAGCACTTCAGCATGCCCAGTCTCCGCTTTCGCCACATCAAGCATCTGTTGTGGCCTTCCCGGTATGGAAATACGCTTCACCTGTCCGTTCTCTGCCATTTCTGCCAGTTTTGCGAGCGATGTGCGAAGGGTTGTGGTTTTCCCATCCATTAAGGTTACGAAAGCCGTTGTCTCCTCTGTGGAGCTGTCGGCACTTCGTGTTATGCTTCCCTTCTTCAGCAGGAGCTGTGTTCTTGGCGACAGCAACGACTGTGCATTCACGCCAAGGGAAGAAGCGAGGAATGCCGTGAATATGGAAATATAGATTTTTCTCATTTTTTTTGTGAATATTGAACTATCTTACTACAACCTTCTTAACAACAGTCTTTTCTCCGTTCCTTGCCTTCACGATATACATTCCAGGAGCCTGAGAGAGAGCAGGATTGCAAGCCCTACCAGAAGCATCGAATATGCGCACTCCAGAAACCTCACCGTCAACAACAAGCTTTCCGTCAACAACGTTCACATCGAAAGCATTAGAAGCATTCTGCGTCTCTTCAATTCCAGAAGCGCCAGAAGGGAAAGCCGCCTGAGTAGCACTCTCTCCGAGCTTCACCTGCAGACAGTTATAGACAGTGTTTCCTGTAGCACTATTAGGCTCATAGGCAGCAATATACGCCACGAAATAGAGATTCTCTGGCACCACCGGCTTTGTGATCATCTCCTCTGTCTTTCCAGCATCCTTCATAAGTTCTTCTGTCCAAAACGAAGACCTTATAGCCTCTGGAAGTGTGAACGACTTCTGATATTTTGTCACCTCCCCAACCTTGAAGTTAGGGAGCACGCCCCATGCATTTTCGGTTACCGTACCACGGAAAGCACGGTCGTGAGAATACTGGTCGCCACCGTTCGACTGAGAGTCTTTCAGTCCGTCCTGTACAATCATTACGTTCATAACCGTCTGACCGTCAAAAGCTTCGTGAGGGTACACCTCAAAAGAAAGATCAACAAGACGAGTTTCTGGATTATACTTTGTGTCGAGCTTCAGCGATGCGAACGGACGGAGACAAGAAGCATAGTCGAGCATGTAGTTGATATCGTCAGAAGAAATCATCCCTACAGGGATATTTGTGTAAGGGTTAGGAGTTCTGGCAACCATGAATGCTGGTGCGTATTGTGAGCTTCCGTAGAAGGCAGTGTAGTAATAGTCTTCCTCCATACTGAAATTGTCTGGATGATAACCAGAATGGTGTGTTACCTCCACATGTGGAAAAACAGTGTTATTCAGCACGCTATTCATAGTGCGATGACCAGCAGGGCAGTTAGGACACTCCTGTCCGGTGAACATCTCCACGAGCAGGTTTCGCTCCATATTTTCAGGATAGAAGAACACATTTGATGAGTAGGCGTTGTCAGAAGCATCACTATCAGCGCCACCATTTATTGATGCCACCTCCATAGCCATAAATGAAGATCCAAACTCGCCAGCCTCAATTTCTGGCAGTTCAAAATTATATGTCTTCCCAGCCTCGATGTTCACATCCTTGAAAGAGATTGTCTCCACAGCCGTTCCCGCAGTGAATTTTATCTCAAACTCACGAACAGTTTCCGTGCCGATGTTCAGCACCTCTCCCCAGAACGTATATTTTCCGCCTGCCTTGTAGTAATCGCTGAAATATCCGCGCTTCATAAGGAGGTCGGTAGATTGAGGAACATCATCGAGCACAGCCTTTAGAGAAACGGCGCCCATACCTCTTCCAAAGATGTCCTGCCATTCATCGTCGATAATGGCAAAGGAGCAGTTCTCCACATCGTAGGAATAGTCTACATGGAGAGGGTTCATGTTCGCATTGTTCATCAGAAGTTCAAAGCCGATGAAGAGCTCCTTCTCCTCGCCAGTGATGACATAAGGAGTGTCGAAAGAAGTCTCTATCCATTTTGCAGAAGCAGAAGAGACATCCTTTGAGGCTACCTCAAAATTCTTGGCAGCAAGATTCTCGCCGTTCAGCTCTGCCTTCACAAATGCCTGCGCATCAGAGACCTGACGACTGCCATAGATGGCTTGTATGCCCGTGATGCTTTTTCCTTTTAGGAGTGCGAGCTTCTCGTGTGTGAGGCGTATAGCCTGTCCTTGTTTCTGACTGTTTCCAAAATGCATGAAGTTGCTGCGTGAGAAATCACCGTTGGTGTAACCGAAGGTTGCTCCAGCTGCAGCCTTCAGACAGAAGAGTGTCATGATGACGAAGAGTAATTGTTTTTTCATTGTCTTTTATGTAGTATTTTTATTTATTTTTTCTTCTTTGGAAAAATTTCTGAAATAAAGGCAAGATGCCTTTTTGTCTGCAAAATTACAAAATAAAAAATAAATACAAAATTATTTTTAGAATTTTTGCCATATTATTTTGATATTCGGATTTTTTTTTGTACTTTTGCAGTCGGAATGGTGAAAGAACATGACAAATGACACTAAGAGAAACGTTTCAATTGACATTTAGAAAGCAGCATGTGACTTTTTTGTCAACAAAACAAATAAATCAATTACATTTTGCCATGGAATACAAAAACCACTTGACACATTATTAAATTCAAAGAAAAATAATAAACAATTATTAAATAAAAAACATCATGAAGAAAATCTTACGCTATTCAGCTTGTGCATGGCTCTTGGCATGGCTTGGAGTGCATGTTGCACTTGCTCAGGACTACTCCGGAAAGCCCGGACGAAAGGCAGTCTGCACGTTCACTGTAGGCGACGCCATGGGTGAGTCAGGCGGAACAATCACCAAGCAGAACCATGTCTTCTATGGTCAGGAGAACATGCCTGCTTTCGGTGCATTGGTAACAAAGGGCACTGACGGCTCACTTGCAACAACCGATTTCTATCGTTTTAGCACAGCCAAAGACGGTAGCAACTCTGTAACCACAAAGACTGGTCAGCAGTGGAAGACCACTGTCTACGGCAATAAGGAGTATGCTGAGGAGAAAACTCAGGAGGTTGTTACGGTAAACGCAAAAGGTCAGATAATAGCAAAGACCGACCAGAGCAGTGCTTATGCTTACGAGTACAACGCTGAAGGCCTTCTCGTGAAAGAAAACGTCACTGTTCTCTCTTCTGGCGCATTCTCAAAAGCAATCGCTTACGAGTATGACGGCAAGGGAAACATCACAAAGCGCACAACCTACTCTCGCAAGACAAAGAGCGACCCTTCTACAGAATATGTAAGCTCTGTGGAGGATTACTCTTACGTAAACGGCGAGCTCGCAGAGATTGTGAAGTACAACGGCACCTCTACTTCAGAGCCAAAGCTGTATTCTAAGAAGACATACGAGGTTTACAACGGCAACAAGAATCAGATTCTCGAGAAGTCTTTCACATCTCCAAAGGTTGCTGCCGACGGCACCGTGACATGGTCACAGAGTGCAACAGCCATTATCTACGAATATGCTGACTTCACAGAGAATGGTGGCGAGGGCTGGAAAATCTCTGACCTTTCTGCAACCTGCTCTGGAACAAAGAACAATGTTACAGTTTCTTTCTCTGCTCCAAAGAATGCTGGAGAAAACACAAAATATGCTATCTTCCGCAGCGGACAGCTTGCTGCTGTGGTAAGCAACGCAGAGGTGAACAAAGGTGGCAAGTGTCAGTATGTAGACGCTGGCGTGCAGCTCGGCGACTGGACATACTTCGTGCTTCCTTTCGAGGGTGAGGCTCTCACAAACATCTCAGCAAACGGTGAGCGCTATGTTTCTAACACTTCTAAGGTGACAGTGACAAGCGATGCTCTCCTTCCTGTTCAGAACATCTCTCTGAAGGTTGCGAAAGATGCAGACGGCATTTATGTCATCACAGCATCTTGGAACGAAAACCCTGCTCTTGCTGGCAGCACTTTCCAAAAGCACTCCATCTATCACATGCGTACCCTCACAAACGGTACAAAGAGTCCGCTCCAGCTCGGTTCAACAACAGACAAGAGCGCTACTTCTATTAGCTTCGACTATCCTACCTCTTACGATGTCCTCGACCTCTTCGTGGTGACTCTATATAGCGAGGGAGCCGCTTTCTCTAACCATATCTCACTGAAGAAGGCTGACCTTGAAAGCCTCATAGCAACAGAACCTGAAGAGCCTGGAACAGACCCTGGCGCAACAGAGAGAATACCGTTCACAGTATATGGCGTATACCCTTACTGGGAGGGTGCAAAGACTGCTTCCTTTGATATTGCTAAGCTAAACGCAGAAACTCCTGCTGAGGTAGCTACAGAGGTGGCAATCAGCGGCATCAACGATATGCTTGCGTGTGGTGCTACCATCGGCGACAAGTATTATGCTTTCTTCACCGATACCGACTGGAACGTTTATTTCGGAACTGTGAACTTCACTACTGGTAACGTGGTGAAGCTGAAGAAATACGGCTACGGAAACCTCGGCTATCAGATGAAGGGTCTTGCTTACGATGCGGCTTACAACACTCTCTATGGTATCGAGCAGATCTACGACGAGGCAAACGATGCCATGACAACGGCTCTCTGCACTATCAACCCTGAGAACGGAAACGTGACAGAGGTGAAGAGATTCAACAAGGAGTTTGCTATGCTCGCAGGAGACGGTGACGGCATTCTCTATGCCATCAGCACTGCCTACGACGAGAACTTCCAGCTCATTCCTTCACTCTGGAAGATCAACGATGCTCTTGAGCTCTCTGCAGAGCCAGTGATTGCTGCTACTGCTCCTATGACATACGCTATGAACCTCAGCAGCCTCGTTTCTCCTGACGGAAAGGTGGTATACACAGTTGCTGGAACAGACGTATATGCTTGGAACCTCGCAGCAAAGACATACGCTAACATCGGAAGCCTTTCTAAGGAAGTTGCTGGTATCACCACTGCAAAGGGTACTGCAGATGCTGAGGGTGGTCTCGTTCCAGAGGTTGTAAACACTCGCTTCCTCGTGAAGAAGACATGGTATGGCGATGCTATGGGCTCTGTTAAAGACAAGGACATGCGCATAGAGGAGTATTTCTACAACTACGATGGCAAGGTGGCTCGCATTGCTCAGAGTGCTCGTGGCATCAGTGAGCAAGGACAGCCTACCGACTATGAGATTACTCGCCTCACAAAGAACAACTTCGACTTCAACGGAAACATTGTTTCTGCTTCCATCAACCAGTATGGCAAGTACGATTTCCAAGATATGGCATTCAAGGAAACTGGAAAGAACACTTACGACTATAACGAGCAGGGACAGCTTGTGAAGGAATTCGTAAACGGTGTCATTACAGAGTACACATACAACGCTGACGGATATGTTGCAGAGAAGAAAATCTCTACGCAGTATGATATCAACGTCAGTGAGCCAAAGTGGACTCAGACAATAAAGAACGAGGATTTCAATGCTCTCGGTCTCCCTACCAACTTCACTTCTGAAGGTGCTTACGATAGCTACAACTATGTTGGCGCTATTGATTATAACGAGAACGGTGAGAAGACTCTTGAGGTTCACTCAAAGGTTGTTATCGATGAGGAGTTCGGAAATCCGATGATGATGCCATTCGAAGTAGATGAATGGCTCTTCGACGAGACGGGCTTCTTAACAAGCTATACACACTATATCTACGACGACCAGGGACAGGCTATTCCACAGATGAGAACATCTTACTCTATGGTTGACGGCGACCCTAATAAGGTGAAGTCTGTTGACGAGACTTACTTCGATGGGAAATGGTACTCACAGGCTGGTTCTACCTGCATATATGAATATGTTGACTTCGACGGAATGCTTGACCTCGTAAGACTCGATGCAGTGGCAATGGCTGACGAGAAAACACCGAGCAAGGTGTATGTGCGCTTCACAATGCCTGCTTTCGCTGAGTACGGCGGCGGTTCTGTTGCTCTCTATCGCGACGGTGTGAAGATAGATACAAAGAGCTTCATGGATGTCTTTGACTTCGACACCTACTCTTGCCAGATGACAGACGAGAACGTGAAGAACGGCACTCACGACTACTTCGTGCAGCCTCTCATGGAGAGCTACAGCGAAATGGGAGACCTCCTCGGTTCTACTGGTTACTATATCTCTGAACCTTCTTCTGTAGAGGTGAACACTTACCTCCCTGCAGTTTCTGACCTCCGCCTCATTAGCGCACGCACAGAAACAGAGAAGAAAGAGACAAAGCAGATTGTGAACATTGGTTGGACAAATCCTGCTGACCGCCCTGACGACCTCTTCAAGTCAAACGAGGTGATCATGACTGGAAACCAGGCTACTGATGCTATCACTACCAACCCTTCTGCAACAGCTCTCGATATGGAGGTAATTCTTAAGAGGAACATAGCTCCAGAGGTTTCTCTCTTCGTACTCACTCGCTATACACTCGGAAACGTGCAGAGTGAACCAATCACTATCACGCTCCAGGACTTCAACAATGCTGTTGGTATCGACAATGTTGCTGTTGACGGAGAGGGCAATGCTTTCAACTTCACAAACAACATATTCTCTGTTTCTGGAACTGCTGACATCACAGTGTTCTCTGCTGGCAGCGCTCTCCTGAAAAAGGCCGAGAACGTAGAAAGCATCGACCTCAACGGTCTTGGAAACGGCACTTACGTTGTAGTGGTGAAGAAGGGTAATGCGGTTAAGGGCTATAAGGTTACTATCAAGTAAGCAATGCTGATGCTTCCTTGTTGGAAAGAGATTGTGCTGACGCTGCTTTATTAAAACAAGTGGTGCTGACGCTGCTTTACTCAATAGGGATGATTCATAACAAATTGCCTGTCGTGTTTTTTGCGACAGGCAATTTACCGTGAAAAACAGCACATGCATTTAGGTCCTGACAAAGGCTCTTTCAAAGAAAAAAATTCCAACACTTTCTCTGAAAAGAGACCAACACATTCTCTGAAAAGAGACCAATACAATCTAAGAAAAAGAACAAAAACAAACCAGAAAAATACCTAATTATTTATCTTTAATAACAATATCAGAATGATTAAAAGACAGACGCTTAGAATTCTGCTTGCTATTCTCTTTGTCGTGGGCACTCCACTGACAATGCTTGCAGGCAAGAACATAGTCCTGAAAACACAAGAGGAATACTACCTTGCTTCTATCTCTCCAAACGGAGAATGGGCGTGCGGTATGTTCATTGACTATTCAGACAACACCTTCGGATTCCGCTGGAATCTGGTTACCGACAAGGTGGAACTGCTCAGTACCATAGACAATTCAGAGGCATGGGGAATCTCAAACGATGGTACCGTGGCAGGAAATGCAAAAATGAGTCTTGGAGGCGCTCCACAGACAGTGCCTGCTTATTATAAAGACGGGAAATGGCATTTGCTTGAAATGCCTGAAGGAAACGTTACAGACGGTATTGCCTATGCCATCACTCCTGACGGAAAGTATATCTGCGGCTCAGTGGTTGTAGGCGGAAAATACAACGGTTATGTTTGGAATGAAGGTAAGCTTGAACGCACAATTGACGGTTCAAAGGGTTACGTAATGCCTTACTGCATCTCTGCCGATGGACAGCTCGTGGGTGGTTGGCAGGATACTGGCAACCGTCAGGCTTGCTATTGGAAGGCAAACGGCGAGACGGTGTTCGTTACTGAACACAAATCGCCATGGAGTGCACTGAGACGATTCTCACCAGACGGAAAGAAGGCTATTCTTTTCGGTGGTTGGGAAGAGAACGGACTGTATTGCACTTTGAACATCGAAACTGGTGAGAAGGGATGGATAAAACCAACTATAGAAGATGGAAGTCTTGAGCTCTTTGGTCTGTCAAACAACAATATTGTTGTTGGTGAGCACAACGGCTCTGGCTTCTTGAATGTTGACGGAAAGAACTATTTCGTTGACGAATACCTCAAAGAGAAGGGTGTGGATATCTCAAGCCTCAACCTCTTCCAGATGGATGGTGTGAAACCAATTTTCCACTGCTCTGATATCAGTGCCGATGGCTCTGTTCTTGCTATTAGATATTATGCAAGCGCAGGAACAGATAGCGAGGGAAATCCTCTCGCTGCTACTCGCTCTGCTGTCATCAAGTTCGATGTCGATGCATCAAGCTACTCGCCTGTGGTTACTGTTTCTGGCGTTGAGGGCATGGACATGGCAAAGATTGAATGGACAGTACCTGTAGGCGTTGAGGGCATCTCTGGTTTCAATGTCTATCGCGATGGTGAGAAGATTGCTTCTGTTGGTGCTGACGTTTCAATGTATCTCGACAAGAACCTTGAGAAGAAGGCATACGAATATGGTGTCACAATGATAAGGGCGGAAGGTGAGTCAAAGATGTCGGAGACAACTTCCGTAATAATTGAAGAAAGGAAGAGTGAGTCGCCACAGTCTGTCTTTGTACGCCAAAAGGGCTTCAACAATGCATATATCTCTTGGAAAGAACAAAAGTCAAACCTTCTGACAAGGGGATATACAGACATAAATACTGCCAATGTGCAGGGATTCGGAGTAAATGCCGACAATCTCTCATTCGAGACTGCTATTCGTTTCAGCAAAAACGATGTAGCAGCGTTGGAGGGTTGCAAGCTTACGAAAGTGAATTTCTTCCCTGCTTCCACTCAGAAAAACTGGACTCTGAACATCTATACTTACGACGAGACTGGAGCAACTCTGAAATCTCTCTATTCAAAGCCTATTTCTCAGGAGCTGAAATTTGGAGAGTTGAACACAATAGTGCTTGACACACCATTGGAGCTTCCTGCAGGTGAACTGATTGTGGGCATTGGAGTGACAGTGGAGAAAGCAAGTCAGAACGTGTTCGGCATGGACTACGGAAAAGCAGAGTTGAGATTCTCTGACCTTATTCGTCTTGCTGATGAAAAAGACTTCTATTCCATCTCTGAGATTTCTTCTTCACAGGGTTATCTCTATCACTCTTCTTGGCTGATGAACGTGATCTTTGCTCCAGAAGGTGCTGCAGCAGATATTGACGATTTGAAAGAATATGCTGTTACTGCTGACGGTGAGGTGGTTCTCACAACAAACGACTTCGAGGCTATTGTGACTTCTATCCCTGAAGGTGAGCATGAAATCGGTGTGAAGGCAATCTACAAGAACGGTACTGAGTCTGACATTGCTGCCGTTACTCAGAACATTGCAGTAAACGACTCTAACCTCCCTGCTGTAGATAACCTTGCTGTTCGCTTCTCTGACACGAAAGATATGACGGTTTCTTGGCTTCAGCCACAGGAGAAAGAACAGAAGTACGTAAGCTACGCTGGCGAAACTCAAAGTCTCAGCAGTATCATTGTTCCATCGGGATATTCAAACATCCAGATTGCTGCAGAATATTCTCCTTCAATGTTCAAGAGCTACAAGGGCTATAAGGTGAAGTCGTTCCGCTTCTATCCAATCGCTGACGGTCTGTTCACAGCATGGATCTACAAAGACAACAAATTAGTGGCAGAGCAGCCAGTGGAGAATTATAATTTGGGCGAGTGGAACTCTGTTGACTTAGCTGAGCCTATAACAATTGAGGAAGGTTCTACATACCGTCTCGTAATCGACTGCTTCGATGTAGAGGGCGGCAAGGAAGTCATCGCTGCTGACACGAAGCCTGTATACGCTGGAAAGGGCGACCTCTACTCTTTCGATGCAGAGACATATAGTTCTGCTTCTGCTGATTCTGGCATCAAGCATAATTTCATGATCGGCATGACACTTGAAGATACAAACAGTCTTCCTGTACCTGTTTCTGGCTACGATGTGAAGATTGATGGTGTTAAGGCAAATGGCGAAACTCTCACAACAACACAGTTCGCACACTCTTTCACTGAGGCTGACACAAAGGAGCACACAGTTTCTGTTGTGACCTTCTACGAGCTGACTTCAAAGTCTGTTGAGGGCGCTGCAACGGTATTCATCATTGGTCAGGATACAGGCATCTCTGATAACACAGTAGCTGACATTACTCTCTCTGAGCAGAACAACGAACTGCGTGTTATGGGTGAAGGTGTGAAGAAGGTTGCTATCATTGCTGCTGACGGTACCCAGGTGGCAGAAGCTGCAGGAAACACTGTTTCTCTCGACACTATCCCTGCTGGCATCTATGTTGTGAAGGTTTCTACAGAGGGTGAACCTTTCGTACGCAAGATCAGGATTAACAAATAAACACAACGATAACAATGGCTGGTTTGGAAAGGCTTGCAGAGCAGGTTCTTGCCAAGCCAGCCATTTTTCATTTTTTCTCCATATGGTAACAAAAAAGATAAATCTTAGAAAACTGCTGAACGACTATCTGCTGATAGTGATTGGATGTACTATTGTAAGCATAGGATTCGTGTTCTTCATAAATCCTTATAAATTCGTGCCGGGAGGTGTCTACGGAACGAGCATCGTGTTGCATCATCTCTTTCCGCAGCTGCAGGTGGGTACATTCGGATACTTTATTGGCATTCCACTGCTTATGATTTCATACTTCGTTCTGGGAAAAGGATTAGGGGCAAAGACGCTCTTTGCCACTCTTATAACACCGGCTATCATGAACGTCCTCTCTACGCTCGTTTACCCTACTGAGGAAGCGCTGAGAGAACTCTCGCCAGAACAACTCTGCAACGGCATGCTGAACCTTTCCGACAACCTGATTCTTGCAGCAATCATTGGTCCGGTGTTGATTGGAGTGGGAAGTGGATTCATTATGAAGGGGCATGCCACTACTGGGGGTACAGACATTATTGCTATGATCACGCATAAATATCTTAGGGTAAGATTCTCAAACGCACTGATTGCCATCGATGGAATAATAATTCTTCTTGGCTTGGCGGTGATAGGATTCGGAGTGGGTGGAACAGCTCCGGCAAAGAACACATGGATGCTCTCGGGATATTCCTTGATATGTATCTTCCTCATGTCTCGCACTCTTGCCTATGTTGTTTCTGGTTCAAAGAACAACAAACTGATGTTTATTGTTGTTGACAAGGACGATGAGCAGCTTCGTGACTTCATCATAAACCGGCTTGACAGAACAGCTACGGTGTTGTCGGGAAAGGGACTTTTCTCACAAGAAGGGAAGGTGACGCTCATGATGATGGTGAGAATGCGGCAGGTAGAGGCAGTGACAACATCTATTCGCTCTATGAACCCTGACGCTTTCATCATTGTAACAGACGCCTACGATGCTTACGGAAAGCGCTGGAAGGCATTCCCTGATAAAAATAGCATTGAACTGAGTTAAGCGAAATCAGCACAGAGTTAACACGTAATAATATTTACATCTACCTTAGTGGGAAAAAGAAAGAGAGTTTTTTCTCGGTTGCCATAATCCACTTTTAAGGCTCTTCAAGTTTACAAGTGTGAATTATAGAAAGTAGGCCACCTTGCCAGAAAGGGTTGAAGATGTAGTAAACATAGCTTATTAAAGAATATTGAACAAAATGAATAGATTCTTACTAACAGCAACTGTTTTTCTTGCACTAATCCCTCTTTCTGCCAACAGCAATATTCCAGATGGAGAGGAGAAGGTAAAGGAAAAAATAGAAACGCCAGAAGAAAAATCTGCCGATAAAAAAGCGAAAAAACCAGGAAAGAAGAAAAAGAAGTCGTTTCTTCAAACTCTTGCTTCTCCTATAAAGTGGATAGGAAAGAACTGGTCGGCTTACGACATAGAATACTCCACCCCATCCTTCTACAACTGGGCCGCCCAGTTGCAGAACACCACCTCTTGTGAATGGATTGACCTTGGCTACGATGATGTTGACATCAGCATGCGTTCAAAGGTTAGTCAGAAGCTTGGGCCATATATCTCTTACGGATTTCTTGGATACGGCTTCAGTGTTGACATTAATGCAATTAATGGAAGTAAGCGAAAAAATGAATTCACACTCGCCATCAACTCCAATCTTATGAATGTAGATATCATACGCCGGAGAACGGGAGGTGACTTTATGATTGACTATTTAGATATCTTGTCTTTAGACAAAAAAGAGATGGACTTCAGTGATCTTGCCGACCACTACAACGTTGGAGAGAATGTGAAATACAACATCACTGGAATAAACATCAATGTCTTCACAAACCATAAGAAATACTCTAACCCTGCTGCTTTCTCAAACGGTGCAATACAGTTGCGTTCTGTTGGCTCACCAATAATAGGCATAGGATATACTCACCAAAAGTTGCAGAATTCAATAGCAAACAAATTTCTTGACCATGCTGCACAGAAGGTGGGATATGAGAGGTTTACAGGAGAAATGGAACAGTTGGGAAAGATGATTTTCGATAACAACACCTTGCTGAACTTCACAACATCAACAGTGTTAAACACCATCATTCCATCCTATGTTTCAGTAAAAGACTTGCACCTGCAACTCGGATGGGCGCAGAATATCGCTTTCTCAAAAAGATTACTCCTGGGAATGTCGTTTGTGGCATCTCCAGGCGTTAAGTTCATCTCTGCTGACAATTTCAACAGTTACCAATACGAATACAGTAAGGATATTGCTTCCATTTTCGACGCTTTCCTGCCATTTTTCAAAGAAGCTATAGAAACCGGAAACATAACTATTAACTCTGAGAAAACAAAGGAATATATCCTCGGACTGGAAAAAGTAGATTCAGAGATTTACCAAATTGATGAGAACAGAACAAGCTTTGGCTCAAACTTCTCTGCTCGTGCCACTCTGACATACAACTACAACCGCTGGCGCTTCGGTTTTAACGCAATAGGAAACGCTTTCCTCTTTAATCGTGACATCTTCCGCTTCAATAACTATTACGGCAGTGTGAACGTGTACGCCGGTTATTGCTTCGGCAGGAAGAAACAATACCGAGAAGGAGGCAGAGACCGAGAAATGTACATAAAGGCCGCTCTCACAAAGGCACAGATAGAGGAAATGAGAGACACCATGCCAGAAAGTAATATAAATGGTGGAAATGTACAGATTCGAGAAACAAAATACCATACAGACCATGTGAGGCTGAATGTTAGAGGTTGTGACCTCGTCACAGGACCTGATGGCTCTTACGGCTCTTTCGAAATCAAGGACGGCCATATCTCAAATGCAGACGACTCCCAAGGGCTTCTAAGAAAAGGTACTAAGTTTGAGATTGACGAGGATGGCTCTTTCTATATTCGTGCTTCTCACAATGCGAGATACAGAACTGCCAACTGGTGGAAGAAAAGACTCGCGTTGCGACAGAATTCTATGAACAGATACCCTGAACTGTTGCACTATGCCCTCTGCGGAAAGTTGACACTCTATGTGCGTAGCTACCATTTTGGAACCACAGAGCCTGTCCGTGTGGTCATAGACAATTTCTACCTCTGTCATGGCAAGGTGACAGATAGCTTTTTCGAGATTGGTGCTGATAAGTTCTCGTCTCAATCTACAGCAAGCATTACAGGAAGAATAAATGTCAATGGACGACAAACACGTGTATATATCGAGAACAAGAAAAATGGAAAGTCCATAGACTTGTATATCAACCCGCTCCGTGCATCAACAGAACGGTGGATGGCAAAAATAAGTGATTCCACACATATTGCAAAAATATCTATCCCAGGAACTCACGATGCAGGGTCGGCCTCTCTGAAGGAGTCGCCGATAGTGAGCACGGGGCATACTCAAAATTTCTCAATTCGTGAACAATTGGCTGACGGAATTCGGGCTTTTGACCTCCGTTTAAAAAAAGATATGAAGTTCGGGCATACACTAAAATGTCGTGATGGTCTCCCAGAGACATTAAAAGATATGAACGAGTTCTTGAATCGCAACCCATCAGAATTTCTTGTGGCAATGATTGGCAGTGACGAAGCAGGAGCTGCTTGGCAAAAGGTGATGAAGGATTCACTTCTGGCTGTGCTTGCTCCGTATAGGCATCTCCTCATTGATGATTTCTGCGGATCAATGACTCTTAAAGATGTAAGAGGAAAGATTCTTCTTATTAAGCGACAAAAGGACTGCCCATTTGGAAAGCATCTTCCATTTGAAAACAATACAGTGTTCACTGCTAACGGTTTCCATGTTGAGGACGTGTACAAGGAGCATAAAACATTCCGGAAAATAAAAATCGTTGAACAGCATTTACGTGAAGCCTACGAGAACAAAGACCCTAACCTTTGGTATATAACCTTCAACACCATTGCGTGGGATCCTCGACACCATAAGCCGTATTACACAGCATGGGGAGCAACAAACATTAGAAAGCCAATGAATCCTTCTCTTCAGAATATCATTGACATGAAGGCTTACGGACGTTTTGGAATCGTATTCCTTGACTTCTACAATGACCATGGCGACCAGACGCAGCTGGTGAACACAATCATCAAGTCAAACTTTAATATTCCCCAAAGCGATGACTTCATTCCGGCAGAATTTTAAAAAAGAAGTGGTGTATCTCGAGTCTCCCGACTCTGGATACACCTTACTTCAATCATAATCTTACATGCTCAGAAGAGCTCTTATGTTTAACTCTCTGCTGTCAAATTCAATATGCTACGAATACCCTTGTAGCTTTTAATTTCACTGCAAAGTTACTCATAAAATTTTATTCCTGCAACACCTAAAAATGGTAAAAGAGCGGTAAATGGCAAATATCTGCATTATGATGCAGAAAAAGAGTGATAAGTGGCAAAAAATTATCGGGGGGGGGTAAAATTAACAAAAATCCTCCATTTTCTCGATTTTAGAGACAATGGAGGATTAATTTTTCAAACATTTTTCAGAAAAATCAGGAATCTCTATAAAATTATTTCTGAAGAAAGTTTTCTGAAGAAAGTTTTCTGAAGAAAGTTTTCTGAAGAATGTTTTCTAAAGAATAATTTTTCTGAAGATTACTATCTAAAAAATGTTTTCTATAATCAAGAAGACTATTTGCGATAATCGGCAAGATCTTCTGGAGTAGAGTTCATAATGAAGTCGTAGTGGCGTTCAATCTCTGAGCCAACATAGCGTGCATATACACGTGCAGACTTTGCAAAGAGCTCTGGAGCACGGCTTGCATCACCAACCAAGAGGAGTGCCATGATGATATCGGCTGCCATCTCATAGAGGTGACGAATCACGAAGTCCTTGTACTCATCGTCTTTCTTTTCATTGACGTAAGCAACAGCAGCATTATATTTCTCTGCCATAACAGCAATCTTCTCCTTGAGTGGAAGGAACTCTTCTGCACACCAATCAGATGAACCAATTGAAGCAGGAGCCTCACCAGCAGCAAGCATATCGGCTATCACCTGACCATAGAAACCATTGGTGATATATCTACCAGCGGCAACTGTCTGAAGCTGTGTGGTGCCCTCATAAATGGTGAGAATGCGAGCATCGCGATAAAGGCGCTGACATGCATATTCAAGCATGAAACCTGAACCACCATGCACCTGAATGCCATCATAGGTGTTCTGGTTTGCATATTCTGAGGTCATTCCCTTTGCAAGCGGTGTGAACGCATCAGCAAGCTTTGAGAAGGTCTTGCACTCAGCACGCTCCTCAGCAGTGAGCTTGCCATCGTTAAGCTTACGCTCACGCTCTATATCCTCAAGAATCTTGTATACGTCAACATAACGGCTGGTAGCATAAAGGAGTGAGCGTCCTGCATCGAGCTTTGCCTTCATAATGGCAAGCATATCGTAAACGGCAGGGAATTCAATAATAGCTTTTCCGAACTGCTTACGGTCTTTTGCATAAGCAAGTGCCTCATTGTATGCCATCTGGCTAACACCTGTACTCTGACCAGCAATGCCAAGACGAGCTCCATTCATCAATGCCATAACATACTTGATAAGTCCCATCTTACGACTTCCACAAAGTTCTGCCTTCGCATTCTTGTAGACAAGCTCACAAGTAGGAGAGCCATGAATACCAAGCTTGTTCTCAAGGCGACGAACATCTACCCCACCCTGACGCTTGTCGTAGATGAACATTGAAAGTCCGCGACCGTCACGAGTGCCTTCTTCAGAACGTGCGAGAACAAGGTGGATATCAGAATCACCATTGGTAATGAAACGCTTGCAACCATTCAGACGCCAGCAGTTCTCTTTCTCGTCGTATGTTGCCTTAAGCATCACAGACTGAAGGTCAGAACCAGCATCAGGCTCTGTAAGGTCCATAGACATGGTCTCGCCTTCGCAAACACGAGGAACGAAACGTTGACGCTGGTCTTCATCGCCAAACTCGTAGAGAGTTTCAATACAATCCTGAAGAGACCAGATATTCTCGAATCCAGTATCTCCCGTAGCAACCATTTCATTGATAGCAGAATAGACTGCCATTGGGAAGTTCAGACCGCCATAACGGCGAGGCATGGTAACGCCATTGAGACCAGCCTTGATAACGGCATCAAGGTTCTCGTAAGTCTTTGACGCATAGATCATGCGTCCGTTCTCGCAATGTGGACCTTCTGCATCTACTGCCTCTGCATTTGGTGCGATAATGTTAGCTGTAACATCACCGGCAAGTTCAAGGACACGCTCGTAAGAGTCGAGGGCATCCTCAAAGTTAGCAGGAGCATAGTCGTAGGTATCCTTATCAGCATAGTTGCGCTCCTTGAGTTCGACGATATGCTTTAGTAATGGGTGTCTGAGATAGAATCCTATTTCAGGATTGTCAGTATAGAAATTAGCCATGGCGTTTACTTGTTGTTTTCCTTATAATACTTTATGAGCTTTGGAACAACCTCTTCTACAGTACCGTTGATAACGTAATCAGCGATGGTATTGATAGGAGCATCAGGGTCGTTGTTGATAGAAATAATGATGCCTGAGTCCTGCATTCCGGCAATGTGCTGAATCTGACCGGAGATTCCGCAGGCAATATACACCTTCGGACGGACGGTAACACCTGTCTGACCAATCTGACGGTCGTGGTCTATCCATCCTGCATCGACGGCAGCACGACTGGCTCCTACCTCTGCATGCAGAACTTCTGCAAGTTGGAAGAGCTGGTCGAAACCTTCTTTTGAACCAACGCCATAACCTCCAGAAACAACAATAGGAGAACCTTTGAGGTTATGCTTCGCTTTCTGTACATGACGGTCGAGCACCTTTACAACATACTCAGTCTCTGGAACATACTTGGCAACATCGTGGCGAACGACCTCTGAAGGGTAGTTCTCATCGAGCACTTCTTTCTTCATAACACCTTCACGAACGGTTGCCATCTGTGGACGATGCTCTGGATTAACAATCGTTGCTACGATATTTCCACCGAAAGCAGGGCGTATCTGATAGAGCTGCTGCTCATAATGCTTATCGACAATCTCTCCAGCTTCGTTCTTTACCTTCATGTCGAAATCGCCAATCTCAAGCTCGGTACAGTCGGCGGTAAGACCACTGAAGAGGGCGGAAGAAACACGAGGACCAAGGTCACGACCTATTACGGTAGCTCCCATAAGGCATATCTGTGGCTGCTCTTCCTTGAAAAGGTTCACCACAAGGGCTGTGTGAGGGTTAGAGGTGTAAGGGAACAGTCCTTCTGCATCAAAGATATGCACCTTGTCGACACCGTACTTTATTACCTGCTGCTCTACACCATCAAGACCAGAGCCAGCAATGATACATTCGAGCTTAACGCCAAGAGTATTGGCAAGCTTGCGTCCTTTTGTGAGGAGTTCGAGGGCAACATCCTTTACCTGTGTTCCCTCTATTTCGCAATATACAAATACGTTATTCATTATCCAATAATCTTTTCGTTAATTAATTCCTGAACAAGAGAATTGATGTCTGCATCGCTACCTGTCATTGAGCGACTTTCTTTTGCCTTGAAGACAATGTTCTTCACAGCCTTAACGTTTGTTGGAGAGCCTGCCTTACCAATCTGCATTGGGTCGCAGTCAATATCCTTTGCACCCCATTGAGTGATGTTAAGGTAAGGCTTTTTCTCAAGAAGGGAAGCAAAAGCTTCTGACTGCTCTGCACTGCGCTCAGCAGCAACTGTGGCATTCTTATATTTCATAACACGCTTCGCATTGCGAGGACGGCAAGGAGCAGCACTGCCGTTGACTGTTACAACGAGTGGAAGTGGAGCCTCTACAGTTTCTACACCACCATCAATATGGCGCTTGATGACAATCTTGCGAGCCTCCTCGTCGAGAGAGAGAATCTCTTCGGCATAGGTAACCTGAGTGAGACCGAGCTTCTCAGCAATCTGAGGACCCACCTGAGCGGTATCTCCGTCAATGGCTTGTCTGCCACCAAGGATGATGTCGAAATCTCCGATTTTCTTTATTGCTTGAGAGAGGGTATAGCTCGTGGCAAGGGTATCGGCACCACCAAGAGGGCGGTCGGTAACCACAAAACCTTCATCAGCACCACGATAGAGTGCTTCACGAATCACTTCAGCAGACTTTGGAAGTCCCATGGTAACTACAGAAATCTTTGAGCCAGGGAACTTGTCTTTCAAGATAAGAGCCTGCTCAAGGGCATTGAGGTCTTCTGGGTTGAAAACGGCAGGAAGAGCAGCACGGTTCACTGTTCCTTCTGGAGTCATCGCATCAGGACCCACATTTCTTGTGTCTGGTACTTGCTTTGCAAGTACAACGATTTTTAAACTCATAATGTAAAAAACAATGTATATAGTTATATTTTTTTCTGCTTGTTTCAGAAAAATAAATTTTCGTCTGCAAAAGTAATAATATTTTTCCGAAAAGCCAAGTAATTATTCCAAAAAAAACATGTTTTAGTCTCTTCATGACAGTTTTAGGCTATTGATTGTCTTAAAAAGGCAAAGCAGAGAGGAAAAAGAAAAGTTTTTTGAGAATTATTTTGTTATTTGAGGGAATTGATGTAAATTTGTACCGGAATACTGTTTACACCTTATTATCGTTAACCCAAAATACAATGAAAAGAATGAAAAAGAAAATCGTAAGCATGCTTTTAGGAGCAATGGCTTCTATGGGCATTTCCGCTCAAGAGGCGTATATATTTACATCGTTTTGTGAACCTTCAACCGATGGTATGAGATATTTATACAGTTACGACGGACTGAAATGGGAAAGCATACCAGGGGTATGGATGAAACCAGAATTAGGAAATGAGGAGGCGTATGTGGACGCTTTTACTGGAGAGAGTGTGCTGCCTACATTTGCTCCTGAAGAGAAGGTGCTCCGCGACCCTTCCATCACGCAAGGTCCTGACGGCACGTTCCATCTTGTCTGGACAACGCAATGGTTTGGTTCTAAAGGCTTTGGACTTGCTCATTCAAAAGACTTGATACATTGGACGAAGCAGGTGGAAATTCCTGTTATGAAGAATTTCGAGACGAACAATGTGTGGGCACCGGAGATTTTCTATGACGACGAGCTGAAGGAGTTTTTCATTATTTGGTCGTCGATGATAAATCCGAAGCACAGAACGAGTGCAGACAATAAAGGTACGAACAATGCACACAGAATGTGGTATACCACGACAAAAGACTTCAAGAGATTCGCTGAAGCAAAACCATACTACGACCCAGGATTCAATAGCATTGACGGATTCCTGCTTAAGAGGGCATCAAAAGATTACGTGCTGATTGTAAAGGACAATAGAAAACCGGGATTCTCAAACCTCTTCTGCGTTTTCAGCGACTCTCCGCACGGACCATTCCATACTGCTGACAACGCTCCTCGGGGAAAAACTCCTTCTGCAACTTTCGGAAGAACATATTCTGAGGGACCTTGTGCCGTAAAGCTTGGAAATGAGTGGATTATATACTTCGACCAGTATCATCCGCAAGAATATGGTGCTGTCTCAACAACCGACTTCCGCACTTTCACTCCTATTCAGAACAGAATAAAAGTTCCAGAGACTCACAAGCATGGAACAATTGTGAAAGTGAAGAAGGAAATTCTTGACAACCTTTTGAAACATGCAGGGAAATAACTGTTCATGCCAATATATATCTAAGTCATATGCTGGTCATATGTAAGTCATATGTAAGTCATATCTAAGTCATATCTAAGTCATATCTAAGTCATATGTTTGATATGTCCTAAATATGTGTTGGATATGTGTTGGATATGTGTTGGATATACCAGACAAATACCATAAGTTTGTTGCGTATCACTCATGTCAGAGATATCCATTCAATCACATCATCCATTTTCAATTGGCAAGGGAGTATGCGTGAACACAATCTCGTTACACCCTTGCCATATTTCTTGCGGCATCTATACGCAGGAAGATAAAGAGCAAAATGGTGAAACCCCATAGGGAGGAACCGCCATAGCTAAAGAAAGGGAGAGGGATGCCGATTACGGGAGTGAGTCCAAGTACCATTCCGATATTTATGAAGACATGGAATAGGAATATGCTCAGCACACAATAGCCGTAAATCTTTCCAAACTTATATCGCTGACGTTCAGCAACATGTATAAGACGAAGAATAAGTGCAAGGAATAGCAGGAGCACTCCTGCAGAACCTAAGAACCCTTCTTCCTCACCAACTGTGCAGAAGATAAAGTCGGTATCCTGCTCTGGAACATATTTCAGTTTTGTCTGCGTACCGTTCAAGAATCCTTTTCCTGCTAATCCACCAGAGCCAATGGCTATCACGCTCTGATGAACGTTATATCCAGCTCCGGCAAGGTCTTCCTTCAGTCCAAGGAGTACGTTGATACGCTCTCGCTGGTGACTCTGAAGAACGTTGTTGAGAACATAGCTCGAAGAATAGAAGAAGGCGAGTGAACCGAGTGCAAAGAGGGTTATCAGAGCATGTTCCCTCATGCGTTCTCGTAGTCCGTAATAAGCCAAAGAACCTATTATATATGTCACTATGGCTATCTGCACCCAAACAACATCAAATGGAATGATGAATTTTGAGAAGAGAACAGCAAGGATGGTTGGGATGAGCGTGACAAGGAACAGTTGCTTCACAGGCATCTTATCCTTACAATATACTTGGGCAAGACCAACAGTGAAAATCTGAACCATGAACAACACGAGGAAGGTGCCCAAAGAAGTGGGGAGATCCCAAAGAAGAGTCTCTTCAAAGCGTATGCCAACAACGAAATAAGCCACCATGGCAACACCTGTAAAAAGGACAGATCCTGGCATTCCTTCACGATAAAACATCAGGAAGAAAGAGAGATACACCAATGCTGAGCCTGTCTCCTTTTGACCAATAATCAAGAGCATAGGGGTAAGCACCACTGCCAATGCCATAAGGAAATGACGCGTCTTATGGATAGAGAAGCCGTGTGAGGACATCAACCTCGAAATTGCAAGTGCAGTAGCGAATTTTGCAAATTCTGCCGGTTGAATGCGCAGTGGTCCCAACACCAGCCACGACCTCGAGCCTTTTATCTCATGAGGATTAAAAATGGTGAGAAAAAGGAGTATCAGTAGTCCGAAATAGATTATGAAACTGAAGGTATCGAAAAATCTGTCGTCCATCATCAGTATCACAAATCCAAGGCAGATAGAGGTTCCTATCCATACAATCTGCATACCAGAGCGTGTATCAAGGCTGAAGATATCGGTATCTCCATACGAATAGCTCGCTCCACATACACTTACCCATCCAAAAACAAGGAGAGTAAGGTATATAACAATCGTAATCCAATCAAGAGAACTGATTACGCCTTTTCCGTTGCTATGATTGCTTAACATATTCTTTTATATTTTCAACAGCAGGAGACAAATTGCGCCTACAAAAATAATTATGCACACGTACTTATAAACTACCTTGCATGAGTACCGTAGTTGATATGTCTATTCTGGAAATCAGCGGCTTTTTTCTCGCTTGCCTCTGAGAGTCTTCCCGTGATATATTGTTCCATCATCAACGCGCCAATAGGTACTCCGTATTCAGCACCAAAACCACCATTCTCAACATATACGGCAATAGCTATCTTAGGATTGTCCATAGGAGCAAAGCCCATGAAGATGGAGTGGTCTTGACCGTGATTCTGGGCTGTTCCCGTTTTTCCGCAGACAAGATAATCGCTTCTGTTTGCAGCACGACAGGTACCGCCCTCAACAGCAGAACGCATTCCCTGAACAACATACTCGTAAGCCTTTCGGGAGGCTTTTGTGTAATGGCGTGTGGTGAAGGCGGTATCTAAAGGTTCTCCCTTCACCTTCTTTACAACATGTGGGGTGATGTAATAACCTCGATTAGCTATTGTGGCTCCCAGATTGGCTATTTGAAGAGGAGTGAGGTTCACCTCTCCTTGTCCGATGGAAATAGAGATGATGGTGAGTCCATTCCAACGACTGTTGTAATGTTTGTCGTAGAAGTCAGAATTTGGTATCAGTCCTCTTTTCTCACCAGGGAGGTCTACTCCAAGACGATAGCCGAAGCCCATAGACACCATGTAGTCTCTCCATGTATTCAGAGCGTTCTGAGGACTGCCGTATTTCTTCTTCGCACCAATCATATAATACAATCCCCAACAGAAATAGGCATTGCAGGAGGTGCTGATGGCGGGAATGAGTGGTGTTGGGGAAAAATGTGAGTGGCAACCAACATGAAGACCTTTGAACGAGAATCCATGGTGGCAAGGGAATGCCGTTTGCGGTGAAATGATTCCTTCAGAGACAAAAGTCAATGCCTGCGATGTCTTGAACGTAGAGCCAGGAGGATATTGTCCCATGATGGAGCGGTTTAGCAAGGGACGCATAGGGTCGCGAGCAAGAAGGTTATGGTTCTTACCTCGCTTCCTACCAACCATCTGTCGAGGGTCGTAAGTAGGTGAGGAGACCATACACAACACTTCTCCTGTTGCTGGCTCAATAGCTACTATAGAACCTATCTTTCCTTGCATGAGTCGCTCTCCCAATGCCTGAAGATTGATATCAAGGCTTAGGGTGAGATCTTTACCTGGAACAGGGCGGTGGTCGTAGATTCCATTTCCGTATTTCCCTTGAATACGTCCATGAGCGTCACGGAGAAGAATCTGAACTCCTTTCTCTCCTCTCAGCTGTTTCTCGTAAGAACGTTCAATACCGAGCTTCCCGATATAATCGCCGGCTTGATAATACTCGTCGTCTTCAATGTCTCCCGGCGATACCTCGGCAACATCTCCAAGAACATGTGCTGCATACGGATACTGATACTGACGGATGGAACGCTTTTGGACATAAAAGCCTGGAAAGCGGAACAACTTCTCCTGAAGAATAGAGAAATCCTTCTCAGACAACTGAGACATGAACATCTGTTGAGTGAAGGAAGAATATCCAGGATTCTTGTTGCGGTCTTTTATCTCCGCCATTCTGCGCTTATAGTATTCTGGAGTAATTCCAAGCGTCTCACAGAAATCGAGCGTGTCAATGTGCCCTTTCTGTTCGTTCATAATAACCATGAGGTCGTAGGCTGGTTCGTTATAAACGAGCAGTTTCCCATTTCTGTCTGTTATGACTCCTCGTGACGGATATTCCACCTTCTTAAAGAATGCGTTTGAGTCAGCACTCTTTCTGTAATCGTCGCTCATAATCTGGAGTACGAAGAGACGTATAATATATATGGTGACAATAGCAACTGCTATGCCACCAATAACATATTTTCTATTGTTTATTTCGTAATCCAAGGTTTTGTTCTGTTTTTATTGTTGATTGATAATTGAGAAAAGCCAAAGGGCAAAAAAGCGAGGCTCTTGAAACAATATTTTTTTTACGACTTCACATCATTTATCTTTGCCAAAGCAATAAGAATAATGACTGTCAAGACTGTACTACCTACGACAGACTCTATCCAAAGCAGGAGATTGAAGAAGGTAAAGAACTCAAGAGTAAAGAACAGCAGGCAGAACACCAACACCAGAACAAGGAGGTAAGAGGTGTAGCGAAGCCATCCCATCACACTTAGAGAAGGCTTGCAAATCTCCGACTCGTCTCCTTGGACGAAAAGGCGGAGAATGCGAGGCTGAATGAGTCCTATGAATGTCAAAGCACAAGAAACCATGCCTGGTGTGTTCGAGAAGATATCCACCACAAGACCAAGCGTGAAACACCATGCGAGGGCACTCCAGCGTTTCTGCTCACTGTCAAACCTCACTGGGAGGAGAAGGTAAAGAAGCGGAGTGGCAACACCGAGAATATGGATATGGTTTAGCACCAGAACTTGAACAAGTGCCAGCACCATCAGCAGAAGGCTTCTTCTTATGGAATGTATAGTCATCAGTTGTCCTTTCTTGTTGTTATGGAGTCTTCGGCAGCACGCAGGAGGTTCAGGCGCTCATGGATTGTGGCATCGTCAATGATACAAACATCACGGAGGTTGCCGAAATCTGTTGATAGCTCTATCATAAGGCGATAGGAAAGTCCGTCAGGGGAGTTATAGACATGGAGAATCTTTCCTATGAGGATGTCTTCCGGAAATACGGAGCTATATCCAGAAGTAACCACCTTGTCGTATAACTTAAAATGAGCATGTCGGGGTATATCATCGACATAAGCATATCGTGAAGAGCCACCATTCCATCTGAGATATCCGAAGTAGCCTCTGTTTGCTATTCTGCAACTAATCTTTGAATGGGAAGAGAGCACAGGAATCACAATACTGTAGTTGAGGGAAGCCTTGTAAACAATTCCCACAACACCTGTTCCTGATACCACTCCCATGTCTGGGTGCACGCCATGGGCAGTTCCTTTGTCAAGGGTAATAAAATTGTCTTTCCGGTCGATGGAATTGCTCACCACCTTTGCCGTTATGATCTTCATTCCGCTAACAGAAGTCGGTAATGCTGTTTTCGAATTTAGGGTATCTCCCCGAAGAACTCTCACCTGCTCTGTCAGATGGTTAACCTGTTGCTCCAAAACAACATTTCTTTGAGAGAGCTGAGTATTCAATTCTGTTAGCGAGAAGAACTGATTTACCGCAGCCGACGCCTCATAGATCGTTCCAGAGACTATGTTTGCAGAGGTAAACCATACGCTTGACTGATATCCGTTATGTCGGAATAACAGTATGAAAGAGAGTAGTTCGAGGAACAGAAAGAGAAACCAATAATGGTATTTCTGTATAAAGACTGCAAGGTTGTGCATGTAGGTTCTTATTTCGGGGTGTTATGTGGATGATCTTTTCGTTCCCGCGTAAACAGACATTCTTGCCTCGAGAACAAACATTCTTGCCTCAGAGGACGGACTTTTCTTGCCTTAGAGAACAAATATTCTTGTCTCAGAGAGCGGATTTTATTACCAGAGAACGTGGGAAACGAGACTAACGTAATAAGAATATCCCTCGCAAAGGAGGGATATTCTTTATTGAAACAATCACGGCAGGAAAATGGAGTAACACTTCACGAAAATGTATTAACCTCCCCCTCTACCGAGAATGATTATCTCATCAGGAATGAGAATTTGTCGACATTCTTAAGAGCGATGCCAGCACCCTTAGCAACAGAGTGCAGAGGGTCATCGGCAACATGGAACGGAATGTTTATCTTTGCCTGAAGACGACGGTCAAGACCACGGAGAAGGGCACCGCCACCAGAGAGGTAAATACCGTTCTTCACAATATCCGCATAAAGCTCTGGAGGTGTGTTCTCAAGAGCATTGAGAACAGCATTTTCTATCTTTACAATAGTCTTGTCGAGACAGTGAGCAATCTCCTGATAGCATACAGGTACTTCCATTGGAAGAGCAGTGATACGGTTAGGACCATGGATGATATAGTCTTCTGGGGCTTCATCGCCAAGGTCTGTCAACGCAGAGCCTACATGAATCTTTATTCGCTCCGCCATGCGCTCTGAAACCTTCACATTATGCTGGCGAGACATATATTCCTGAATGTCTGCAGTAAGGTCGTCACCTGCAGTGCGGATAGAGTTATTTGAAACGATACCTCCAAGGGAGATTACCGCAATCTCTGTTGAGCCACCACCAATATCAACAATCATGTTTCCTTCTGGTGCTTCTACATCAATGCCAATACCGATAGCAGCTGCCATTGGCTCGAAGATAAGATAGACATCTCTACCATCCGCATGTTCTGCAGAATCGCGAACAGCACGAAGCTCCACTTCTGTAGAACCAGAAGGGACACCAATAACCATTCGAAGAGAAGGAGAGAAGAGACGGCTTCCCGTATGAACCATCTTTATCAATCCGCGCATCATCTGCTCGCACGCAGAGAAGTCGGCAATCACACCGTCTCTCAAAGGTCTGATGGTGCGAATGTTCTCATGTGTCTTCTCATACATCATCTTTGCCTTTCCACCGACAGCAATCATTTTGTCTGTTCGACGGTCGAGGGCTACTACAGACGGCTCGTCAACAACAATCTTGTCATCACTGATAATGATTGTGTTTGCAGTTCCGAGGTCCATGGCTATTTCTTGTACAAAAGAAAAGAATCCCATTGTTTTTCTGTTTGTTATCCTGTCATGCTATAAGCAATGACGGGGGTGATAATTTTTTTTGTTTATTTTGTAGCTTCAAACCATGCGTTGATGGCAGTGTCGTAATGACTGCTCACTCCAAATGCTCTTGTTGCAAACATACGGCGCTGAGCAAGTGTGGTCTCTGCTCCCTGCTCGTTGATAATATCAAGGAGAACATTGTATTCTGCCTTTGAAGGGATAATCACAACATCGTTGAAGTTCTTTGCACCAGCACGAATGAGGGAGATGCCGCCTATGTCTATCTTCTCAATGATATCTGCCTGTGAAGCACCACTGGCAACAGTCTGCTCGAAAGGATAGAGGTCTACGATCACGAGGTCAATCTCAGGAATCTCATACTGAGCCATCTGCTGCTGATCACCTTCGTTCTCACGGCGACCAAGGATTCCGCCGAAGATCTTCGGGTGGAGTGTCTTCACTCTTCCTCCAAGGATGGAAGGATAGGTTGTTACATCTTCCACTTTCTGGCACTCATAGCCGAGTGACTCAATAAAAGTCTGGGTACCTCCTGTGGAAAGGAACTTCACCCCCTGCTCATTGAGCTTTGCGAGAAGCTGGTCGAGTCCGTCCTTATGGAAGACAGATACCAGCGCTGTTTTGATTTTCTTGTTGTCTGTCATTGCTATACTATTATTTTTAATTTGTTTTTTCTATTTTTTTTAATGCAACGGTTATTGTGACTTTCTGATGATAACACCCACATCCATAACTCCTGGAAGAATTTCCCTTTTCATATCGTGCCGTATACGAACAGAAATGCTATCGTTCTCTTGCAGACGGTATTTCCTGAACATTTGGGAATACTGATACAGAGAAACTCCACTTCCATTCATCTTTCCCTGACTGTCAGCAATATCCAAGGTGAGCATATCGGTATGCGTCTCCAAAGAGGGATAAACGGTCTGAATCACTGCAAGCTGCAGATTTCGGAAGGGATAATAGTTGTTCAACCGCAATCCGAGTTCAAGGGTGTAGTAACCCGATTCTGCCATTTTCGGAATACAGAACGTCAGTTCATCGTTCTTCTCCCATCCTTGGTCATCAACATGCTTAAAGGTATCGTAAACCCTTTGACTGCTACATGCCGTCAGAATCATTGTCGAAATTATGAGCAACGTGATGATGATGGTCTTTCTCATTCTTGCGTGATTTCTTCTTCTTTTTCTTCTTTGCTTTATCGAAGCGTGTAATATCCTCGCTTTCTATGATGTCCTTATGGCGAGATTCCACAATAGGACGATCTTCATCGCTGAGCTCCTCTGGCTTCTCTCCGCGCTTGTTCATTTCAATGATCTCATTTGCTCGCTCCGGAGTAATGGTCTCAAGATTTGAAGGAATGCGCTTATCGGTGGAATAGGTTATTGTGCCAGCAAGAATATCCTGCTTAAAGAAGAAATAATCGCTATCAAGAGTCTGCAAGACAGCCTCTCTTGGAGGGAAGCGCTTGCTGGCCTCCATATAGGTGTCTACTTCATAGTTCAAACAACACTTCAGCTTTGCACACATTCCCGCAAGCTTCTGAGGATTCAAAGAGATATCCTGAAAGCGTGCTGCATTGGTAGAGACGCTGGAGAAGGATTTTATCCATGTGGCACAACAGAGTTCCCTTCCGCAAGGTCCTGTGCCTCCTATTCGCCCTGCCTCCTGACGGGCTCCAATCTGTTTCATCTCTATGCGCACGTGGAAGACATCAGCAAGAACCTTTATAAGCTGTCGGAAGTCAACACGCTCATCGGCAATATAATAGAAAATGGCTTTATTACCGTCACCCTGATACTCCACATCACCAATCTTCATCTGAAGACCAAGGTCCTTGGCTATCTGGCGACTTTCAATCATTGTCTTGTGCTCACGAGATTTTGCTTCCTCCCAAACAGCTATGTCTTGCTCACGAGCGATACGATAGATACGCTTTATGTCGCTTTCAGATTTTATGTTCGCCTTTTTCAACTGAAGGTTTACAAGCTGACCAGTGAGAGTAACCACACCGATATCATGTCCCGGAGAGGATTCTACCGCAACAATATCTCCTTTCTTTAAGTCCAAGCCGTTGATATTGTGGTAATACCCCTTACGAGTATTCTTAAACTGCACTTCCACAAGGTCTGTGGTCTCATTGTTGCCAGGAACATCTGCCATCCAGTCGTAAGTATTCAACTGATGATCCTGACGTCCGCACCCTTTATGGCACAAGCCTCGTGAGCAGTTTCCTGAAATATATTTTAAGTTATCGTAGTTCAAAATCGTTGTTGATTAATATGGTTTGAAAAATCTTATTTTCCTCACGACCTTACTGTTTCTTACGAAGAAGAAGAACGGTAAGGCGGAGAGCAGTATCGTAGAACACAATCTTTTGGTTTGTGTTCTGCGAGATGTCTCGCAATGCCAGTTCAAAGAGGGCGTTTATCTCTACCACGTTCCATTCGTTGATATACGGACCGAATTTCTGTACGAACTGCTCCTCTTCTTTTGACATGTACGACAACTCAGGATTTTGGAAATTCGAGACGAAAGCCTCACGAATCATTCTCATGAAATACGTGAGCATGCGCTTCTGCTTCTCACGACCAAAACCGCCAGTAGTGTCGCTCCATTTCTTCATTCCCCTAACATCACGGGCATAGACTTGCCTCATGAGCATTTTGAAAAGGTCGAGGAAAAGACTTCGCTCAGAGTCTGGGGAGAGCATCTCAAGTGCAGTGAGCCAGTTGCCGTCAGATGCTCTGGCAAGCTGAATGGCATCATTCCTTTCTATTCCCCTTCGTGAGACAAGAGCGTCCACCATACTGTCTGTGTCTATCTTTGGCACCTCTATTGTCTGAACACGACTGCGAATGGTCTCAAGGAGCAATTCCTTTTTCTCTACGACGAGAATGAAGACCGTCTTTTCGGTAGGCTCTTCAAGAGTCTTGAGAATTTTGTTGGCACTTTCTTCATTCATGCGCTCAGCAAACCAGATAATAGCAACCTTATAGCCTCCCTGACTGGAAGTAAGTGATATCTTCCTCGAAAGGGCATCACTCTCTGCCGCTGTGATAATTGCCTGCTGAGTGGTGGTCTTTATCTGTTCGAGCCATTGGTCGAGAGTGATATAAGGTCCTTCTCGCTCAAGTATGTCATACCACTCCGCCATATAATCGTCACTGACCGGTTTATGATCGGCAGCCATAGAAGCAGACTTGATGGTTGGGAAAGAGAAATGAAGATCGGGATGCTGCCACTTTCGAAGCATACTGCATTGTGGACAATGTCCGCAAGCTTCTGTTTTATCTTCCTCAACACCCGCATCATGCTCATCAGGAAAGAGACTTGCAGGTTCTATTCCGCTTGTTGGCTTCTTCCCTTTGTTCAAAGAGAATCGACAGAGAAGGGTTGATGCGAATGCCATTGCCAAGGCAAGGGTGCCATATCCGGTATCTCCACTAAGCATAAGAGCATGTGGAATACGAACATCTGAAACCAACTCTCTGAGTCGGTTTTTCACATCCTCTTGTCCGATAACGTCATTCCATTTCATATCCGTTCTCTTTCTATTCTCATTGTGTGACAGGCATCATATATAGACACTACGATGCAAAGTTACTCATAATTTTTCAATTATTACACACATTAATAAAAAAAACAAATATTTTTAACCAAAGCATGACATTCCTCAAGATTTTCTGCCATTAAAAGGCACAAAAATAGACTTTCTCCACGTAATGGTTCAACGCATTTTCTCTACGCAAACATATTGGGAATCACTTCTTTTTAACAAGTGTCATAACAGTCTTTCCTTCCTTGTTCATGACCTTCGCTTTCTTGCCATTTATTTCAACTGTAGCAGAATTGTCAAGAGCTTCATTAACAGCTTGCTCTATGTCCATGCTCTTGCCCATCATCCGTGTCATACCCATATTGCCAAAAGAAATATTGTTTCCTTTCAGTGTATAACCACCAAAGAAGGAATTGACAGTTGCATTTCCATTTACCTGTCCATTGCCGTCGAAGGTAATAGTGGCAGGCTTATCGCCGTTCTTGGTCTCCTTATCCATAGCCGTTACAATAGTCCATGTACCGGTAAGATCTACTGTTTGCTGACATACTTTTTTATTACATCCACAGCTACTGAGCACGAACGCTATCAGTGCAGTTAAAAATAGGTTTTTCTTCATTTTCTAATTGCTTTTGATTATGATTGTTTTTTCTGTTTCAATGTTTTCTGCCAAGAGGAAGAAGTGTTACAAGAGACAACTGTAATGCTCTTAAAGACGACGCTTCTTTGTAAAAGATATAGCCGCAAAAAGTCACATCGACTCCTCTCTTTTTGCAAAGGTACAGAAAAAATGAGAAACGAAAAGGGGTAGATTCTCTATTTCTCATAGGGATTCACCGCAAAAGTTGCAAAATAGGCTATCTTTTTGATTTAAAGAAGTTCTGCATGAGACTTTTACACTCCTCACACAACACACCTTCTGTGACTGTAGACTTTGGATGGAAGGCACGAGGAGCATACTCCCGATATCCTCGCTTGACATCAGGACAGCCATAAACAATTCGTGAGATTTGCGCCCAACCAATGGCTCCCGCACACATCGGACAGGGTTCGACAGTAACATATAAGGTACAATCGCTGAGATACTTTCCTCCAAGAGTATTGGCAGCAGAGGTTATTGCCTGCATTTCTGCATGAGCAGTAACATCACAAAGTGTTTCTGTTAGATTATGTGCTCGTGATAGCACCCTTCCTCTTGACACAATAACGGCTCCAATAGGAATTTCATTCTCCTCAGCAGCCAATTCCGCTTCTGCAAGTGCCATACGCATGAACTTCTCGTCGTCTTTCTGCAATTGTTCTTTTTCGTTCATTGTCATTGTTTTATGAAAATTGTTTTAATCGCCTTCCATAGCCCCATAAGGCGACATAACTTAGGAGATAGCCACTGTAAGGGAAACATAATTTAGAGATAGCCCAGTAAAGGCGACCTAGCCTAGGACAGGGCGTGACTCCTATCTAACAGGCGGTTTCCACCAATTGAGTCTTGTAAGGGCGGCATAATTTCATATCGCTATGAAACCCTGTCACCCCTTCGAGGTAATATGGAACTCTGTCACCCCTTCGGTGTTCATTCATACAATTTCAGGGTATTCGAAAGAAAATCCTAGTTTTGTAACTGTTTGTACTATCAACCCTTTGGTTCGCTGACGACCT